>Ga0307512_10001550_pt1 | contig 32233 bp, 24 predicted proteins | sample 14_EM_MG_FD_200267 | JGI IMG/M metagenome (GOLD analysis project Ga0307512, IMG submission 200267) | Populus trichocarpa ectomycorrhiza microbial communities from riparian zone in the Pacific Northwest, United States - 14_EM | ecosystem: Host-associated > Plants > Roots > Unclassified | place... | reverse complement strand
ATAAAAATCAAAGTATTGAGTGTGATCTCTGCCCGATGTCGGCTGGTTAACGGATATTCTTAGTTGACTAATATAAACTAGGATTTGAAGGAAACCCCGATTAATGGCGGCCTTACCTATGAGGGTCAAACTTTAGGGCCCTCGTTAAATTTAGCTATATGCTGAGACAATTCTAATATTAACTATAGAATAATCAATTCTGACAATTAGTTAATAAAAAGACAATTATATTATACCACAATACTTATTAAGAGGATTCGGCTGTATTAGCCATTTTTAATTTGTGAAGTGGTTTATTTTTCTTATTAGTAGAAAGGTGCGTAGGTGCTGAAATATATATATGTATTTCAAAAATATACAGTAATTAATTATTTTATTCGTTATTGTAGTGTAGGTGCATAATAATCGGGGTTTCGCTCTGATGAAATAATCTCAGATCTTAATTAGTCTCTACAGGTAGAAGTGCAATTATAATGCGTTTCAAGTGATGTCAAGATAAAATGAGTACATATAATAATAATATAATGAAAAATAATAATAATAATAATCTTTTAGGAGTTAATCAGCAGGAAAAAATAAATTCTTTAGTTCAGGGTGAGAACTACAAATATTGGTTAGGTGGTTTTGCAGAAGGTGAAGGGGCATTAGTAATTTCCGTAGTAAAAAATGATAAAGTTGCTCGCGGAATAGTCCTACAACCTTAGTTTAACGTTGCTCAACATGAAAATGGAATTAATATACTCTATTCTTTTAAAGCTTTATTTGCAAACTTAGGCCATGTGGTAAAAAAATCTGGGACTGAAAAAGTTTGGATCTATTCAATAAAAGGTACTCAAAATATAAAAAATTTAATATTTCCTTTTTTTGCCCAATATATAGTTCCATACTCAAGTAAATATACATCAGACATATTTAGCAATTTCTGTTATATAATCAACAAACTAGATGAAAATAAAAAGAAAACTATGGCCAAAGAAGAATTAATAGAATTAATAAAATTAGTTTATCTTATGAATCCAGAAGGTAAAGGAAAACAAAGAAAAAGAACTTTAGAAGAAATAATAGATATTATTAATGAAAAAGAGTAGTGGTGTTACAACATAAAGGTATTGATGTGGAATTAACATCTACCTTTATAATCGCCTTGTAGTGTATATTATAAGAAGGTAACAGGGCACCTAATAAGTTTTTATTATCCTCAGAGGCCACAAGCTAAACAATTTATTTATTTTATTCTTTATATCATATAATAATTTTGTCGTCAGAGGGTGACATGGAGTATATGATACTAACTAAATTAAAATAACATCGTCCTTAAAACCAGTAAGAATATTTCTTGCTAGGACGTATGGGAATAAAGATTAATATCTTTTAACTTATAAATTGAAGATATGGTCCAAAAATATTGGCACCCTCGTTATGGGGTGATAACTTTGAATTTACAATTATAGAATTGTTTTCAAATAACAATAAGAAGCCTAAGGTAGCGGAATACCTTGGCCGTTAAATGCGGTCTTGCATAGATAGAGTTTGAGGTAGCTCAACTATTAAAGTTTTTGCTGAAAATGGTAAACTTTTCAAGGATGAATATAGAATAAATATAATTTCATAAACCTTTATACATTGAATAGAATAGAAATAAAAAAAAAATAGGCAGTTATGCCAGGTAATAGTAAGATTGAGCCTAGGAAACTCAATCTTATGTGCGATAAAGAGGCAAACTCCGGAGACATCCTAAAGCTCTTTTAACCAAAGTATACTGGAAACATTATAGCTGGCCCGATTAATGACTCGGGGTATGGTAATATCAAAAGAGATAGACGAAAGAAAAATGGATTATCGCGGATCTAAATCAGAGTTAGTGTAGTAGCTTCTACAACTATCTGTAAAAGAGCAACGAGCGGATGCTTCTTCATATGTTTTAAGCGTATGTAAGGTGCGCTCTAGTCGCCATGAAAGTGGTTCTTAGGAGAAATAGAGTAACCTAAGATTAAAGATATCACAGTAACCTAGCCTAAAGAAGACGTAGTTCTATCTATGGTGAAATTGTGAAACGGAATGACTGAACGATACAACAGCTGTCTCTATGATTGGCTCAGTGAAATTGGAATAGCAGTAAAATGTACCCCTTGTAGGGATTGCTGCGTTGGTGAAAATCCAACTCTATAGTTTTAGCTCAAATATAGTATCGACTTGTGGAGCGCCGTCGATACGAATTCGTTATTAATTTGTTTAATCTACATCGATCATTTTTCAAAGCATTACTGCTGGAAAGTAGTAGGTTTAGCAAATCCTTGTACATTTTTTTCTTTGGTATATAAATTAGTAGTAATTATAAATTAAGGGTTTGTAGTTATTAAGTAAGCAAGTTCAAAAAAATTAGACTTTATATTGTACTATTAATTAACGTTTTTAGATTTGATTCTATAAAACAGTTGAGTTTAAGAGAGCTACAAACCCGGAATTAGAACTGTAAAAATCCAATGATAATTTTATATAAGACTTTTCATTGGTACTTTATTAATAAATAAATTAAAATATGACAATAAAAAAAAATAATCAGTTTACTGTTAATTTAGATGCTGAGGATAGATTTGTGCAATGATTTGTGGGTTTTTCAGATGGTGAAGCTAGTTTCAGTGTAGTGCCTATGTATGATAAAAGTGGTAATAAGCTTAGTAATTTCAGATTTGCTATTGGATTGCATATTGACGATAAGAATGTTTTGGTTTCTATACATAAACGATTGGCTGTTGGTAATATTAATGAAAGCGGTGAAGAATGTAGATTGGTTGTTTCGGATAAAGAGGGGATAATAAAATTAATTAGAATTTTTGATAAATATAATTTGAATACTATTAAGTATTTGGATTATTTGGATTTTAAAGAAGCTTTTAATTTATATCATAGTAGAAATGGTATGTTAACAGAAGAATTGAAAGATAAATTAATAAAATTAAAAAGTGGTATGAATTTTAATCGTACCAGCTTTAATATACCTTCAAATCATATAAAAATAACAACTTACTGATTACTGGGTCTAATTGAGGGTGAAGGTTCATTTCATCTATGAAGAAGTGATCTTGTACCTGTGTTTTCTATTGTTTTAACAGAACATCAACTGCCGGTTATTGAAAAAATTAAAGAGTTTCTTATACAGAATTTAGGGTTTGACGATAATTCAATTTGAAAACTAAATAATTCATCTGCAATGGGGATAAATACCCAAAAAGCTAGAAAAAATAGTAAAAGCAGTGTTTTATTTATTATTAAAGACATACGTATTTTATACAATTATTTAATACCTTTTTTTGATAAAATAGATTTTTTAAGTAAAAAGGTTCAAGATTTTAAGGATTTTAAAATTATATGCCGAGCAGTTTATTATGGAGCACACAAAGAAGAACCTATAAAATCACTAATATTAAAACTGTCTCGCGGTATGAATAACTTTAGGTTATCCAATTATTCAGGTAAAATACCAGCAGAATTTTTAACTAAAGATGAAAGAGACATTCTAGTGAATACTCCGCATTTAGTTGAACGTTTATTAGATGGTCGTCTTAGAGACATAAAAACAAAAAATATTATTTATCAGCATGAAAGTTGCATTTATAAAATAATAAAACCAAGTGGAGAAGTGTTAACAATACAAACTCTATCTGAAAGTGCAAAGATTGTTGGGGTTAATATAAAGACATTAAGTAAACACTTAGATGTTGAATCTGCAGTTAATCCAGAATTTACTGCATTAGTAAAAGATCATAAAATTAAACGGATTATAGTTTATTCTAAATAAATAAAAATTTCATTTATATCTTTAGTAACCATGTCTACACGATGTTCAACGCAGTATTAATGATTGGAACATGTGATGCTTTGGAATTATTGTTATGGTTATATTAATTAACTTTGTGGGTTGACTACACTTTAACATTTTACTCGATATGTACGCTTTAAGCCATGAAATTAGAGAAATAGGTTATTTAATCGATAATATGGCAATACGGTTAGAATGACAGATTGAAAAGGCTAATTTGATGATTAGGAACCAAGTTGAGCCAGATAACAGAGTTATTATGATTCTTGGCCTATTATATCCAGCGCGCGCGCGCGCTGGATGGATGTTATTAACCGGGCATGATGGCAGCGATTTAACAGGATTTGGTGATGAAGCCTCAGGATGAGATCAATATTTTGAACCTGATGTGTATTCTGATCTACCTGAAGATGAATAGTAATGCTTATTGATACATTACTGGACGTCTTAGAGACTTAAAAAACGAAAAGATAATATAAATCAGTTTAGTAATATCTAAATTATATAGAGCTAAATTAACGGATAGGAACTGGGGGAAGGATACAACCTAACAGTTCTTTCGCTATAGAAAAAGAAAGGTGAAAACGGTTAATGACGTCCTAGTTAAAGACCGTCGGCAGTTGTATATGTCGCTACAGACTGGTTCACCGGGGCTGGACTGAGATGTCCGTCCGAATGTACAGTCGGATTCTGTAACGAGTGTGAAATCGTAGGGAGGAAGGATAATAAAGCTACATATAAGTAGCTATCATTAGAACTGATAAAACTCCTTGGTGGTTAAGCCACCTTTATTTAATCAGAATTGGCAGATACTGCTTACCTCTAGTTAGACGAGAGTGCGACTAGATAAGTACTTGATAATAATGTGGTGAAAACCCACCAGATAACCCATTATCTGAGCTCATACGGCATGCATTTGAAGTAATTCTTTTGTGTGAAGCCCGTTAATAATGGTTAGACATAACTACCCAGCCTAATTTAATATACTTTAGAAAAATTGTTTTACAATTAAGAGTATTAAAGATATTTAAGGTTGGTGAGCTAGACTACTAAGGATAATTAACATGAATTCACGGTTGAAGCGTGCAAACTAGGAAAATAAAAAAAAATAGTTGATTGTAGGAAGGATTTCTCGTTCTTTTCTTTATGGGTCTAATATCAACATACGTATAGTGGAATCCTAAGGTAGTCCTAAAGGTGTTATCGAGTAAACTAGGTAAGCCCAATAATGCCCATCAGTTTTGTAATATGATGGAAGTTCAGTTTAAGGCTGAATACACGTTAGTGGGTAGAGGATGTTCTAAAAAGCTAAAGTCTTGTTGTAATTATAAGAATAGGTCTATAATGGACTAATTTGAAAGAATGCTGACTTAGAACTGGCGTTAAGCAAATTTATACAATATTATTAATGTCTAATATTTCGTCCTTCAGGGGGCGGGGTATTTTTGGTGGTTTATTTCGGTGGTTTATATATTCAAACATCATTACCTTCAAAAGAATTTTCTTTTGAATAATAACAGAATAAACTATTATGAATAAGTACCCGTACGAGCATAGTAGCAAACGTTCACCGTAGAAAGGAACGCGGGTCAGCGGAAGGCTAGCCCCCTAACCCACTGATAGAGCTGAAAGTATAGCATCTGATGTCACTGAGTATATTTGGAAAAAAAACAAATAAAAATATTATGCTACAATAAATTTCTTTCTACAAAAAAATTGATTCAATTGGTATTCTAATCTAGCTTTACAGCCTTCGATTTTCGGTATGTGTTTTTCTACAGTTTCTAATATAATTGGCCGTGACTTTGGTTTAGGTTCTTCTGAACAAAAACTTGCTCCTCAGTGAGTAACAGGTATTTCAGATTCAGAAGGTAATTTTTCTATATTTACCCAGAAGACTAAAAATGGGTATAAATTCACATTAGCCTATAAAGTGACTCAGAAACATCATTCTGCAGGTATACTTTATGATTTGGAAAGATATTATGAGTGTGGTAATTGATAACAGAAAAGAAAATGCCTTTAAATTTAATGTAAATAAGTTAGTCCCCTCCCCTCCCCGTTCCTGATTAAGTTATCCTCCAATAGGTGGCACAAAAAAGATTTCAAGTCACAATATTTGGATAGAGACTATATAAATAATTTCTTAAAAATTCTGGTAAAATGTATTTAGGTTAGAATATATAATAAAAGTTAAAAGTTCAAATGTGAACCCCTCCCCTTCGGGATGGGGTAATCTTGTCCATAAAGTAAAAGGTATATAATTGTGTCATTTTAAAAACATGACAAACAATAAAAAATATAATAATACAATTTCCTTTCCTTTAGTGCCTAAATTGCAACATCGCTTATCTAAGGTTCTCCTAATTAGCAGTTTATTTAAAGGTTTACACACCTTACCTGAATCTGTTGTTCCAGCAAGGGTATACGAAAATGCTGATATCCAAAAAGCAGAAATTCGTAAAGAAAATAAAGGTAAAGCAGGTATTTATCGTTGAGTAAATTTAAAAAATGGCAAATGCTACGTGGGTAGTGGAGCGGATCTCTCAAAAAGATTAGCACTATACTATTCAGATACAACGTTAAGGACTTCATTAAAAAAATACAAAAGTGCTATATATAGCTCCATGTTAAAGTATGGGCCCTCTGGTTTCCGTTTGGAAATACTTGAGTACTGTGAAAAAGTGAAAGCAGTAATATTATCAAGGGAACAATACTACATCGATCTTTTAAAGCCCCTATATAATCTTTTACAGACGGCTGGTTCCCCTCTTGGCTACAAGCATACAGAGGAAACTCTAGCTAAATTTCGGAATAGAGTTCACACAGAGGAAACCAAGAAAAAAATTCGAAAGCTAAGACACACGGAAGAGGTAAAACAAACGATCAGACTAGCTGCACTTAATAGAAATATATCCGAAGACACTAAAGCAAAAATAAGTGCTAGTCTTACGGGACTTAAACGGTCAGAGGAAACAAAGCAAAAATTGAGAACAGTAGCTCTAGGCCGTAAACACTCTGAGGAAACGAAGGTTAAAATTAGAGAGTACAAGCATACAGATGAAGCTAAAAAAGCAATAGGAGCTTCCAGACTCAATAGAAAACACTCAGATGAGGCTAAAGCTAAAATTAGTTGTAAACTGGGAAAAGCTGTAACCGTTACAAATATAGAAACTGGTGTTACAGTTGAATATGCATCTATTAAGTCAGCAGCACTGGGTATAGAGAAGTCTTATGATACGTGCAAAAGACATATTAAAAGTCAGAAGCCTATAAAAGGCCTATACCTAATAAAGAATAAATAAAATTATTCCTCATTTTGATAAATATCCATTGCTTACATCTAAAAATTTAGATTATCTAGATTTTAGAAAAGTAGCGTATATGATGAAGGATGGATTGCATTTAAACGAAAAGGGTATGATGGAGATTATGTCAATTAAAGATAACATGAATAGTAAAAGGTCTTTTGAAGAAAGATGAAATTATTTGGACAAAGCTGCGCCTATAATACTAAATAATGAGTGAGTGCAAGCTTTTATAGATGGAGAGGGTTCTTTTCAATTTAGAATCGCTGATGCTGTAAGTAGGGGTAAATCTTATGTTTCACTAAACCCTACTTTAGAAATTGGTCAAAGCAATCATGATATTAAGCTTTTAAAAGCTTTTGTAGATTTTTTTGGCCATGGTTATTTAAAACCAAAATATGACATAGACAGTATAGAGGCTGCTAAAGCTTCTCGTATTGTAAATCGTTATGTTATTAACCAACATTCTGTCATAACAGAATTTATAGATAAGTATCCTATGTTAACACGTAAACACATGGATTATTTAGATTGAAAACGGTTAATTCAATTAAAAGCGGAAAGAGCTCATGATACTACTGAAGGTAGAAAAGAAATGGAGACAATTAAAGCTTCTATGAATAAGGGTAGATAGCTTTTTGTGCTTGTTAGGTATTTGGTGTTTTGTAATATATTTGGTGTATTTTTCAAGGTATCTTTGGTTTAATAATATGTATAAAAATGAAGTTTAATGTTTGAGCCGTATGCGATGAAAGTTGCACGTACGGTTCTAGGAGGGGGAAATTTTAGTAATAAAGCAACCTATCTCAACAGACCCTATGCAGCTTTACTGTTGCTAGTTATTGCATATGATCGGACAAGTTGTAGTGTATAAGGTAATCGGTAAGATAAAATTGAAACTCCTTTACTTAAGTCTATCGTATTGATGGGGGGATATCGTCCCCATCTTGAAAGAACAAATGTAGCTAAAATTTTTTTGGTTTAATTAGCACAAATGCAGCTTAAATTTGTTGTTTAATTATAACAATTTAGCCGCTGCATTTGTATGTTTAATTAGCAAAAACTAAAAAATTATTTGTTTTATTAGAGAGACTCCCTTAAGCGTTTGCATTGTTGATTTTTAGCGATAGAATACAGTGTAGATTGAGGAAACTGACTAGGTGGCAGTTTATGCGGGGCACAGATCCCATAAAGAGTAACTGGGTGTATCCAAAATTAATTTGTAAAATTGCATCTTTATGAAGCATTACTTAAAATAATTCTTTTATTTTAATTATTATTATTTTAATTTAATTATGTTTAAGATAATTATATAATTATCTTATTTTAAATCTTTATATAGAGGGTTTCGGCCACTATATAAATTTAACCAAGTACTTATCTATTAAGTTAGATATTTAATAAATTTGTAAGTAGGATTTTAACTATATGGAAAATAGATGTAATAAAATGTATTAACTATGAAGGGGTTTCGGCCACCCATTGTAATATATTTTTAGTTGCTTTAATCTTATCTCATTTTTTTTAAGAATGACTAGATGATAAGTGATTTTTATTTTTACTTGTCAAGTTTAATGGCTTAATCTTGCTTTACTGTCTGACCTACGTGTCTATCAGTCGCGTAAGCGGGGCATATGATCACAAGATGCAGAAAGGAAAGGTCTTGGATTAATGAATAAAGCTACGCTAGGGATTGCAATAAAATGTTAGTCCTCCGGTGTTGAAAAACATTGGTAATAAAACTGGGTGAAATTTGAGAATAACTTGATTAAAGTTTACTTGAAGCGAAGTTTATTAAAGTACTATATTTAACAAATATATTTAATAAGAACGTACAACGACTAGAAGGTGAGCAGTACTAGCAATAACCCTTCCACGAGCACCCGGCGTCTTATTTACTACAATTTAATTAGGTTTAGTTGAATTGCTATTTATATTATCTATGTTGGCGGAATCGAATACTTCACCCGGAGAATGTGCTCTTAATTTTTCCATTTTGTTAGTGTTGGATTTAAAGCTGGGATGAATTCAGGTAGAGATCCTAGGAATATGGGCCTTTTATTTTTAACCACCTTTTGCTCCTAAGCCGACCAGAAGATCCTTGGGTAGAAATACATTTTTTACTCCTGAATTAGGGAAAAGAATATTCTAGTGATCCATTTAGGGAGAGCTAATATTTAAAGCTTTAATTTTATACTTCACGGCAGCCCGCCGCATAAAAGGCCATTAAAGGTGGGGTAAAGTTAATACAATTTTGCATAAATATACTTATGTATATTTAGCCGTAATTTTTCCATTACGTTGGTATTGGAGTTACAAATAACTAGAGGCTACAGCCGGTTAAGATGGAAATTTATAGATTAAAAAAAATATATTATGAAGAAACTAAGAAACGAATTAAAGGGGCTAAGTCCCAATAGTAAAAAATTAAAACAATATAAAGAATCTTTAGATAAATTATCTCAAGTACAGTGAGAAGCAGCTATAGGATTAATATTAGGTGATGGTAGTTTACAGACTCAAAATGGAGGAAAAACGTATAGAATGAAATTTGAATGAGGAGAGAGAAGTAAAATATACTTAGATCATGTTTATAATTTATTCGATGAATGAGTTTTATCGGAGCCTCATAAAAAAACTAGAATTAGTCCTAAAGGTAATAAAATTACAAACTGAGGATTCCAAACTATAAGTCATGAAGCTTTTAATAGTTTAGCCCAATTGTTCATAAATAAAAAAAAAATTATTTCTACGAATTTAATTAAAAATCATTTAACTCCTCGAGGATTAGCTTATTGATTTATGGATGATGGTGGAAAATTAGATTATAATAAAAACTCTACAAATAAAGGTGTTGTATTTAATACTCAGAGTTTTGAATCTAAAGAAGTTAAAGCTATGACACAACAATTAAGTGAAAAATTTAATCTTGATTGTGAAATTCGAAGTAATAAAGGTAAGAAAATTATAGTCATAAAATCTTCTAGCTACTCAACGTTTTTATCCTTAATTGATCCTTATATTTTGCCTGAAATGAGGTATAAATTACCTTAATAAGTATTAGTCATAAGCACTAAAGAAATATTGTAAGGCGATGACATAGTCTGAGCCATCTCGTGAGAGATGGATGTAAGAGATAAAGAACTTTTACGGTAACAAAACTGAACAGGCTAATTGCGCCAGAGAGTACAAATTGAGTGCGCAGTTTGGCACCTTGACACTCGAAAGAGTATGTCGCATGATCATGTGTTAAAAAAATATATATATATGTACATTAGGCGGTACTAAGCCCGGACAATGCTAGTAATCTTTGGCAGACCACAGCAGATTTAATAAAATTATTGTTATTAAAAATACCTGTATGTTGATAAGCTTTGCCTATCAGTCTCGCAATCTCTCGTATAAGTGATTATATTTTATAGCTCTAGGGCTTCGCCCGAATATAGCCCTCGGATTCGTCCGAGATGAGGGGGAAAGTGGGATGTAGAGTATGTAGTAATACATGCTGGAAGTGTCACATGATGCCAGAGTCACAAGGAGGAGCAGCATTACTGAAAGGTAGTGCAACCGTTGATAGTGATGCGCCCTGATTGGTATAAAACCTGAAAGCAATGAGATTAGGGGACGTTGTGTGTCCTAGTAGAGTTTGACACTACTAAGATTAAGAAGAGCTGATATATCAGTATAAAAATCAAAATTTAAGCATGGAAAAATTAGAACGGAATATCTTTGAAATGTTATTTGGTTGTCTTTTAGGTGACGCGCATATTGGAGTACAAGGTAATGGTAAAGTCTATATAACTTTTGAGCAAGCCATAAAACATAAAGATTATGTAATGTATATTTATGACGTTTTAAAGGGTATAGATGGAATTGAATTATCTGAAATCAAGTATTATAAAAGGACAGATTCTCGCTATAATAGTATTAATGAATCTATTTATTTTAAAATGTATGGTACAGAATTACTTTGTCCGTTAGCAGCTATTTTTCTGTCTAACAACAAAAAGATTATGCCTCTTGACACTGCAAAACACTTAAGCCCGGGGGTCGGTTCCCTCTAAATTTCTAGATAAGTATTCCATGTTAACACTAAGGATTTGGATTTAAATGTGGGTGCTGACAATTATTAGATATACTTGTGCCTGCTTAATAATGTGGGGTTTTATGAGACTCGACTATATATTATATAAGAATAATTTAAAAAAATCTAGGTAAAATGTATTTAGATAGTAATATATAATATAAGTTAAAAGTTCAAATGTGAAGCCTAGGGGTAATCTAATTAATAAAGTAAAAAGGTGTATGTTGCATTTTAAAATTATGACAAACAATAAAAAAACAACAAATAATATTTATACAATTTCTTTTACTTTGGCATCCAAATTGCAACATTGCTGCTTATCTGACAAAATTAACAGTTTATTTAAAGGTTTACATACCTTACCACAATCTGTTACTCCAGTTGTAGTATATGCTAATCCTGATGTAGATAAAGAAAGAATAATTAAAGAAAACAAAGGGAAATCTGGTATATATCGCTGAACTAACTTAATCTCAGGTAAAACCTATGTGGGTAGTAGTGTTAATCTAGGGAGAAGATTCAAAGATTATTACAATTATTCTTCGCTTACTAACCCTAAAAATAAGATGGTGATTAATAAAGCCCTTTTAAAATACGGGTATTCTAACTTTAAATTGGAAATACTAGAGTATTGTGAACCTGAAAATGTTATAGTTAGAGAACAACATTTTATGGATCTTTTAAAACCCGAATACAATATATTACAAGTAGCAGGCTCAAGTTTTGGTTACAAACATACTGAAGAAACTTTAGCTAAATTTAGAAGTCGGACATATTTGCCTGAACATTTAGCCGTGTTGAAGGAGAATGTTAAATTCTTAAATAGCGAAGAACAGAGGGCTAAGGCCAGAGAACGTATGTTGAGTATAAATGCAGAAAAAGGCATTAAGGTCGAGGTTGTTGATAATGAGACAAACGTAACTACAACTTTTGACTCTATCCGAAAAGCAGCTATAGCCCTGGGGTGTTCTAAAAATGCCATTCATTATTATGAAAAACAACGGCTAAAAACAAGAGAGATTAAGTTACTTAAGGGAAGATACATTATAAACGTAATTCGGAGTTAACTAAACTAGAGATGGGCAACTGGTGAAAAATGGGGGGGTAACTTTATGTACTGACAATTATACTTTAGATGAGGTAAATCTTATGATTAAAGTTTTAACAGATAGATATGATTTAAAATGTACTATACATTTAAAAAAAGGTAAATTAGATGTAATTTATCCTAGAATTTATATAGGGAAAAAATCCTTTGATAAATTAATACCTTTAATTGTTCCTTATGTGCATAAAACTTTCCTTTACAAGTTGCATATTGGCTAGTTTCTTATTTATTATAGAGGTTTATGTGATCAGTGGGTCTGCATTAAACCTTTATATATATACATATATATATTTACACACATTAAATAATCATGACATCGGGGATTTTTTATATTAATATAAAATTAGCAGTTGGCTGTATGCTGGAACCTCCTTAGAGCTTTATATACTATAGAATAAACATAAAGTTTTTAGTGATAATTATAAAGATTGGACAATCAGCAGGGAAGTTTAGTAAATTAGACTATAACCCCTTAACGATCACACGCCAACGTCCAGAGTACTATCATTCTCTCTGATACTGGATGAAGATATGATCTGATCCCTTGGGAAAACAAGGAAGAAAGGTAACTTTCTCTTTAAATTAATTTCATAAAGACTGTACTCCATTTATTTGGGATCGGATAGTTGGAATCGTTTAAAGTAACAACATAAGTGCGATGTCGGCTTAGCTCATCCAGATAAACGCAGGAATTATCAAGGGTGCGGCTGTTCGTCGTTTAATGAGCTACACGAGCTGGGTTATTTTATAGCCCCATCTACCTGAATGGTTGATGTAAACCGGGTGAATTGCAAGGAATACTCAAGGCGAACCCTTGAGTCCATTTGCAGCGAAACTTTCCCTAGTGTATAGTAATAATAACTATAAAGGAAAAGAACGTTCAACGACTAGAAGGTGAGTACACTAACAATAATCCTTCCACGAGCGCCCGGGACTAATTATAAAAAAAAAACAAATTCATCGGATAAGTAAACCCACGGACGGGAGGCAGATGGACTTAGGTGTAAAAACGGTTAAGGGAATCACATTAATGAAGATATAGTCTAGTAAACATTAGAACTACTTACTATAGCTTTATTAAAGCCCTTAGCTGGCGTAGGTGCATAATAATCCGGGACTCCTCCACCCGGATGAAATAGTCTCTGTCGTTCATCTACCCTGTCAATGAACATTTAATGAGCATTAAAAAAAAATAAGTATACAATGGAAAAATTTTACAAAACACAATTGGATGCAGTAAATATGTCGGAATATAGCCTAAAGAGATTTATAAAAAGAACATTGAGATTGGATCCTGCTTTACAAAAATATCGCCTAATGAGCGTATTGCCCTCTTACTTAAATCAAGTAGTTGTAGGTTTATTATTAAGTGATGGAAGTGTGGAGAGGCCTACTCAAACAGGTGGAGCTCGTCTTAGTGTTATATTAGGAATTTCTACTTTACCCTATTTAACTCATTTATTTAAATTACTTGAGTCTTTAACGGACTCTGGTATTTCACATCTAGAAGTCAAGGACAAAATTACAGGTAAGTCCTATATCACAGTTAGATTTAAAACGGCTATGTTACCCTTGTTTGTATACTATCATCAATTGTTTTATTGTATCGATGAAGTAACACAAAGATATGTAAAGAGAGTACCTGAAAATATAGATAGCTTGATGACTCCTGTTGTTTTAGCTAATCTAATCGTGGGAGATGGTAATTTAAAAAAAGGAGATAATATTATACGGATCTATACTAACAGTTTCACAAAATTAGATGTAGAAAAGTTAGCTTCTGCTATAACAAGTAAATTAGGTATTGTAACTAAAGCTGTTCATGATCGTAATAATCAATATATGTTAACGATTAGTAGAACACAGCTGGACAAAGTTAGGGAGCTAATAGGTCCACATATGCATCCGAGTATGTCTTATAAATTGGGTTTAAGTTATTGTAATAAAAATTTTGATTACAATAACATCACAGATGAATCAAAGTTTGAGTAATTAGTTATGACATAGTCTGTACAATAGCGTGAGCTATTGAAGTAGTTTCGGTTTATTTTAATAAACCTATATAGGGAAGGAGGCAACTGCGATAGCAGATCTTCGATCTAGATGGAATCAGAGTTTAACTCTGAAGATAAAGAGCTCTACGATAACAAATAGTAAATACGTCGTGAGACAGTATGGTTTCTATCTTCTAGAGGAAATTAGAGTAAAATAAGGATAGCCCCTTCGTACGAAAGGAGTAGGGAATATAAACCTCTGGTTTACCTGTTGTTTATGTGCCCAATATTAATATCAAGTTGATAATTTATTTATGTTGGATTTTGTCCAATTATATAGATATAGGGATGTTACTATCACTTTAGTAAATTTATAGCATAGGCACGGCAGGAAAGCTATGTTTGTAAAAGATAAGAGCAGAAAGCATCTACGCTCGAAACTTACTTTAAGATACTCTTAAAAATACGTAGTAGACTACTACGGTTTATATATTTATCATCATTAAGCTGTGATATTTATCTTTGTTCTAGTGCCATGTAGCTGTCATATAACAAAAATGCAGCTAATGGGCACGTCTCCGTCGTTTCTTGGTATATAACAAAAATATCCAGGGTCGCCGGTCGTCGCTTTGCCTCGGTGAAGGGACTGCAATTTAAGTTTCAAGGGCTCCATGGTATTTATATATAATTAATAGGCTTTAGCTGAAAGGATTGTAATTTCTTTAGGTATTAAGTACTAATTTTATTAGAAACAGGATAGTACACTTATCGTTTACATATTTATATAATGTTATAATATAAATATAATGTTTATACCCGTCGGCGTGCCTTCAATATGGGTTTTTCAGTACTGAAACCAGATTGCGCCAGTGGGGGGCTAAAAACAAACAGCGTCGCCATTCTTATATTTTTATATATATATAAAGAATTTTATTTATATTTAGATTTAGATTTAAAAAATAGCGAGGAGCCGATGCAGCGGCAGCCCGGGGCGCGCCGCTTCGCGGCTTTTTTTTAATTAAATTAATACAAAAAAAACAGCCGAAGGGACTGTTCATTTTGGGAATGCTTCGATTTTTTTATTTCTTTATATAGAAGCTAAATTCGATTTTTATTTTATAGAATATATAAAAATTAATGAACAAAATATATATATATATTTTTAGATAAAGAAGCTCCGGTGAAGGGAGTTTTTTTTTATAATCCATAAAGCTATATTAGTCCACGCCCGAAGGCCGAGGGTAACCTCATATTGGGGTTTAAAATACTACTTTAACTTTATTGAAAGTAAACCTATAGTTTCTAACAGAGAACGAATAATTGGCTTAATTATAATTTTTTTATTGATTACAGGATAATACACTTATCGTTAATTTTCTACTACTACTTTTTTTTAGCCCGTTCGGCGCGCAGAATTCTCGCTTCGGCGACTCTTAGGAGTAAGCCGCGTAATTTTATAAGTCTATCCAACGACGCCGACGTTATGTATATATATACCTGGTTAGCATATTTTCGCCCCCTGGTTGAAGAGATACAGGCTATTGGTATCCGTAAGCTGCCTGTCGATAGTAGAGCTACGGATACAGGCTGCTAGGTACTTTTTTTAGGTCCGGCGCGAAGGCGCCGCGCGCGCGCGCCTACGTTTCAGCCACCGGCGTCCGAAACTATTTGTTTTTGAAATTTAATTAAAAAAAAAACAGCGCGCCGCGCGTCCCTAAAGCAGGCGACCGGGCTGGTGGTTTATTCAAAATTGTCTTATTAAGGTACTCTATTAATAAGAATGTGTTAATGAATGAGCAGTTCTTCTATTCAGAGTGATGGTCGTCACGATCTTGCAGAATAAATAAGTTAGTTGTATGTGAAAACAGCAATTATATTAAATAAAGGCAAAATTGAATAGAAAGAATATCTTATTGGGGTGTTTAAGTCAAGTTAACTCAACTATAAGGCTTTGGATTTACATAATGATTAACCAGTTAAAAATGAGCATGTGGTTATCAGAGGCGCGACATGCGGTGGTGTTTTGAGCCATGCCAAGGTTTTGGGAGGTAGCAGTAATCCTTATTTAAGTTGATTCTGTAATTAAGTGTAGCATTGTAACTCTATTAGAGTTGGATTTGTCTTCCTAGTCAGATACTTGTTTAAAAGCATAAACTCAAGAAAGGTCTCTGACGTGCCAGAAATTCAAATAAATAATTTAGGCCATTTACAATAGGCTATACTTTGTCTACTGGCACCCAGGCAACAAAGTTATATAGCAAATAGTTGAAAGAAAATAGGTTTAAGTTAATTAATTTAAACTGAGCCTGGTTAGTATATTTAGTAATACAATTGTTTTGTAATCATTAGAAGTAAGTGCAATTCTTACACTGGGCTATAGCTGTAATCTATCTTTTGGTTATCGAAGGGCGCGCCTACGTTTTATTTTTTTCTTTTAAAAGAAAAATGAGGCGAGAAATCGCCCCCCGCACAAAACTTTTTCAACTTAGATACTAAAAGTATATGATACAATAATAAAAGTAATGTATCCGTTTTGTAATCGGGATAAGTAAGTGCAATACTTACACCGGGTTAGTTCTAATATATTTAACAGGCTCAATAGTCAAATTATTAAGTGGCTCAATAGTCAAGTGGTTAAGACATAACGTTTTCATCGTTAAAGGCGGGGATTCGAATTCCCCTTGAGCTTGTAGATTAAGCTAGTTTATAATGAATTTTTTTTTTATAATCCAACAACGAATTGGTGTAATAAGTAACACAATCGGCTCATGACCGGTAAATATATGTGCAAATCCTATATTCGTTTTTTCGTAGAATAGACCGGATAATGCCTCTCTGTGGTTCCTCTACTTAGATCCAGTGTTCATGTAACGTGGTCAGTGTAGCAAGAGGCAATGAGGCGGATCAATCATGATTTTAAGTACGAAACGGATAAGATCCTAGTAACGATTCCGAATCATAATGAAAAATGGATATAAGGATAGTGAAGGGGCGCTTAAGATCCCCTGATTGGTAACGTGCAAAAACCTCCTTGGTCCCGTGATGGGACCTACTGGTCTAAAGGTATGAAGCTGTGACAATCGAGTACTCCGAAGATTAACCAAAATTTTAAAATGAACATGAAAAATATACAAAATCTAAAGACTTTTTGGGCTACAGGGAAGAACTTTTGCGGGATCATTGCAGAAAAATTTACATTTGAGTCTCCCCACACTTCTAACGAATTTTTTTATTTATAATAAAAAAAGTTATTCGTGTAGGGCGGACTCCCGGAGGCTCGTTTAAATTAGTAAATATATTTGTAAAATATACATTTATAGCTGTTATTGGGACACTATGTTCGGGAGCCTTATAACCAATTTGTATTCTGAATGACATTACTTCTTTAGGCTCATCTGAGGTACTTATCTTGGGTGTTGTTCCTGTGGCTTATTACCCAAACGCCGAGATTAATAAGCAAAAAATCATTAAAGAAAACAGCCCGAGGGGGAGGAAAATTTGATTTTCCACCCCCACGTTTCAGCCACCCGGCGACCGATACGGAGGTGGGGCGCGCGCGAGGCGACTGGGGCTGCTGCGCTGAGGAAAATCTGATATAGGTTAACAAATGTAATATCAGGTAATCGCTACGTAGGAAGTGGGATAAACCTATCCCGTAGATTATCAGCGTATTATTCTGATGTTAGCATTGAGACTCAATTAAGAAGAGGGATAAGTGCTATATGCAGTGCTATAAAAAAAAACATGGTCGTTCTAACTTTAAATTGGAGATCCTTGAGTATTGTGAACCTTCGCCAGGTGGGGCGACGAAAGAGAAACATATTATATCCTTTTTTTTTTAAGCCTGAATACAATCTTTTACAAGTAGCAGGCTCACGTTTGGGTTCTAAACATTCGGAAGAAGCAATAACTAAAATGAGGTATGTTGCATTAAACAGATCAGATGAACACAATACGAAATTGAGAGAACATCTGATTAAGTTGCATGGTTCTGCCACAATAAATGCTAAGATTAGTGCTACAATGACTGCTGCTTTTATTAATGGTCGTAAATTATCAGAAAAACATTTTACTAAATTAACAACTAGTAGGTGTAAGGCAATTGAAGTTTTAGGGGGGAACCCCCAGAGAGGTGAAATGAAGGAATAGCCATCTATCCGTAAGGCAGCCATATAAATGGAAACTTCTCGCCCGGGGGAGTGAATATTCTTAATTATATAAAATCGGCGGCGAAGCAAACCCTTTTTGATAGATTTATTATTAAGAGAAAAGTGGAATAATTGTATGGTGTAAGTCTTTGAGGTGGGGTATATCAACCTGGGTAGCCTTTTTTTTTTAATTAGACGCCGACGAGAAAGGCCATAGCTTAATTGGTAAAGCAAGCTGCTCATGATAGCTAAGATGAGTGTTCAAATCATTCTGGCCTTAGTTAACTCTTAATTATACATGTCCCCGGAGGGGCTTAATTTATATTAAACCTATTTCAGGTTTTTTATTTACGGGCCTCCGGACTGCAAATAACCGGGCGGCCAAAATTCCCTGAATATAATATTTTACCCGAAGCTGGGTCTTTTGGGGTTATCAACATACAGCTTTTTAGAGACTAAAGCTAGTATCTCAGCTTCTCTTCAAGGTAATCTTAATTCTAAACCTCAATATAACGTGGAACCCCTGAAGTTACTTATTTAGATACGGCGCGTACGCGCGGCTGTATCAGCCATAATTGCTGGTGGCCGATGCTAACATTTCTACTAAATACAACTCTGGCCTACTTCGTGAAGCAGCTAGAGCCTTAAATTGCGATGATTCCTCGAGCTTGCGCCTTGTATAATATCAGAAATCTAAAACAAAGACCTTTATGCGGAGCCAAGCAAAAAAATTATAATAATTTATTGTTGCCCCTTGGTTCAGGCCCAGGTTTGTTTAGAAACGAACCCAACATCCGAGTGCTGGAATTGGTAGACAGGTCGCCGGCCCCACCACACCGTATTAGCGACCCCTCTTCTTTCTTTAATATGCAATAAAAGATGTGATATAACACAATAAAGCCAATAAATGGCAATTTATGTCTAATTATATTCACTATAAAGCCTGAGTGCTGAAATTGGAATACAGGGGAAACTTAAAATTTCCTGAGGCAAACTCATGAGTGTTCAAGTCACTCCTTAGGTAAGTAGTAATTACACTTAATTACTTACACAATATTAGACTATAATGTTAAAAAATATATAATATACGGCAGAGTGCAAGTGGGCTCTGAAGGAGATTTAGTTGAACCTACCTCTCCTTCAGAGCCTCCACGATTGAATCTTAGATCTAACGAATCTTTCATTTTGTGGATTAAAGAGTATATTATATGGCTAAGTAGCTTTTATCTATTATACTTAACATTGTTAATATTTTGGTCTCAATTGCTAATATAAATTAATTTAAAAATAAACCATGACAAATACATATGAAAAATCAACTATAACGCTAGCAGGGCGTATAAACACTTATAATTCGTCCTTCTTAATTCATGTTACTTGTACTCAATTTTATACTGCAAATTTCACCTTGATCCAGACAAATAGTCAGCGCAACCGTAGATACTCTATAAATACTTCAAATAATAATGCAAATCCTATGTCAATCGTGCCAATTCTTTCTTATTCAAATGCTGAGAGAATGAAATCCGAGATCTTAGAAGAGAATAGAAATAAGACAGGAATTTATCGTTGAACTAATTTATTAAATGGAAAATCTTATGTAGGGAGTAGTGTTAATCTAGGAAGAAGATTCAGAGATTATTATAATTATACCTTCTTAGAGGGAGAAATAAAGAAAAAATAATAGTATGATTTATAAAGCACTAGTTAAATACGGATACTCAAGTTTCAAATTAGAGATTTTAGAAAACTCCGAACCTAATATACTTATTGAGAGAGAGCAATATTACCTTGATTTGTTAAACCCTGAATATAATATTTTAAAAAAAGCTGGGTCTTTACTGGGGTTTAGACACAGTGAAGCTAGTAGAGAGCTTATGAGAGAAGCACATAAAGATCGTATTGTCTCAGAAGAGACAAAATTAAAACTCGCTGAGTCTAGTCCCAAAGCACAATCTACTTTGGTTATAGATAACAATACAGGAGTGATTGTTTCGTTTACATCTGCTAGAAAAGCTGCAGAGTTTATTGGTGTTCATCATAGTCATATTGCAAAATCTTTAGGTAAATTTAATTTCTATTTAGGTAGAGGTTTTCTTGTTCATAAATCAGATGTACCCTATTCAGAAATAATTAATAGTAAAGCTTATATAGAGGCTAAAAATGCCGGGGAATCAGGGTTTAAGCATAGTGAGGCGTCTAAGGAGCTTATCCGTAAAGCTAATTTAGGTCGAAGCCATTCGTTAGAAACTATACAAAAATTATCTGCCAATAGTGCTAATTCTAAGGCTGTCCTTGTAATTAACAATGAAACCCAGGAAACTATCGAGTTTCCATCTATAACATCGTGCGCTAAATATATAAGTGTAGATGAATCTTATGTTCGTAGTTGTATTAAGAATAATAAGCCTTGCAAAGGGTATACAGTAGTCAAAAAAAAATAGCTTAATAGTTTAGGGTATTTATATTATCGTTTGTTGTTTAATACTCTGATTTTATCAGCTTGTAGTGTCACTCCAATAATAATTATCTGTTTCTGTCCCTTTCGCGTGCAAAAATAAGAGAATTTTAAGGGAAACATCATTCTTATATTGCTAAAAGTATAAAAATTCATAAACTATATAAAGGAGAAGATTATACTATTAGCTTAAAAGAATAGCATTATATATTTTGTATCGTCCTTCTTGTCGTATTTAGTACTTAGTCCCGTGCTTCTTTGGGTAGATATTATTACTTATAACATTTCCTTAATTACAATTGGTAGTACATAGCTTTTATAATAAACCTTTATTGTATTATAAGATAAATGGTTTAAGGAGGTAAGATTGTATATAGTTAACAGAGTTTTATTGGTTTGTACTTCCATTATAAATTTAAGACTTATTGACGTAAGTCGTGTACGTTCAAGTCGTTCCTCGGATATCTTTTCAGCCGGCGCGCTCGCGCGCTGGCTCCGCCCGCAGGGTCGCCTTTATAAAAAGGTAAATTAAAGTTCCCGGCCTCCGGTGAAGATAAAAGCTAATAGTTATTATACATAATTGTTCGTCGCTGGATAGGATTTTAACCCTATCCAGCTACGCCAACGGCGGTTGTAATTCATTTGCTTGAGGAGCCCTTAATATTACTTTTTTTTTACTCCTTATACTTAAGTAAAAGCCCCGGCGGCCGAAGGCGCGCGGCGCGCGCCTACGTTTCAGCCACCGGCGGCCGAAACTGTTTTTTAAAAAAAAGCGAGCGACCGACTGGGGCTGCGGAGCCGGGGATATAGTTTAATTGGTAAAACTACAATTTTGCGTATTGTATTTTCAGGTTCGAGTCCTGATTTCTCCACATTACCATAGGCGTCAAATCCCTTCGCCTTTCGGCGATGTTCCAATGAAATATTTATCAAATTTTCAAGCTTAATAAGTATATATTGTAATGGAAGCACACTCGCCTCATTCGAGTTTAGTCTTGGTTCAAGTTCAAGTATCAATATTAAGTTTATGTAGGTGCATAAGAGAGGCCTAGTCGGTAAGCCATGGCTATTTTGCTTCGGCCAAGGATAGACACTACTCTAATAGTCTAAAAAAAAACAGGTATTGGTAGCTTATAATAACATTTACAAAATAAAAAAAAATGACAAACAACAAAAACTTTTCGAAGGCGCGCGCGCGCCTACGTTTCAGCCACCCCCTTTTTTTTTAATTTAATTAAAAAAACAGGCGGCCGAAACTTTGATTTGTTACAGGCTTCGCTGATGGTGAAGCTTGTTTACATATTACTTTTAAAAAACATTCAGGTTGTCAAACTGGTTGAACTGTACGAGCAGGGTTTTTGATTGGTATGCATCAAAGAGAGAAAGCGTTGTTGGAACAAATTAAATCATATTTTGGTGTAGGTGAAATATATAAACAAGGTAAAAACGCCTATCAGTCTCAAGTAAATTATCTCAAGGATTTAACAGCAGTAATTCTTCCCCATTTTCTTATGTACCCGTTAATTACACAAAAACGTGCGGATTTTGAGTTATTTAAACAAGTTGTAGATTTAATGAATCAGCAAAAACATGTAACTCCTGAGGGTTTACAGAAGATTATAGACATTAAAGCCGGCGCGTTAGCGCGCTGGCTCCCGAAGGGTCGCCTCAATGAATAAAGGATTGTCAGATACACTCAAAGCAGCCTTTTCAAATACTAATCCAGTTCTAAGACCGATAGTTCAGTTTTCAGGTATTCCGGATCCTCATTGATTAGCGGGTTTTACCGAAGGTGAGGGCTGTTTCCATGTTAGTATTCGTATTCGTAAATCTAAACTTAGTAAAGCAGGGATTGAAGTAGCCTTACATTTTACTATTGGTCAACATTCACGTGATCTACCTTTATTGAATAGTTTTATTGATTATTTAGGATGTGGAGGATTATGTAAAAGTGAAAACCCTAATATCTCTCCAGTCGCTACATACTCCAATGCTGAGCTTCAAAAGAAAGTTATTCTGGATGATAACAGAGGCAAGCCTGGAGTATAGAAATGAACTAATACTCTAACAGGAGCGTGCTACATTGGTAGTGCCCTTGATTTATCCAGAAGATTTCGGCGCTGTAAAACAGCGCGCGCGCGTCCAGCCGCTTGGCGGCGACCGGACTGGATTATTTTAATATAAAAAAAAATGACTTATTATAAAAGTAAATCTATTATTCTGCTATATTAAAAAATGGGCTTAAAGTCTTTAATTTAGATATTAGGGAGTATTGTGATAAAAAAAATAATTAGCAGAGAGCAATACTACCTAGATTTATTAAAACCAAAGTATAATATTTTAAAGACTGCTGGTTCATCTGTAGGATTTAAATATTCGGAGGCAACAAAAGCACAAATGAGTATAAATAATACAGCCCGGCGGCCGAAGGCGCGCGGCGCGCGCCTACGTTTCAGCCACCGGCGGCCGAAACTGTTTTTTTTTTAAGCGAGCGGCCGATTGGGGCTGCGGAGCCGGGGAAAACCATCCATATTTTTTTTGGTACACTGAAGAGTCAAAAGCAAAAATGTCACTTTCGATTTATTTTTTTTTTCAAATAAAAAAAAATTCAAAAACAGCTTTAGCTGTTAAGATTACAGATGTCGAAACAGGTTTAGTAAAAATTTTTAACTCTAATTCTCGAGCGTCGCGCGCGCGCAGCGCGCTCGATGCATCGCTCCTCCGGAGGAGGGCGACGCAGCTAAATATTTGAATATAAGTGAGTGAACAATTCGTGCTTATAAAAAAAGTAAAAACCTTTATAAAGGCAAGTATCTAATTTTGGCTCAAACTAGCGGGGTAGGCTCCGACTCTGCAGCAAAGCAATAAATACTCTTCTATCTAAATTTTTAATCATTCAATTCTTATTTATTAGCTTGGTAAGGTTAAACCTTTAACCTTACCCCCAAAGCTCGAGAAGCTCAATTGGTCGAGCGAGGCATTGAAGTCGCTTAGGTTGTAAGTTCGAATCTTATCTCGAGCAATAAATATACTAAATATAAAACATCAGGCCCGGAGCCCTGATGTAAAGTATTATGTTATTAGTTTTCATCGTTCCCCCTCACAACATTTCACAATGCCTGCTCACGAAGGTTGAATTAACAATTATTGATTGTTTAGCGAGGATTCGCGAATCCGAGCCGTCCGAAGGGGAGGGGCCAATTATTTAGTTATGCTATATTAAGATTTTCATATGTTTTCCGAGGCATATGCTGCAGGTTTGTTCGCGCTTATTTGCCTTCTTGCTTTGGTATGTTTATTATTTCTTGACAGCGAACAGGAGGTTTCTCTCCTTATTCTTCCAGCGAGTATCAAGAGTGATAAAGGGACTAAGCCAATTAACATTAGTCCGAGGGGGCCGATCTGCCTCTAAAAATTAATCATTTTTTCGGAGTAGAAAATCTTAGTATTGGAACAGATTATGTTAAATATTCGGTAAATTCGATTAAAGATATAACTAAGGTAATAATTCCGCATTTTATGCAATATCCATTAGTAACTAAAAAGGAGCCCCTGTTAACAGGCCGCCGCAGGCGGACTCTTAAGCGGGGGTGCTTCGCTCCAGACTTTGAACTATTTAAACTAGTCGTAGAATTAATGGATCAGAAAGAACATCGTGAGCCCCTGGGAGGGGCTCACGATGTTCATCTCCCATTGGGAGCTGAACATCTTACAATTGAAGGTATAAATAAGATTGCTAGCCTTAAAGCTTCAATGAATCGGGGATTATCCGAGAAGTTCAAACCCGGTTTTCCTAATATCATTCCAGTAGAGAGACCTATAGTTGAAAAAACAGAAACCATTGATCCTGATTGACTAACTGGCTTCGTTGATGGTGAGGGTTGTTTTGATATGCATATTGGTAAATCTAAAAGCACAAATACGGGATTTCAAGTTACATTAAGATTTAGATTAGTCCAACATTCACGCGATCGCCAATTAATGTCTAGTATAATGGAATATCTGGCTTGTGGAAATCTATATGAAAATTACCAAAAATCTGCAGTTTATTTTGTTGTTACGAAATTAAGCGATCTTAATAAGATAATATCGAGGGGGAGGAAAATTTGATTTTCCACCCCCACGTTTCAGCCACCCGGCGGCCGAAACTTTTTTGATAAATATCACCTTCAAGGGTTGAAGAAGCTGAACTATCGGGATTTTTGTAGAGTAGCTAAGCTAATGAAAGACAAGGCTCATTTGACAGTATCAGATTTGGAAGAACTAAAAAAAAATAAATCTGAAATGAATTCAGGTAGAAAAGTGTATAGTGATGAAATATTTATTAAAGCAGCAGCTCTCGGGCAAGCTAGTTCAGGTTTGGCCTTTTGTACCTTGTTGTATTACTTTTTCCCTTTCACAGTTTACTATTGCTTATATATTTAGGGGCAGCTTGCGCCGCCATCGATTTATATATATTTTGGAAGGGGAGGGGAATACTAAGAGCTGAAGCATGGTGACTTTTAGTACGCTCATCCGTGGTTCTTATTAACTAACCTTTATCCCCCCGCTACAAAAGTTTAACATCAAATTTGCGACTACATTTTAAAAAAGCCATCCGGCGCGCGAGCGCGCGCGCGTCCAGCCGCCTGGGGCGGACCGGACTCTATTTCTTATATTGCAAAGATCTCACGCTATCTTCGCTAAAGCCTACCATTTTACCTTAGCTAGGAAAAATTCACATTCTGTCCGATTCAACTCGATTGATGAATGTTATAATTTAAAATGTTATTTGTATTTAAATAGAAAAGATCAATATCGAATTTATATTTACCAAGGTTCCATGCCTCTTTTGCGTACTATTGTTAATGGTTAGACCAGCCTTCCATGCTATACAAACTGGGTTTATAAATTAAACCTTAATCAATTTTAGAGTAAGAGGGGGCACAGTGGGTGCGATGGAATTGGTTTACATCCAGTACTTAGGATACTGGGGCTTAAAGCCGTGTGGGTTCAAGTCCCATCACCCATATTCTATTTTTTGTATTTTTTTTTTAATTAAAAAATAATTTCGAAGGCGCGCGGCGCGCGCCTACGTTTCAGCCACCGGCGGCCGAAACTTTCTTTTTAGTTTAATGAATGAGTCCCTAGACTAGCTTGTTGTTGTTCTTTAACATATTATTCTATAGGAGACATAAATTTAAAATAAACCCTCCGCTGCGGAGCAGCAGCTTAATAGATAAAGGTTTTCTTGGTTTGACACCAAGAGAGGGTAATGGTATGATTAAATATATACTACAAATTCTTAATAAGTGCGGTCACTTCAAGACGCGAGTTTATAATATTCTTTCGGGTAGCTACTGTCATATGCTGTATTTAGGTATCAGTGGCCATACTGGCCAAGATATAGGAATAGGTATATATAGTGGTTTATTCCATTGAACATACTAAAAAGTACTATCCTATTAAAGTATCTATCCCCTCCGGGGCAAGATATTTTTACTATAAAGGATATTTCGGAGACATTTGGATGTTTTGCATTAGCAGTCTTACCCGTAGTTGTGTACAATTATTTGTAGATACAAAATAAACAAGTAGTTAAAGATAACAAGGGTAAATCCACTATCCTACGAGGGGCGGATTAAATTCTCATTGGATTACTGAGTTCACAGACGTTTTTTTTATAACAGCAGCAGGGATTTTTTCTAGCGACTTAAGGTAGATTAGTTAAAATGCCAGCTGCTAGTTGTTGTAGTGTAGGTGCATAATAATTGGGATTCCATCCTGATGAAATAATCTCAGATCTTAATTAGTCCCTACAGGTAGAAGTGCAATTTTATAACCCGTTTCAAGTGACGCCAAGGTAATGAGTACATAAAAAAAACACCCCCAATGTTAGATTTACTTTTAGGTATAAAAAATACTACACGTAGTGTTCAAAATGTTTTAAGTCGTGTCACAAGGATAATGCATATAGTATTATTTTCTTTAATTGGTTTGTTTATTCTACATAGTTTATATCAAATGCAGCATCTGTCAGATATGACGCTATTATTGTTTATTAATTTACCAATTTCTTGTAAAAGATATCCTAACGCTGATACCGATAAAGTTAAAATACTATTAGATAATAAACAAAAATCAGGTATTTATTGCGAAGGCGCGCGCCTACGTTTTATTTTTTTCTTTTAAAAGAAAAATGAGGAGGGGCGGGCCCGATAAATCGCCCCGCACAAAACTTTCTTTTTTAGAAGTCTATCCAGATTTTTCGAAATCTGCAAAAGATTTCAGTCTGCGGAGGTGCGTTAATTTTTGATAGTCTCAGGAAGACGTAGCAGTTATGAACCGCAGGATTTTTTAGCAAGTACCGAAACCATGCTGGCTTCGATTTTTTTTTATATATATTTATATATAAAATATATCCGGTACGTCGCATAAAATTATGTGTCATTGGAGTTCTAAAACTGGTAAGTACCAATACTGTGTGTATTAGCTTTTCTAGATTGAGTATGTTTTTAGTGATACTGCCATATCTACGTAAATATGAACATACAAGAAATTCTAAACACATATTCATCCAGTTTTTGTTTTTGTTTTTGTTTTTGTTTTTGTGGGCGGAGGTAGGGGTGCCCAACCTGCTTCGCTGCCCCTTGTTTTTTTTTTGATGAAAATCATATTTTTTTTTCTAGCACAATATTTGTAACTTAAGTTTAGTTTAACGTCGGTGTCCCTTCAATATGGTTTTAGCAAGTACCGAAACCAGATTGCATGGACTAAACACAGCACGTTGGCCTAATTGGCAAGGCAGAGTACTACGGATACAACAATGCAAGTTCGAGTCTTGCACGTGCTTATTAATTTACTTTAAGTTTAATAAATTTAGTTCCGCTGGAACCCCGAGCTAAGGTCGGCGTTCTTCAGTAATGATGTCTCTTGAGGCGCAATTTTATAAGCCTATCAAGCAAGCAAGCAAGCAAGTAAGCAAGGGACGTAGCCGTCTCTAAAGCTCCGGCCACGCGATGGCGACGTCTCAGGATCTAGTAAGGCTGCTTCGATTTTTGGCAAGGTGTCGTCGGAGACGAAGCTAAAATCGATTTTTATTATATATAATATTAATGAACAAAAAAGATATATATGTTTTTAGATCCAGAAGCGACGGTGGAGCCCTTAATTACTAATTTAATCTTTAAGGTATGTCGTGTATATTATAATCTAAATTACATAGTGTAGGTGCATAATAATCGGGGCTCCGTCCTGATGAAATAATCTCAGATCTTAATTAGTCCCGTGAAGTGCAATTTTATAAGCCTATCAAGTGACGCCAAGGTAAAATGAGTATATAGATATAAAAACTATTTTGAGTAGACCAGATTTTTTTAGCCTTTGTCCAGAGAAGGGAACAAAAAAATTAGCAGTTTCACCTCCGGTAGCAGTTTCTGCCAGAAAAACTAATACTAAAAAAACCCGCCAGGAGAAACTATATTGCAAGGTAAATTTAAAACATTCATCCCCGCAGGGGCATTTGCCGGTAAATAATAGAGATCTTAAAGAAGAAATGTCTTTTCTTTATAATGAATATACAAAGAATAATTTGGGGAGATTTTTGACCACCGGAGGAATAAAAGAAATAAAAAGACATTTCCCCGCATCAGTAAAAGAATGGAATAATAGTGTATATGCTTATAATTCAAAAAGAACAATATTATTCTCAGCAATAGATAAAATTGTAATAAAATTAATAAAAAGTTATTTTAATGCATATTTTTTATCAAGCAGGCCTAAAATAAGAAAATTAAGTGTTCTTAAAAGAATGAACATTAGTAAGCTTGAGTTGAAACATACTCATTCTAAAGTTGTTATAGTAGTATACGTTTATTGTGCTGAATTCAAAAATTTAGAATTTCTCTATAAAAATCTTAGTGATGGCACAAAATTTTCTTTAGTTGACCTCTTGGCCAAATATTACAATAAAAAAGTAGAACTTAAAGTTGTTCGACTTCGTGATATGCAACTAAATGCTAAAATTTTAGCCGAGCGTTTAGCAATTGAATTAAACCAAATAATTAGAAGTCCATTAAGAACAATAAGAAATGCATTAAAGACAGTCAGAACTTCAAAAGTTAATCTAAAACTTTATTACTTAAAAAAAAAAAGTTCATTTATTAAAAAATATTCTGCATTATACAATAATATTTCTACTCTAAATGTTGGGGATTTAAAAAAAATAAACAAAACATTAGTGAGAAATGAAGTTCTAATGTCTACTAAATACAAAGCAATTACGGGCCTTAAAATTCAAATTGCGGGTAGATTAACAAGACGTGCCACAGCAGCCAAAGCTGTATTTAAAGGTGGGCAAGTAGGAGGTCTTAGAAACATTGACTCTTCAGTTCTAGGTTTTTCAGTAGGTTTACTAAGAGGGCATCATAAACCAAACATCCAAAAAGCTTTCCATAACTCCAAAACCAAAAATGGATCCTTCAATGTTCGTGTTTGGACGTCAAGTTTCTATTCTACATTAGCTCCTTCAAATCCAAAAAGGTAATTTGAGATTAATCAAATAAACCTTTATCCTTGATATATTACAGGATTCACAGATGGAGATGGCTGTTTCTATGTATCGGTATATAAAGCTGAAGCTTATAAATTAAAATGACAAGTAATTCCTTGTTTTGAAATTCATTTACATGTTAAAGATTTAGCATTATTATATAAAATTCAATCATTTTTCGGTGTAGGAAATATAAAAATAGATAATAAAGCCCAGAAGGCAACTTATTATGTCCGGTCAATTAAAGATATAATTAATGTAATAATTCCACATTTTGATAAGTATCCCTTATTAACTCAAAAAAGGGCAGACTTTGAATTATTTAAACAAATTGTACAGATCTTAATATTAGGGCAAAAAAAAGGTCTTACTATTAATGATTTAAATCTAATTGTAGCCATAAAAGCTTCACTTAATTTAGGTTTATCAGAAAGCTTAAAGAAAGCTTTCCCTAATATTACTCCAGTTCCAAGACCCGTAGTTGAAGTTACAGGAATTCTAGATCCTAATTGATTAGCTGGGTTTACTGATGCGGAGGGCAATTTTTATATAGATATCTATAAATCAGGGGGTTCCCCCCTGGATTTGCAGTAAAATTAAAATTTAGATTAGGTCAACATTCTAGAGATAGTCAATTAATGAGTTCTTTAATTACCTATTTAAACTGTGGTTGATTAGAAGAACTCCCTAAAATACATATGAATTCTATTCTTACTGTAAGTAAATTTTCAGAAATAAGAGATAAAATTATTCCCTTTTTCGATCAGTTTCCGCTGCATGGAGCAAAGAGATTAGATTCTCTGGATTTTTGTAAAATCGCCAATTTAATGGAAGGTAAGCTTCATTTAACAGAGGAAGGATTAGATCAAATCCGGAAAATCAAAGATGGGATGAATACAGGAAGATAATAATTCGCTGGGTTTCCCTCCCCCATTATTATGAAGCGGACCCGGTAGGGCCTTCGCCCCTGCTTATTGACTATTTATATTTTCTATATAAGGTTTGGGTTCTATTTATAATTGTTATTATGGACTGGGACTAGAGGTTGAATTTCAGGGGTGTCAACCATAGCTTAGGTGCGAAAAAGGTCGGGGCGCCTATTTATTAGCACTAGGTTAACACGAGGGTTACGGAGGGGGGGAAAATTATAACGGATATCTAAATCTGCAATTTTTAAGACCAAACATACAAAAAGCTTCACAACTTCAAAACCAAAAATGGTTCATTTAATGTTCGAGTTTGAACATCTTCTTTCTATTCTACACAGGCTTTTCGCACAAAAAGGGAAATTGAGATTAATCAATTAAACCTTTATCCTTGATTCGTTACTGGTTTTACTGATGGAGAGGGTTGCTTTTTTGTTGATGTTAGAAAAAATGATAAATATAAAGCAGGTTTGGGTGCACGGTGTTGTTTTATAATTAGTTTGCATGAAAAGGATCGAGCTTTATTAGAACAAATCGCATCGTTTTTTGGAGTAAGTAAAGTAATAAATCGTGGAAAGGATGCAGTTCAATATCGAGTGAGTTCTATTAAAGAATTAGCAGTCATTGTAGAGCACTTCGATAAGTTCCCTTTAATTTCGAAAAAATGAGCTGACTATCAACTTTTTAAGCGAGCGGTTGAGATTGTTAAACGTCAAGGTCATTTAACTAAGGAAGGTTTACATGAAATTGTAGCTATAAAAGCCGGCGCGTTAGCGCGCTGGCTCCCGAAGGGTCGCCTCAATGAATAATGGTCTTTCAGACAAATTAAAAGCAGCCTTTACAGACACTAAACCTGTTCAAAGACCTTTAGTTACGTATCAAGAAACCAAAAATCCTTATTGAATCTCTGGTTTTACTAGCGGTGAAGGTTGTTTTGAAGTTATAATTTTAAATTCTAAAACAAATAAAATTGGATCTCAAATTGTTTTAAGATTTTCATTAAGCCAACATTCTCGTGATGAGCAACTAATGAAAAGTTTAGCTGAGTATTTAGATTGCGGTAAATATGGCCTCCGCCCTCAGCGAGATACTGGGGAATTTTTTGTAACAAAATTCTCAGACATTACTGATAAAATTATTCCCTTTTTTAATAAATATCCAATCCAAGGGGTAAAAGCTTTAGATTTCGCGGACTTCTGTAAAGTAGCTGAACTAATGAAAAACAAAGATCATCTTAATCAGGCAGGGTTAGAGCAGATTAAGATAATCAAAGCAGGAATGAACAGAGGAAGAGAGAGTTAAGTTTATTTTAATTCTCCCCGGTTAGTAGGCATAATGATATCCCCAACGGCTGGTTTAGTCCTCTCAGATACCTCGTTAAATTTAGTTGCCCCCTGAAGTAAGAATGCACAATTAGAGTTCGCACAATCAATAGCTCATTCTGAATATCTATGATTTGTATTTAATATTTTATCTCACTATTGTTCTAGTATGCCTCGTATCTGTAAAAGTATAATAAATGGAAATCAGTTTTTTGATCTTAGATTTTATACTCGATCCTTACCTTTATTTCGTACTCTTGTTAGTCCCTATTTTCATCCTTCTATGTCTTACAAACTCGGTTTATAATTTAATAAACCTTTATCCTTGTTTCCATAACTCCAAGACCAAAAATGGTTCTTTCAATGTTCGTGTATGAACATCTTCTTTCTATTCAACATTAGCTATTTAAAATCCAAAAAGGGGATTGGGATAAACCTTTATCCATGATATCTTACAGGGTTCACTGACGGTGAAGGATGTTTCATACTCGGAATGAATTGCCTAGCCAAAAAAAAATCTAACTATAAAATAAAA
>Ga0307512_10001549_pt1 | contig 32235 bp, 28 predicted proteins | sample 14_EM_MG_FD_200267 | JGI IMG/M metagenome (GOLD analysis project Ga0307512, IMG submission 200267) | Populus trichocarpa ectomycorrhiza microbial communities from riparian zone in the Pacific Northwest, United States - 14_EM | ecosystem: Host-associated > Plants > Roots > Unclassified | place... | reverse complement strand
CACACTCCCCAACGCAAACTCCTTAGCTCTTTCACAAGCAAAACCCACAAGCAAACAATCCACATTTCGAAATGTCTGCCCACTACGAGTTCACTACCACCACCGCACAAGCTGCTGGCATCAGGCGCCCATCGACTTTCCTCAGCCTGGCACCCGTTAATTCGAGCAGCTACCCCAAGGCGCCTCCAAAGTCTCCCGAGCTCGTCCCATCGGCCGTTCCTTCTGCCATCCTCGAAGTTGCGCCAATCTCTCCTCCGCTCTCTCCCACCGACTCCGAACTCAAGCCAGTGCCTGTCCACAGGACCAACAGTGTCTCTTCTGTCAGTGACAAGAATCGATTCCTGAAGCTCGGCCCCGTCTTCTGGGGCGGCGTCCCCGGCGAGAACGACTATGCCATCGAGGTTTAATTCCATCCATTTCAACAAAACATGTTATTACGGAGTCTTTGCGGGGTATTTTGGGGTTTGACGGTTATGTTCGGTCCGGTTGATTGTCAAAGTTTTGTTGGTTGATACAGGAGTTATTGTTTTCGTGGGTATATTGTGGGGTTTGCGTGTTCTGTAGTCCGGTTGCGATGGGTCGGATTTGTGTTCGTCCTTTCCTGTGTCTTCACGGTTATTTTTTCATGTGATTACAACGATCTCTCATCGGACATATAAATATCTTTTTCTTTCGTCATACATATTTTGAAAATGCTTGGAAATAGTATAATATATGGGGATATAGTCTTGCAGTATCGTGGTTCGCAGAACTTAGGCTATCTTCGGCAGTGAGCGATTGATGCAACTCTAACGTAGCCTAAATGAAATCCTTTATGCTGTCGGATGTCTTGAAACTTGTGCAAACTGAAAGGGGGATCTGGTTTTAGCAAAACTAGGTACACTAGAAGTTGGATCGGAACTGAAATTAATCGAGGCACCATTCTACTCTTCTGTCGATAATCAGTTTCGTTATTAATAAAAGTTATAAAAGATGGTAGTCTCTCAATCATACGCAAGCACACAACATGAGCAACGCAGTTAAAAGCAAGAAGTTCCGTCCTGACTCGGTTGGGGGATGAAAATATATACTCCATCGTGAACTCGCCATCATAATTGGCTTGTTGGTTGAGAGAGGTTGGTATTGTTGTAGAGTTGGTTGGAGAGGGGCTCAAGTGGTTGGGTGGTTCCACAGAGTCACTGGATAAGCCGGCGGATGTACAGCGGGCTTGGCGTCGCTTGCAGCATGAAGTGCAGGGATCTACAGGCTCAAAGCAGCATGGTACTTTACTTTACTCCACCCAAATAACGAGCCAAACACGCCGGCAAGGATAAATCGGTAGGCAGCAAGGTGGGTGGCATTTCGTTTGTCAAGCATAAAGATCCCACGGCAGTTGTGTGTGTCGAGTGCATCAGATTGTTCATCAGCACAACGGCGATGCAGACGGTGAGTATTACTTGCGATTTTGTACTCTACCACCTGGTCTGACTGCTTCGTGGGATTCATAGCAATTCGTACCAAAGTGTGGAAAGAAGATCGCTGCACGAACCCGCGTCCAGAAAGAATGAGCCTCGAGTCTCCAGTCGAATGAAGAAGGGCGAACCTGAGCGTGAGCGAGGAAAGCTCCTTTCTCCGCTGCTGGAAAGATAGAAGAGAAGAAGTAATGAAATCAATCAGTACAAACTCTCGAGTTGACGGAGTGCCTACTTACTGTTGGAGATCGCACCTTATCGAATGAAGACCGAGAGAAGGAGATGTTGAGGCTGTTGGCACTGTTCGCCCTGTAAATACCAGTACTCCTCGAAATCTGTCAAAAACAGACTTGAAAAGAAAAGCCATTGATTCTAAACATAACTGCATCTGTTTTCTGTCGCCCTCTTCCTTTTGACAACGCTCTCTTCTCGCTCACTCGTACACAATCCCAGCCAGCCTCCCATCGTTTTAGCCGTCCGGGCACCGACTGTTCATTGGCGCTCGTAGAGCCAACCGCTCATTAAACTTCCCTACCACACTAACTGCTCTACCACCACTTCCACCACACACCTCTCCTCCACCATCCGAAATTCATCACCGCGACTCCATCGTCCACCCTCCGCTCTGCGAGATAGATAGATACAGTTGTCTATTCCTTCGCCGCGTCGTCCGTCGTTCTTCGAATTGCAGTCGACCCGTTCAGTATCTTCTTCCGGATCAATCTGGGAGCTTGCTTGAGCTGTTACTTGCTCGCAGGGAGTTTGCGGTCGCGAGTCGGTGTTCTACTACTGCGCCGGGGTAGTTTAACCCTTACTTCTGTGGGATCGACGATCGGGCGGCTACCCTTTTTTTTCCTTCAGAGTGGAATATTCTCGTTCATCACTGTCGGGATCGTACAGTTTTCATTCTTTTAAATAATTTCTATAATCACCGTTTTATCTGGGGTTTCTTCGTATCTATTTAGGGGTTTCTTGTCAGGTGTTGAGTTCAGTGAACAAATCAGGAGGATCTGTGCAGGAGTTTAGATGGACTCGAAGGATCATTCACCCAAGAGTGCGAACGCGACGAGCGTACCTCTACCAGCATCCTCGTCTGCCGAAGGCGCGACGAACGTACCGAACGAATCTGGTGAGAAGCACAAAATCCATATCTACACCCGTCTCTTTTGTGCACAGCAGGGTTGCTTCCGAAAACCTAGACACGCTACATAATATGCGAGTCATCCTCTCGGTACTTCATTTGCTAATCACATATCCGTCTGTACAGAATCAAAAGCTCAGCCCTCTGCAGCTCCTAACTCTGCACCCAACCCCCCAACTCGATCGTCTTCCATTCAACCCTCAGCGACTAATGCTGTATCTGTTGAAGAGTTCTCCCCTATTACTGCGAACCCTCCCCCATCTGCTTCAACCGGCGGGACCGACGTACCCTTAGCTGCCGCTCAGAAGGGTTCTTTGTTAGCAGTTCCCGCACGATCTTCATCCACAAAAGTGCAGGATCCATCTCCCACATCCACTGCCAGCACTCAGGCGCCCGCAATGAGCGATAATGCGTCGACCGGAAGTAAGCGAAAACGGAGACGAGGCGAAGGCGAAGGCAGTAGTGTGAAATCTGGTGGGCGGACACGGAAGCCTGGGGGTATTGGTCGTTTGTTCACCGTCTTCCTCTGCTGTCGGAGCAGTACTACAGCAGACGATGACGCGCAGCCAGCTCGACCCGCGAACCAACAACGTCAAGCCGCCGTACCGACGCGAACGACGCTTCACGGTAATGAACAGGTTGGAGGGACCTCTCCGTTAGATAGCGGTATTGGCAGGTCCCTAGAAACAGTAGAGACGGAGAAATTTTCAGAAAAGCCGAAGGATGAGGCTGTTCCCGCATCCTCTAAAATTCCAGTATCCGCGGGCGGTGTCGAGAATGGTGTGGATACGGTCTCCAAGGATGCCGTAGATGGAAAGGCACTTGAGAAGAGACCGGAGGCACCCACGCCCTCCACAGTACTGGCAGCACCCATCACTGTCGCGATTCAGTCACCAACACCGACGGTATCCCATCGCGATGATTTCGGTGCCTTGCCTGAAGCACCTTTCCCACCCGCACCAACGATGGGTGAAGAAACTGATATGACTGACACAGACACTATCGATGACAAAACCGGGGAACCTTCGGGTCGCCGGAAAGATGAGGCGATCCAAGTTGCTCTGCCATCAACATCCTCCAGCGAGAAAGAAGATACGGATATGTATTCAACGACATCCAATGATGAAGCGGAAGGACATGCAGCCATCGACGGAACTGCAGTAGAGAATGCTGCAGGAAAAGATCGGCAGCAGTGGCTTCTTCCTCCCCTGCGACCGGAGTTTGAGGGTAAGAAGTGTCTAGTATTGGACTTGGATGAAACCTTGGTGCACAGCAGTTTCAAAGTAAGTTTTGTTTTCCTAAAATTACCACATGATTCCTTTTGTGCTGACCGAACTCTAGCTATTGCATCAAGCAGACTTCACAATCCCGGTTGAGATTGAGGGAACTTTTCACAATGTCTATGTCATAAAGAGACCTGGCGTCGATCAGTTTATGAAGAGAGTGGGTGAATTATACGAGGTTGTGGTCTTTACTGCATCTGTGTCAAAGGTTTGTCTCTCGCTTGTGTTCCCTACAAATTGATTGGGCTAATCAAGACGCAACTAGTACGGTGATCCATTGCTCGATCAACTAGACATTCACCACGTTGTCCACCATAGATTATTCCGGGAAAGTTGTTTCAACCACCAAGGCAATTATGTGAAGGTATGCCCCATCTCTTGTATCGTCTAGTTACAAAAGTTCTAACACTTTCTCAGGACCTCTCACAATTGGGACGTGATCTCAAGGACACCATAATCATCGACAATTCCCCCACAAGTTACATCTTCCACCCGCAACATGCGGTTCCGATTAGCAGCTGGTTCTCAGATGCCCATGACAACGAGCTCTTGGACTTAATACCAGTATTGGAAGACCTATCTGTGCAAGATGTGCAAGATGTCAGCCTTGTGTTGGATGTTTCTCTGTAATGCATAGAAGCGGCAGGTTGGGATAGGCAGGCAATTCATATATTCGACGACACCCCGGGTAATTCTTCAGTATAATCATCATTCTCATGGAGTTCTCTCTTTTCTACTTTCTCGGTCGTAATTATTGCACTGTACAGATGCTTCTTGCAACAGAGCACTTTTTCTGTTTTCGAGCGTCGTTTGGGAGTGGGGAGCGTATATCTATCTGCTGAGCACAAAAGGAGGGAGCACATAAAGAGGCTTGTGGAGCATGCATGCATGGGCAGGGCAAACGTTACTTCGATTTTTGTTATTTTCCTTGATTGATTTGCGGATATTGTTCTACTAATATCTGGATAGTGTTTCGTTTCTTGTTTCTTTTTCTGTTCGTTTCATCCCTCTTGGCACTGATGCCGATTGCAGAACGGTAGGGAGGGGAGGGTTGGAAGCCGCACGCTCGAATTAGGGATTATCTATCTAGATGATGGGGTTTTTTCTGCCAGAGTTTGGTTTTGGGATTGTGTGTCGTTGTCGTTTTGTTTGTTCCTCGCCGTTCCTCCCCCCCTTCCTCGTTTTGTTTTCCTTTTCCTTTGTAAATGTGTATTCCCCCGCCCCTCCTCCCCACACTTGACTTGAGCTTTCTTCATATCAACTATTAAACTCTCTTTTGTTTTCTGTTTGTTTTTCTTTTTGATGCTGGCAGCGAAGGCGGCGGAAGGCGGCGGCGAAGAGTGCTTTATATTACAGTACCTAACCTACCTAACCTACCATCTAACTATTTCCCCCCAGCTATATATTTGTTGTGTGTGACCACGTGTACGTGTGTGTTGTGTAGAGTAAAGGATGAAACGACGGTTTGTGGTCGTTGTAATAGAGATTTCTGTTACTAAGATTTGTGGAAGTTCCCAGTCGTCTGTCACGACGTGATAATGCATATCTATATCAACGATGTACTTAATTGCCCGATAGGCTGTGGAAAGCGTTGACATTCAATGGATTTTGGAGAATGGGACCGTAAAATTCAGCCCTTCTATCACTTAGTATCACTCATACTATCTCAAGTTTACAAGCAGGAGCCGAGCTGAGATCTGAAACATTCAGCTGCTATTCAACGCCTGTCAGAAAAACGATACAGAGCTTAATTTGCGAGGCTTCGGGACGACGGGATTGCGTAGTGGTGGGTGTGTGGATGCTATGCTTCTTACTTCAGATGAATTACATACCAATTGGCTCATCTTTATCATTGAGTGGCGTCATCAGACACGGCTCGAACCAACATTACATATTTGTCTTACAAGATGATGCTCCCTTAACGAGCCCCCCACGGTTCCTTTTCAATCTCCCCCAGCCTCCTTCCCCACAGCATCCGCCATCTCCCCCAAAGTGTGGAACCTCCACTCATACGTGGCCCCCTCAACCTCATCTCCCACCCCTATCACCGCACCCGGCCTCTCAATCCACGCGCTTACCAACCCAAGCTTCTTTGCTGGCACGTGGTCATGAAACAGACTATTCGCCGTAACACACACCTGCTCCCTCTCCACACCAAATTTCTCCTTCACCTCACGCAGCATGTACTCAAAATTCGCTACGTCGGGCTTGTAGCTCCCAATATCCTCGGCCGTGAGCACGAGATCAAATGTTCCCTCGCCGCTCAGCCTCAGCAAGGTACCTGCAAAACTTGCCCGGTCAACATTGGATAGCACGACGAGCTTGTAGTGCTGCTTCAACTGCTGCAGCGCTGCGGCAGAGTCGTCGAACGCCGGCCAGAGACCGATTGATGACCCGAAGGATACGGCTGCGGAGGGTGAGGGGGCCGGAAGGTTGTAGTGCGCTGCGAGCTGCGTGTACACACTGCTGAGAATGGCGGAGTACTGCAGGTTTGGGGTTGCGGCTTGCTGCGCGTGTTCGAGCGCGAGGTAGGTTCGCAGGAAAGCTTCGCGAGAGGGTGCGGGGGAGAGCTGCAAGAGAAGCGGGGAGGCGGCATTGTACAGGCCTGTCTCCCAGTCGATCAGGGTGCCGTAGACATCGAAGCATAAGAGCTTTTGCGTTAGGAGAGACGGCGCCATGGTGTTTGTGGTGCTGTGCGCAGTTCTAAGGTTCGACGGTCTTTAAAGAGGACGGGAAGCTGTGTGGGCTCATTATCGCCGACGTCACCATGAATCCGAACAATTAGCGGAGCTTGGAGTGGAATAATTATCCATATATGGCCTCGGCTTTAATTTGGCAGGTGGAGATGGATTAGGGTTCTTCAACTGTACGGCTCTGTTGTATCCAAGCCGTCTGACAGATTGCATTCACGGTCAAAGCAACGATCGTATGATTGCGGATACGAGCGCTCGAGCACTCCTTTGCTTCTGTTAGAAGGTGGCACGCCTTGCTAGCAAAACAGCACATCAATGCAAAAGGTCAGAGTCCAAGTCGTTTGAAATCTTAATCGCGCGTGTACATACAAACTGAGACCTGGAATGGGGAGTTGATGTTTCGCTTGAGGCGCCTAAATACAGAGCTGTTCGGACATTTAAACACCTAACCCTCAGTTCAGTTGGCTTCAAGCGCCGGAGACGTCACTGTGCATAAAGTTCAGTACTCTCTCCTCATCCTCCGAATCCGCCTGCCGCTTTCTGAGCCGATCTTCAACCTCAACTGTCAGTTATCGCCAATCGCCACTCTGTTTCACGGCGGAGACGCTGGTGGTGTTTTCGAAACAAACATGACATGTCTTGCTAGCCGTTGTTGGCTAAAGCTGCATTCCGTGCTGCCGCCGCGCATACGTCCCCTGCAGTTTAGGTTAACTATTGGCCGAAACTAATTACGGCTCTCCACGAGACACACCATTCATTCTCCTGAGCTCCGAAGCCTTGAAAGTTCAATCTCCGCAGAGCTGCCCCGCACAAACAATGCTCAGCTTGACCCACACCGCAACGACGGTCAGCATACCTTAAATCTCGCCGCCTACGCCTCCTCCTTGTCTCCGTTGCGATATATACGGCTTCTTGCACCTACACCTACACCTTGAAACGGAGAACTCTCCAGCGCCACCCAAGTGCGCTGCAACGTTACATCAACTGCGGCCCGTGATTCGAACCTCTATTCAAGATGGTCAGAAGTTCTGTGCGATGTGTTTGTGTCAACATCGGGAGTACCCGCAAGGCGTAATGCAAAAATAGTTCTTATAGCTGCCAACTGGATGCTCTCGCTGTCGACTCAAATGCTGCCCGAAATAAGCACAAGACTTTTGCTGAAACCTTTGTAGGATCTAACAGTGCATCCAGTAACCATTAAGGACGAGGGTCTCACTGTTGTCTGGGATCCAGGTGTTCAGACAGAATTTGAGTGCGTGCAGCTGTTTCGCCTTCGCTACTCAAAGATATCACAAACTAAACGTGCTAGATAGTTTGATATTTGTGCATGACTTTGGCGATGGGGTTCGACGGACATGGGCAACGCGAGACTTCTTCTGGCCGCAGGATTTCTTGCCAAATGAAGTACCCAATGTCAGGGTTATGATGTACGGATATCCTACAAAAAGGTCTTTGAATATCATACCGCAGCAAGGGGTAGATCTTTTGAGATGTATACAAGAGGAAAGGAAGAAGAGTAAGGTACTGAGTCTACAGAAATCAGATCTCACTTGTGCTCTAACTGACTGGCGTTCGTAGATTCGGGGCCGCCCGGTAATATTTATATGTCACGGGATAGGAGGTTTGATATGCAAAAATGTATGCAAATTATTGGAACTCAGCTACCCACTCCACTGCGAGGCCAAAGGTGGAGGGTTTTCATGTCCTCACATACTGACTTTTTGTAGGCCATAATTACGTCTGGTAATTCAAAGAATGCTCAACGCTTTCTGGCACACTGCGTGAGGGGTGTGATTTTCCTTGGAACTCCGCACAGGGGAAGCAAAGCCACCCTACAAGCTAGATTTACTCGTATTGTCAAGCAGTTTTCGGCAGAGCAACGGCGGGCTTCATTGCCGAATGGACGCTCTAGTTTGTGGGATCAGCTCAGTACATTCGGGAATATCGTGGACAAGTTTCGGGTCCCGGTTGAATGTTTCTATGAGGCATCAGCCTCGCAGGTAAGTTTGGATTGACTACCTCTGGGACCGGAGATTGAGATCTTATTCCAGGATAACAGGTTGTCGAAGAAGCATCCGCTACCATGGGAAGAGGGGAGAGAACCCATGCACTCAGTACCACTCACCTGGAAATGTGTCGGTTCAAATCGCCAACGGATCCTGGTTTAACATGCATAGTTGCGTGCATAAAGCGCCTTTGCACTAATCCCAATGATGTCGTAAAGCCTGGTATTGCCTCTCCCTTGCTATTCAAGGCGATGGCTCACAAAGATTGGAACTAGATGAGAAGTATGCTATTCCAATGAAACTACCATTTCCCCGCAACGTCCATTTTTGCGCAAGGGAAGGGATACTCGAAGAGATTCAGAAAATCTTCTGGCCAAACCACCACTTCCAAGAGGATCAATCGCATCCCCTAGGTCGCAAAACCATAACGCTACAGGGAGCCGGCGGAACGGGAAAGACGCAGGTATTACTGGAACATATGTACAGATTCCATGCGTACAAGGGGTATTCGTCAATCTTTTGGTTAAATGCCGACTGTGTCGCGGGTTTGGAAGCGAGTGCGTATGGCATTCTGGAAAGTATAATTAGTCACTATGATGCAATGTGGAGAGGTGCGACAGACTGTGATCAATGGATCGCTCATTCACTAAAGATATTTGAGCCACCTATTACGACACGTGCTGCCTTGATGGAAGCTGTCAACAAGTCATCCAGCGTCAAGATTCTTCGGGACTGGCTCTCGCATGAGTCTAACAGTAGATGGCTGCTCATACTAGACAATTACAGCCCCGATGTTGACCTCTGCACGATTCTGCCGGCTACAGACGTGGGCCACGTCTTGACTTCCACTCGCAACTATAATACCTATCCGGGATCGCATTCGATAACGATGCTAGATAGCATCGGAGAAGCTGAGAGTGTTGATTTGTTGATTAGGAGTTCTGGGAAGGGTCTCAAAGTCTCGAGAAATGGTTCGTATCTCCGTAATCCTCTATACTCATCGCATAACTGCTGACGGATATAAAGATATGGCGTGGGCAAGCACAATTGTCAAAACGATTGGACAACTCCCACTTGCTCTCGACCAAGTCGGCGCATACATATCCAGCTTGCAGATTTCCCTTCAGAAGTATGCCAAGCTGTTGAAGTGCGAACCCGAGCGTTCAATAAACGAGAAAATCACGAATACAAATCGTCTGGATACTATCTGGGAGATATCGTGGAATAAACTCAGCGAGAAGGCGAAGGGGTTACTTCAGCTATGTTCACTTCTTTCTGCCCAAGATATTCCCCTCAAATTGCTTCAAGGCGGGAAAAGAGACATAGATTGGATGATTGGTATGAATATCTCCCAATTCTAAGGTACGCTGACTTATGAAAAGAAGATGATGAGACTATCATGGAGACTATTGGATGCCTTCTTTCCTTCTCTTTCGCTACAAGCTCCCCGGATGATACTAGCATTTCGATTCCACCGCTCGTTCACACCTGGGTCCAGCAACGTCTTGAACAGGACGAAAAAACTCTCCAGCAATACCGCGAGCAGGTTACATACATGCTCACATCTAGCTTTGTGTTTGACGACACCAAGAGTTCCTCAGAATGGAGTTACGAGCGACAGATCTTACCGCACGTTATGAGATGCACAGAAATTGTGGAATCCCAATCGAATCGGGGCGGCAAATCCATGGATGACCGGTCGAAAGAAGTGGTCTGCAGTCTTGCCAAGGCGCACGAACGGCTTTTGGACCCCCAGAAGGCTAGTTCTCTTTACAAATTAGCTCTCAGGGATGTGAAGAAAGACGAATGTTCTATCCAAGACTTCAAAACCATGGATGCATTTGGATTGAACCTGGCCTTACAAGGAAAATACAAGGAGGCCCTCAGTTGGTATACACGAGCCCTGGAGGGAGCAGAGAGTACAGTTGGTATCGAAAATATTCTCGTCTTGAATATTATCCAGCACATTGCAATAGTGTTCATGGAGCAGGGGCAATACGACCAAGCCGCAGAACAATATCAACGGGTTCTATTTGTCCAGGAGAAGAAATACGGAAAGGACCACCTGAAGACAATTGGAACACGATACCGACTTGCTGTGGTATATATTCACCAAGAGAATCATGATGGTGCTCTGAAGTTATTGTATAGGGTTCGAGATGTAAGGGAGCGGAGTCCATCGCTAGGAACCAGCCACCCCTCAACCCTGGAGACTCTAGAATCCATCGCCAAAGTCCTGGAAAAGCAAGGGAAATATTATGAAGCACTCGAAGTTCACCACTCGGTAATGAACAGAAAGGTTTCATCTCTGGGAGAGAATCACCACTCAACTCTTGAAACTGTTGATGGAATTGCTAGTATGTATGCACGACAGGAGATGTGGAATGAGGCTTTGGAGTGGAATAGCAAGCTTTTGGACGGGTTATCAAAGCTCTTTGGCGCTGGAAATGTGAAGCACCCTCGAACATTTTCTACCCTTACTAGGATTGCAGATGTCCATCTTCATTTAGGGAGATATGATGATGCGGAGAAGGGATACAGGAAGGCTTATGCCGGCTTCAAAGATTTGAGCATGGAGACCAAGGAGCTTGAGACAGCTACCAAGGTTGGCATAGTACTCCGTAACAGGGGACACTACACAGAAGCCCTGAGTTGGAGTCGAACGGCAGAAAACGGTCTTGAGAAGAAGCTGGGGAGAGACCACACCTCCACTCTCGCAGCAGTTCTCAACGTTGCTAGTGTCTTGGATCTGCAAGGGAACTACACGGAAGCACTAAAACGGTATCAGCAAATCCTCACACTCTACTCCAAGCTCTCCGGACCTCAACATCCCGACACTCTCGCAACAACATCTGCCATTGCCAACATCCTCACAAAACAAGGTGCCTTCCAAAAAGCATTACAGCTCTACACCTCCACCCAACCAACTCAAGAAAAAGTCCTAGGACCCAACCACCCGCAAACCCTCTCCACCATCCAAGGCCACGCCGTGCTCCTCGGCGAACTTGGCAAATACGACCACTCCTTACAACTCCACGAACGCGTTGCCACCGCTATCTCCAACACCCTCGGGACCTTGCACCCCGAAACCCACTTCGCAATCTACCACCTCGCCCTCGCCCACGAAAACAAAGGCCAGCTCACAGAAGCGTCCAAATGCTACAACCAAGTCATCTCTGGTCTCTCCGGCCAGCGCCCGTGCGTTCTCCTCGCCACACGAGGAATGGGGAATATCCACCTCCTCTCGCAGCGGCACGAACAAGCCCACTCCCTTTACCAACGCGCCGCCTCTGGGCTAAAAGACAAGCTTGGCGATAAGCACCCCGAGACACTTCGGGCTGTGATGTCGCAGGCTTTCGCGCTGATAAGGTTGGGCCGCCTGGTAGAGGCTGAGGCGATGTACAGAAATGCGCTGGGAGGCTGCGAGGAAACGCTTGGTGCGGAGCATCCGTTGACGCTAACGGCGGTGCATGGGCTTGCGCTGGCGTGGAAGAAGCGGAAGAAGTTTAAGGAGGCGACGGCGGGGTTGAAGAGGGCGAAGGAGGGGAGGGAGAAGGTGCTAGGTAAGGCGCATAGGGATACGGAGGAGAGTAAGAGGGCGTTGGTGAAGGTTAAGAGGAGAAGCTGGGGGTGGTTTTTTTGATATAAAATGCAGCTAAGATGTATGATTTATGAATTTTTGGTTATGAGATTGTGATGATGTATGATAGATTCTCTATTCATTTCTTTTGACAGCTTTGGCTTTGATGAGGCATGATAATGAATGATTTCATAGACTTGTGGCGGCGGTACTCGCCCTCGACTGTGCTTGTTGGTCGTAGTAAACTGAAACTGGGTCTTGATATTTCCAGACGGAGTGGCGGCAGAATTCGCAGCTCTCCATGGGCCTTTCATATCGTCATCCCCAACTAGGTAGCTTTACTCTACTAGCCGAGGCTTGCCTCTGAAAACCCTCCCACGCTAAACATAGATGTCTGTGCTGGATTTAGTGCAAATCTGCAGCCCGTACCCAGGGATCGATAAATTGCCTCATACCTAGACCGGTATAAGCAAGAGCAGTTCACTCGGCTTAACTGGTAAGGTGCTATAAACACCCGGTGCTCCAAACACCATCCGGTTCTCTAAAGACCAGCGCGCAGGTTCGAAACCAATATAAACAAGTGCAGACCGCCTGGTCTAACTGATAAGGTGCTACAAAACACCCCAGTGCTACAAATACCATTGCACAGGTTCAAAATTTGGAGACCTCAGTACTCTTTTGCTCCCCCTCGCATCTTCGGGTTTCTCACAGGCGTGTTCTCACAGATGTTAACCCGTACACGTGCACTTCTATCACCCCATAGATCGATAGAAGAATGCGAGCTCGGTGTGTTCTGGCCAACCGTTTGTACTGTTCCTTCCTTCAGAGATTGTTGTTGCTAGTGAACTGTAGGATAAAGCCAGCGAAAAAGAATGATCAAGGCAGCTTTCGAGCTTTCGATCAGGTGTTTTGAGCACCACCATTTGACAAGTTCTAAAGGTTTCGAACCGATGCACTAGTTTTTAAAGAACCGGGTGTTTAGAGCACTAGGTGTTTGCAGCACTGGGTGTTTATAGCACCTCGCTAGTTAAGCTAGTTGATGTACTATTGAGCACTGTGTCCGTTGTAATCTATGGTAGTCTAATACCTATGGTTTAGTAAAAATATATCTGTTGTACTCGTTCGGACTCCAGAATGTCGTTCCACCCTTTGTTTGCTAGTTAAAGTACAGTTTATTTTCAGTACCTTACTTCGAATTATTGCTCATGAAACGTGCGAAGATGCGCGAGTCGTAATTATTCTAAATTTCAAAAATTCCGCGTATAGATGACTGACTGCTGATATGTTTTAGTGTTACTCTATCAAGCTCACCCGGCATGCTATTGAATACTTCCCTATTCGCTACCCTCATGGCTAGTGTCCTCGTGGGAGCTATTCCTCAAGGGCTTTCCGAACGGGCACCCATTGCCCTCAAACATCCTATGTCCGAGAAATCATCTACTTTCAATAACGGGTATGCTGAGGAAGCCAATAAAATGCCTTGGAAAACGGCGTCGATCCACGGTCCAATGCCGACGAATTACACTGAGAAAATTGACAAGTTCGTCAGTTTGTGTTTGGCAGCGATGTGGCCCTTTGGGTTGCAACCCAAGGTGCACATGGTGTACTTTCCAAACGAGCTAACCCAGCTTCTTAATGTAAATAGAATATATGGGAGCGCCAATTGTGGCGGCGATGGAACAATGTGGTACGAAATTGGCTATTATGCGAAATACGTAGAGTACACTCACCTCTACTCTGCCCTAAGTCGTCGAAATTAACAACAAATAAATATAGGAAACACGATGATCCATTGGTTTCGAGAATTTGGCTGAACACATACACGGGGATCCGGAAGTCCAGCGTTGGAGTGCACAGTCAGAACATAAATCACTACGTCTGCAGCTATATATATTCTAGGTCTGTATATACGTATATGCCTTTTATGGGAGGGATCTTTCAATGGTTGTGGGTTGGAGATATTCAATATAGTCCTTATTTTTCTCGGTGGGGAGGCATCAGAGCGCTATAATATCCTCTATACCTGAATAACACGCCTACATTCCACGACTGACACAGCTACTGAAATTGGGTGTTGGTGTGCATGAAGTTACCCAATTCCATTAATTTCATGCATAACATTGTTGAAATGGTATTTTAACCACTTTACCGCACCATAAACGGCTTATATAGGACACCAACTGTAAACTAGACCTTGGTGTCCGCTTCACCTGATTTTTGAGATCAGGTATATACATAACATACACGCGCACAAAATTACATGCAGGTAGAAGACTTCCATATATGGTATTTGATAAGTGACAAGTGATGAGAGACGTGGGATATGTTATGGACAACTTTATGTACCCACGTGATGTTACCTATCCCGAGAGAATAATCATCCTCCTGAAACAATCTTACACATGGGTCCGGGGATCAACTCATAGTGTTACTGCATCACATCCTCAGTAATGTGTCAAGATGTTGTGTGCAGATATTTTTTATGAATGGTTGTATTTTATCTTTATTGTGTCGAGTTTACTATTAGTAGGAACTATGCTGTGTAATACTTAGGTAGATCGGCGTATATATAAGTGATTTCATCTACCCCGCGTTGGAATGCGAAACATCACTGGCCGGAAATCGATTGGATCATCCAGAAGCACATCGAGTTTAAGATGAAATCAAATTGATCATCGCCATTATCATAAGGATTCATGGATGGGGCAGAGGAGGTCGTTGGCGGTTCTGCCGCATTGTCCTGACTAGATATCTCTGTATGCATCACACAATTCAAGTAACGATAGAATGGTATATTTAATTATAGATGGGCTGATCGTTGGCTCATCCCAAAAGTCCGCTAGTAATTTAAAGAAGGTGAGTAGAGCAATGGTGTACGAAATCCAGACCAACCACCTGTGTTTGCTGCGGCGATTCCTCTTTCTATGCAGGCTTTTACTAAACATCAATTGAATTTCCTGGCAGTCGAGCTGTGTGCTTTTTATTAGGATTAATTCTGCTGATGCCTATCGGTCGTTGTGAGGGGACACCTCGTAACTTGGGGTTGCCCTTATTCTTGTTTGCGTTCAAAGTGGTGTCACATCCGTTACCTCTGAACAATATCTGATGTCTGGTCTGGTGAATTTATGCTCTGTCTGGACAGAAGGGAAGAACATAAACGGGGCAAAAAGACGTCATGGAGTATCATCCCGTTTTTTCGCTTGAACCCTTGCCACTTTCCCCGCGATGGCATCCCTAATGGGACAAACAATACGGTCAAGCGGAGGAGTGGACACTCGCGTGCTTACTATAGAGATAGTCAGAGCAGAGAACGATCAACTACAGATAGTGACCTACATGAAGAAGTCCGGGTCCGGCACGAACGTTTTGGCCGTGGATATGTGGAGGAGAAGATAGAGGTAGGGGGCTTGGATTCGGCATCCCCACTTCGCAGTCTAATGGTGTAGCAGTATTAGTATGGCAACCAGGAGCTTCGGTATGTAAGCGGAATTTTTCACCTTCCAACCATTTCCGGTCACGTTTCGCTGAGTACGGAAGAATGGTGCTGATTCCGTCGCCTTTGGAAAGCGATGAGAATCCGCGATGGTGACCGCCACTAGATGGTGAGGCGGGAAGCGTTTGGTTTCGGAAAGTTGGGATTTTGATAGGACGCCCTATCTTCACGGATAACAAGTCGGCAGCTTGGGCGGCTTCTTTTTGGGCCTTTCGTTCTCGCCTCTTCCGCTCTTCCCACATCTCCCGCTCCTGCCTTATTCCTATCTGTATCATCTGTATCGTCTGTTCTTCCCACCCCTCCCGCCTCTCCCACTCCTCCCGCTCTGGCCTCATCCGTATCATCCGCATCACCTGCTCCTTCCACTCCTTCTGTTCATGACTCGCTTCCAAACGATTTCTAGCCGCTTTCCCCCCCTCTATCGCTTTGAAGCTTTCGGCAGTAGCCGAGGAAGTAGCTAAAGATACAGCAGTTCCGCCGTGGGTTTTTCGTGCCAGCTCCATGTCGTATTTCCGTCGTCTCTGTGAGTCGATTAGGATCTCGTATGCCTCATAGACATTCTGGAATTGTTGTGCCTTTTCCGCCCGTTGCGCTTCGTCGCGGAGTTTTTCTGGGTGGCATTGCAGCATGAGTTTTTTGTACGACGATCTTATGGTTGCTGGAGATGCGTCGTGAGAGACTCCAAGAGCCGCGTAGGGATCTATCTGACTGCCATGGTGCATAGTGTCGCGTTTGTTAGGATTCGGGGGGTGGGGGGTCGAGAGGTAGATAGAGAGGGTCGAAGAGTAGAGTAAATAATTACGACTGGCCACGGTAGTAATGGTGATATTGGACTCGCGTTCCTTCTGATTCAAAAGCTGTGGCAATTATGGGGCGCAGCTACTCCCCACAGCTACCGTACTAACAACTAAGAGTAGGTACCCATCACACAAACCAATGATCACCAGTGCAGCTCTATAACACCAAGGGTTAGGGTTGTAGAGAATTCATCTTTACTCCCAGGTTAAAACTTCTCTAAACTGCGCCGTGCTGACTGTTGCGCACTCATCACAACATAGGGTTAATAGCCTTCCCATGCAGAACTCCAAACTCCTCGTATCGCACTTGCAAAACATCTTCCACTCAAGACAAGACCATAATTCGACTTCACCCTTCTAAACCATTTAAATCCCCCAAAACAAACAAATAAAGCAGAGGGTAAAATTACTGTACCATTATGCCCTTGTCACAATCCCTTCCCCTCCCTCTCCCTTTGACATTTTAATCTTGCCTCAGCCTCATTTTACTCATTGTCAGACGAATGCCTCGAGGCAATGCTACTAGGTCGTGAAGCACGCCTGGGCCAGGAGGCGTTGTCTTGGAACTCTTGGAAGGCGGTGTTCGTGTCTAGTATAGTGCCATCATCCTGAACGTGCGCCCTACGCAGAGGGGCTGGGAATAAGACTAGAGCGGTATCAGTCGGCGTGCTACTGTCTGCCGGCTCGTTATCCGAGTTGAAGATGATCCCTGATGGCAGTTTTCGCTGTTGCAATTGTCTACGGAGTCGCGTTGCTGCGCGTACAGAACGCCTAGTTGCAGGGTCGTTGGCACCGAGAGTCGTTTGCCTGCCTTTCCAGGCACGGCGGTGAAATATAGCAGATTCCTCGAGCTCGCCTCGAATCTCTAGAAGCTTTGCCAAACGCGCAACCGTCGTGAGAGTCTTCTGGTGTCGCTCGCCGTAATGCGTCTGTTCCACATCAAGGAGACGGCTGTATTCGCGGTATGCTTTTTCAAACTCTCCAGCGTGATCGTAGCTTCGAGCAATCTCCTTCTGCAAACTAATACTGTATGGGACTGGGATGTCGTCCCCCATCTGCAGATACGGCCTAACCAGCGGGGGGACATCGCAATGGTGACCGGACTTGAAAAGTGCTCGCGTTAACTTCTTCAGACATGAGAAGGTATCCCTATGCGTTAATCCAAGCTCTTCAAGTCGTACACGATAAACTAGAAGATACTCGGGAACTGCTTGTTCATGTAGACCAAGATCCTGAAGGACTTGAGCCAGGCAATAAACGGATTCTAACGTGTCTTGATGCTGAACTCCGAGGAGGTCTTCTCTCGTTCGAGCAATTCTCTCACACAGAGGCAACGCATCATGTGGTTTGCCTTGATTCCGTAAAGTCGTTATCATACTAGAGACAGAAAGTAACGTCGATGGGTGATTCTTGCCGAGAAGCTTTTCTTTCTCATCCAATGCCCGCTGGAATAATTTCAATGACTCCTCATACTCACCTTGATCATCGAAGAGGACGGCCATATCATGTACTGTTGCTAGAGTAGTTCTATGGGATTCCCCTAATAAAGCCTCCTTCCCTTGCAATGCCTGGTCGTACCATTTCAGTGCTTCGTCGAACTCTCCGCGAAGTCGAAACACCCAACCAATGTTGTGCATGACCGAGAGCACATCCCGAGAGTTCTCACAAGAATGTTTTTGGTATCCATCCAAAGCCCTACGAAACAACTCAAGCGCTGACGCTAACTCGCCCGAATCACGACAACATTCGCCCTTTACGCAGACACTGAATAACGTCTCCGCATGACTCGGACCGAGTAGCACTTCTTGATGCGCTAGAACATTCCGTATCGAGGCGTAAGCATCTCCAATCCGTTTTAGCTTTTTGAAAGCGAGTGACAGTTTCTGACCAGCTCGCAGCTCGCTGACGAAGTTGGGCCCAGCTTGAAAGACCGCGATGGCGAAATCAAGCAAGCGTACCGCAGTTTCATAGTCTCCCCAGTGGTAATTCACAACGCCTAATTTGTAGACATTCTCCGCTAATTTGTCGTTGTAGCAATGTCTCAAAGGCAAGTGGTAATAACCGATCATGACTTCATTGCACAATTTAATATGCGTTGCAATACTAGCTTCGAACATCCAGTCTGTTGTTTCCCGTTCAGCATACTCCACCATTATAGCAGTTCCAACCAAGTATACAACTCCAAGTTTAAAATTCTCTCCGGTTTGACTTTGGACCCACACTCGTAAGACAGGGTGAACCCAAAGGCTCTCGCCTTCCGTGGACATCAAGGTTTTCCGCACAATCAATGAAAAATTGACCAGCATATCAATGGTGAGGCTTAATTGGTTAGGATCTTGAAGTAATTAGTATCATCCTTTTCAATTAACAGCATGGAGTGAGGATGCCCCATAATTTTGAGCCAGAACATACCATTGTTGCTCAAGCATGATACACCTTGGATGCCGCGATAAAGCAGCTCCATTGGTATATCGCCATCCCCCAAAGAAGAACAAAGCTTCAAAATGTCCTGGGCATTATCACTTAGGGCTGCAAAAGAGAAGCTCCAACAAGCGAATACACCCTGAAGTTCATAAGTCATGAGTTCGAGGTTATGCTGGTTTACCAGAACACGCTTTTTGTCTTCGCAAAGTTTGAGGGCATATTTCTGCAAGCTTGTTCCAGTGGTCAAGATATAAGATCCAGCATGTACGAGCGCTAGAGGTAAATTCCCCAGTTGGCTGACTATAGATTCCGCATCGACAATACCTGAGCCAAGTCAGCAAACTTAATCACGGGACGAGAGTTTACTATAGTCTGTTAGACGGCTTTTTAACGCGCCAACGACGAAAAGCCGTCTACAGACTAGAGAAGCTAGTGATCATTTCAAGCCCAAGGAAGACAGGCTTATAGGTTAGAAACCTAATTTAGGTATAACCACAGGCTCACTGAACCTCAAAAATGAGGAAATTACTCACTTGGCGGACTCGAATCAGCCTGGCCGGCCATAGTCATGTTGCAGGAACTTAAGAGCAGCCGGACCCCTGCCTCTTTACCGATGTCTCCGATCTCGATTGACCTCCCGTTGAGATTGGCGACAGTCGCTCGAACCCGGGTTGTCACCACAATTGTGCCAGTGTTACATGTCGGAAGGTAATCATTCATATTAACGGCTTTCAGATCGTCATAATTGTCAACAAGAAGCAGCCACTTCGAGTTTCCCTTCTTCGATAACCAATATCGCACAGCTGTCCAAACCGTTTGAGGCGATAACTCCCCCGACTCCTCCAGCTGTCCCGCTGCAAACTGCCCAGGTACTCCAAGAGCTGTAGAAATTACCGAGTAGTCCGGTGAAGTGAGATGTTTCGTCGCGATGTGGGCAATAAGCCTTTGGAGAATGCGCCTTCCACTGGTTGCAAGGGTTTCCTTATTGCTGGCATCAATCCAAAATATGGAGGAGTAGTTTTCCAGGTTCTGGTATGCATACTCTAACATTATTTGAGACTTTCCAATTCCGCCCATTCCATACAAAACCATCACCTCTCGGGATCGAGGAAGTGATCTATTGCCCGCTAGTTGTGGCGAGGAAGTAGAACTCTCGCCCAATGATTGTTCAGGCCCCAACAATAGCCGCTTCAGGTCGCTCAGCACCGCATCTCTCCCGCAAAAATTGCGATTTCTAGGGAAGGGTAAGTCTGTGCCAACTTCAAATTCCTGGAACAATTTGTCGTTAAAGTAGTAAGGGTCTGGTTGCGAACATTAGCTGCTTAGTATGAAAAGTCGGTGTCGTGAGATCAAACCTTGAAAGCAGGATACAGTTAGTTCGAACAGACGGTTGTTATATCCTCTCAGGTTTTGGACCATTGTTTCCACCTCGTCAAAAGCAGAAAATGACCACCGGAGGCGTCTAGCGACAGAGATGGACTTTTCACACATTTTCACCTTTGCTTCTATTTCTTTGATAATGTCTTCCGTAGAGGTACAAGAACCGTCCCTATTCAACGGCTGGCGATTTTTCTGCTGAGACCGGACGTTGTCAACTTTGGACTTCGTCCTAAGCTTAGGTAGCAGGAAAGCGCGGCCGCGGAACGGGTTCCTTGATTCCTTGGGTGTTTTGTATCCTTCAATCAGTTGCCCGAGCTCTGCGAACACCGTTGCAATGCGTGCCAAAGTTTCTAGGATAATGCAATATAGCCGTTTATCTGGACCGACTAGCTTCGATAAGTCCCCACCGAGTTTAGAAAGCCGTCGAGTCCAGTCCTCAAGTCGTTCGCGCTCAACTTCCATGAAGTACTGAACCCGAACGAGATCCTTGCCGAAGGCGTTTGCTCGAGAAAACAACTGGTATCCTTCCAGTGAGACTTTGAGCAGTTGTCCGACGATTCCAGGTGTCGCCAGGAAGACACCAGCGAGCTCCATGTTTGAGAAATGCAGTCGCGATCGGAAGCGGCAGTCTCACCGTTGGGGTCGATCTTCGAAAGTCAAACGGTCATTTAGAAGAAGGCTAGAACAGCAACTTCACGGGCTTTATTGTCTTTAATTGTACGTTGGAATTTGTTTTTCTGTTCAGCTGAGGCTGTGCTGTGGCTGCGCTCACATATGCCACCACTTACCATTCACTACGCTGGTAAACCAGCCGCCAGCTCACACTATGCAATACAAAAGCAGGGATGATACAGAGCTAACCTTCTGGTGCCTGGATTCACCCAATGAGAACTACAACAATGGTTTTCGTTCAATTCTGGATTCCGTTTGCTCAATGGTACAATGTTTATATTGGGACGTTATCGTGCTGATATTTTAAAGCCTTACTCTACGCCTTCTTATTTCCTAGACTTCATCCAGCTTACCGTAGTGGTGGAGTCATTCTATTTGCAAACCACCCTTCATAATTCCTCACTATTATAACTAATGATAACGAAGTATGTTTTCGAGATCCGATTTGATTCCGGTCAGAGGTTACGGGTTTCGGCTCTATAGTGCCTATGATTCAACGTCCCAGGTCAGCAAACTCTCTCTTAGAAACGATCATACACCACTCCCTCACCGCCGAAAGAAGTACATTTCCACTTTCATCTTGGAGGCGAACGCAGACTTGATTGTTAGGCTCCGAAGATGAATGGATAATGGGTGGATCCCTTCTGTGTACAGATGTAGATGTGGGACGAATTATCTGTTGGGAATTGTACGAAATGCAATCAGCTATTCAGATATTGGCCTTCAGGTGGATGAGCCCCCCCCAATGCACTTTGCTTGAAGAGGGTTTTCCAGATACTTATGACTACCCACACATCACCTTCCATTCGCTCACCCGTGAATGAGCCAGGGCGAGGGAAATTCAGCTGCTGTCACCTGTTACGATTCATGGGGCCATATTATGCCTCCGTGATGAAACGGCGAACCACTATTGAGTCATCAGTGGATGTTCTCGAGTCAAACAACATTCAGCTTAGCTTGCACAGTATTTCCACTAGTCACAAAAACGCTTGATTCAATTCTGCTCAACCTGGCCAGACGTACCCAGGCTCTAGCCACGGGGAGGAAAATAATGCAGACGTAAGTGGACTGGAAAGGAAGATTTGAATGCAGCCATTTTCACGTTCTGCGTTAAATTCTTGCGCACACACTCTCACTCGCGACCGCATCCGCTGCTGAATGTTGCATGTGTACTTGGATTGTGAGTCTCAGCATCGTCTGATGTCTTGTATGAGAGTGAAGTCTTGTATGAGAATGAAGACTTGTATGAAGATGGTGACTGTATGAGGATATGCATCAGGACCAGGGTGATGCGTCTCATGTCAGATAGAGCATACGCGTACGCATATGGGAGATTGTACATATACGGTCTTTGGCCCTCGAGATAAGAGCAATTAGTATACTTTCAACACTGAACATCTACGGAATTAGGTATGCCGATAAACCTACAACACTGCCCGTGTTCCAGCATCACTAACACTGACCCCAAGCTTGCGGTCTGTCATCTGGGAAAGATGTACTGTCCGTAGCTAGCTGACAGATCAGTGAGAAGGGAAATGGTTGGTTATGGAGGGGGTACGGGACGACAGAGGTACCAATATCAATTGCACCGAGATCAAAGATGGTTCACCTGCAGATGTTTTACTATGATACTGAAGCCCCATCACCCTGTGAGCTCCGCTTCGATGCTTGATGGAAAAATCGAAAATAGGCCGTAAAGCAGATTCTAATGAGCAAAAGCCATCTCCATACATCACCCTCCAATCTCCATGGGTATTTTTTTTCCTATTCCCTCTTGGTATAAGAACCTATCATTATCGCGAAGCCCGATAAGAATAACAATTCCATCAACACGAAGGTCCCCTAACCTACTAATATCCATCATACACCGGTTCCCGGGAACGCCTCCTTATTGCTCAACACCACCATACCCTTCTCCCTGGAGATATACCCCTTCATCAGGCCCTTATAAATCATTCCTGCCAGCAAGCATTCAACCTCCTCAGGCTCAACCTCTTTCCTAGTTCCGCCGTCCTTCCCCGCCACCGCAAACCCCATCGCCTTCCGAAACTCCTCGACCGGAATCCTTGTTTTCTTCTCATTGATCAGGAATACGCGGCGGAAGAGGTTCCTCAGTGCGATATCCCTGCTGCGTTCCAGTGTGAGGTATATCCGCCGCTTCACATACTCATCTTCATTAGCTTCCAGCGCTGCGTCGAAGGCGCCGAGGTTCCCGGTTTTGATTGTGCCACAGATCTTCTGGAAAAGGTGTTTTAGCCGCGGGTAGTTGGTGAAGAGCGTGCTGGTGGGGAGTTGGTGGGTTGTCATCAGGTGAGCCGGAATTAGGTAGGTCAGAATTAACTCTTGGTTTGGAGATGCGTCGGTTCTGCAGAGTTGCAGCGCGGCGAGGAGGTGGGATTCCGCATTCACGTAATCTTCTTCTAGGAAATTGATAACCCCCACGAAGTATTTGAAGGTCACAATATGGGACTTCGGGAAGGCATCAAGAGGTGGCATGTCTGTGGTTGTGGCGGTGAGAGCTCGTATGACATTTTTGCACAGTGTAATGGCGTTTAGCTGAGGGTGTTAGCAATATTCCATACATTGTGTCCAGGACAGTGGGGATATACCTTGAAATATGTCTTGAAGAGCAGGTTGACAATATAGTATGTACCCCATTTTCGACTTTCCTCCAGCGGTGCCCTGAAATCGTTAGTAAGATCTCGTCTAGTAGAAGATTAGAATAACTCACCGATCGCTCAAACACAATGTAAACATCTTGTTCAAATGCCTCGCCGCGTCCTCAAGTTTATTTGCGTCCTTTCCCTCCTTTTTATCTTCCTCATCCGCCAGGATTGCAAAGTCTCTTAGTTGTCGACCCGCTGTATACAACACTGGCAAAAACCAATTGGGCCATCCGCTGTTTGAAAACCCTCGCGATACCGTCCTTTGTATCCCATTAGCCGCATTTCATTCCCTGTACGCGTAGTGACACGTACGTTGTGTAGTTGCTCTGTTTCGAGTACGCCCGGCCCCAATACCCCAAGTCTCCGTCCTCCCCAAGCTGCCGGCCGGTATCACCCCGCTCAAGCTCATAAACCACCTCCCAATACGCAACTACCACATCTACCCACGCCTTTTGCCCTTTATCGGTGATCCCATTACGGAAGGATGAGATGCCGTACAGCTCATTCTGCACCGTGGAGTGGATCTGTGAGTGATTCGATGAGTAGGCGAAGGAATGGTTGTCCGGGTTGGTGGGGTTCAATAGGCCGCCAAGAGCCCGGCTGTCCTGCGCGGAGAGATAGTTGCGGAACGAGTTGCTGGAAGAGAGTGATGAGTTCGTGATGGGAATAAGAAGGGCTTAATTACTTACTAGAAGAGTGACATGATAGGACGGACTGACAACGGGGGCACAGAGGAGAGTTGGGTAGTTGGCGGGCGTTGCAGTGGAATGGCTTGGCGCACGTGGTTTCGTGAGAGGTTGTGTGAAGCTTCAAGGTAGAGCTGTCAAAGTCTCCATAGACTAATATCGAATTCTTGCTTGCTTTACTTGACTTAGGCCACCATTGTCTGCGTTTGAATGATGTACTTTGCTCTAGCTTGCAGAAGCCAAGTTCGACACATTAGAGAATTCCTCAGTGAAATGAGCAAACGGTTCCATCGACCGCCTGAGAGCTGTTGAAAGCACAGTTTGAAAGCGCAACTCAAAAGAGATGATGTTCGCCACGGGTCACGTGAAATGTCTGCGTGGGCTTTGCCCTAATGGCTGCTTAGCGCCGGCGGACAGTCTTTTCGCCCCACAACACAAATTCATCGCCAGCCAAGCGAAGTTCGTGAAGGTCCAATACGCCTACGCCCAGCAACATCCGATCTCTGACAACACACGACCGACCGACCGACGACAGCATAATCAACGTGAGTCTATTCTCCTGTTGCGCCGCTACATTTTGTTGAACGAAAATCGCTAATACTCCGGCAGAATGGGTATGTTTGACGGTTCTCTTTTTCCGCGGTTTCGATTCGGTGGTGGTTCTCTACGTGCGGTACTCGAGAATGGCAGCAGCAGTCTGAATTGGGAGTGGTGGATGTATTGAGGTGCGCAGGAATTGGAAGGAACAAAGAGGAGGGAGAAGAGGGAGGAAGATGGAGGAATTTGCTGCTGTCGTTCTGAGTGTCACGACTTTCGAGATTGCAAGGAGTCCGCCCGCGAAGAACTGCTATTGCCATCGAAAACGCTCCACTGCCTCACGCCCATGAACAACCGCTGATTGGAGCTTGCTCAATAGGTCGCCTCCATGAGTACCAGGTCATCGGCCGGAAGCTTCCTTCCGAGGCTGATGCTACTCCCAAGCTCTACCGGATGCGTCTGTTTGCACCAAACACTGTTGTTGCAAAGTCCCGCTTCTGGTACTTCTTGAAGAAGCTCCGAAAGGTCAAGAAGAGCGCTGGAGAGATTGTATCTCTTAATGAGGTGTGTAGAATCTGAGAATGGTCATTTGAGCAGAACTTGAGACTGATGGGTGTTGTGACAGATCCACGAGAAGAGGCCCACCAAGGTCAAGAACTTTGGTATCTGGATCCGTTACGACTCTCGCTCCGGTACCCACAACATGTACAAGGAGTACCGTGAGATGTCCCGTGCCCAGGCTGTCGACTCCCTCTACCAGGACATGGCTGCCCGCCACCGTGCCCGATTCAGGTCTATCCACGTAAGATACCACTGCCACAAAACACATGGTTCTGCGCATTTTCTAACCACAGTTTCTATGAACAGGTCCTCAAGGTTGTCGAGGTCGAGAAGACCGCCGACATCCGTCGCCCTTACATCAAGCAGCTGCTTACCAAGGACCTCAAGTTCCCCCTCCCTCACCGCGTTCCCTCATCTAAGAAGATCTTCTCCGCAAGACGACCAAGCACTTTTTAAATGTGTTACGTTTTTCGAGTTTTCGGTGGGCTCAGGGAGTTTGGTTCGCGGGGTTGTCTTGTTTGAACAAATAAAAGCACGGACGGATTTCGGGGGAAAATGGGGTTTTTTCCGCACTGTATCTTTCTTGTCCTGCAGCTCTGTACGAAATTTTTCCAAGGTTATACAGTGAAACAAGCATTTCATGGCCTGTAGCTGAAGGTGTGCCTTGAGATAAACCGTGTGTTGTCCGCCGCACCGACATCTACCTTTTTCAGATACCAAAGAATACAGCACATTTTCTAAGTACTAAGTATGCACTAGCAGACGTACAAACTCGGGCAAAGCTATGTACGATATGGTGAACGCAAGATCATATGTAGAGATATACCACAGGCAAGCTGGAAGCTGTGTACGGAAACAGAGCTTGGAATAATATCATACTGGAGCTCTTGAGATTTTCCACAGCTTGTTTCCGTACTCTTCAATTTGAAGAATGTATCGAAAGTCGTGACTGAAAGCTGAAACTACGTTGAGGATACAATCCCTGCCATGCGCTGTGGCTTATTTTTGATTTGCAAGAGTTGCGATGTGGCCTCTGCCCAGCCAAATCTTCCTAACCCTTCTGACACCGACCATCGACTCAAGCTTAACAGCAACCAACTTAGCATCTACCGAACTCTATCACAATTACCCAAAGTCCTTCGCTTCATCCGCTTCTCAATTCGTCCTATTCAGTTCCCGCGTTTTTTTCCACAACTAATCCGATATGGTGAGTGGCCTGTTTGCCCCTTTACAGCAGATATGAAATCGCTCTCGAAATCAACGAACTGACACATCGCTTCTTGCTCCTAGTCTGGCTCGCCTCGCCCTAATTCCCCCGCCGCCGGCGCTGCCTCAGGCTCTGAGGGTGCTCGCTCTTCCGCTCGTCCCAGCTCGCCTACTCCGCCAGGAGGCCCCAAGACTGCTATTCGCCGCAGAGCGGCTCAGGATCGTGCTCAGAAGGTGGCTAATACTCGCCCGAGTTCTACACGCGCTGCCGGTGCGGGCGGTTCGAGTTCGACTATGTTGAGTATGTTCATCTCGATTCTTTGAAGTTAGTGGAAGAGGAGGTATTTGAAATACCAGAGTTACGCGGCGGGGCATAGAGTTATGTTTTGGGGCGATTGGAGTGAATGGATTTTACGATGCCCTGTTATTTGCGTTGTAAGCTCTGGGAGATGCCTCCAAGATTGCATACATGATTGAAGAGCAAGTGGCGAATTAGCGAATGCTGATGGAATCACTTTCAGAGCTCTACACCGACGAGTCTCCCGGACTCAAAGTTGACCCCGTCATTGTCTTGGTTCTCAGCTTGGGTTTCATATTCAGCGTCGTTGCTCTGCATGGTACGTTATATACGCCCATCTACATCAGCAATTATCGACTAATTCGTCTATTACAGTCATTGCTAAGCTTACACGCAAATTCTCGGCATAAATGGCGGCTCACTGGTGTTTGAGGGATACTGTGTTTGTGATGGTGGGAGGTTATGAGTTTGGGTGGCTCTTATCCAAGGACATGGATGAGAAGCGCGGTTTCCGATGGATAATCCGGTGTATATCATCTGCAGTACCGATGCACCCACTGGTTGTTTGTTTTACTAGGTAATGAATGGAAAGGCGAAGTTGTATTTGGGTCTACTATTTTCGCGGACCTGAGGATAGATATGTGCGTGCATTTCTGCTGTCTTATGCCTTTGTTATTCTGCCATTGTGTTAGTGCAATTCTTCAATTCCTCAATTCTTGTTTTCCATCGATGCTTCTGGAACCCCTTACTAAAATGTCCGTTTCTCGGCCCACAAAACCCCTAAGCTGTGGCTAAATGCCTACTCATATATACCGATATGCTTCGTCAAAAGTCAGTCATGATACTTGATACGTACGCTTTCCTGAAATCGCGACGTCGTGCTTTGAACTGAGGTTCGGACGGAAGGCGGACTGCTATCCGGCGGAGGGATAAACTACCGGATAAACAGTTGGTGCGGATAATATGACGTTTTTCCTAGCTCACTGGGGCAAACATCTAACTAATCAATGCTGCCACACCTTTGATGGCGATGAGGGATGAGGTATAAAACGGTCCCGCGACCTGCTAGGAATTAACTTTTACTTGGTCATCCATCCATCACACACTGCCGTAAACATGGTCAACGTCCCGAACATTAAGCTCAACAATGGCAAGAAGATGCCACAGGTCGGGTTTGTTCCTCCTAACTCATTATTTTTTCTTGAACGGTCATTGACATTGCGCAGTTTCGGCCTCTGGAAGGTTCCCACCGACTCCGCCGCCGACACTGTCTACAACGCAATCAAGTCGGGCTACCGCCTCTTTGACGGTGCCTTTGGTACCCCTCCCCTCCTCCGTCCTCTTCACGCTCGCTGACTTGGGAGACTACGGCAACGAGAAGGAGTGTGGCCAGGGCGTAAAGCGTGCCCTTGAAGAGGGCGTCGTAAAGCGCGAAGACCTCTTCATCGTCTCCAAGCTCTGGAACACCTTCCACGAAGCCGACAAGGTCGAACCCATCGTTCGGCAGCAGCTCGAGTGGTGGGGTCTTGAGTATACCTCCCCGCTCCCCGCTCTTCCGCATGCATTAACGGCAGCAGGTACTTCGACCTCTTCCATATCCACTTCCCTGTCGCCCTGGCCTACGTCGACCCGAAGGAAAGCTACCCCAGCGGTTGGAACTACACCGACGGCACCGTGAAATCGATCCGCGTGCCGATCCAGGAAACCTGGCAAGCGCTCGAGAAGCTCGTGGACGCGGGCCTGATCCGCAGTATTGGTGTTTCCAACTTCCAGGTACGTTTATTCCGTTCGCGTCGCACACATATAGCTAAAACCCTAGTTTCCAGGGATCGCTACTTCTCGATCTCCTACGATATGCTCGCATCCCCCCAGCAGTGCTACAGATTGAGCACAACCCATACTTAGTCCAAAACGACCTGCTCGTACTGGCAAAGAGCGAGAGGATCGCTGTGACGGCGTATTCTTCGTTCGGCCCGCAGAGTTTTATCGAGCTGGAGTGGAAGAAAGCCGTTGACACGCCGCGGCTGTTTGAACAGCCTGTGGTCAAAGGTGTTGCGGAAAAGCATGAAAAGACGCCCGCGCAGGTGTTGCTGCGCTGGGCAACGCAGAGGGGTCTGGCGGTCATTCCGAAAAGCAATAGCCAGCACCGCTTGGTCGAAAATTTGGATGTCACTGGGTGGGATCTGACGGAAGATGAGGTGGAGAGCCTGAGTGCCCTGGATAGAGGGTTGAGGTTTAACAACCCGCCGGATTACCTAGGGACGTTCCATATTTTTGCTTAAAATGGCGTGGGCTGTCGAAGGGCTCTAGGCATAAGGTTGCTCATTACCAGGTCGCCGAACACACCAAGACGGATGGGAAGTAGCTGGCTTGCCAAAGCATCTGTCAGACTGAGATATGGAGTACTCTGACTATGAGATTGAGAATGCTATAAATTTTACCTTAGAGTAACTCCCACGACAGCCACAGTGACGAAGCACAGGCATGAGAAGAGGGTTCTGGGTTTATTCGTGATCTACTGAACAAGACAAGCAACCCGAAATGGAATACAATCGGTGTGAAACTGCTGACTAGAAGAAGCTTAGAATCTAGAAAAGTATTATTCAGAATGCTAGAGAGATACTTGTGTTGAAAACTAATCTGACAACATAGTCGATATTTGCCAGCTCCGAGCCATAAATGCAACTGATATGAGTATAAATGGCTTTCTAGAGAGCGAATGTAGTAATGACTGGGGTAGGGGAATCTACCTCACGCAATATGAATCATCCTCTCTGTTCCTTATCACCGATGATCTCCCTGAGCTGCTTGATAATGACGGATGAGGTTGCTTCCCACGCTTACTCAACTCCAAGCGCCTTCTCAAGAGTGAATACAGTATGAATAAACAACAACAACAACAATCTCGTGACCCCAAGGCAGTAAGTTCTCACGGTTCAATCCTGATGCGAAGTTTATGGATCCTTAGATCAGAGAATGGAGACCAAAGCTTTGGGAGTCGACATGCAGCCCCAGGCAGAGATGATAAAATCTTACTTTTAAATTCAATATATAAAGCTTGCGGTTAGGAAGATTATAGGGCGTGAGAAAACCGTGTCTGACGCATGGGAAGACCGAAATGAGAGTCCCAGGACGCCAACAGCTTTGGAGAGTATTGTGGCTGTGGTGCGATCATGAACTTGGTGCTCTTAATAGCTAGGTCCAGAATTACCAGGGAGACATTATCCTAGCATTAATAACTTGATATTACTAAACTGTAGGGTAGAAAACAGACCTGTTAATTTGCTACGTTCTCATCCCAAGGTTAATGCCACACACCCTGACAACGGAATGCATAGAGGGTCCTTCCAATCTCAGAAGGGAATCCGGCGAAGGATTTGACCTAGTGTCGTGGTTGGGTTCTACCCAATAATGCTTCATCTTCGACTTACATGTGTACGACATTGCTTTGGGGAAATTCTGGGTGAAAGAGAATAATCAGCCACTCAATTAAGTAGTTCCTGTAAGAATCTGGGTCCAGCTCTAGATTGTCCGACGACCGCCAACCGCAGCAAAAAGTAATTTTTAAGATCTGAGATTTTGGGAGGGTACTCTGGGTCAAGAGGTAGCTAGCGACCTCCTTAGATTTAAGATCTGATATTTGGAGGACCTTCAGACCATATAGGAATTACTTCTATCTATTACATCTAAAATCGATCTGGGGCTCCGAAACCAGATGTGAAATCGAGTGCCAGTCCATAAGATTGTTGGCCTACGACCCTGAGAAATAGACCCGATTGTGCGACATTCACAGCTACGAGTATTCGGTACCCTTCACGGCGCCCACCGAAGTCTAGGGCAAGATGGAATCTGGGGCGAAGTCGCCATGGAAGATCTCGTACTGGTCTAACAGCTTAGGAAATCAAGTGATGGATCGTCAGCTCGAAAACGGTCGATAAATAAAGTACTTTAGTGTAGAAAGTGACCTTCTGCAAATGCTGCGTAACTTGAGCGAATGATTTCTTGTGTCACCAACCTTATTTTGTGCACCCGCTCTAATTCTCTAACTCTGCTTCTTCCCACCGGTGCACCTCGACAACTCACAACCTCCCGCCCTAATGTAGACACAAACACACAAGCTTTAACCACACCAACAAAGCTATACTAAACTGAACTGATCTCTATTCATCCAGACCCACTTGATAAACTAAGATGGATTTTAGGCGAACTTGAAATGAGATATACTATCGACATGATAAACTGCTCTCGAAATCGAAACGAAACACTGTTATCAAATGGTACACTGTTCTGATTCGAAACACTACCGTCGAAGGCGTCCCGGTTTTGTGAGTGTTTTGGCTAAGATTTCTTGATACGCTCCGAGGCGGCTTCCGTCCGGACTATCCGTCCCAATATCCGTCCAAGGCTTTGCCGCGGTGATAAGCGCCTTAGATTCTAATTTTTCAACAAATATTCGTTTCAGCCATTGCCAGTGGGTGCGCAATGTCATCTCTGCTTGAGTACCATCATTGAAGAGTTCCTTTATTAGGTACTAGTGCAGTTTGCAAAGCATTACATATTTTGGACAACACTGTGGGATTACTTTACAAAATGATAAGGTTGGTACACGCCCATGATCTGACTCGATTTTTTATTAGTATAAGAGGTGTTTCACCAGTATTTTATCAAGTACGGTGATGCTGTGACAGATTTTGGGATAGGTATAGTGGACGAAGGTGACATAGAATGGGGAAAGTACAACCTTAGGGCTAGAGCAAAAATAGGGCTAATAGAACAGCGTACCTGAGGTACAGCAGTGTCCTATGAGGAGAGTGATTCACAGGATGGGAGGAGGACTTGGAGAGTAGCCCATTGAGGGAGACTGAGTGGGAGAACTTGAAAAACTCGCATAATGGCTGTGAGGCGGAAATTGACTGAGCTACCAGACAGCATGCTGCTCTCACTGGAGGAATTGGCAAACCGGCTGGTCAAGTTTAGGAGCGGGTTTGGTACTTAAAACCATAGATAGCCTCGCAATTCATCAATAATTGTACAACCGAGCCCTCCTGACATATTTTACCCTTGATTACAGTCACCGCTGATGTCTGGTCTTGCAAGTACAAAGCCTGCGTGACGCTTACCATTGTATAATATAATCAAGTATGTACACCCTCTGTGACTGCTGATGTACTACACCTTATCGACCAGTACAGTACATGATCAAGAAAAACTACTTCTAACTACCCATTCCATATACTATCTACATATGCAATCAGCAATGGAAATGTAATGACTATACTTCCAGTCCCCACCAATACTAAGCTCCTAGAAGCAACCATTTCTACTCTCTCTTACTCAAGAAATTTTTTCAAGGCTTATTGC
>Ga0307512_10001548_pt1 | contig 32242 bp, 42 predicted proteins | sample 14_EM_MG_FD_200267 | JGI IMG/M metagenome (GOLD analysis project Ga0307512, IMG submission 200267) | Populus trichocarpa ectomycorrhiza microbial communities from riparian zone in the Pacific Northwest, United States - 14_EM | ecosystem: Host-associated > Plants > Roots > Unclassified | place... | reverse complement strand
AGGGCCGCTTTATACCCCCTCCCCCCCCCCCTGCAGCGGACCTTAATCCTGATTGGTGCATCTTAATCCTCGTTGGTGCACCTCAATCCTCATTGGCGCACCTCAATCTTCATTGGTGTACCTCAGCCCAGATTGATGCTCTTCAATTTCATTCCGCACTCAATTCCTCCTCTTTCGGCACTCCTTAATCCTCTTTATCTGGATTGGCGCTCCTGAATCCCATTCCGCACTCTATCCCCCCCTTTTCGTGATCCTCAGCCTTGGATGGGAGCTCCTTAATTCCCACCTGCGCTCCTCTTATGCACTCCACACTCCTTACCCACCCCTTTTCGGTGCTCCTCCACTGGGATAGCACTCCTCAATCCCAAACGGAGCATCTCTGCCTAGATTGGCACTCCTCCAATTCATTCTGCACTCCTTACCCCCCCTCTCAACACTCCTCAGCTTGGATTTGACCCTCTTCTTTTTCATTCCGGGCTTCTCCAACACAGTTGTACACAGCATTCCCAATCTGGCGTACCACTTTTCCTGTTAGTTGTTCCCGTTTTTCATCTGAATATATCATATTGCCTTTCGAACCCCTATTTAGATTCGCACCTAGCTAACATCTTATTACACCTTTGTTAGATATCAGAAATCGAGCCAAACAACATTGGAATTCCATTTCATCCCCTTGCCAGGAACAAATAATCAGCAAATATATGGAGTGCCTCCAGCTTCTTTGCGCCATTGATGAATTTTGCGTTCCTCCTTTCGTTGGCTCCGATGCGATGGGAGAAGTCGTGGATGACGTTGACACCATGTGTAATTGATATGATTCAATCGCTTTGTCGGGTTATTGTTTTGGGGGACCAGCGTTTGTGTTTTTAATCATTCGCCTTTTTCTTTGATTTCCTTAATGTAGCAAGGCAAGAAATACAATGTTGAAGAAGATGACAGCTAGTATGATTCAGAAGTGATAATGAACAATAATCCACGGATCATATTTGCTGTTGAGGGAAATCGTTTGCTCATGTACATCCCAAGATTCTCAGATAACGCCGGCTGTCCTCCACATCGTTATCTATAAGATCCCTGGCATCTCTCAGACTTTGTTAGTGATTCCTGCGTTGGTTTGGCGACACTCCCCGGTGCAGCAAAAGTTCCCTCTGGCACTCCGACATGCTCTCAAACTTATCACAATTACTCCCATAGTTGTCCTGTACCAGTCATCAGAGATCCCAGTTACTTCTGTACCAGTCATCAGAGATCCCAGTTGCTCCGAAAGCCGGCCGGAATGCCCGCCTAGGGTCTGATACTCTCCAGAAATTGACACTTCGAAGCTTACACTCCACATCCTCTCAGACACTCCTGGAGGCGTCCAGAGACTAAAATACATTTTGCTGATGTGGTGAACCTTCCGGTAATCCCTAGCTAAAAGACCCCGGCACCAGCGCAAGACATGGAGGAAACTCACATTGGTAAAGCCGAAAATACAATTGACACCAACATCGATGATATGATGAAGGCCTTTGAGGCTTGGACCTTCCAGCTGAGCAAAGCGAATGAGCCCAGATATGGAGCCTACCAGACTGCCAGGGCTTACGCCATCCAAGCTCACCATACACCTCCGCACACACCAATGAACTTCCCACCTCCGAAATCACCCACGTGACCCGGTTACTTCCGACTGGGACCCAACTACTATTAGTATCCATGGCGAGGATTGGAACCTTCTATCTATTGCGATGAGCTCAAACACATCCACACGTTCTGTCGCGATGTGTGCACTGACCAGGACCAACGCATAGTCCACCCCAATGAATGTGGAAGACTAACCATAGGACCAAGAGGAGGAAATGGAGGAAAGATATTTGCATATCAACCAGAAAGAAGGATGTTGTCTACGTCAGAGCACACCCGGGAAGTTCATCAACAACGACACCTGGGAGGGGGTGTAACTGCTCCGGCTGCACCACAGCCGCCTCAGCTGCAGCACATTGTGAGATCTCTACTGTTTTAGGAGGGCCAGTGTTCTGGTGACTGCCTTTCGCTCAGGGATTGCCCGACAACTGTTGGAACTTGATGGGTAGTACTCTAGTCAGTCTAGAGGTGAGGAAGGAAAGAAAGAAGGGAATGGAGACTGTGATGTGAAATTGAGCAATGAGGATGAAGAGCAAGAATAAAGGGAAGGCGAAAGCAGTGCAAATGAAGAGGAGGAAAGTGAAACAAAGGAGGAGAGAGACGCGAGCTTCGACTAGGAAGAGAGTGAAAAAACGTCTGAAGTCGTGCGTGGGCAGATTGGATATGATTTCATGGACATGCGACGGAAGAGGAAGGACGAGGTGACCTGGGGTGATGGTAAGCGGGCACGTATGGAGGAAGTGGTTCCGGAAGTTTCAACAAATCGTAGCATCCAGGAAATGCGAACTGTCAGGAAACTGGTAGCATTCAGTGATCAACGTGCCAAGGCCAACGCCATTGAAAACACGACTCGAAAGATCACAAAGGTTCCGAAAGCGCCTCGAATGAACGCACTGGCCCTGGATACTGGAAAGTACGAAGTCCTAGGAAGCAGCCCACACGTTACACTATTCTAGCCCACCAGGAGAGAGAACCCGGTGAATTGACCTTTCCACTGCTACCAAAGGCTAAAACAGTCCCAGTTCCCAGAGAGACCTGAGTTGCTGCCAGGATCCCGGCCACACCAAATGAAATCAGAATCGCTCACGTTTCTGCAGTCTCCAGCTTGAAAGATCTCCCTCGATACAGCGAGTTCTGTTACACCAGGGCCCCCCAAACCATTCTCGAAAATATACAGGAGTACAAATTTCCAATGCTCATCGATGGGGGAACTGAGATCTGCATCATGAGTGAGGAGGTCACCAGAGAGTTGAACACCAGGAGCAACCTTGCCGACTGGAATATGATCACTCCCAATTGCATTCGGTCTGATCTGACGAAGGTGGCATAGTCCGTGCCTGTCAATGTCCATGGTATCATCTTTCCCGAGCCTATCATTTTAGCAACATCCAAATCCGATCAGGCTATCGTGGGTGGCCCCTTGGCAATGTAGGCTGAACAGTGTGACCGGAACCTGGACGATGGCAGTTGCAAGATCACCATCTCAGCCGTCGATGGGTGAGAGCAGGTGATGTTTGTTGCTACCCTTCTGGGAGACAAGAGGGATACATTCACCAGCAGCTTGGGAAACTTATACGCCTAGTTGAAGTAAGGGCAACTAGGAACAATAGGGCCTGGCACTACGAAGGAAAGAGGTTGGAGAGTGCTGGGAGGAAACATGGGAATGAGAAGGGCTCGAATGGTAGAAAAGGAAATGAGATGGAGTTGGTTCATAGGAAGAGGGTGGTTGAATGGAAAGTGGAAGGATTATACAGTGGGAAAGAGCAGGAAATGTTCAAGGAAGAAGGAAAACAGTCAGTCAAAACAGGGGGGCTATCAAATGCGGTGAGAAAGCTGATGGGAAGAGGGGTGAATTGGCAGGATGAGTGGGAAGAGGAGAAAGGACTGGTAGTCGGAGAGTTGGGTAGGATGATAGTGGCAGAATGATGGTCAATGGGAGAGCAGGCTGTGGTGAAGGAAAGAAGAGTAACCGGGAGAGAATCCACAACTTTTGCGTGCATTTCAAAAAATCGCATTGCTCTGTAACTTAGTCGAATACGATCATTTTCCTAGTACCTTGAATCAGCGACATGTATCATAGACGAAAACACCAGAGCAGCCTGGGTGTGTGCCCGCTACGAATGCGTTGCCCAGACTGTGAAGCCTGTTCCCATGTTGGATGGAAGCACACCAGATGCCGGCCTCAATTGGAGTGCAACAGTGATCGCTCGGGCCGCACCAATACCAGGCACCTGGGCCAAGTGGTTCATACCCAAATTCTCCCACTGAGTATGAGAGAAGGTGGACATCTGAGAGATTACGAGAGCAACGGATAGGGAGCATATTAAGGCCAAAGGATAAGGAATCCCTCCTGGGTATCCTATCAATTGGAGAGTACACTCTCACATGGACATGGGAGTGAATGGGAACAATCAGCGACTTGGTCGAGCCACGCCACCGTATCTGTCAGGAGTCCGGTCACAACATATGGAAGGATCCTGTATTCCGCATAATGAAGAAATTATGCCTCACGGAACCAGGGACGATGGAGCCGAGGGTTCAGCAGGGCCAATTCGAGCCTGCTTGGGGTCCTTACAGGAATGCCCACTTCTTAGTTCCAAAGAAGATAGGGGAGTAACACTACATCATCTCTGCCCTGAGCACGAAACGGCATACACTAGAAGACTCTGGGATACCGCCTCAGGTCGAAGAGTTTTCCAAAGCCTTCGCCGGACTGCCCATTTCTTCACTCATTGACACCCACTCTGGGCACAACCAGAAACAGTTGCACGAGGATAGCCGGGACTATATGCACTTCCAGACCACGCAAGGCATGTATCGACCGATGAGACTGGTATAGGGAGCTACAATTGAGTATCAGCATTTGTCAGAGTATGAGGGAAAATACCAAACACTCACCTGGGATTGATTGCGGATGTATTCGTCGATGATTATGTAGTGAAAGGCCCATGAGTCGATACGGAGAAGAGGAGGTGGAAGAGCTGCTCGGAGTTCAAAGGTTTGTTATGGAACCCCTCCAGAATGTCGATAACGTACTCGCGGATGTGGAGAGAGCTGGAGCCACAATTTCCCGAGGGATATCTGACTGTCACTGGAATGGTGTGAAAATTTTGGAGTTTGTCTGAGGGGAAGCAGGAAGGTGGCCGCAAGCGTCAGAGGTCGACAAGGTGTGGAATTGGCCCTGGTGGGAGAACCCTACCGAGTGCATGGCAATCTTAGGGCTTGCACATACTACTGAGTATGGATCCCTGAGTACACTTTAGTTGCAAGCCCCCTGTTCTGAATCTTGCGGAAGGAAGTTGAGTTCCAATGGGAGACTGAGGAAAAGAAAGCTATCGCAATCTTGAAGGAGGCTCTCTGCAATGTTCTTGCATTGCCGATGGTAGAGGTTAGCGATGACACTGCGCAAATAGCCGTGGGAGTTGACTCCAGCTTAGAGGGGTGGGGGGTGATCTTACAGCAGGAGGACGAAGATTAGCACCGGCACCCAGGTCGCAATGATAGCGGGCTTTCGAACACAGCCGAGAAGTGATAAGACGTGAGGAAACATTTGTACCTTGGGCTGTTGAAGGCACTGATGAAGTTTTGCAACTACGGATTTGGAGTCAGATTCCTTGTGGTGACAGACGCAATCACATCTGTGCATCAATTAAACTTGCCGCCAACGACCTGCCAGGAGCACTTGTCAACCGCTGGATTGGGTGGATACAGCTGTTCGACTTCGACCTGAAACGAGTTCCACGGAGACTGAGTGGACGTCCTGATGGTCTCTCATGGCTGCCACGAGCATATGGAGAGCCTGAGCTAGACGAGGAAGATGAGCTTGAGGGAACAATTGAAGTAAGCTTACAGGGAATACAGGTGGAACAAGGACCAGAACAAAAGAGGAGAGACACAGCATACACACCATTTGGTGGGTTAAAACTGACGGAGGAATACCAAGGGAGATGGAATGAGATAGGCAAATTTCTGGGGAACATGAAGCAGCCGGAAGGAAGAACTCCCAAGGAAATGCTGCGATTTTGGCGGGATGCCACAAAATATGTCGTTTCAGATACAATCTTCCACCGGAGGGGGAAAACCCATGAACCGCTTGCAAAGATGTTGGTTAGCACCGAGCAGAACAGGAGAGCAATGCAAGCTGCACACAAACTGAGTGGGCATCGTAGAAGAGAAGCAACATAACGAAAAGTGGTGGAGCAGTACAGGTGTCCGGAGATGTATGTCGATGTCAAGGACCGGGTGACACTGTGCGAGCAGTGCGGGACATGTGCGCCTATACAGTATGATGAACCACTGAAAAGCCTGACCGTCAGTCAACTGTGGCAGCGAGTGGGGATGGATATCTCATACATGCCCCAAACAGAGGACAGGTATCACCAACTAGTGGTAGCCAGGGAATATCTCAGCGGGTGGGCAGTCGCACGACCAATAAAAAAAGGTACATCAGAGAATGATATAGACATCTTTGATGAGCAGATAATTTGTTGGTCCAGAACCCCGGAAAGTGTGGTAGTGGATGGAGGAGCCGAGAGCAAGAAATGGACCTACCTCCTCCTCAACTGTAGCAATTTCCGGAAAATCACCATTACCACATACCGTGCCGCCGGTAATGGAGTAAATGAAAGAGGACACAGACCGATAGCAGATGCACCATCCAAACTCATAGCCTGAACTGACGAACCCAGAGAACAGTGGATTGACCACCTACTGGCAGTGCTTTGGGCCAACAGGATCACTGTCAGACGTACGACCGCATATTCGGCATTCCGCCTGATATTCGGCCAAGATGCAGTACTTCTGATAGAGCTAGAATTCTTGACTTGCAATACAACCAACTGGATCCAAGGAATCGACGATACAGCATCACTGATAGCAGCTGGAGCAAGACAGCTGGAATGACGGCGAGAACATATCAATGCTGCCTTGCAAAACCTAAAGAATTCGAGAGATGCCAACAACTGTTACTTCTACCATGCAGCCAAGCTCCCAACTGAAGATGTCCAAATTGGCGACTTGGCTCTCATGCACGAAACCAAGATAGAGCAGTCTCACTGCACCATGCTGGATCCTAGCTGGCGAGGACCCTACCGGGTCACAGCAATTGCCCAGAGCTTGGGGACTTATCGTCTGGCAGAACTAGATGGAGCAGAGCTCACAGGCTGGATAGATGGTAGTGGACTCAAGAAGATCATTACTCGCAAAGAAGAAGTACATACTGCTCGAAAAATTAGTATGCCGAACACCACCCAAGAGGGGGATCCAGAACCCTTCCAGGAATTTGAGGTGGAGACCGTAGCAGGCCGGAAATAAATAGATGGACGATGGATGTATATAGTTAAGTGGAAAGACTGGGAGACATGATCATGGGTATAGGCAGAGGATATAGCAGCGTGTATGGAGCGAGTGGATACATGGAACTCGCCACATCCGTTGCTGGCAGGCCACCCATCCAAACAACGATGGGAAAGAAGGATGGAGGGAGAAGAAAATGGGTGAAGAAGGGGGTAAGGGAGGAGATCCATTGCATGGACCATAACAAAAACAGTCGAAGATACCGAAGCCACACAATTGAGTGGAGTTGCGGGATGGAGGGAGAATATGGAATACACACATTTGCATGGATTTGCGAGATGGAAGGGGAAGAAATATTCCTATTGGCTGAGTTGCACCCACATTACACAAAAAATTGTTACCATTCTCCCCTAACCCTCTAGTAACCTCGAGACGAGAGAGACGATGACTACTGCAGGGGTGGGAAGAAAATTCACCACGGAGAACATGAACAATGAGCAAGATACTCCCAACTGCCGAGTTCAAGCAGGAGAAGAGGAGGGGAAGAAGCAAAGAAGTTGTGGAGAAATACGAGAAGAGCATACTAGGGAAATTGGAAACCACATAGAGACTGGAAAAAGAAGGATCTGGCACAAAGCACCCCTCCAGGTATACAAAGAGCTTCCCCCTCCCCTACGTTCCTAAGGAAAGACAACCACTGTACTCCACTGTTGATCTCCCTCTGCACAGCAACGACCGCGCGCAATATCACCATCTCAACCATTCCTGACAACCACCGACCAACATGACGTTTACCTCACTCAATGACATTGCAGTAGCACACAGCGACACCGTGGACTTGGAAGCGTCCCTGACCTCTTCCACCACCACCACTGTGAGCCTCCACTCCACCACCGCAGCCCTGACCACCGCAGCCAACACCACCACCATTACTATGTATGCCTCCTCCCCAGATATCTCTACCATCGCTAGTGATCCCTCTCCAGTATCCCTCACATCAGCAGCACTATCACAACTCAGCAGGGACATCTTCTCCAACAGAACTGTCGGATCGCTACAAGAAGCTGTGCAGATTGGCACTCAGGAGATGTCCCCCCAAAGCCAACCGAATTTCATACTTGAAATCTATGATGTCTTTGGTGAGAATACCGATTATGCCGATGCACAGGTCGCATGGCTGTCGAACGTCGCAGACAGGAATTTTGACTGGAAGAAGTTGAAATACAGGCGATTCAGCGACTTCCTTAAGGCTCTCAACAGCTCTGGCAGGGTATGGGAGATGTTGAAGCAACATCACTCTGCCCAGCAGAGGAAGACACGGGCAACGAGGAAGCTGGGAGACAACTGTCAACACTATCCTGAACTCCAGGAAATCCGAAGCGATTCCATCGGAAGTGAGAAGTGCATGGGATTCACCGCAATCACCAACCAGATATCCAGAGATCCCGGAATAGCAAAGAGATGCCTCAATCATGCATACGTCGACCGTCTCACCAAGTAAAACCAGAAGTCGAAAGCGAACAAGGGGTATACTTGTGGCGACATTCAGCGAGCTAACAGGCTGTGAGATCCTGGCTCCCCTCAGCAGGCTGACGGAATCAACTATGAAGCAATGGGCCTAAAATGGTACCAGGGGTCAGTAATGTGACTTAGTCATTCCCCTGGTGGAGATGACTGCGATTGCGCCAATCGACTCTGTACCATCTCACCATCAGTACCGCCTGCCGACCATGGGACACTGCCTGCTGACCATGGGATGCCCGTACCACCTCCATCCCCCGATATGAGCAAGATGCTACCACCGACACCCACATTAAACAAGGGACAGGAAATGGAACAGGATGGGAGTAACGTTTGAGAGCTTTTGATGGACCTGGCCGAGGATGGATCTGAGGATGCAACCAGCACTCCCCCCAAGGAAGAAGCCTGTTGTATTCCGCCAACACCCACCGAGAATGGGATTGGTATGACCACAACGGCTCCCGCTGAGGAACAGACTGGTACGATTCCACCAGCGCCCACCAAGCGAGACGCGATTACCACCCCGCCAGCTCCCACCAACGAAGTGGCTGGTAGAATCCCGCCAGCGCTTGCCGGGAAAGCGTCTCGTACGACCCCAGAGGAGCGTACCGTTCCGAAGCAGAAGTGCACGCCAAAGCCCCACCGGCCTGCCACTCCCAGCGGCGAAAGAAACAGTTCCGATGACGACCACCACACTGAGGATGAAGAATATGTGAGCCGCTTCCTAGAATGCCTTAGCCTGGACCCCGACTGGGAGAGAATGTTTGATGATGTGATGAGGATGATCGCACACCATGGGAGAAACATGGGGAACAAAGCTGTACCTTTCTTCCAGCAAGCAGTAAATGAAGACCCCAAGTTGTGCATAGAGGCTGGGCCACAAGTCACAGCAGGCTTGAGCGGAATGTGTGAGGCGATAGTGCGATTCGATACTCGACTCGGCAACATCTCGTTCTTCACAAGTGGTGAAGGAAAAAGGAACGCAGGAAAGGATGTTGGCAGGAGAAAGCAGGTGTGCAAGGAGTGAGAGTCTTTATGTTTTTCCTCTGGGTTTATGTTGTTCCTTTGAGTTTATGGATTTCATTTGGGTATATGGATTTCCTTTGGGTATATGGTTGTCATTTGGGTTTATGGATTTCCTTTGGATTTGTGGATTTCCTTTGAGTTTATGGATTTCCTTTGGGTCTATGTCTGTGTCTTTCCTTTGGGTGGGTTTTATTCATATGTTTTTGCAGGTCTGCGTATACAGTTATACAGATAAGGAGAGGGGTGTTCCGCACAATGGGCAAGGGAGGAGTTGTGAGGGGAAAATCTGTGTCTCACCACCACCACCACCGCCAGTCAGCTTGGCAGAGGACTGAGCAACGGTAGGTGTACGGAGATACAGGGATGACGGAGATGGACTGGCCGACAGGAGCTGACGGACATACAGGGGTAACAGTGCTGGGCGGAGCAATGGGGAGTATCTATTCGGGAGACCCTGGGGCAGAGACATCAACAACGACCCTAGTTTCCTTCAGAAATTCCCAGGTGTTACGGACAGCTCTGACGGCTCTGACGGAACCTTGAACAATCAGATGGAGAATTACATGCTTCCCGTTGCATACATACCCCCATTACTCCGCGCCCGGAATGTGGTGATGTATATGTGCCATCAGAATGACACTAGTGTTACACACTTTTCGCAGGGTTTGCATTTATGCTGTAGCCGTTTACACAACGCTGGGTGATGTTTACTCCTTTCTCTGGCCATGTGACATATGGTACCTCTCCGCAATTGCTCTATAATGTATCCCGCACTTTCGCCATGTATGTGTTGCTTTGAGATGTTGTCACTTAGTGCAATATAGTCTTCGCTTCGGATACATCGCATGCCGTTGCATTTGCTTCGCCATTATCGTATTTTACTGGTCTGGAATATACTGTCCAATCTTCACACTCTCCTGTACTATGCCCTCAGTCCTCCACAATCTGCGTTGATGCATCATTGGGTCGCAATGCTTCTACCTCCTTATCCGCATCTTCGTCATTGCCATCCTCACCCTCATACCCATCCACATCACTTGTTGCCATGTCAAACCATTTGTGCCCCCATTCCTCCACATTCTGCGTTGATCCATCATCGGCTTGCGATGCTTCTTCCTCCTCAGCCGCATCTGCATCGTAGCCATCCTCGCCCTCATACCTGTCGACATCACTGGTCCTCAGGTCAAACCTCTCAAGTTCAGTCATGGCCTGGTGTCGCCGGCTGGAGGAGGGGATGGCATCGCACTCGTCGCTTTCATTACCTTCATCTTTGTAATCCCCACTGTCAACTGGGATCCCAGAATGCAGGTTATCATCCATGCAATTGTTGGCTATCGGGGTGTTTGGGTCAGTGCTTCCGATGTCAGGCTCCTCAAGCGCTACTTTGGACGTCAAAAAGTCAAGATGAACAGGATTTTCATCATGCGCTGCATCCACGCGGATGGCCACGGCAGCCATTGGGTTCTCCGCTAGTTGGATCCGATGCTTGACTGTAGCAATAGTGTTTCATACACCCTCTGTTGGTAGCTCTGCAGTAGTGTGTTCCAGGAATTCAACAAGAATATATAGGTGTCTGCAATGACAGGCGAGGTTAACCACTTGCGACCTGTTGCAGCACTGCAGGTTGCGCTCATACCCCCATCGTCCTTGTCGTTGAAGTTGTTCGAGTGATCAGGTCCATCCGCTTTGAGCTTTGACTTGGAAACTTCTGGATGAACAAGTTTGTTTGTTTGCCACTCCAGGAGACCATGGCGCAATGTGGCACAGGTCAACACGATGAGTAGCGAGGGTATATGACCATCCTTGTTGTCAATCATGGAATTATGAAATCCATCAGCATACTTACCACGATGATTTGCCCAAAAATGAAATTTGATGTAGATAAACCACGGGAATAATTCCACCAGGAAGTAAAGTGGACGGTGGCCATTCTTTTCCAGCTTTCAACTCTCTCCGCATCAGATTTGTACCACGTGCACCACCTTCTACATGTTTTGCTTCAGGAAACAGATACTTATTGACTGCCAGAAGGGAATCAATGGATTCCAAACACTCTGCATCAGATTCAAAGCAGTGGAGATCATAAAGCTCTGCTGTGTTGTCCCCTGTTGATTGAATAAAATACGATTTAACTTCATCGACTTGTGCTCGAACCTGGTACTGGTTTCAACATGCACTATCTATCGTGGGGTATTGCCTCAGCGTACCTCTTTCAAGATCTCCTTTGTGCATGCCTCAAATGCTATGGACCAAATGTTGTTTTGCTGCATAGTGGTGTTCCAGTATGTCTCTATTATCTGCCAGTGTGGGGCATCAGCAAATGCTTTCACAACTCATCGCATTACATGACTTACTGTCTCCAAGTCGCTTGCACTCATAAACGGCCGTCTGTTGCACACGTAGAGCTTTAGCAGTCTGCCCGTTGCAAATATACGACGGGTCATGTCTGGCTTACCGAAATGGATGTAGTCAGTGACTGCCAGAGACCATTGATTGAGGTGTAGACACCGCCTGCGGCTGCATTTGCAACTGCCTCTGTCTCTGATTCCGTTCTGTAGCCCATGATCTCGGTGGATTTGTAATGATCGCACGGGCGTCTGCACTAGGGATGGTGGTAGGCATGGTTTTCGACACAGCTGAGAGGAGTGGGAGTGATTGCAATACCAGACACTGAACGGGATACAACGCGACACATTGAGTCTGCCTGTTAGGTCTCTCCAGGTCCTGGTCTGCTCCGACTGCTTGTACCGGGCATGGCGGTTGGAGTATTTGTTGACCATCGCTGTGTAGTGGATGGGGTGGCAGTCATGCATAGAGTCATATCTGCAACACTAGGATGGTTCAGCAATGATGAGGGGGTGGAGTTCTGACCTTGGATTGTAGAGGCTACGGAACTCCCTCCTTGAGAGCAATCCCTCTTGCTAGCTGGCACGGAAATGCATCTCTTAGCAGGGGGAAGTTGAGATCTCCCCGAAGGCCCACGGGTTTGTTGATTCTGACCATTTGCAATACTTCCGACGTTTCATACAACCCGAGTCATGTCAGGGTCAGGGAGTTGGGAAGGTATACTCTGATATAGCTGTTCGACGTTCAGAGTGTAGGAATAATATCCTCTGCATGCATATGCAATGGCAGGCGAGGTAGACTTCTCTTTGAGCAACCATGGTGGGATTCAACAGAAATGGGAGCCGCAGTGTAGACCGCGCTACACTCTACACCATGACAATACTCAGGTACAAGATCCCTTGAAAAGTATTCAATTATGGTGGTAACTGCCATCAGATTGAACTCAGCATTGATATTCACTGTTACAGCAATGTCTGAAGGTCGATTTGCACCGCTTGAAGGATGGTTATGCCTGCTTGGCGGGGTTATGAGAGTTTCCAGTCGTTCTTGCCACAATCATTCGTACGATCGATTGTGTATATCTTCATCTTCCCGGTGGAAATCCCCCTTTGGCAGAGCTACAAGGATGGCAATTCAAACAATTATGTATTCTGTATCCTATGAGATCAGTTGCGTGATCTTGTTTCACCGCTGGGTGTGTTGGTAGCCATGTTGGATGTTTGCACAGTTGGGACGACCTGAGAACTACTCAGTTTGCTCCGCAATGCACGAGGTCTAAGCGGTGCAAGTGGTGTGTGATGAAAAAGCAACGCCCGGCATCATGAACTGTCATCTCCACGACTACTAAAGCTCTTCTTGAGACTTCCCATTTGTGACGTGTCTGGTGGTTGTGCAAGATGTTGGCTGGGCCATTTTGTGTTTGTTCACCAACAAAACAAGTAGAACCGAGAATTTGCTGGAGCTTAACTATATATATCCCTTCTTCCGGCTTCATCTCCATTCTCTATTCCTCCCGAAATAAACACCCCGCCAGCATCCTGAACTATCTTGACATCATGTGACTTGCACAAAACAATGCCTCTCATTCTAAAATTTACCCGATAACCAACTCAACTTTGTATTTTCCCTCTGGGCTTGCTTCCACTACATGCAACGGTATCATAATGTTAATGCCTCGGATGTAGATTCATTGTCAACTCACAGCAATGGCACCAAAGGGCATCCACAAAGGAAAACGGAAAGCAACTACTATAACAAAAATACTGACCTCGGTTATAGATCAACGCCTGTCACCGGATCGGGACCGTATAACGGGATTCATCTTGGAACACATCACGGGACTGATATATATATTAAATATTTGCCGCGTCAAGGATTGGAGGGCATGGGACGAATTGTATGATAGAATGTTTCTTGATCCAGTCTCGACTCGCCACTTTTCTCAATTGCCGATAATGTGGCCATACTGGAGGACTAGGTGTTCGCTGTTTCGGGAATGGTGGGCGGCCTTCCCCTCATATATGGGGCAAATTTTTGACAAAACCCGCCACCAAATGAACAATTGGAGGTGGGACAACCCCTGTACCTCTGGGGATCAAGTTGATTGCTCGAATCAGCAGACACCCAGCTCGGTGAAGTTTAAACCCAATGGCGAGCCTTTCCCTTGGTGCGGTTGCGATGATCCCAAGGGCAATGATTGAGCCCCCAAGCTTCCGGCAATACGAGCCAGGCGACTTCCAGGCCTCCAGACTACTGAATTGGAATGAGATAATCAACAAGGATGATGAGGATGAGAACTGGGGCGATCCCGGAGTGCTGAGCAGTGGCAGGAGCAGTCCTGGCGATGGCAATGACAATGATAATGGGCAGGGTGAGGAGGAGATGCAGGGCAGTGAAAAAGAGATCAGGAAAGGGAAGGGAACACAGGATTGGAAGGGGAAAGGGAAGGGGACCGGGACAGGGAAGGGGAAGGCAATGGAGGAGGGGAATTGGAAGGGGAATGGCAATGGAAAAGGGAAAGGTATTGTTGAACTAATCCCAGGGAGAGGTGATATCTCTCCGGCCGTTGCTTTGCAGTTGCAGAAGGAAAGGTAGGAGGTGGACTGGGTCATGCAGGGCTAACGAGAGCAGGCATATTTCGATACGGAAGCATCGCCAACCGTCTCAATGTCCTCAGTGGATGATACCAACTCTCCCGAGGAGTAGGATGGCGAATATGACTGAGCACATGATCACGATGTGCAACTGCACATGGAGGATGATGTGGATGGACCGTACGGTGTTGATTTAGAAGGCGATGCGGATGTGGACAGCGACGGTGACAATGAGGAGGATGATGAAGAGGAGGATGATGAAGCGGAGGAAGATGAGGAGGAGGAGGAGGAGTATGAGGATGAGGAGGAGGATGAGGATGAAGATGATGGCAAAGAACCTCGGATGATTGGCCAGTGAGAGATGGTAAATTCATCATCTGACGATGTAAATTCAATGGTAGACGATCAGCCAATCTTGCTACCTGAGCAAGGCCAGGAGATGCGCGAGCATACCCCATGGCCACAACGTCCGGTGCCTGCCCCATGGCCAAAAACCCCGGAGCCTTGCTGATGACCACGAACTCCGAAGATTCATCCCGTTAATACGCTGGGGTTCTTGGGGGTTGTGATGCCGCGAAGACGTTGCTCAGTGGTGACAACTCTACGAGATGCTGAGGAAGCCGGAAACAGATTGGATGTGGATGTGGATCAATAGCAGCTCAGTGAATCAGTAGTTGGTTACAGTCTGCTAGATGTCGCTCTCACCGATGTCCCTCTCCCTGAGGCATGCCCGGACGGCTCACTAGGTGAGGAGTGAACCAGTCCTAGCGTTGCAGAGGAGGTGATGGTTGTTGCATTCGGGTCAGGGTAGCATTCTTCTCTTGTTTATTTCCTTTGTTCCAATCTATATATCTCAGGCAGTGATTGTTACACAAGTCGCGAGGTTTTTGGATTGCTTAAGGTCTATTTTATTTATGGATTTGAATTGGTGTTATTTTACTCACAGTATTATGGGACATTGCACATGCAGCATTGTTGCAACTCCTGGTGTGTAAGGAACCTCCTTGTGATGGTGTTGACGCTCAATAAATCACTCAAGTTAGCTGAAAGTATGGTGAGCTTACACCCACAACAGGCTGCTCAGGCCCAGCACCAACGTTCATCCCATTCTACAGGGTTTACTCCACTCCTCGCATGTTGTCAACAATGACGGAGTAGACCCCTTTCCGTTGCCCCAAATGTTCGTGCAGCAAGTAGTGCTCCTTAGACAGCTGGCGATGTAAACATATCAAATTACCCCATCCTGACAACCTTCAAGTTGCATGCCAGAAGAATCTGAATATTCCCAGCACATCCCAACATGTGGAACCTGCTCAGGGTCCTGAATTCAACGCTGACAAAGATTCAGTCAAAGACTTAGACGCGGTTCCCCACCTCGAACACATTGAAAACATCGCAGACTTCCAGTCTCAGCCTGTGGCACCTCCTCTGCCACGGCCAGAGACAGACCTCGGTGCAGGCTCTCCGCTGCGCAATTACATTGCCGAGCAATTGGAATGCCACGCTAAGGGTTGTCTTGAGACGAACCTACAGAACAATCCCTACTACCCATTTGCGACAAGTGAAGAGTACAGATATATCCAGTGTGGCATCAGCAAGAAGGCCATGAAGACATACTGTGACAATGTGCTGACGGAAGACAACACTGCTCTTCATTCCCAAAGGTCCAATAGTGGGGATGGCGTCCAGAAGCCTGTGGCTAGCATGCCAGATGATCATGCTTCTGGGGAGTTGGAACTACACACTCTCGAGGATATGAGATGGAATGACAATCACCCTGCCCTATCAAATACTGGAGTCGAGATATCATCAAAAGTATGAGATGGTTCTTGCAGCAGCCATGCTACACTGAGCATCTCATGTGCGCCACTCAGCATTGCTTTAACAGCGAACCAGCACCGAAACACCTGTATACTGAAATGCACACTGTGGACAGGTGGTGGGAGACACATGTAAGGAGGGATACTCAGAGGATAATAACATGCTAATCTACTTTGAGTCAATGCCCAGAGTGGGGGATACACTAGTGGCCTTGATCTTCATATCCGACGGAACACACCTGTCGAATTTGGCTGGCCACCAGACACATTGGCCTGTATATATGACAATCGGCAATGAATCTTCGAAGATCTACCAGATGCCCTCAACTCGCAGTGTCGTGATGGTCACTCTCCTGCTGATTCCAATCAAGAACCAAAATATTCCTCACAAGCGGCAGGATGAGCAGCCAAAAACACACTGAGAGGTGTTAAATGAAGCACTCCGGCGGGTACTCCAGCCTCTCACTTATAATCATAATCCCAGCACCGAGAGTGGGTATTATAATGTTCTCTATGCAAATGGCAACTTCAGGCATTGCTAACTGGTTTTACCAGCATGGCCTGCAGAATGCCCAGAGTATAGCAACCTACATGATCTGGAGCGGCATGTCTGATTTCGGTACGAGTGTCCAACGAAAGAACTTCGAGATGATGTCCCGCCTGACAACCAACACCCCTGGCGTGATCACAACCTATATAGCACTCTCCACGATGCCAACACCGAGGCAGCCGATTCCGATCTCTTGTCACGCCATGTTCACTGATTATTCAATATGTTTCGACATATTCCCTGGATCGTGAGTGACCTGCCAAAACCCGACCTCCTTCATACAGTGCAAATCAGCATACTTGACCACTGCCCGAAGTGGATTTACCACTTCATGAATACCCACCAATGGCTCAACAAGTATAATGCAATCTGGTTATCTGTGCCTGCTGACAACAACCTCACACCAAAAAACGAGTCTTATGAGGAAGTTGCCTGATGGCATGGGATAGAGATGAAGGATATGAGCCAGTACCTGCTTGGAGTTGTAACCCAGTCTCTACACCGTGAAAGCCCCGCTCAGCGTCCCATATTCAATCGCGCAATTGAGTGCTCACAGGCATCGTTAGAATTATATATGTATGCTCATTATAAATCTCACAATGATGCAACATTGAGCTCCATGGGGGATGCCTTGCATCGTTTGCACACCTTCAAAGATGATTTCTTACTTGGCTGAGCTGGCAAAGAGGCGATGGCCAAAGTGAATGCCCTGAGAACGGAACTTGTGATGCAGTGAAACGTACACTACGAAACAAATGTTGAAACTTGGATGCCACCCCAGGCGCAGCACAAAATGGACACTTGGCGGGATTATATCAGCCACCAGATAGATGTTTCCCAGCAGTTAGATACCGACTTCAATTTTCCATAGGTGCACTAGATGTCTCATTGGGTTGAACAGAGTGGTCGATCAGGAGCCTCGCAACAGTATTCTGCCAAAAGACATGAACAAGCACATAAAACGAACCTCAATGACGGTTGGAATGCCTCCAATCACAATCACACCTACCTGCCACAAGTAATCACCTATCAGTGTTGCATTCTCTGCTTTGAAATCAAAGAGCGCCATCTCCAAGCCATCGCTCAGCTTTGGGAGAACCGCGCTGCCGCTTGCACAGTCCTCCCTTCCAGTGCTGGTCTGGCTGCCCCCCTGAGCTCCCAGTCATATGTGAAGTTCGATTTCATGGGACCCCAAAACTGCACTGATGGAATGCACCTTGACGTGATGATCAAAGACTTCAGAGAATTATTCGACAATATGCAAGAAGCAACTCACCGCGTCGCAATATTCAGCGGCACGCAGGAGTTTATCAAGCATAAGAGTCGTAACATGACGTAGATATCAGATGAACAACTTCATGCAATGGAGCGCTGTATTTACCATGGTATTAAGGTTCAAGTTGAAGGTTTAGAAGGTGAATGCATATCTCGGATGTGTCGATGAACAGGAAGTCAGAGCTGGCGCTGAGGGGATCGATGGAACCACTGGGTGTGGGTGAAGCAATGCCTGGGGAGGTGTTATGGCGTGCTGAATGGGCGTCTCCCATGGCAACTGCAACGACTATTCAAAATCAAGCTCCTACACCAGGATGGAGCTTTCATTGATTACTGCTTAGCTCTGGCGCTTACCACAATACCTGAAAACTCGGGAAACTTGGATCCCATCTTGACATTTGTACCAGGGAGAACAGCACCGGCAGCCATTGCATTGCAAGTCTTCGGCCTGGGAAACATCCCTGGCTGGCTCACGTAAGTCAAGAGATCGCAACTAGTAGTCAAACAGGAGATGGAAGGAACGAGCAATGGATTGTCAATAGCCACATAGATCTGGCGACTTGGAATGATGTGTATAATTAGTAAAGAGAGAATTGCATTTTGCGCGCAGGTAGTAGGAACACAAGGTGCGAGTTGTGCAGCATCACCCATCGCATTGCAATCCCGATGAAAGCACGTACCCAATGCACCCAATCCGACATATGGTCACAGTTGGCCACAACGCAAGAGTGTTTGTTCAAAATTGGGGACCGACAGAGTGACGTGAAAGAGTGCAACTGCAATTGGAGGGCGATGTTCGAAGCGATGCGTGGCATTGACTCCGGGGATGGAGTAATCCGCCACTCAGGTGTCTCAGACGGTTCCGATTGATCGTGACCACTGTGACTGAGCCAACCCGCCTGGATAGAATTTTTTTTTGCTCATGTGGCGTCTCATCTCATCTCATACCATCATATCATACAACGAATTACTCACTCTGTCTTTCCCATCCTTCAATGTCACTTGCTCGTTCTGGGATTTCGTGGATCCTCATGCCCAGGTTGTATCATATCTTATCACCCTCTTCCTAGGCTCCTCTATCCAGAACCGCTGTGTCTCACAAATTTCTTTGGGTATGTCACAAGAGGTGCGGTGCAGTGTTGCTGATAGGCTCTCTGCCTTCTAGCTCGGCCGTTTCACCACACCGCACTAATGGCCATAACAAATCTCGGTTACATTCATGCCAAAGGTTTCCCCTACATGCCCCGCAGGAGCAAAACAATCTGCTCTCACATAGTGTACCAGCATCTCAAGATGCATAATACTGTATCAGTAGTCGTAGTAATATTTTTCTGATGCTAACAACATTGTGTAATATCATAGTTATATTTCAGAGCTCTTGAGAACTCTTCAAACATTTTCTAGAGTACCCTGAACTATAAACTGCATATCCTGGTAATTCTTAGAGTACCATATGAATATGGCATTTTATCCCTACGTTTGTCTTATTAGGTAATTATACTTTTCCATGAGAATACGATTTGCTAAATCGAAATATGCCATCTGGTAACAATCAATGGTGATCGGAATATATTGATATTGTCATTCGGACTGCTGACAGGACTTCCATGCCCTCAGGGGTCGATATGGATATTAAATGTCAGACTGTTCGGATGTAACCATGCACATGGCTACTGAGTCAACCCAGACATTTATTTGGGAACTGTACTGGCTGAATGCAAAGAAGGTAATTTACTGAACCTGGGGATAATGATGGAGCCAACTAAGTGATACAATTGAAGGTGAACTGTTAGTTCATGCCAGGTTGTCTGGGAGATGGAGATTGTTTGAATGCAGAGATGCACTTTGAATCAAAGATATAGTATACATGGAGATGTATCCTCTAATGGTGCTAGCTACACTTAGAGATGGAGACTATGCAAACTTGGAGGTACATATGAAATCCAAGATAATCTGAACTTAATGCAGTAATTTAGGATGGTGTTGAGTGTACTAGAAAAGGGAGATTGTGTGAACCTAGAGATATACAGGGAGTCAAGGACAGAATGAAATTGGAAAAGTACTTGCTGATGATACCAGTTGCACTTGGATGTGAATATTGAGTGAACTGATAGAAGCTCTTGGAGATGAAATTGTGGTGAGCTTAGAAATACAATAGGAGGTGATGATCAAGTAAACTTGGAGCCATAATTCAGCACTATACATATCGAACTTTGTAATGAACATTATTGCCCATTGCACATGCCCCTTGAGATGGAGATTGTGCGAACTTAGAGATGCACTTGGACACTAAAATACAGTGAACTGGGAGGTGGTTGATCTAGGGGGAAACAAGCCATTGAATATGTATCTGTTAATTGTAAAACTCACAGTTGTGGGAACATGATGAGATGGATACTTAGCTAAGTACTCCAGAAGAGTTAGCTGTGGAGAGTGAATTGTATGAAAGAGCAATACTGGCCAAGATGGTATTGATGGGAAAACTTGAAATTGTGAAAATGTGATCGAAGGAAACTTACACATTTGCCCTTCTGAAGAGCTGGCTGCTGAGAGTTGATTTGCGGAGTGGAATATGAGCTGCAGCGAAATGTATTTCAATCACCAACGGTCTTTGGGTGTGTATGCAAGTTCTTAGACCAGAATGCTACTATAGTCAAATCTTTGAGTTACCAGAACATATAGAGTAGCTTTCAGGTGCATCTAGAGGTGTCAGTGATAAATCAGGAATAATATTGAAGTAGATGTAATAATGTAGAGAGTGTCCCGAAACACCAGGGACACAGTTAGGAGCAACTCAGAATTCAGGTAACATGCTCGGAAGTACATGTGGAGAGAAAGAAAGGGTTGACATGAGGTGCGGCACTGTGGAACACATGGACCTGAAAGGGATATGTGTGTATCCTCAACATGGAATGGATTGGGGGCAAATTCACATCGCGTGCTTAGACAAATAATACCCTATCGTCAATTTATAATACTGCATTGGGAGCACCGTGTTCACATTGACTTTTGCTGCATGTTGTAGGTACTGGAGCCCCATATTGATTCAACAAAGAGTAGTTAAGATCCTTCAAGATGACTTTCTGACCGCAAAAATGATGAACTTCACCCCGACACAACACCATAACTATGACAGCAACACACACGATGCCTGCTGCAACATGCCTTAACCCTGCTGGACGTTGAATGAACGATGGTTTAGAAGTGGCACACATGTTGAAAGTACTGAAGTCTGGGGGCATCTTCGCACATACGTAGCCAGAGGGGCGCTGGGTCCACGAACAGTGGACCAACGAGGACAGTGTCTACTGACAAGGAATCATCAGTCTTGTACTCTTCCTCAGGCGGGCAGTCCTACACCATGAGGTGGCCAATTAGTTTGATGCAGCTCAAGAGGAGTATAGGGATAAAATAGACTGCATAGTTTGACACTACAATAATACCGATGGAGAAAGAGATGCAATATGTGAATAACTTCTCAATATGGTGATGCAACTGGAGGACAGTGTCTCCTCCATATAGTCAGGACCTATCCACCAGTCATAATGCTGGAGCATCTGTCAAATGTCATTGACTTTGTTTGTACATGGTTATGCCTCTTTCACTCTGGCGATATGTAGCAGTTCTGACATATCAGTGGTAAAATGGTTACCTGAACTGATATGCTGAATTGACTCTGATATATGGCTTATGCGATGTGTTGCTAGACGTCTGTAATATATTTTGAGTTGTTCAACGATTTTCGGGAGCTTCTGAAAGCAAGGGTTGTCCCACGAAGCTTCAAACTCGATCGAGCGGATAGATAGTTCCTGCCACAACCTGTTGTGGTGATTGGATGTGAAGCCATCAATTTCTCTCTCCACCCAGCAAGTGAAGCGTTCTGTAACAGGCATGCTCCAAGTGGTAGTTTCAGTCCAAACCATGGACAGGCACATCTCAAATTGCACAGCCTTCTCGACAGTGATGTTTGCTGCCTTTTATGCCTCATTTTCTTGGGCCGTGGTCATTAGGAGGAATACTTTTGCAAATATGCTTTTGCGATTGCTTGCCTTAGTTGCAACTTCCGGCAATTGTTGTTGCTCGTGATGTTGGAATTATCTATCAACACACCTGCATATATCTGATTTCACTTAATGGATTTTGCGCTCCAATTACTCCATTGAATTCTGACAATTAGCATTTGACCATTTGGTCACCACTTGTCCAGTTGTAAGCAGGCAGACTTGAAATTGCTTACGTTTTGGTGTGGTGACCTGCTCTGCCCAATACACTAGAACCTCCATGGCAGTATGAATCTTATGAATCATTTGTTCCTGTCACTGACAGGATTCTCATGCCAATGGTGCCTATAATTTGGCCTTTGCAGACTTCGACCTTCAGTATCCTTGGAAAATACCCATCTTTTCTAAACTGGCTGGACTGAATCGTCTAGTGCATTGAGAGATAGATTGAAGTGATTTTGTGAGCTAACAAGTAGGGAGAATTCACATAATGCCTGCACTGCACCGAATGCCATTTCATCAGAGGCTGTTTCTGCCACAGTTATTCCGTCATCTTTGGAGCAGATAAGTACTGAAGCATAATTCACAGCTAGTGTTCTGAGCATTCCATAGATCTCTGGTCCTTGCTAGGTGCAGCTTTTTAGGAAATTGATTTGCTCAGAGAAGCGCTGGACACCAGGACACTCTCGTACTGATGTAAATCAAGTGTCAACTTGATGCTTGACATTTCTTGCTTCGAGGTATTTGAGCAGTCAAGCCAGTTCAATCAGTCCTTAACTAATCTGAAGAGCAGCTGATGTAATTTGTCAGGCTGCCAAAGCCATTACACATGGCAGGGAGGGGATTGCAAGAACTGGTTGTGGATTGAGTGGACACCTTTAGTAAGCAGAGTATCAATAATAATAACCTGTAGCAGCTCTGACTAAATATGCTGATCTGTTGATCAATGGAGTGGTCGAAATGTTGAATATACCTTGGGTGTACGTACAAACATATTACGCATTAGGCAACTGCCACAGGCGACTTGAGCAACCATTACTTGTTCCGGCTAATCCCCAACTCAGGGAGCCAATTGAGGGGAACATTGTTTGTAGAATCCCTCTGCACAATGCCACTTCAAGCCAGGACCAGCTATATCACGATACCTAAGTTGAGACAGCACAGTTCCCACCATGTGATGCCATATATTGTCACTGTGTTTGGCAACTTTCTGTGGACACGGGATGAGCACAAGGAGAGTCCAGATACACTGTTTCGGTGCACAGTCGATATCATTTTGAATAATACCAATTCTGGCATGCAGTCGCCAGGCATGCTGATCGCTAACAAGAATAGGTTGATTGACTCATTTCGGATACACACATGACTGGCACAATTGTCGTTCTGGCAGGAAGTGGATCCTGTGAAATTCACCAACAATCGCCCATAATCATCTCATAGGAAATTTAACTTTCCTGAGAGTCAGCATGGTGCACCAGTTCACCATTGATAAGTGCCTGAACAGGGAGATGTACTAAAGGAACTGGATATATTTCAAGATATCTCTGTAGTACAATGTATTGAAAATATGAGAATTATGTTCAATTGAACTCTCAGCGCTGAGCCCAAACTCATGTTCAGACAGGACCTGATGGAGGGTATCTGCTGATTGAAATGATTTGAATTCGATGATGTCCAGTCCACACCTCAGATGTTGATGAATCCATGTGTACATTTGCTGGCAACATGATTGTGCCTACTGAAACTCTAGTGCACACCGCAATGGATACGATGGATTACATTGTTCGCAGTACTGCGGATGCTTGTTGTACAGTCCAACAGCTTTACCATATACTTTCCTGCCCAGATTTTCCGCTCCAACTATCTTTCAATTGGCCTTTGTCTTTGTTTTATCAAAGGTGCAGCTGAAATCTGGCTGCAGGGGTCTATAGGTTCTCAGTGGGGAGTATCTTGAAGTGGTGGTGCACCAAGTACATTTTCAATGGATTGCTTATTAGTGGACAGAATATCAATGCCCATTCAGGAACACGTATTGTAGTTGATCCGTGATTGCTCTGAGTGATTGCAACCTGCAGGTGGTAGCATGCCATTAGGTAATTGCCTTTCATTCATCCATATGGGGTGATATTGCCGATAGTCAACCTCCAGTCGGTTCTCATTGAATAGTTTGTTATTGTTGACAATTCATTTTACAAGTTTCTGCGCAGTGTTAACCATAGTTGAGCAATGCTCAGTGATCTGATGTATCTCAACGCTGCTTAGGGGGTATGGCGTGTTGCTGGGTTCAAGTCTCAGGTATACGTATTGTAAAGTAAGCTGACTCAGGTTAGCGTATCACATTCACTGCCGCATCACACCCGATCAAGTTTGGATGAGTTAACTTATCATCAGTTTTCTTCATATACTATGATGCTATCTATCAATTCCCTCACAAGAATGCTGCACATCAGCTGCTGATAATTGTTAGCATAGAAGAAAAGGTTTCTTTTGCAATCACTGTGATCAACTTTTAATACTAATCATCAGATTGTACAGGCATACACCCATGTATAGCCTCATAGGAATATATATCAGTAGCTGTGGTTGGCTATGTAAATGTCAATATTGTAGAGTAGTATGAAGGTAAATTAAGGTAACATAATTGCTAGAGATATAAGGCACATAGCTGGCTGACAATATAAAGCTGGTGATACCCGGCCCTGGACACATCCCGTGCAGCGATGCCATTCCATTATCTCTTGGTATAGGTGCAGACCCCTTGGGTTACATAAACTGGTACAAAGGTCAAAAATTACAGGAAACAATCAAAAACTTGTTCTATGTATGCAATCATACGAACATTTGAGTCTTACAACTAATCAGTACCTTATGGTAGCACTTTGGTATGCATAGTGCATGGCGATAGTCTAATATGACTGGACTTGTCTCTGGAGGTGGTAAAAATTTGTCCCAATGCCATGTGTATTGGGCTGAGATCTCACGAAATAAAGAAGTAATGAGAAGTCAGGAGAAGAGAAAGACGAAACATCCAGAGCAACACCATCCTCCATATCTCTAGTTGCCGAATGTCTGGCATCCGACAATCTCATCTTGCACTCATAACTCTTACTATGTGAAGACCATTGTCAGAATTAGGCACAGTTATTTCAGCGAATTCTCTAATAATAGTAGAAGCCTTGTCTTGACTGGGCAGTATCGATGGTAGCTTTCTCTTGCTACTCATTGTCACCATCGCTATCGGCAATTACTTGGCGTATCTCACTTCAATCCATCTCGGCAGACAGTCATACTGAAGATATCTATTCAAGAGTGCAACTACTGAATTTCTCCTAATTCCATGTCCGCTCTGCATTGCTAGCTGGTCAGCCAGTACTGTTGCGGCTGTGGAGGCAAATTTCGTCGTCATATTCGCACTCAGTCCCCATGAGTGAATCATGTATCACTTCTAGGAATAATGTGTAGCTTCTGCTCTCGGTATCATAGCTGTCGGTAATGGTCTATCATACATGACCTTGTATCTATCTTGTAAACTTCTCAAGAACATATTGGTCATACCATGTATGTGAAAGCCCGTTTGCACTCTCCCAAGTCCTCATGCATTGCTTGGTTGGCCTGTCTTGATATCTCAGAACATCATTTGCAGCTGGTAACTTGCACAACATCTCTGTACTCATCAGTAGCTGCATTCATGCTCCATCAGGATCCGCCATGCAGGTTCATAGGCCTCCAGTATGGTCATTCAGCATACAGTAAGGCAAGCCCCTAGGTAAACGTCCCAGTCAGTGCCTTTGGTAGATAGTTCTTCCAATGATCCAATTATTCAATCCTAATTTGGAGACATTTGGCTGTGGTCTTCCTCGTTATGATCAGTAAGCATCTCTTGGTAGTTGTCTGAACTGTCTCTCACGATGCCATTCAGAGAGTATCTCTCAGGATGCTGTTAGGTAGACTATGCAGTACATTTACAGGTGCATTGGTAGCCATATTTGCACTCATTTGGTGTAGATCAATCTTGCATGGTCTTCGCATCATATCTGCAGTGCTCATACAGTCGCACTATTCATCCTCCAAGTCAGTGCATAAATAGGTACACTTGACCTCTGCCTTGTACTATGTGCAGTTATCATCTATAATTGTTCGGTGCGCTCATCAGCTTTCCTCTGGGTATGCCTTGTGCTCCTTCTCCCAGAGTGCCAGCTGTTACTTACCTGGGGATTCACATCACCGTTTCGCTCGTTGAACACTGGTGATCACCTCCCTCGTATGCTCATCGACTCATCTCCGGGTCTGCTGGTTGAGTCATTTGTAGGTGCGTGCATGGGAAGATGCTACTTGCCATCTCTGCCAGTAAGGAAACTGCACATTGCGCCCTGCAAGCACTTCCGGTACAGTGGTGTGTTCATATTGTTGACTCTTCATGCTGCGCTTCCTGATTCATCTGTAGATGCATTCCCCATCTCTTCTGAGGGTGCACTTTTAGCTGTTCTCAGAGTACCATTGTTGCTTCATCTCCATGTGCACTTGCCACTGCTAGCCTTCACTATTTGTGAAGGTGTTTCTTGGTGCTTCTCCACAGTGATTCCAGTGCAGTAAATGTTCGCAATAGAGGTTGTTGCGATTCGAGCTCAGGTGTCACCCACTTCAATGATCTCCACTCTACCAAAGATTAACCTCGTACAGATTCATGATGTGCAGTAGCAGAATTGGAGCTTTGTCACTGCCGATCTAGCACGGAATTGTATTTCACCTTGCAACTCAGGCATGTAGGAGTTCAATTGGGCAACTTAGAATTGTGCTCTAACTTGTACTCCAAACAGTAGTTGGTATCCTACTTGCTTGAACCATAACACTGGCCGTATACTTTGTATTGGAGTATCACAGCCCCATTGCAACTTCTTCTCTTGAATTCAAAGAAAGTGATTTCGAAAAGGGCATAACTACGTACAACCTCAATATGCTCATATAGGATGTAGACTGGTTGTTATTTGCCTCCCATCATTCATCGCCTGAGATTCGTCTCCTGGCGTCCACTGCCAGTCATCTGCCTCCAGTAATCTATCTATATCCAACCAAAATTCTGATCCAGCCCCAATCCATCTCAGGATGGGATGTGCCTCATGTCACCCTTTTCCGGTTGCCATCCATCTCCAGCAACAATCCATCTCCAGCAACAATCCATCTCCAGCAACAATCCATTTCCAGCAACAATCCATCTCCAGCAACAATCCATCTCCAGCAACAATCCATCTCCAGCCGTGGTCGATGTGCATCAGCAGAAAACATTTCCGTCTGCGAGGAGTGGCTCCGTCAGAGTGGACGCGCTCCGTCGGAGCCGTCGGAGACACCCCGGTGGCAGATCACTCCGCGCCTGGCCTCAATACCACGCGTCGCGTTGCATATCTCCCTCCGATCGCTGTTTCTCCGTTTCTTCTCGCTCTGTCGGTGTCTTATTTTCAACGAACACTCTGGCGTTGTGGCCAACTGTGACCATACGTGGGAATGGGTTCATTGGGTACGCGCTTGCATCGGGATTGCAATGCAATGGGTGACATTGCGAAAATCTCTCCTCGCGTTCCTTCTACCTGCACGCAAAATGCAATTCTCTCTTTACTGATTATACACATCATTCCAAGTCGCCAGATCTATGTGGCTATTGACAATCCATCCCTCGTTCCATCCGTCTCCTGTCTTACTACTAGTAGCTATCTCTGGAATTACGTGCACACAGCCAATGATGTTTCCCATGCTGAAAACTTGCAAAGCAACGGCTGCCTGTGCTTTTCTCACTTGAACAAATTTCGAGACAGGATCCAAGTTACCCGAGTTTTCAGGTATTGTGGTGAGCGCCAGGGCCAACCAGTACTCAACGAAAGCTCCATCCTCGTTTTGGAGCTTGATTTTGAATAGTCGTTGCAGTTGCCAGGGGAGACCCCCATTCAGCGCGCCGTAACACCTCCCCAGGCGTTGCTTTACCCATACCCAGTCGGTCCATCGATCCCCTCCGTGCCAGCTCTGGCTTCCTGTGCATCGACAAATCCGAGATATGGGTTCACGTTCTAAACCCTCAACTTGAACCATAATACCATGGTAAATACAAAGCTCCATTGCGTGCAGTTGTTCATCCGATATATACGTCTTGTTACGACTCATATGTGTTTAATCTCCCGCGTGCCGCTATATATTGCTGCGCGGTGCATTGCGTCTTGTGTATTGTCGAGTAATGCTCTGAAGTCCTTGATTATAGCGTCAGGATGCTTTCCATCACGGCGGTTTTGGGGTCCCATGAATTCGGGCTTTGCATATGACTGGGGGCTCAGGGAGGCAGCCAGATCAGCACCCGAAGGGAGGACTTTGCAGGCGGCAGCGCTGTTCTCCCGATGTTGAGCGAGGGCTTGGAGATTGAGCTCTCTCATTTTGAAGCAGAGCATGCGACGCTGAAAGGTGATTACTTGTGGCAGGTAGTTGAGATTGTGTTTGGAGGCGTTCCAACCGTCCTTGAGGTTCGTTTTATGTGCTTGTTCATGTCTCTCGGCAGAATACAGTTGGAAGGCTCCGTATCGACGAATCTGTTCTGCCCAATGAGACATCAAGTGAATCTTCGGAAAGTTGCAGTCGGCTTCTAACTCCTTGGAAATATCTATCTCGTGGCTGATATAATCCTGCCAGGCGTTCATTTCATGCCGCTTCTTGGACGGCATCCAAGTTTCAGCATTTGTTTCCTCGTCTACCTTTCGCTTCTTCACGAGTTCCGTTCTCAGGGCATTGGCTTTTGCCTTTGCCTTTTTGCCGGCGCACCCGAGTAAGAAGACATCTTTGAAGGTGTGAAAACAATGCAAGGCGTCCTCCATGTAGCTCGATGTTGCATCATCGTGAGATATATATCGAGCATACCTATAGAATTCTAACAATGCCCGCGTGGACTCAATTGCGCGATTGAATATGGGACGCTGAGCGGGGTTTCCGCCTCGTAGAGACAGGGTTACAACCCGAAGCAGGTACCGGCTCAGTTCCTTCATCTCCTTCCCATCCCATTGAGAAACTTCCTCATATGACTTATTTTTTGGTGTGAGGTAGTGGTAAGCAGGCACGGATAACTAGGTTGCATTCTACTTGTCGAGCCGTTCATGCTTCTTCATGAAGTGGAAAATCCACTTCTGGAGGTGGTCAAGCATGCCGATCTGCATTGTCTGGAGGAGTTTGGGCTTAGGGAGGTCGCTCACAATGCACGGAATATGTCGAAACACGGTGAATCCTCGGTGAACATTGCGCGACGAGAGTTCGGCATCGGCTGCCTTGGTGTTGGCATCGCTGAGCATTCTATATAGATTGTGATCCTGCCGGGGGTGTTGCTTGTAAGGATGCACAGAATCTCCAAGTTCGTTCTTTGGACATTCGCACCAAAAACATACATGCCGCTTGAGATGATGTAGCTCGTTATACTCTGGGCAATCTGCAAGCCATGCTGCTAAAACCGGTTTGCAACGCCTGAAGTTCCCATCTGCACAGAGAACATTGTAATACCCGCTCCCGGCTCTGGTATTTTGTTCAAAGTTGAGTGTCTGGAGTAGCCGCCGGAGTAGTTCGTTCAGCACCTCTCGGTTTGATTGCCACCGCTCATACAGCCGCTTCTGAGGAATATTGCGGTTCTTGATTGGAATCGGTAGGAGAGCGACCATTACGATGCTGTGCGTTGAGGGCATCTGGCGTATTTTCGAAGATAGATTGCCAATTGTCATATATACAGGCCACTCTTTCTTGTCGCCAGCAAAATTCGAGAGATGTGTTCAGTCGGACATGATGATCAAGGTAACCAGTGTATCCTCCACTCTGAGCGTTGACTTAACGTCGATTAGCACGTTATTATCCTCGAGTATCTCTCCTCACCTGTGTCTCCCACCACCAGTACGCAGTGTGCATTTCGGTATAGAGGCGTTTCGGGGGCGTATCGCTGTTAAAGCAACACTGAGGGGCAAAAATGAGATGCTCAGCGTAGGCTGACTGCCGCGTCAACCATCTCATGCTTTTGATGATGTCTTGACTCCAGTATTTGATAGGGTGTTGGTGATTGTCATTCTAACTCATATCCTCGAGAGTGTGTAGATCCCACTCCCCGAGAGCTTGATCATCTGGCATTCTAGCCACGAGCTTCTGGACGCCATCCCCGTTTTTGAAGCTTGGGAAGCGCAGAGCGGTGTTTTCTTCCTTCAACAGGTTGTCATAGTAAGTCTTGATGCCCTTCTTCTTGATCCCACCCTGGATATATTTGTACTCTTCACGCGTCGCAAATGCGTAGTAGGGATTGTTTTGTAGGTTGGTCTCAAGGCAGCCCTGAGTGTCGCGTTCCCATGGCTCAGCAATGTAATCGAGCAGCGGAGCGCCTGTGCCGGGGAATATTTCCGTCTGCGGCAGAGGTAGCGATGGTTGAGACTCCGAGTCTGCGATGTTTTCACCGTGTTCGAGGTAGGGAAACGCGTCCAAGTCTTCAACTGAATCTTTGTTAGCGTTGAATTCACGACGCTGAGTGGGTTCAACGTGTCAGGGCGCGCTGCGAATAGTCAGATTCTACTGGCGTGCAACTTGAAGGTGTTCAGGATGGTGTAATTTGATATGTTTAAGTCGCCAGCTGTCTGAGGTGAACTTCTTTAGGCATGAAAATTTGGGGCAAAGGAAAGGGGTCTTCTCTGGCATTGTCGACGACACGCGAGGAGTGGAGTATACACTGTAGAAAGGGACGAAACTTCGTGCCGGGCCTGAGCAGCCTCGTGTGTAAGCTCACAATACTTTCAGCTAACTTATTGAGTCTCAACACCATCACAAGGAGGTTCCTTACACGCCAGGAGTTGCAAAAATGCTGAGTGCGCGACTTCCCATAATACTATGAATAAATTAAACCCAATAAAATAAAACCAAAATAAAACCCAGAAATGAAATAAACCTTGAGCGATCCAAAAACCTCGCGACGGGTGTAATAATCAATGCCTGAGATAGATAGATTAGAACAAAGGAAGCGAACAAGACAAGAACCTGACCCTGACCCGAACGCAACAACAATCGCCTCCTCTGCAACGTGAGAACTGGTTCACTCATCTCCTACCAAGCCATCTGGGCGCGCCTCAGGGAAAGGGACATTGGGGAGAGGGACATCAGGGAGAGGGACATCAGGGAGAGGGACATTGGGGAGAGGGACATTGGGGAGACTGTCGCCACCTGCCGATTCAATCAGTAGCTGCTGATCCACATCCACATCCGAAGTGTTTCTGGCTGCCTCAGCATCTCGCAGAGTTGGCACCGCCGGGCGAGGTTTTTGCGGTGTCACATGCCCCAAATGCTCCAGCCAACTGAGGGGATGAGTCTCCGGAGTTCGTGCTCGTGGGGCAGGCGCCGGAGGTTCTGGCCGTGGGGTATGCTCGCCCATCTCCTGGCCTTGCTCAGGTAGCACGATTCACTGATCATCTACCATGGTATCTACATCCTCAGCCGATGTATTTACCATCTCTCCCTGGCCAATCGTCTGACGATCTTTGGCATCATCCTCATCCTTATCCTCCTCCTCCTCCTCCTCCTCATCGTCCTTCTCTTCATCTTCCTCCTCTTCATCTTCCTCCTCTTCATCGTGACCGTCCCTTTCTATATCCACATCGCCGTCTAAATCAACGCCGTCCGGCGCGTCCACATCATCCTCCATGCGCATATCCACATCAGGATCATGTTCTGAGTCACATTCGCCGTCCGACTCAGTAGAGTCGGTATCATAATCTGAGGAAATTGACACGGCGGGCGATGCTTCTGGCTCTAAATATACCCGCTCTAGTTAGCCCTCCGTGTCCAAGTCTGCCTCTGACATTTCCTTCTGCAACTGCAAAGCAACGGCACGAGAGATATCATCTCCCCCTGGGGTTTGTTTAACAATACCTTTCCCTTTACCGTTTCCCCTCCCCTTCCCCATCCCTTTCCTCTTCCCATCCTTTGTTCCGTTCCCTTCCCCAGTCCCTTTCTCACCGCCCTGCGTGTACTCCACACCCTCGCCGTCGTCATTGTCATTGTCATCGCCAGGACGGCTCCGTCCACCGCTCGGCGCTCTGGTATCCGCCCAGTTCTCATCATCATCATCCTCGTCGATTATCTCATCCCAATTCAGTGGTCTAACGGCCAGAAAGTCGCCTGGCTTGTACTGCCAGTAGCTTGGCGACT
>Ga0307512_10001547_pt1 | contig 32246 bp, 42 predicted proteins | sample 14_EM_MG_FD_200267 | JGI IMG/M metagenome (GOLD analysis project Ga0307512, IMG submission 200267) | Populus trichocarpa ectomycorrhiza microbial communities from riparian zone in the Pacific Northwest, United States - 14_EM | ecosystem: Host-associated > Plants > Roots > Unclassified | place... | reverse complement strand
CTCCGCGTTGGATTTGGGCCGCGTACACCACCTTCCACACGCTCTGCTACAGGAAAAAGATACTTATTGTCTGCCAGAAGCGAATCAATGAATTCCAAACGCTCGGCGGCTGATTCAAAGCGGTGGAGATCATAACGCTCTGCTATGTTGTCCCTTGCTGATTGAATAAAATGGGATTTAACCTTATCGACTTGTGAGCGAACGTGGTACTGGTGAGCGTGTAATATCCAACGTGGGCCGTTGCTTCAGCATACCTCTTTCACGATCTCCTTTGTGCGCGCCTCAAATGCTATGGACCAAATGGTGTTTTGCTGCATAGCGGTGTTCCATTACGTCTCTGTTATCTGCCAGTGTGGGGCTTCAGCTAATGCTTTCGAAACGTGTCGCGTTGCATAACTTACGGTCTCCAAGTTGCTTGCACTCATAAACGGCCGTCTGTTCCACATGTAGAGCTCCAAGAGTCTGCCCGTTGCAAACACAATATGCGTCATGTCTGAGTGACCAAATCGATGGATGCTGCGGCTGCCGGAGACCATTGATCGAGGTGTAGTCACCGCCTGCAGTTGAAATTGCCACTGCCTCTGTCTCTGATTCTTTTCGGTAGCTCGCGTTCGGAGTGGATTTGTAATGATCGCACGGGCTCCTGGATTAGCGATGAGGGTAGGCAGGTTTTCAAGACCGCTACGAGGAGTGGGAGTGATAGTAATGCCGAATGCGGGGCTGGATACAACGCGACGCGTTACGGTACCTCCGGGTGCTGGTGTGCTACGACTGCTTGTAACCGGCGTGGCGGTTGGAGTATTTATTGACCGTCGCAGTGTAGCGCACGGGGTGGAAGTCACGCGTTGAGAGATATCTGCAACGCGAGAATTGTTCAGCGAAGATGAGGGGATGGAGTTCTGACCTTGGATTGTAGAGGCTACGGAACTCCCTCCTGGAGTGGAATCCCTCTCGCCAGCCGGTACGGAAACGCGTGTCTTTGCAGGCGGAAGTTGAGAATTCCCCGAAGGCCCACGCTGTTGTCGATTCCGACGATTAGCAAGACTTCGAACATTTCGTACGACCGGAGTTGTGTCAAGGTGCGGGCTTTGGGAAGGCACAATCCGATATTGATGTTCCACGTTATGAATGTAGGAATAATTGCCTGTGCATCCATATGCAACGGCAGGCGAGGTAGACTCCTATTCAAGCGACCAGGAAGGGTTTCGACACAAAAGGGAGGCGCAGTGTCGACCGTGCTAGACTCTAAACCCTGACAATACTCGGTGACGAGATCCCTTCAAAAGCTTTCAACTATGGGGTTAACTGCCATCAGATTAATCTCAGATTAAACTCTGCATTGCTATTCACCGGTACAGCAACGTCTGAAGGTCTATTGGCACCGCTTGAAGGGTGTTTAAGCCTTCTTGGCGCGATGATCATCGTATTGCACTCGGTCTTGGCACAATACTTCAAACCATCGATTGTGTATATCTTCAGCTTCCCGGTACAAATCCCCCCTTGGCAGAGCTAAACGCATCGCAATGGGAACAATGACGTATTCTCTATCCTATGACATCAGTTGCAGGTGCTTTTTCCACCGCTAGGCGTTGGTAGCCGTGTTGGATGGTTGAACAGTTGGCACAAGTCGAGAACTACTCAGTTTACTCCGAGATGCACGAGGTCTGAGCGGTAAAAGTGGTATGAGATGCCTTTGCAACACCCGGCGTCGTAAACTGTCTTCACCGCGAGTACTAGATCTCATCTCGAGGCTCCTCATTCATGAAGTGCCTGCTGGTTGTGCAAGATGAAGGCTGGGCCGTTTTGTGTTCATTAACCAATGAAACTCAGGATATGAATCAAATCGCAGGAACTCGAGTATATATATCCCTTCTTCCCGCATTCACCTCCATTCCCCTTTCCTCCCGTATTTAACACACCGCCTGCATCCTCAACTCTCTTGACAGACGTGACTTGCACAAAACAACGCCTCTCGTTCCAAAACACACCCGATAACCTACACAACTTTGAACGTTCGTTCTGGGCTTGCTTCCGCTAAAACTCAATGCCTCGGATGTAGATTCATTTTCAACTCACAGCCATGGCACCAAAGGGCAGCCGCAAAGGAAAGGGGAAGGCAACTGCCAGGGCAAAGATGCCGACATCAGTTATAAATCGACGCCTGTCGTTGGATCGGGACCGTATAAAGGGATTGAACTCGGAACACATCCGTGGACTCATACGGATATATAATGTTCGCGGCGTCAAGGATGAGAGGGCCTTGGACCTCTTTTATGATATAATCTTTCTTGATCCAGTCACGACTCGCCACTTTTCACAATTCCAGCTGATGTGGCCGCACCACAGGAGCAGGAGTTCACCTTTTCGGGAGTGGTGGGCAGCCTTCCGCTCATATATGGGTCAAATATTTGACAAAACCCACGATCAAATGAACAATTGGAGGTGGGACAACCCCCGTGCCTTCAGGGATCAAGTCGATCGCTCCATTCTGCAGACAACCAGCTAAGGCAAGGTTAAATGCACCGGCGAGCATTTCTCTTGGTATGGTAGCGATGATCCCAGGGCAAAGATTGAGCCACCAAGCTGCCGGCAGTACAAGCCAGGCGACTTGCTGGCCGTTCGACCACTGAATTGGGATGAGATGATCGACGAGGATGTTGATGATGACAACTGGGCAGATCCCGGAGCGCCGAGCGGTGGAAGGAGCCGTCCTAGCAATGGTAATGACAATGACGACAGCGAGGGTGAGGAGGACACGCAGGGCAGTGAGAAAGGGACCGGGAAAGAGAAGGGTACAAAGGATGGGAAGGGGAAAGGGAAGGGGAAGGCAACCGAGGAAGGGAAGGGGAAGGGGAAGGGAAACGGTAATGGGAAAGGTATTGTTAAACAAACCCCAGGAGGAGATGATATCGCTCATGCTGTTGCTGTGCAGTTGCAGAAGGAAATGTATGAGGCAGACTCCGACACGGAAGGCTAACTAGAGCCTGTATAGTTAGAGCCGGAAGCATCGCCCGCCTTGTCAATTTCCTCAGAAGATGATACCGACTCTACCGAGTTGGACGGCGAATATGACTCAGAACTTGACCCTGATGTGGATATGCGCAAGGAGGATGATGTGGACGCACCGGACGGCGTTGATTTAGACAGCGATGTGCACATGGAAAGTGACGGTGACAATGATGAGGAGAAAGATGAAGAGAAGGAAGATGAGAAGGTGGTGGAGGAGGAGGATGAGGATGAGGAGGAGGATCAGGATGAGGATGATGGCAAGGAACTGCGGACGCTTGGCCAGGGAGAGATGGTAAATACATCGGCTGACGATGTTGATACCATGGTAGACGATCAGCCAATTGTGCTACCTGAGCAGGGCCAGGAGATGTGCGAGCATATCACACGGCCACAATCTCCGGAACCTCGCCCACGACCACGAACTCCGGAGACTCATCCCCTCAGTGGGCTGGAGCATTTGCGGCTTGCGACACCGCAAAAACCTCGCCCGGCAGTGCCAACTCTGCGAGAAGCTCAGGCAGCCCGAAACACCTCGGATGTGGTTGTGGATGTGGATGTGGATCAGCAGCTGCAGATTGAATCAGCAGGTGGCGACAGTCTCCCCAATGTCCCTCTCCCTGAGGCGCGCCCGGATGGCTCGGTAGGCCAGGAATGAACCAGTCCTCGCGTTGCAGAGGAGGCGATGGTTGTTGGGTTCAGGTTAGGGTTGGGTTCTTTTCTTTCTTGTTCGTTTCCTTTGTTCTAATGAATTTATCTCAGGCATTTATTATTACACATGTCGCGAGGTCTTTGGATTGCTCAAGGTTTATTTTATTCATGGGTTTTGTACTGGTTTTATTTTTATTGGTTTTAGTTTATTCATAGTATTATGGGACATCACTCATGCAGCGTTTTTGCAACCCCTGGCGTGTAAGGAACCTCCTTGTGATGGTGTGGAGGCTCAATAAGTTAGCTGAAAGTATCATGAGCTTACACACGAGGCTGCTCAGGCCCAGCAGAAACTTGCGTCCCTTTCTACAGTGTATACTCCACTCCTCGTGTGTCGTCGACAATGCCAGAGAAGACCCGTTTCCGTTGCCCCGAATTTTCATGCCGAAAGAAGTTCTCCGCAGACAGCTGGCGACTTAAACATATCAAATTACATCATCCTGAACACCTTCAAGTTGCATGCCAGAAGAATCTGACTATTTGCAGCACGCCCTGACGGGTTGAACCCGCTCAGCGTCGTGATTTCAACGCTAACATAGACTCAGTGGAAGACTTGGACGCGTTTCCCTACGTCGAACACGTTGAAAACATTGCAGACTGGGAGTCTCAACCACCGTCAACTCTGCCGCGGACGGAGATATACCCCGGCGGCGGCGCTCCGCTGATCGATTACATTGCTGAGCCATGGGAACGCGACACTCAGGGTTGCCTTGAGACGAACCTACGGATCAATCCCTACTACCCATTTGTGATGTGTGAAGAGTACAAATATATCCAGTGTGGGATCAGGAAGAAGGGTATACAGACGTACTATGACAACGTGCTGAAGGAAGAAAACACCGCTCTGCGTTTCCCAAGCTTCAAAAACGGGGATGGTGTCCAGAAGCTCGTGGCTAGCATGCCAGGTGATCAGGCTCTCGGGCAGTGGGAACTACATACACTCGAGGATATGCGATGGAATGACAATCACCAATGCCCTATGAAATACTGGAGTCGAGACATCATCAAAAGCATGAGATGATTGATGTGGCAGCCAGCCTACGCCTAGCATCTCATTTTCACCCCTCAGCGTTGCAATAACAGCGATACGCCCCCGAAACTCCTCTATACCGAAATGCACACTGCTGACTGGTGGTGGGAGACACACGTAAGGAGAGATAGTCGAGGATAATAACGTGGTAATCGACGTTTAGTCCACGCTCAGAGTGGGGGATTCACTTGTTCCCTTGATCGTCATGTCCGATGGAACACATCTCTCGAATTGTGCTGGCGACCAGAAAGAGTGGCCTGTATATATGACAATTGGCAATCTATCGTCGAAGATCCGCCAGATGCCCTCAACGCACAGCGTCGTAATGGTCCCTTGCCTACCGATTCCGATCAAGAACCGCAATATTCCTCACAAGCAGCTGGATGGGCAGCGGCAAACGGACCGGGAGGTGCTGAACGAAGTACTCCGGCGGGTACACCAGCCACTCACCTTTAAACAACATCCCAGCGCCGAGAGCGGGTATTACAACGTTCTCTGTGCAGATGGCAACTTCAGGCGTTGCAATCTGGTTTTATCAGCATGGCTTGCAGATTGCACAGAGTATCGCGACCTACATCATCTCGAGCGACATTTCTGTTTTTGGTGCGAGTGTCCAAAGAACGAACTTGGAGATTATGTGCATTCTGACAAGCAACACCCCCGGTGGGATCACAACCTTGATAGAACGCTCAGCGATGCCAACGCCAACTCAGCCGATGCCGACCTCTCGTTGCGCCATGTTCACCGAGGATTCAACGTGTTTCGACACAATCCCTGCATTGTGAGCGACCTCCCTAAGCCCGACCTCCTCCATACAATGCACATCGGCAAGCTTGATCACCTCCAGAAGTGGATTTTCCACGTCATGAAGACACACGAACGGCTCGACAAGTTGAATGCAATCTCGTTATCCGTGCCTGCTTACCACGACCTCACACCAAAAAATAATTCATATGAGGAAGTTTCTCAATGGAATGGGAAGGAGATGAAGGAAATCAGTCGGTACCTGCTTGGAGTTGTAACCCAGTCTCTACGAGGCGGAAGCCCCGCTCAGCGTACCATATTCAATCGCGCAATTCAGTGCACCCAGGCATTGTTAGAATTCTATATGTATGCTCGATATAAATCTCACAATGATGCAACATTGAGCTATATGGAGGAAGCCTTGCATCGTTTTCACACCTTCAAAGATGTTTTCTTACTCGGGCGAGCCGGCAACAAGGCGAATGCCAAAGCCGATGCCCTGAGAATGGAACTCGTGAAGGAGCGAAAGGTAGACAAGGAAACAAATGCTGAAACTTGGACGCCATCCAAGAATCGGCGCGAAATGCACGCCTGGCGGGATTATATCAGCCACGAGATAGATATTTCCAAGGAGTTAGATGCGGACTTCAACTTTCCAAAGATCCACTTGATGTCTCATTGGGCCGAACAGATTCGTTGATACGGAGCATTGGAACAGTATTCTGCCGAGAGATATGAAGAAGCACATGAAACGAACCTCAAGGACGGTTGGAACGCCTCCAATCACAATCTCAACTACCTGCCACAAGTAATCACCTTTCAGCGTCGCATTCTCTGCTTCGAAATCAGGGAGCTCAATCTCCAAGCCCTCGCTCAGCATTGCGAGAACCGTGCTGCCGCCTGCAAAGTCTTTCCTTCCGGTGCTGATCTGGCTGCCCCCCTGAGCTCCCATTCAAATCTCCAAGCCCTCGCTCAGCGTTGGGAGAACAGCGCTGCCGCATGCAAAGTCTTCCCTTCCGGTGCTGATCTGGCTGCCCCCCTGAGCTCCCAGTCATATGCGAAGCCCGAATTCATGGGGCCCCAAAACCGCCGTGATGGAAAGCATCCTGACTCTATGATCAAAGACTTCAGAGCATGACTCGACAATACGCAAGACGCAACGCACTGCGTGGCAATATACAGTGGCACACGGGAGTTTATCAAGCATTAGAGTCCTAACAAGACATATATATCGGATGAACAACTGCACGCAATGGAACTCTGTATTTACCACGGTATTAATGTTCAAGTTGAGGGTTTAGAAGGTGAACGCATATCTCAGATGTGTCGATGCACAGGACGCCAGAGCTGGCGCGGAGGGGATCGACTGAACGACTGGGTGTGGGTAAAGCAACGCCCAGGGAGGTGTTATGGCGCGCAGAATGGGCGTGTGCCATGGCAACTGCAACGACTATTCAAGATCAAGCTCCAGAACGAGGATGGATCTTTCATTGAGTATTGGTTAGCCCTGGCACTCACCACAATACCTGAAAACTCGGGTAACTTGGATCCCGTCTCGAAATTTGTACAAGTGAGAAAAGCACCGGCAGCCGTTGCTTTGCAAGTTTTCAGCGTGGCAAACATCGTCGGCTGCGCGCACATAATTCCAGAGATAGTTACTAGTAGTAAGACAGGAGACGGACGGAACGACCGATGGATTGTCAATAGCCACATAGATCTGGCGACTTGGAATGATGTGTATAATTAGTAAAGAGAGAATTGCATTTTGCACGCAGGTAGAAGGAACGCGTGGAGTGGTTTTCGCAGCGTCACCCATCGCATTGCAATTCCAATGCAAACGCATGCCCAATGAACCCATTACTCCGTATGGTCACAGTTGGCCTTCACCGCCAGAGTGTTCGTTTACAATTGGAGCCCGACAGAGCGAGAAGAAACGGTGAAACAGCGATCTGAGGGCGATATGCAATGCGACGCGTGGTATTGAGGCCGCGTGCAGAGTAATCAGCCACCGGGGTGTCTCTGACGGCTCTGACAGAGCACATCCACTCTGACGGAGTCATTCCGCCTGGACAGAAATATTTTTTGCTGATGTACCATTTTGGAGATTGTACCCATCACCCAGCCGGGTTCGTCATCTTCACTCAGGTTGCCCTGCTTGGTATCATCGTCATCTTCCTCATCTTCCGCATCCTCCTCTTTGTAAGAACTTGCAAGATCGCTCGGACTGCCTCTGATAGCATTCAGCATCTATTCGAATGTCTTTTCATGCTTTCTGGTGGTCAACCGCGCCATTTCAACATTGCTCATATCTTCTTGCTTCGTGTTAATATGTGTCCATGCGTCTTCAACTCGCTTTCTTGCCACAATGGTCTCTCTTCCCACACAATCTTTTAGTCATTACTGTTTCTCTTCATTGCTCAAAGAGTGCTTTTCTCGTTTCATATCCGGAGCAACCTTCTGTTTGGATCGCAAGCTACGCAATGCTCCCAGGGCTCGAACCCTCCCTGCCTCCAACCCCCTCTTCGCTTCATTTCCTTGATGATGTCGTTGTGTGGACAGCTTTGTCCATTTGCCATATTTGCCTGCTGGAAGTAGAGAACGCTTCCTTTTTATAGTGTTGACCATTGTATTTGTTGTTGACAGTTATTGGGAGAGATGTTGGATGTTGCAAGATATGGACCATATCGAGGCAAGTTGCATCTTTCATGTCAAGGTTGGTATGCTTGATCACCTTGAACAAAGAGAATTCTGTGTTTTGACCGTCACTAAATGGGGAATAGTCATAATAAAGATACAAGATAACTCAATTTTTAACGTCAGTTCCATCTATGATCATGGTGATCTCTTGAGACAATCATCACCAGCCGTCCTTTCGGTCAAAGAATCTCCTGTTTACATGTAACAGTAATCAGCTTTCGGCTGTCGTACACTTCAATTGATGCCTGCAAACAAGCATACAACATCAGACCGACTCGCTGCAAATCGCAGGTATATAGGAAACCCCTGCAACCTGCAGCAATACACAAATGGATTCATCAGGAGTAGAATATCCAAGTTGGCGGTCGCTCAGTCTATTTTGACTCGAAGCTAACTCTATATTCCTCAGAACTTCCCTATTCATCTGGTTATCATCTTCCTCTGCTTGTCAACGCCAGGAATTCAGGGCTACACAAACACCTCAGACTGACGAGAGCAGATCCGAATTGAGCGAAACAACAAGCGCTTCATCCATTGCGTCACTTGAAGGGACACAGCAACAATGCAGACGCCAGTGAGTACACCGCAAACCTGGCAATGTAGCAACCGAAAATATGACCCCGGACACAGAGTTCAAAATTTTCCATAAAACCGGTAGCAGCACGACTTAGAAGCAGTACGCCATAGGATGTGAGTATGTCCATATCATGGTAGAAGGTTGTCACTTGATCGAATGATGAACAGCGCGTATACGGAGGGAGCAACGTGTCCAATATCTTGCTACCTGTATCAGGAAACCTCCAAGTTGAAGGAAGGCCTTTGTCCACACAGTACGGGAAATTGATCATCACGATGTTGTGAGCACTTACATTCTCGTGCACGCATTTTGTAACGATCGTGGATGAGAATGGACAGACCAGCCTCTAAACACCTTAAAGGACGCTGCAGAAGCGTATATGGTAGAGGTAATCGCCAAATCTCACTTCTAGAAGCAGCAACTAATTTCTTGGAAGTTTTCAACATGTCTGGTACTACTCGTCGGTTCACCAAGTTATTGGACACGAGACAAACCCTAACCTACGCCGAGCGCTTAGAGGAGCGAGTACCAGCGTGGGGTTAGGGTTAGTATGTGTCCAATAACTTGGTGAACCAACGAGTATGGCAAGGCAAGGCGGTCAGGTACACCTGAAACAGTCAGACATGCGTATTGCCTTGAATATAGCCAAAACAGCCAGAGGAGGGTTTTTGCGCACCGCAAGAGAAGAAACGCTACTACTGATCAAGAAACCTTGCACAGAGGTCCAGGAAGAGAAGAAGCGGAGTGTTGGAGTTCCTGGGTATAGAAAGGTGAAAACTGTGATAGAACGACACCTGGCACTGCATTATGAAAATGAAACTGACGGCTGCCTTCATTGCAAAAATGGTACACCAAAGCATGCACGGACACGCTTCAGGCCGCAAGCCCCGGGTGCACCTCCTCAAGTCCGACGCAATCTGCCGACACCAGAACTACAGCCTCCTCCACCCGGAAAGCCACCTGCGCCACCCGGTGCCCACAATGGAGCCTGAAGTTCCCAAATCCCAAATCTGCCTGCCGGATATGCATATGAAAATACTCACCTTCACAGCGCTCTGTATTTCGGTCATGATGCATATGCCGAGGATAGCAAGCACAATGAAGATTTTGTTCCAGACTTGCGGAATGATGAAGTAAAATCCACTAGTTAGTACACTATCTATTGCATGGTAATACAGATAACATCCATTTTGAAGACGACAGCAGCCTATAGAGTAAAACTGCCAGTGGACAGGAACATGGTTCGTAAGGAACATAATTTTGGGTGTATTATTATCTACAATTGCCGGACACTTCATAGCATGTTTTAAAGTATTCATTTATATTTATTATTAAAGAACAATGTAGTGATAAAGAAGATAGTACATGAAGAAAATAGAAAGTCTGTTAAAACCCCATTAATGATATTTTCCGCCAAATGAAATGATGGTATATTGCGGATATGCCAATGGCAAAATGAGCTTCAATGGAGCATCCACTATTTTTGGTTCTGTAAGTCAGGTAATGAAAACGCAACTTGGTAGTAATTACATATAATGGAAATTTTGGCATTCTTTATAGGCAAAACAGTAAGCAACACGCTCCCTGCCTCATCTTGAAAATGAGCATCAACAGCTCGTCAAGGATTTTCGGTCTTGTTAGCCTGTTAATTAACTAATTTTGTAGTTGTTATACTTAACAACAGCATTGACAACCTATATAGGCAAAGAAGGAAGAGAGATTATCCCTGCCCCATCATGAAAATGAGCATCAACGAAGAGTCAATGAGTTGTAGACTTGTAAGTCGGGTATTTGCACCACGATTTGGTAGTGAATACACCTAATCGAAGTGTTCGCATCCTGTGTAGGCAGAGGGGAAAGCAACAAGCTCCCTGCCCAAACGTGAAAATCAGCGTCAACAGAGCGTCAACAATTTTAGGTCTTCTTAGTCTGGTAATTCAGAAGGAATGTTGTGGTCGGTATACGTAATGGTATTGGCAACCTTTATCGGTCAAAAAAAAAAGCAACACTCTCCCTGCCCAATCTTCAAAATGAGCGTCAAAGCAGTGTCAACGATTAGTGTTCCTGTAAGTCAGGTAATAAAAATGCGATTTGGTAGTCATTAAACATAATGGATGTGTTGCCATCCTTTATAGGCAAAGAGGAAAGCGACATGCCGTCTGCCCAATCTTGAAAATGATCGTCAACAGTGCGTCAATGATCGTGGGCTTTGGATCATGATTTATTGAAGCAGGCTGTCGTTGTTAAAGTCTATATACACAGTTGTGGCCGTTTTTGTAGTCCAAAATGCTCGTGAACACTCAGTTGCACCTTTGCAAATCAAATCGGTTATTACATTTCAGGAGGCTATCACTGGAATAGCACTTGCTCATTTGAATATAAAGGCTGCGAATCACTTGTTGATAGATATGTGCGATTAAGTGCCACCTATATTACCCAAGATGCATGACCATCAATTGTTGACACTCCATTGACGCTCATTTTCAGGATGGGGTAGGGAGCGTGTCTCTACTTGTTTTCTATATAAAGGCTGTCAATACATCAGAAAATGACAATGCGGTACTTTAGTCAATATTTTGCAATTAACTGTAGGATATCGAAATGCGACCGTAAATAGAAAAACCCGAAATGGAGAACTGGGGATTATAACCGACGGGTCTAGCCAAACACGGCAAAACCTGCAGGTGAACTGGTTCAGGTCTGTGTTTGGCCCACCAAGAGGCAGCGTGTCGGGATATTGGACGGATCTAGAACCGAACCGACCTGTTTTTACAATCTGAACCTGGACCGCTTGGCGGTTTCCCGGAGCCGTTGCTAACACTAGCGGCATTGTACCAGCCTCTTCCTGAGCGGGAGTGCTGATTCCATCCTCTGATCCATCCTCGGGCAGGTCCATCAAATGCCCTCCAATGTTCCTCCCATTCTTTTCCTTTTCGTTTCCCTTGGTTTGTGATGTTTGCTGGGTGAGCATCTTGCCCTTACAGGGGGATGGAGCTGGAATGGGTATCAAATGGTCTGCAGGCGGTACTGATGGTGAAATTGTTTGGAGTTGATTGGCGTGATTGTGGTCATCTGTGCCAGGGTAATAACTAAGTGGCATTACTAACATGCAGTACCATTTCAGGCCCATAGCTGTGCAGTCGATTCCTTCTTCCAGCTAAGGGCAGCCATTATGTCACAACTTCCTAGCTGGCTGGATGGGGTTGGATGTATACCGCTTCTTTGTTTTTGACTTCCGGTTCAGCTTGGTGAGACTTTTTATCAGCCAAATGTATTGTAGCCTCTGGGAGCCTCTGGAAGTGTTTGAGGGTTGTCAGACCAGAATCCCAGGGTAGTGAAATCCCAGAGTTTACTAGACCTATGCAGTGGCCTTCAGGTGTACCTGGGGGCACCTGGGAGCGCCGGGATGCCTGGGATCACTTTGAATCATTGTAGAGCAGTCCCGGACACACATGATCTTCTTTGGGAATGCTGCTGGTGAGCCTTTAAATCATAGCTACTGCTTATCATTCAACAATTTTCAAAACTCATTTATTCAGTTTGTATTCACATGTATGTATCTACGTATCTATATAGCTACCCATCCAAACACGGTATAACTCGACTGGCTGCAGGTGGTTTTTCAGACGAATTCAAGGTGCGCGTGGAAATAAAGATCGAGTTGACACAGACACGCACTCCCAGGCCGTGTTCAAGCGAGTTTGGAGATGCAGTTGGAGGCCATGATCAAGCGACATTGGAGATGGACTTGGAGGCCGTAATCAAGAGAGTGTGGAGATGTACTTGGAGTGATTGTACGAACCTTGAGGCCGTGATCTGGCGAGTTTGGAGATACACTTGGGCACTGTTATAGAGCGAGTTTGGAGATGCAGTTGGAGACCGTGATTGAGCGAGGTTGGAAGAGTATCAGGCGGTGGTCGATGGAATGCGCGCTGGGTACAGAGACTCCATTCATCGGTTAGATAACTCGCAACCTTGGGAATGTGGTGAGGTGACTTTACCTGTGAACCCTCTTGGAGAGCTGGCTAGTGGCGATTGATCCTGTAGGGTGGCATGCCCAATGATTCAACCAGTCCGGACGGTCCCAGTCTGGGGTTGGGCTCAGTTCAGTCTAGTCCAAATGGAACATTGGACTGGACTGGACCACAGACTGCCAGTCTTGTACTGGGCAGGCTCGGTCTGGACCAGTCCACACAAACTTAAAAATTTGACCTTGTTTCATAGTCAAGTATCACTGAATACATGACTCAGGATCACATTTGATCACCACTCACCTCTGAATACCCACTCTGGGCGAAATTATGACAGTTCTGTCTATATATTCTGTAACATCAAAATATATTTCTCCCATTAAAAGACTGATACATTGAGAAATGTACCCTAAACCTGGACACAGCGGTGGACTGGTCCATGCCAGTCCAGTCCAGTGCAGTCCTGGCCCAAAAGGATCGGGGACTGGTCTGAACCCGGTCCGAAAACCTCTTGAACCGGACTGGACTAAACCCAGACTGGTCCACTCTCGACTCGTCCACCCCTGCACAGGTGGAATCGCTGGGCATGCCGGAAGCTGAAGCTACATTGAGTGCTCAACTCTTAATCATGAGAATGAAGGGAAGGCAGACAATCTTGGGTGGATGGTGTACTCTGTGTATGCAGTACTCGGTATTAACTCATAATCATGGCATTGAGAGAGAGAGGAGGATGACTGAACTTTGTGTTCCCGCGAGGATGATAGAGTTGTAGACGAGAATGACAGATGGGGGATGAAGATGGGAACGAAATTGACGATATGAGCAGATATGATAAGTCAGCGGTACAACTAGCCTCATTGGGTTTAGAACAGCTAGTATCAGTGTGATTACCCTCCCGATCTGGACTCGTACCTGCCATATCGGGGATGGTAAATTGACCCGCACACGAAATTCTCTCAAGTCCCAGTTTCTCAAGATGGTTTCCCCCCATCTGTCTCTCTCTCGTCCTCAACTATACCATCACTTAAGAACACGAAGTTAAGTCATCCCTCTCTATCTCACCATGGCATGATCATGAGTTAACACCAAGTACAGCATACACCAAGTACAGCATACACCGAGTACTGCATAAACCGAGTGCTGCATCATCCTAAGATCGACTTTCTCCAGCTCCCAGCTAGTCTCTCATCTCTCATCTCTCGGCGGACCTTGTTGTAATCAACTCTCAACATTCCCACAATCACAAGTTCACCAACGAATAGAGTCTCAGCTCCCGTCGTGCCTCCCTCCCGACCTTTGAACGCCCCCATGTACTCCTCCAATCTCGCTTGAACTTGGCCTTCAAGTGCATCTCCAGACTCACTCAATCACTGCCTTCAAGTGTATCTCCAAAGTCACTTGATCGCGACCTCCAAGTTCGCAAGATCATGGCCTCCAAGTGCATCTGCAAACTTGCTCGATGACTGCCTCGGAGTGCATCTCTAAGTTCACTCGATCACGGCCTCCAATTGTATCCCGAAAGTCGCTCGATCACGACGTCCAACTTCGCACGATCACGGCCTCCAAGCGCAGCTCCAAACGTGCTCCATCACTCCTGCGGAGTGCATCTCTAAGTTCACTCGATCACCGCCTTCAGGTGTATCACCAAAGCCGCTCCATCACGACCTCCAACTTCACACGATCAAGGCCTCCAAGTGCATCTCCAATCACGCTCGATCACGGCCTCGGAGTGCATCTCCAAACTCGCTCGGTCATTGCCTCCGAGTGCATCTGTGAGTTGACTCGATCTTGTCCTACTAGTGCATCTCCAAACTCGCTCGATCACTGCCTCTAAGTACATCTCTAAGCTCCCAAGATATCGGTGTAGTGAACTTGTGGAAGTAGAAGGCAGAGAGCACATCATCAACACTCCGCCACACCTCTCATGACATCGGAAGAATATTCGTGGGAAAGAGCAGTTCTGGCTCGAGGCGCAGAGAAAAAGGGCGTGACGATATGCAGCGGTATGCGGCAGTGCGCAACTACACAAATTGCATGGATCTATGAAGGCTCGCTAGAGTGAGTGAGAAACCACACAAATTGCGGGTATCGATGAAAACTCCTTCGCAACAGTGCGTGCGGCCAAGAGCTGGGAAAGATAGAGTGTGTATTTCGTATAATGAGATGATGTCTATCTACCACGGAATCTCCCAAATACATACTCTCCATCGCTCAGAACATCTGCGTTATTCCTGCATCTCCGTATGCCATCCCTCCTTCTCTGTTCTCCCCGTATCTCAGTATGCCCACACCGGCTTCACCCCCCCAAAGTGAATGGCAGTGGTGGTGAGAAATAGTATTTCCCGCCACAACAGCCTCCAAATGCATCTCTAAGTTCCCACAATCGGCAACTCCAGGTGCTCCTCCGATTATGCTCGAGTACCGCACCTATATATATAGAGAGACATAGACAATACATGCCATATTATGATGTAGCAAATCTTGAGACTGTAACAAAGATATATTATAGACGAAATGCTTTGTTGTTATGGAACGCTAAGAACCACTGCTGTGAGGATTCCGCACCAAGTCTCCTGCAGAGCTGTGCAGAAGTCTCAGCTACTCTCGAAGTCTCCCGCAGACCAGCTCAGTGGTCTCAGCTGCTCAAAAATTTGACTGTCATATAAATCAAATCTCGTAGCATCCTGAATCAGTGTTCGAAACGGGCCGGGCTAGCCTCAGGGCTTCCAGCCGGGCTTTGAGGCAGCGGGGCCGGGCCGGAAAACTCAAATCCCGCGAGGCCTGGGGCATTGTAATTAAAAGCTCGGGGGCTTTGTCAAAGCCCGCAGGCCGTATGGGCTTTCTTCCGACCAGGTGTCAGACGAAGCTATTTTGAGCGGAATGGGTGACATGGAAGTGATTATAAGTGGTTAAGGCGAAAGGAGTGGTCGTATTACTATACGGCCTATTGCATATAAAGGTCTTAGCCGGAGATGAGTATTGTATGCCCGGAGACGGAGATGTCTTGTATGCCCGGAGACGGAGTTGTCTTGTATGCCCGGAGATGGAGATGTCTTGTATGGCCGGAGACGGAGATGTCTCGTATGGCCGGAGATGACTGTTGACTCTGGTACGAGCTGATGGCATTCAGCCGTACTTGTACCTTCATATATATACTGGCCTTGTGGCCCCCTTAGATAGAATACAATCAAGCTTCTAAGTATCACTATTTGAACAGGTTATGAGCCCGGCGCCCGCTACTATTTTTATCTCACAATCTTAAAAAAGAGCCTCAAAACCCCTAACCCTCTCACAACCATCCCTGCTGATCAGCTACAACACCATCACCATCTATCACTCTACATCGTCATCTTCCTAACCTCCTTTACTCCAATCATGTCAAACGAAACATTTAAGACCAGACACCGCAATGTCCCAAGCAGACTGAAGAAATGTACCCTGTCTGGAAGCAAATGATCTACCGAGTCCTCATCGCCAAAGAAGCCTACAATATCATTACTGGTGTCAAACTCCGCCCTCCTGGCAATGGGATCACCCTATGCACTCTGTCAGAAGACTGTCACGACCGAGCCAATAAGGCAATAGCATTGATACCCCTGGGATGTTGCGATGAACTCCTTCCACTCATTGATAATATCAACGATCCTGTGGAGATGTGGGAAGCATTCAGCGACGGCGCTCAACAATGCGGCAACAAAACTCGGTCATACCCAAGTCCTGCAAATGTTCACCGCCTCTCGACCATCGCCAGACGAAACCGTCATACAGTACTTTACCAAACAAATCGCCTTCCGCAAGAAGCTGATTGGCACCACCCAAAATATCACCGATGACGTCATGAAGACACGCATCTTCACCACCTTATCTGATTCATATGAAACGACCATCCTAATCTTGGAACAGCGCATTCCCGCCTCCACGGCCAAGTAGTGTATCGAAGCGATCTGCGAATATGCCGAGCGAACGACACCAACCACAGAAATCGGTTATGCATCCACCGGAGCAGCTCTATACACCCGGTGTGGTAATCATAGCTGTGGTGGACAAGGATGCCGACGAGGAAATGGACTCCAGATGCACAAATGCCGAGACTGCAAAATGGACAATCAGACCAATGCAGCATGCAGAAAGAGAGAATGCTTTGAAAATGACACCAACAACGGCGATACAAACACCTCCAGGAACGACAAACGAACTTGCTACCACGGCGCTCTCTCAGGACAATTCAAGTCCGACTGCATCCACATCGAATGTGCCCGGGATCAACACAACAAAGTCAATAAGGGCACTGCATCACTAGCCACAGCCGGAAATTGCGACCAAAAATGACTGGCCGACAATGTGACCGCAGTCACTGCACCCTCTGCTCCAGCTGCATCGGTCATCGATTCTGCAGCATCTCACCATATGTGCAATGACCACACCAGATTCAACTTAATGAACGAACTTCTTCAACCAATAGTCATTGAGCTTTCTGATGACAACAAAGTTACAGTAAGCCACCATGGACTCTTTGAAGTTTCACAGGAGTGCGAAGTCAATGTTCTTTACACACCGATATTCCGGCTTTCTCTTCTCTCCTTCAATCAATTGGACACAGCCAGATACCCATCCACATTTCGATGCGGTAAGTGCTCCATATTATCTCCATCAATCCCCATCACAGGCAATTGGGTCAATGATTTCTGTATCATATCTCCAGCAGCTGCACTCACCTCGCCAGTACCAAGTGTGTCTATGAAGTCCACTTCAAGAAGGAGCAAGAGGAAGAGAGAAAGAGCATCATCAAGCGCACATATCACCGTACCATCAATTGCGCACTGCACCGAGCCTACTACTACAACCTCACTCCACTCTGCCTCTCCGAGTGCAGCCAGCACCGTATCTCAATGCCAACCTACCACCTCATTTCAAAAGACCACTCGGAAGCCTCTCGCAATCTCAGATTCACGACTGTGGCATTGCTGTCTAGCCCACATTCATCTTATTGCCCTACAATCTCTAACTGATGGATATACAAAAGATGACTCAATGTGCACCGCATGCATCCAGGCCTAGCACAAGCAGAAGATCATCAAAGTCAAGACAAAGCGCACAACAAAGCCATTTGAACTCGTACACTCAGATGTGTGTCGACTATTCTCCACACCTACATCCGCCGGCTATCCCTACTACATCGTATTCATCGACGATTCCACACGCTATACATCTGTTTGGGTCGTCTCAGATAAGAAGTCTGAAACATCCACCTTAGCCTACCAATCATTTCAGGCCCGAGTTGATACCATAGGATACGAAGTGAAACGATGTCGGTGCGATAATGGCTGCAGAGAATATGGCAACAAAACCATCTGACTGGTGTTTGGTGCTCGTGGTACAACGTACGAACCATGTCCTCCCTACACTCACAATAAGAATGGCATTGCCGAACGCATGATCCAGACGATCACTGAGAAAGAACCATCTATGATGATTGACTCCCAGGCGCCACTTGTCTTTTCGGGAGAAGCAGTCAATACCGCGGTCTACCTCCACCAGCCAACCCCAAACAAGGCCTAACAAAAAGAGATGACCATGACGGCTATCAAGCACCATATCCAACTCCATACGAGATGCTGCATGCATTTGGCAACCCCTCTCACAACCATGACAGCAATAAAATCTCGTACAAAGTTCCTCTCAACCACCTTCGGCGATTCGGCTGCTATGCCAGTCGACTTATCCCCGAACCGCAACATCATCGAAAATTCAACCCAAGGTCCAAGCCATGTATGATGGTCGGTTACATGCACGATTCAACTCCACTTTAGAGGATATGGAACCCTGCTCTCCAAGTAGTATAATTACAGTCAAATGTCATTTTCGATGAGGAGAAGAATACCCACCCTTCATGTCTACCCAGACACCACACCAACATCTTTGAGCTACCAGAAGAGATGGCATATGTTGAGGATATTGACAGTGGAGATGGACTTCTCCAAACACAAGACATTGAAACGGTTGAAGATGAGGTTCTCCATCACCATGCAGGGAACAGTTGAACAGGTGAAGGCCACGGAAGTGTTGATCATGACTGTACTGCTGATGATACAAACCACAATCTGCCTAACGCTAACAACCGTCGAAGTCTCCCTGCGAGTAGACGTGTGAGATCACGTCCTCCTAACGAGGAGAATGCACCACCGGTGTCCAGAGAAACCGTTGTCCACAATCGACATCTCTGCCACGAAAATATCAAAGCCCACCAATCGGCGGGCATGACCATGCACTCATGACAACCACCACATACAAATCGTATCACAAGAAGTCCGGTCAAAATCTCTGCACATGCAATAATCATCATGGTAATTGCTCTTGCATCAACAACCAGTGATCCACTTACATACATGGAATCAATGGACAATCCACAACATGAGCACTGGAAACGAGCAATGGAAGAAGAGTGCACATCAATTCTGCTCAATAACACATTCGCAACTGTCAACTCCCGGAAAGCAAGGCAATTGTGGGTCAAGTCAATTCGCTCCAATTGGGTCTCCATGACGAAACACAATCCTGACGGCACCATTCAGTAGAAAGCACACCTCGTAATGAAAGGTTACAAACATACACATTTCGGAGAAAATGATGCCCCTGTCGGAAAGCTCACCACTTTTTGGTATCTCATCTCTATGGTCGGGAAACATGGCTGGAACATCGATCATCTGGATGTGGTCACTGCTTTGGTCAATCATGAAGTCGATGACAATGTTATCTAGATGAAGCTGCCGGACGGTTGGCCGGAAGGCTTCAATGCACCTACGATTGTTGTTTGACTAAACAAAGCACTTTACGGCCTCAAACAAGCACCACGACTTTGGAACAACAATATTGACACCTTCTTGCTCTCTCTCAAGTTGACACAGTCCATGGCCGACCCCAAGCTGTATTCCCTAAGCGATGGTATTCTGATGCTTTTGTATGTCGACGACATCTTGATGTTGTACCCGGAAGACACTAACCAAGCTGCGATTGAAGTCAAGGCCAGGCTCTTGGACAAATGCAAGATCGCCAATCTTGGCCCACCAGGCCAATTCCTCGTCATCGAAATCCCCCGTGAGGTAAACGGTACCGGCACCGGCACTGGCATCAGTCCTGGCCAGACGGCCTTCATCACCATGATTCTCAAACAATTGAATATGCAGAATGCTCACGATGTATCACCTCGAATGGACACTCATGTGAACCTAGATCTGTCCGAGGAACGGGGGGAGAAAGAACTGAGAGATATCAAAGGCTACCAGCCAATTGTCGGCTCATTGATGTACGCTGCAATTGCAACTCGGCACGATATCTCATTCGCAGTTGCTGCTCTCTGCCGATGAAATTTCCGATTTCACACCCGGCATCTCACCGCTGCCAAAAAGGTTCTCCAGTATCACATATCCAACACCGACTTTCGACTGTATTGTAGCAGCAGCACTGGCAGCACTGGCGGCAATGATCAACTCTCTGCCTACACAGACTCGGATTGCGCCAATGATAGTTCCGACCGCGAATCTCAAGGTGGTCATGTCGTCCTTCTCAGCAAGGAGCAGTCTCGTGGCAGTCACAAAACCAAGATCTCATCACCATGTCAACTCTCAAAGACAAATACATCGCTTTTTCTGAGGCATCCCGTGAGGTGAAGTGGCTGCTTCAGCTGCACCGAGATATACATGGCAAAGTTTCATCGCCGCTCCCAATCAATTGCGACAATCAGGGCGCACTTTGTCATATCACAACTGGGATCATAAAAGCTCGCCCAAAGCATATGGAAGTTTGCTAGGACAATAGTCGAGACCTACATGCCCGTGAGATAGTTGACTACTTCTATGTGCATACCGATGAGAATGTGGCAGATATACTAACCAAGGCCTTGACGAAGGCTAAGCACGAGAAATTCACAAAGGCGATGGAGCTATGGTAATAGATGTCAATTTAAGGTTGGATTTAAGGTTGGATTTAAGGTTGCTTCACTTTTTCTTTGGGCACGCGGATTTCCTTGTCACTCTATGGATGGCCATCCTCAGGCTACGGTAGTACTCTTACGCTGCTCACTCTCGTAGAGTTTTAAGGAGGCTACTATGGGAATCAATTTGTTTCATTCTTTCATTTGTTTCTTGCTCTATGGTGTATAGCAAGCAGGGGAGTATTGCATATATAGGTGTTAGCCGGAGATGAATATTGTATGCCCGGAGACGGAGATGACTTGTATGCCCGGAGACGGAAATGACCTGTATGCCCGGAGACGGAAATGTCTTGTATGCCCGGAGACGGAGATGCCTTGTATGGCAGGAGACGGAAATGTCTCGTATGGCCGGAGATGACTGTTGACTCTGGTACGAGCTGATGACATTCAGCCGTACTTGTACCTTCATATATATACTGGCCTTGTGGCCCTCTTAGATAGAATACCATCAAGCTTCAAAGTATCATGATTTGAACATGGCCTACATCATCTACCATGGTAATATAACGGAGATATCGTCAGATCTGACAATGGTAATGTACCAACGAGTCGCGGTCCATGTATTCTCGTTCGGTGTGTGTTTGACGTCTCCAATTTATAGCATAGGCAGTAATGATACCAGGGCTCTATGACAGTTTCAATGTGTGTACCACCAGTGGGTGTGAATCACAACCAATCACTCGGCCTGCTAGGCCTATCGAGCCGGCCAGGCTTCTGTCCTGAAAAGCTCGCGCTAAGGGCAGCCAGCCAGGGTTCGTATACAGCACGCAGACCGGGCCTAAAGACCTCATGGCCAGCCCGGCCCGGCCCGTTTCGAACACTGTCCCGAATGTACCTCCATTACTGCCGGTGCTTTCAGGAGCATCTGCAAGTGCTCTTGCAGAGTCTGAGAGCACATTGCTTAGCTCCAGGAGGGTCTGGGAGCATCTGAAAGTAATTGGGAACACTTGTGAGGTCAACCGGAGTGTCTGGGAGGGTTGCATGCTGCTTCCGGACAGATTTACATTTTGCTGATGAGTTGGACGCCGTAATCTAGCGAGTTTGGAGATGCACTTGGAGGCCAAAATCGAGCGAGTTTGGAGATGCACATGGAAGGCCATGGTCGAGCGAGTTTGGAGATACACTGGGAGGCCGTGATCCTGTGAATTCGGTGATGCACTTGGAGCCCGTGATCGAGCGAGTGTGGTGATACACCGGCAGGCCGTGATCGAGTGAACTCAGAGATGCACTTGGAAGCCGTGATCGAGCCAGTTTGAAGACGCACCTGGAGGCCGAAATCAAGTTGAACTTGGAGATGCACTTGGAGGCCGTGATCGAGCCAGTTTGGAGATGCACTGGGAGGCCGTGATCTAGTGAACTCAGAGATGCACTTGGAGGCTGAGATCAAGTTGAACTCAGAGATGCACTTGGAGGCCGTGATCGAGTGAGTTTGGAGATGCATTTGGAGGTCGACATCAAGTTCAACTCACAGATGCACTTGGAGGCCGTGATCGTGCGCGTTTCACCAGCAGTGTACCCAAACAATATGATGATTCTCCCAGACTGCTCTACAGTGATTCGAGGTGCTCCCAGGCTTGTCGCCGGCGCTCCCAGGCTTGTCGTCGGCACTCCAAAACATGACACCAGCGCTCCCAGGTGCTCCCCTGGTTGTCACCACACCTTCTGGTCCTCGCAGAGTTTTCGCCAGCGCTTCCAGGTGCACCTGAAGGCCACTGCATCGATCCAGTCAACTCTGGGATTTGACCAACCTGGTATTTTGGTCCGGCAACTCTCAGACACTCCCAGAGGCTCCCAGAGACATCATTACATTTTGCTGATAACAGAGGTCGGTCCTTTTCTTGTTCACTGCACCTCCATCCACTACCAAACATTCCTACGTCCCGAACCGACTAATTATCTCCTCGTAAAAGATGATGGTTACTTCTCCGATGTGCCCTCTTTTAGTGGCCATGCCTCTGCACACTCGCTGAGATATTCCCTGGCTATCACCCGTACATGGTACCAGTCCTCCATTTTGGGCATGTACGAAATGTCCATTCCCACTCGCTGCCTTAGGTGACTAACAGTTAGGCTTTTCAGCGGTTCATCGTACCCTAATGGCACTCTCTTCTCACACTTCTTGCATGTTTTCACCCTGTCTTTGACGTCAGCGCACATTTCTGCGCACCAGTACCGCTCAGCAGGCTTTCGTTATGTTCGTTCTCTTCGACAGTTCCAGCTCAGGTCGTGTGGAGTTTCCATCGCTTTCCTTCTCTTTTCCGTGGGTACCAATGCCGGTGCTGGCAGTTCCCTCCGTGTCCACCTCCGGCAGAGTACTGTATCTGAAACAAGTTATTGTGTAGCGTGCTTTCAAAATTGCTGCATATCATTGGGAGTCTTTCCTTCCGGCCGCTTCAGGTTCTCCTGGAATTCTCCTATCTCCTTCCATCTCCCTTTGTATTCCTCCACCAGTCTGAACCCAACAAATGGTTTGAATGATCACCTCCGGCTCATTCTGAATGAACCTTGTTCCACCTGTGTTCCTCTTAAACTTGGTTCAATTGTTTCCTCTAGATCATACTCCTCTTCTGCCTGAGGCTCCCCTTCCCCTGGTGGCCGCCATGAGAGACCATCAGGACCTCCATTCAAAACCACCTGAAGTATTTTTCACATCGAAATCGAATGGTCGTATCATTGGGATCCAGCAGGTGACCATTGCTCTTGGAATATCGTTGGCGGGTAAGTTCAGTTGATGCACTGATGTATTAGCATATGTTTATATGAGGAATCTGATGCCATATACAAAGTTTTTAAAACTTCTTGAGTGCTTTCATCAGTCCACGGGACTCACATTTTCCTGCGTCATGTCAGTTTTCGGCTTTATTCCAGAGTCCGCTCTGACAGTGACATGGGTGCCGGTCATTTTTTTGTCTTCTGGCTGTAAGTTCGCCACCCACCCTTCTATGCCGGTGTTAACTCCCATGACGAATTGACCTGCGCCAACGCTATTGTCTAATGTCTTCAATCCAGTGGCATTGCCGAGAGCTTCCTTCAAGATTGCCATGGTTTTCTTTTCTTCAGTCTCTAATTGAAAGGTAATGTCCATCTGGAAGATTGTCACGTCGGCACGTGACCCGGGCCGGGTAACGGCCATTCTATATAGTCGGCTCGCCACAAGCCTTAGATCTCTAGCGATAATCTCACCTATACATCTAGCTCTACTATCACTCGCATGCATGTGTGCAACCGTATTCCTATAATTATCATACGTATACCTATGAAGCCGGACGCAGGCATACGCACCCTTACACTATTATTGCTTGTTGAGTAAACGGATACGTTTCACTCACGGGATTGGGAGTTGACCAGTTTTACCCCTCTTTCTGACCCGACACGATGGGGTCAACTATTCAGAACATCTGCCCTCCAAACGAGAAATCGAAGCATCATTACTGTGAAGCACCAACCTTTGATCATTCCAGGATCCAATTGAACCCCCTGACGACAGCGGAGTAGAGCTCGTAGAAAAATTGTTCACAAGGCCCATCACCAGTAATGAGGACGATTATGATCCCGACCACAGGACACCACCCAGCCAATGACGAAATACGTATACGATCGATCCAGAAGAGTCCAAGACAACATCAATCACTTCCAATTGCTGCAATGGACCACCGGACAGAAGAGAACTCGTGACTGCACCCCTGAACGCGTCAATTCACGGCGGAAAACTATAGAGCTCAGAGTCCAAATGGCGCACAATGCGCCTCGCCGACATTAAAGACGATGATCACGAGTACAAGACCATTACTACAAGTCAATTGAGCGCGATCACCAGCCCAAGCACCTACAATGGATGGTGTGATCTTACCCCTGAATGCGGCCATATTGAGAATCAAGGCGAAGTCAGAGATGATTTCCGAGTCAGCACAGTTACGACTACATTTCTTCGAATTGAGCCAAGTGCACCTATCCCAGTTTGCGTGTACACCTACGGCTCTCGCAACCTCGAAGAAGCCCACATGCAGAAGCATTCTACGGCCAACCTACGGCTACTCATACCAACAGAGGAGGATCTGTCTACGATTCAAGCACTGTTACCGCCATGAACATCTGCACAAGCGAAGTGCACTGACGGAGATGTCACCCTACGATTAAGGACATTGAGGATGAGAAACTATCCCTCAACTGAAGCGAACTTAGAGCGGCGATATATTGCGCAGTGTGCAGTGTATTTTCGGTCAAAGACATAATTCCGCAAACTCTCTATGACGACTACAAATACTACAGTGACTATGACCACCTCAGCCCAAATATTATGGACAATCGAAGTTCACCTACCATGTGAATGATCTTCGACTGCAATTACATTAAAGACAAGGCGGCAATCGACAAATCAAGCGCCGACGATCCTTAGACACTCAGCAAGTAAAAACTATTGCCGGCCCAGACACTAATGACAACTCTGGACGAAAATGTTAAGTCAATATCTATTCAGCAAACATAGGTTACTAAGTTCAAATACCAGACAGATATGGCGAGATGCAAAGCGTACTGGTTCTTATCGACTACAGAACAACCAGCATGTTTATATAAAGACACCGAGGCTTCTCAAGGCGACTTAGAATATCACATCTGGCAGCACACATCACCACCCTTGGCATTGAATGGTGGGGTGATGCAACATCCAAAGGACACCGGAAGAAGACGCGGATCACAGTCCAGTACTTGGCCTATCTCGCACTGGTAGACAAATCAGACGTGATAGTCATGCGAATGCGTGTATACGATTTATTATGTGGCTTACCATGGTTCCACAAATAAACCTGACATCGACTGGGCTCGATTGACTCCCTGCGATCACCGAGTGCGAGTGGAGCGGAGGAATGACACTGATGACTACGGCAGTGGCATCGAAGGTGTCAGATGCCGAAAATGATAAAGTCAAGACAAGCCTCTGGGGTGCGGTCCGGGTATACAGACACATGGAGCAACAGCATTCGACGATCATCTAACTAGCCTTGATGTTGTCGTAGCATTTGCCCGACAGACTGGGGAATGCATAAGGCTGCTGTGAGTGACCTCAGACGACATCACTGTGGATTCGCCAGGTGAGAATACAGACTGAAGCGCTGGATGCGACGAGCAGGGAGCAGCGGCGGTAGTTGTGGCCAAAGACCCCCTCTGAGGAGACGCTTGAATGACTGCTACACCCTCACCTAGACCCGAAGGGAGTGACCTGACTGCGGGGCTTCGCTCCTGGGTACTGTTAGCAACAGTTCGGAACTGTCACTCTGGGTCTGGGTCCGGATTCAAACCACACTGTTGCCAAATTGGCAGTCCGGGTCGTCAATAAACCAAAACCATCAATTCCGGTACCATTCCATGGCAAACACCCAACCCGTCCAGATTGGGTGGGTTGTTAGCAGGTCGCCCAACGGGTCCATCTATAGATTCATATAAGGCTTTTGTTTTTGCAGTCTGTTAATAATATTTTATCAAAATCGCGTTTTCAACAACCTATAAAGCGTTTTTGGATGTTTTGCAGTCAGCAATATCTATCAATTTGTAATCCGTGTTTTACGTTTGATATATTGTATTTTTGCCTATCAGGGCGGTCAACGATTTGGTTATTTTCACGCAGATCCGCGCGATGCCTTGATTATGAAATATTCAACACCTGAAACTGTTGACACTTCGTTGATGCTCATTCTCAGGATGCGGCAGGGAGCTTGTCACTGTTGTTTATGCCCTTAGAGGCTGCCAATATCTCATCAATCGATATTTGCAACCAATCGGATAATAAATTACCCAAGATGGAAAGCTAAAAATCATTGATGCTCGGTTGACGCTCATTCTCAGAATGGGGCGGTGACCGTGTTGCTGTCTCTTTCGGCTATAAAAGCTGCCAATACGTCGGTTAGGCATAACAGCGTCCAGATCACTGTTCAATCACAGTACTCCCAAGATCAAAAATGGTTGACGCTCCATTGTCACTCATTTTAATCTATTATCCATCCACTATCTGCTGCTATCGATAATTGTTTTCATTATGATTTGAACTTATTGGTTGTCTTTCTGGTAGATACAGACTCAATACCTTGGCAAAGCCGAGCGCAGTAACATTCTTGCACTGTTCACTCTCACATCAATAAAATTCATCTATCTTGTCAAAAGGTTCATTGCGCCTGCTATATATCTATCTATTTACCGGTATTCACAAGCAACTGCTCACCCTTCACCCTAAATATATCTCTAACTGAAACATGACGCATTCTGTCCTACATTTTCTTCACTCCCTTATTCCTCCTTGTTTCTATTGCATTAACCGTCACAAACACCCTTTCAGCCTGTCTGTTTGATTTCCATGTTGGCCAAATAAATCTGGGAACATATGGCGGGGCGCTCATATCCCGCTGATATGTGCATTCTGGTTCATCGATACCATTGCCTTGCTCTATATCAGATTCAACTTCTGCCATGCAATTATCTTCGGTGTCTTTTGGATTATCCAAGTCATCATTCCAGTTTAGCCAACCTTCGGTGTCCAAAATGCTGTTCGGTGCGCTATCCTCATCACTTTTGGCTGGATGACGGTTGATTCATCGGATTTGGTGGACGTTTAATATGTGAGTTCGTCCTCCAGGTAGGTCCTTTGCAGACAAAGCTGGGGGCAAAGGTGATGATTCTGACAGTTTAAATGCAGCCACAGCATCATGGTGAAAGAGTGAAACGGGCGGGGTCGGGCGCAGGTGATATGGATGTCGCGGAACTGAACTCGAAGTGCGTATCGAGGAACAAGAATCAGAATATCTTTCAAAGTCGTACTATTGCTTGCTATACAAGAGAACGAGTAAAGAGAGAAGAAAAGGGAAAGCCTCCACCAACAACTATCCTCTCTTTATATACAATCCGTTCGCTACTCCTAATCATCCTCCATGCTTCAATGTACCAACCGAATAATCCTCCCATGATCTTACACACCTAAAAACTCTTCTTATCAGTACAACCACGCCACAACATCCGACGTCGCAACACTTCTTCCTACGTCCTCATCTTATCCTTATCTTTATACATTATTCCCACACAACCCCGAACTCCTTACATCTTTCTAGAACCTTCGTCCCCGCCTTCCTATAATGAATGTCCCTAATTCCAGCACACCTCCTCGGGTTCCCTAAAGAATGTAACCTATCATGCATCTTATTCCTTCGAGCCATTACAGTATCCCCCTCCTAGCTTCGAGGTCCGCCGAGAACCATTATCATGGTCCGGGCTTCTGAGGGTACTTCGCATGGAACACATCAATGGCTTGAAGTCCGTTGATATCTCTAGCTGGTTCCCATGTCATCTGATCGTACCCTGTCCAACATACCAGATACTGTAACTGATTCCTATATACTCGGGAATCTTCCACCCGTTCCACCTGATACTCCGAATCGCCTTCTACTTCCACTGGAGGAGGTGGCGTAACTACCTGTCCCGGCAATGGATCCTTTGCAACTGGATCCAACAACGAAACATGATGTACCGGATGAATCCGTAAACTTCTAGGCAGGTCAAGTTCATACGCATAGGGGGATACCTTCCGTTTTATAGTATAGGGTCCCAGCTGTTTCCAATCCAACTTCCGGGACGGTCTTATAGTTCGAATATGTCGAGCATCTAACCATACCTCAGTCCCTTCTTGTATCTGGGGCGCCGGAAGTCTCCTCCGATTTGCTCCCTCTTCCATGATATCCTGGCTCCGTCGCATCTCCACTCGGAGGTGTTCATGGATCTGATACATCGTTGCTTGTACCTGATCAGCGTCAACTGCCCTAGAGTCCTCTGGTTCCCCGGCTGCTTCCTCAAAGGTCATCTGGGGATCTGTTCCTGTAACTGCAAAGAACGCGGAACATTTCGTAGTTTCTGATGTTCCATTATTTGCTGCGAACTCCGCTAACGGTAGCCACTGTACCCAATCATCCTGTTGATAACTGGTAAAAATCCGAAGGTACTGCTCCATACTCGCATTCATCCTTTCCGTCTGGCCATCGGTCTGAGGATGAAACGCTGTTGATAACCGCCGGTCAACGCCCAATCTTTCACATAACCTCTTCCAGAACAAGGCAGCAAACTGTGGTCCTCTATCGGATATAATCGTCCTTGGTACCCCATGTAATCTCACCACTTCCTTCAGGAACATCTCTGCTAACCCTCGGGCATCAATGGTCGTTCGGCAGGGTACAAAATGTCTCATTTTTGATAATCGGTCCACTACTACCCAAATAGCATCGTAGCCTCCACATTCTGGTAACCCAGTTACAAAATCCATCGATATATCTTCCCATGGTTTCTCTGGAACTGGAAGAGGTCGTAACACTCCGAAGCTAGCGTGTCTACTGGTCCGGGACTTCTGGCATTCCGCACAACTTCGTACATATCGATCCACCTGTTTTCTCATTGTCTTCCAGTAATACTGTCGGCTCAGGAGGTCGAACGTTTTGCTCCGTCCTGGATGTCCTGCTAACGGAACGTCATGATGTTCCTTTATCAAGCGTAACTGTAGTTCTGGATCCTCTGGAACATACTTTCGTTCTCGATAATGCAACTGTCCTTCTCTTTCCGAACATTCTGCCACAGTAATCTCTCGCATCGAAGTGCCCTGTCTTATTGCATCAAGTATTCTTCCTACAAGTCCATCCCGTTTCGAGGCTTCTCTCAGTTGTTCCTGTACCGAACGTACCTTTATCCGATCATTCGCAAGGATTCGTAACTGCTCCGGAAGGTTTTGTGGTTTCAACACCACTTGTTCCATCGATTTTAATCTTTCATCCCCCCCCTCAGGTAGGTCTCCAGGCTTTCTTGTCAATGCATCCGCTTTACAATTAGATTTCCCGGGTTGATAAACAATCTTATAACTAAACCTCGAGAATAATTGGGCCCACCTAGCTTGTCTTCGGTTCAGGAGTTTTTTGGACATAAAATACTCAAGATTCCAATGATCGGTTATAAGTTGTAACTCATGTTCTGCGCCCTCACATTCCGGTCTCCATTCTTCGAGTGCTTTAATGATCGCCATCAGCTCCTTATCATAAATATCATACTTGCACTCCGCTGGTGTATGCTTCTTCGAGAAAAACGCTACCGGATGTAATATTCCCTCATCATCCCATTGGGATAAAACTCCCGCGGAGACATAATCTGACGCATCGGTCTCAATTATAACTTCCCTACTGTGGTCGAAGTGTCGAAGGGTGGGCGCGGTTGTAAACACAAAAACCATTTCTTTGAAAGTCCTCTGTTGATCTTCCTGTCATTCAAAAGGAACATCTTTCTTCGTCAACCTTGTAAGGGGTTCCGCCACCTCTGAATATCCCTTAATAAACCTACGATAGTAATTAAAATATCCTAGAAATTGTTGAACTTCAAAAAGATTGTTCAATCGGCCGTTCACAGTTTTCTTTTCTCGTGACCAGTTTCTAACCGTTTCTACCTTATCTGGATCCATGGAAACTCCCTTGGTTGATATAATAAGTCCCAGATATTTAACGGTTTCCTTATGGAATTCGCATTTCTCGGGTTTCAAATAAAGTCCCGCTTTCAACAATCGTTCCATAACCCATTTAACATGTTCTTCATGTTCCTTAATCGAATTGCTATATATCAGGATATCATCCAAATAAGCAGAGGCGAAACAATCCAGGGCTTCTCGAATGGTATCGTTAATATAACCCTGGAAATCAGCTGGTGCATTCGTAGTCCCAAACTGCATTACCAATGGTTCAAACAACCCATATCTGGTACGAAAAGCTAACTTATGCTCGTCCCCCTCTCTTACGCGTACCAGGTTATACGCCCCCCTTACATCTAGCTTCGTATAAATTCGTGCTCCTGCCAACAGGTCTAACGTTTCCTGAATAAGGGGTAAAGGATACCTATTTTTCACGGTTTTGCTGTTTATGTCGCGATAATCAATGCAGAACCGGAGTCCGCCATCAGCTTTTTTCGCGAACAAACATGGTGCTGCATAAGGCGAGGATGACTGTCGTATAAACCCTTTTGTCATATTATCCTCAAGCCATTCTTTCATAACCACCAATTCCTCCCTGGACATCTTATAGAGGGGGCCCCAGGATGGTACCTCGCCTTCCTTAAGTCGGACTTCATGATCAACATTTGGTCGATGTGGGGGTAATTTATCCGCTAGCACCTTGCTAAATAGTGGGAGGAACTCATGATACTGTTTTGGAATAACTTCCTCCAACGGTTTCTCCTTGAGATCCTTGACCTCGATAGCTTTATTAATATCATATAGTGATGCTTTAAAAATTGTAAGTTTCCCCCGTTTAACTGTTCGGAAGAAGGATGCTCCGTTTAACATAACTATATTTCCTCGAAATGGTCTCGGTCCTCGGATATCCGCAGTCCATAATTTCTTTTCTTGGTAAACTGGCTCAGGTGGTTCTTCTGTAACTCCTTGGATCGTAACGGGGCCCTCCTGACAATGATCCACACAATATTGCGAACCGAATGTAACCGTATTTGAAGCGAATCTAACCGCAACATCATGTAATCTTAACCACGGGATCCCTAATACAATGGGGTAATGTTCCAACTTCGTGATGAACATCGGAATCCTTTCCTTATGATCCTGTATGTTCATTCCTACTTCCGCAAGGTGAGTAATATCTCCTGATTCAATGGTTCGGCCATCGATAACTTCCACTTGTCTTTTTTCTTTAAGTTCCTTCAGCGGAACTTCATGGTGACGAGCAAAGTCTTGATCCATAAATGCAATTCCCGTAGCTCCACAGTCTATCAACGCATGTGTTTGTATCACCTGGTCACCAATGGTCAGAGAACAAATTATCACCAAATGTTTTCCTTCCATTGATTCCTCAAATACATCCACCTTGCTAATTGAAAACCGCGAAATTCCAAAACATTGTAAAGCATTTAAACCAAAACTTTTCTTGTCAATTAGGGAGTCACCTTTCCCTAATCGACCCGCTCTTTTCCCTTTTCCTCTGAATTCTCCTTTCCTCCTGTCTCCTTTACCTCTGCCCCTGCCGCTTTAAACGGTCGTGCCTTCTTCCTTACCGCGCAATCCACCGCTCTGTGGTTAAACCCCCCACAGTATAAACATCTCCCGTCCGCGAACCTCTTCGCTCTCTCCTCATCCGATATCCACCTCCTACCCGCACTAAGATCCATTGGTGCTGGTCCGGTATATCCGGGCACAGTCCCTGCTGGTGCTGCCTCTGGTGCCCTCGGAGGTACTGGTGCTCTTGGTGCGCTTGGGGATCCTGCTGAGGTGGTCCATTTATGTTACGCCGCCTTTTCTGCCTTTCTGTGTCGAATTTGGTTGTCCCGTTTCTGGCACAACGTTACAAACGCGGGAAGCTCCTCCGGCATATCAGTATGTATAAAGGAATCCTTCACCTCCTCAGACAATCCTGACCTCAAAGCATTTCGAAGTGCGGAAGGGTTCCAATCCAGATCGGCCGCTATAACCTGGAACTCGGCATAATACAGAGAGAACTCGCGGTTCTTCTG
>Ga0307512_10001546_pt1 | contig 32265 bp, 26 predicted proteins | sample 14_EM_MG_FD_200267 | JGI IMG/M metagenome (GOLD analysis project Ga0307512, IMG submission 200267) | Populus trichocarpa ectomycorrhiza microbial communities from riparian zone in the Pacific Northwest, United States - 14_EM | ecosystem: Host-associated > Plants > Roots > Unclassified | place... | reverse complement strand
TCCTCTCCCTGCACATCAGCCATCTCCTCTTCTTCACTCCCCCCATCTGCTGCCGCTCCTCCCCTGGGTCTACGACCAAGCACCACTCTGTTCGTCCCCGTTGCCGTGTGCATAGCATCGCTCGTCGGAGCCCGTCCTGCTGTTCCCGTATGTCTGCTCTGCCGTGCCGCTTTGGCGGCTTCGCTTTTCTTCGCGCACCTGCTGCTGAACGCATTATGATTTCCTTTGCAATTTGGGCACTTTTCCAGCGTGTGGCCGCAGAGTGATCCCTGCTTTGGCATGCACCCCACTACATTGCATTTGTGGTCGCTCGTACGGTGGTTGCAGGAGCAGTAGCCGCACTTGGGCTTGCTGCCGCACTTGTTTTCAATGTGGCCCCATCCACAGCAGAGCTCACACCTGCTGTCTGGGCCCGCATTCGTGAACGCCTCGACTCGGTACCACACTCCCGCAGCCTTGATGCCTTTCTTGATCAAGCTCTGTGCCAGTCTGCTACCCCTTACGACAAAGACTACCGATGACGCGGCGATTTCTCCGTTCTGCTTCCTCTCCCTGATGGTGCGGGGGTTCGCCAGCCATCGCACCTGGGTGGGGATCGCCCTGCCCTCGTTCTCCGCTTCAAATTCCTCTCGCATCTTCTGCAGGCCCTCTGTGCCTTTTCCCATGTACCGCAAGAGGGGTACTGCATGGATCTGCAGCCTTTCCCAGGTCTCGTTCTCTTCAACATCCACGACTTCTCTGTCGACAGTCCTCGCTGCCGTGATGATGATGTTGCGGTACTGCATAGCCATCTCCGCTGTTGCATTCTGGTGCGTGATTGCCGTGATCGCGCCCTTCGCATTCCTCCTTGCATTCATGATCCTGATGTGGGCCGGGGCCTGCTGGTGGAAGAGCGCTCTGTTGATCTCTGACGCAATTTCCTGGTTCATCTTATTGGGGAGTGGCACAGTTTCGTCTCTCCTGAGGATTAGGCGTCTGTCTGCCATGCTCGAGCCTGTCGTCGGTGCTGGGCCTGGGCTGGCCAACTTCTTTTGGTTTCATGGTGGGACCATCTCCCATCGTCTGGTCGGTGTCGGTGTCGGCGCTGATGTCGCCCCTCTTGGCGCCGATGTGGCTCTCGGTGTTGGTGTCGGCACTGGCCTCGGTGCTGGTGCTGGTGCTGGTGCCAGGTTCGGCTTTGGGGATGGGTTTGGGTTTGGTTTTGGTTTTGGTTTTGGCATCGGCATTGATTTGAGCTGCCTTCCAGGCTGCAGCTGCTGGCGCTCTTCCGGCTTCTCCCGTCCACCTGTCTGGGTCAGGTCTGCGTGTATTGACGCCTCCAGGCCGACACCCTCGGTGTCCGCTCTCCACTCCTCTTTCTGGCCCCGTTCTGTAGCAGCCACTGCCCTTGCGAGCATGTCCGTGATGCCTTCGCCCCACAGTAGGTCATCATGGTGATACGCGTCCCGCTTTTTCTCTTTTTCCTTCAACCACGATTTCATCCCTCGCCACTGCGCCTCCTGCAGTGCAGTGTGAGTCTCCAGCATGTTTGACATTTTTGCGATGGTTCGGTGTAGCTGTGCTAGTTCGCGGGCTTGCTGCTGAGCCACCTGCTCCATGCGGCTTCTCCAGTCTCCGAAGGCCCAGGCGGTCGCCGGGGCCACACTCCTTCTCCGCTTTCCGTTCTCGTTGGTTGACGCGTCGGGTCGATCGCGTTCTTTGCCAATACTTCGTGTGAACCCACTCAACTGTGTGGATTCCTGTGCGCGCCCTCCTCCTGCAGTCTCGCTGGTACTGGGACGCTCGCTCCGGGGTCAATTCGACGTCCAGAATCGATTGCCGCCGGCTGTTTTCTAATTGCTATCATTGCTGTCGACTTATCGCGCTGTTTTTGTTTCGCCAAGACTTTTGTCGCGTTGTTTCAAATCGGTTGTTGGCGCTGGACACGTCACATGCAGCCGTGCCATTACAACGACAATGAAAAGAATGGTACATCATCTTTGAGTATTATCATTTTCTACAATCAGTGGACACTATAAAGTATATTTTAAAGGATATATTGAAACCCATTATCAAAGAACAACTTAGTGATAAAGGAGAATGTACATGAACAGAATAGAAAGTCTGCCACAGTACCATGACGAATATTCTATGCCAAAGTGAATGGTTGCAAATTGGAGACATAGCTGTGTTACAATGACCATCAGCAGAGCGTGAACGATGTTTGATTCTAGATGTCAGCTGTGTAACAAGTAAACAAGTCGTTGTTATGCATACTCATTGTATTGGCTGCCATTATTGGCAAAACAGATAGCTACACGCTTTCAGCCCTATCTTGCCAAGGAGTGTCAAAAAGGGAAAACACTATTTAGGGTTGCATCTTGGGTAATCTAATTGGCGAATGATCGCTGACATCTATAATCCGGGAGTTTTTGCCTTCAAATGGACATAAACAAGCGATGTTGCCACCACAGCCTCCCGGAGGATCACAATTTAATTCATGTTCAAAGATGCAACACAGTGATACTGATTGTTGTAACCTATACAACTGGTCACAACTTCATATATAGTCAATATCGGCCACATCCCGCACTGATTAACATTGATGCAAGGCCAAAAATGGTTGACGCTGCATTGAGGTTGATTTTCGGGAGTCGGCGGAGAGCCTGTTGACTTGTCTTTGTCCTTTAAAGGTGGCCCATACTGTGCTTATGTATAACGATGAAGAAGACACTTATAATTGCCTGACTTACAGCAAGAAAAATAGTTGACACTCCATTGACGCTCATTTTTAGGAGATTGTACTGATGTCATACTTGGCATTTTTCCCAATAACGATGTGCAATACTCTCAGTATGCATTACAATGACCAGTTCTCTGATCAATTAAGTGACTGAAAACACCAAAACTCAATGATGCTCTGTTCATGCTTATTTTCAGAATCCCTCATGGAGGGTGCTGCATTCTCTGTTGCATATGACGGCAATCCATACATCAGTTATGAGTGGCTGCAACCAATTACCACCCAGATTAACCCTGATGCAAGAACAAACATTGCTGACATTCCATTCACGATCATTTTCCGAATGGGGCAGGAAGTGTGTTGCTTCCTCATTCGCTTATATATGCGGCCTTTACCTCATTCATGAACATCTCCATCAAAGTGCCACTCATATTACCCAAGATGCAAGGCCACAAATCATCCACTCGTCATTGTCTCTCGTTTCAAGGATGGGGCTGGGAGCATGGCTCTATTGTTGTTGATTATGGATGCGGCCGATTCATCAAGAAGAGACCATGACATACCAAAGTCGGTCCTTGGCGATTGGCAGTAGAATATAGGAATGCAACCATACATAGAACATCCCGAAAATAGGAAGTGGAGATTGGAACCTCCTTTCTAGCCAAACCAGGCATAAACCGCTGGTTGACGGATATGGGACTGGGTTTGGCACGCCAAGACGCAGTGGGTCAGGTATTTGGAAGGGACTGGAACCAAACCAAACCGGTGTAGCAGTCCGAATCCGGTGGCATAGTCGGTAACCTGAATCTGATGTTACATATAAGCCTCTTTGAAGAGTCGAGACAATGTGCTAGGCTGACATGGAAGTGGAGCCTATGATCATTACTATTGTAACGGCGGCACGTGACCAGGGCCGGGTAACGGCCATTCTATATAGTCGGCTCGCCACGAGCCTTAGATCTCTAGCGATAATCTTACCTATACATCTACATCTACTATCACTCGCATCCACGTTTGCAACCGTATTCCTATAATTACCATACGTATACCTATGAGGCCGGACGCAGGCATACGTGCCCTTACAACTATCAAATTAGACGATGACAGGACTCCGAAGAGAGCCAATGAGCTATCAGCAAGAAAGATAAAAGGCCAATATGTATCTGGTGGCTGGATGAAAGGGACTGATGAATTGTGAATAGATGTTCGGACGGTCGATTCCTCACTGGTCTGTTGAATGAAGATAGACAGATGCTGATTGGCAGCTACCATGGTATGGGACACAGTGAGCTTTCAACACTGAACAAGGGGTAAATGGCACCGCCCTCCGAATGAATTTGGCTTGAGCTGTTATTGTAGGATTACAACAAGTTGTGACTGTCATAGTCATCTGTGACTTGCGGGCAGTCATCTAACGCATGGTGCACTTAAACCGAGTCAAAAGACCTCAGCTAGCATGAGCTACCATTGAGCATGATAGGAGCCTCCAAAGACTCCATATCGCAGTTTTGGTCCCCAGGTTGGTGGGACACTGAGGTATCCCTGTCAATGTAGAGGTTGATGGACAGGCAAAGAAGAAACCTGAAAGTGAAATGTACATGCTGGCTGAGCAAGTATTCAACATGCCCAGGAATTGAGCGAGAGTAAGCCCAGAAGGAAAGATGACGACAAACGTCAAGTGGGAGTCTGACAGATGCTTAACCAACTACTATGATATACTCAAGCATAACCCAGACTCAAGTGACCCGTCCGAACAGCAAGTGTGAAATCACTGGCAGCAATATTATATTGGCTGCAGAGCAGGTATATACTCACAGGACTATGTTTAATGTGGTTTGTCACTGAGTCGGCGACATCTGGGGGTGAACTGGACAGATATCAATGCTGTGTGGAGAGCAACAATTCTGACACACTGTGAGCTGCAATCAGCATCAGTCGGCAATCTGCAAGGCGGTTGGGAAGATCACAGCGCAGACATAGGGTGTTGTGGTGAAAATCCCAGATGAGAACATCGCACACAGTAGTGTCAGTAGGCAGCTACGAAAATTGATATTTCATTTCCAAGAGCGTAGGGAGGAAGTAGCAGCAGTGAGATAGTAGATTGGTTAGAACTAAGAAACAAATGAGAGATGAAGGAAAGACATGAGAACATGATTGGTACCAAAATTGTGCGGTCTCTCCCTGAATCGCGGTGTTGGATGATGTCCACCTAAGATTACTCAACCCTGTCGATGCCGTGATGCTGAGCCGCGATAATTCTAACCCAGTCATCTACCCACTGAACTGCATCAATTTGTACTGGTGGGACCCGTTTACCCCCCATGACGTCTCCGCAGCCACCTAGTGCGCAGCTCGCGGTTCCGATATTCACCTATCCTCCTCCACGTTCTTACCGTCGTCTCTGTATCCCCAAGATCCCACCCAGTATCGATGACATCCAGAGACAGCTCCAAACCCAACCGCCAATGCGCAAACGAAACAACTAAAGGAACGAGCAACAACCAAGAAACGAGAAGTTAAATGAAAACCCGGGTGAGAAACCCACTGTGTCCAACCCTGTCCCAAAGTCTCCTCTTCTCGTTTTGGGTCCCGTTTGAAGTTGGTGCTTCGTCCCGGTATCATGGGAAGGTTCTCACTATTCTGAGTGTTTTTTGTTTTGTTCTAATCATACTGTATTCGCTCTATTTGAAGTATGACAGCCACTTTCTCCGCTTCGCCTCCAGGCTAGCCGGCTCGATGGACGAGCTCAGCTCCTGCTACCCGCAGTCCGCTTCTGACAAAAGAAATGAAAGCAAGCATCTGAATGTAATCTATATAAACTACAATGGAAATGTGATGAAATCAGGGATAGCCTGCTGGTTGTTGCTCCTACTCCTCCTCCTCCGTAGGTTTGGGCGGGAACTTCACGATATCGATAGCCATCAGGAAGTCCATCACTGCGTTATTGTACTTGTCCATGGAGAGCAGCTCAGCGACCTGCACGCATCGGCATCTGGATGCTCTCCATCCCCTTGCTTTCCCCACACCTTTCCAGACGGTCTTCTGCAGGTCTCTCCATCGGCTGCAGTGGAGGACAAGATGCTCATGCGTCTGGTCTGCCATCCTGCCTCCCCTGCCAAACTACCAGCAATTGACGTCGTCTCGGTGCCCGAACCGTTTCAGGTACGTACCCACTGGCTCCTGTCCAGATTTGATTCAGTAGAACTTGGCTTCCAGTGGTTTCGCACTGTTCATTGGGATGGGTCTTTTGCTCCCAGCGTTGCCTTTTAGTCTGCAGCCGTGATGTTGGCGGCATTTGTCAGCTGCCCACTGAGTCTTCGCCACCATCTTTGCTTCTGACATTTGTCTTGTCCTGTTCGCCACTGAGGTGTATATCTGCTTTCTCACTGTGCTTGATCTTCAGCCTTATCTACCTAGATGCGCTTGGCGATTTGCATCTTCCTTTCAGGGGATGCCATTGTGTCCTGCGATGCAGTGGATTTTTGTCGCTATGCCTGCTTCATAAAGAGTCCTTGCACACTGGTTAATGCACCTGTCTAGATGCTGCCCTGGCCCTGGTTCCAGGAGCACAGTTCATCAAATGGCTACTTGTGAGTCTCTGAAGACAGCTACTATCCTCGCTGGGTGTGTCAGCAGGGTGTCCATTTCCTTCACTGACTTCCTGAGTGTCAGTGCGATTGCCCATAGCTCTGTATTGAAGACCTCCATTCGTCCGGTGCTGAGGTGCCTGCAGACAGCTCTTAAGCCATCTCTGGACTTGAATACTGCCGCTGCTCCAGTTCTGCGGTCATCGGATCGCAATCCGTCTGTTCACCCCATCCCGACCTCCGTGTTTACGTTTGATTATCTTCCTCTTGCCCAACGTACCGTCTCTCTTTGTGCCGCCGTGTGATAGCTCATTATGACCGTCTTGATCACCGGGTTCTCGTCCAGGATGGGCCAGCACATGGTCTCTGCCTCTTGACCTCATTCATGCTGTTTCTTGCGCACTCTCCATATTGGCGCTCCCGACTTGGGGTGGTTGTAAGGTTTGGTCCGTCTTGAACAGTATCATGCATTAGTAGTGTTGGCAACGGTTCCGGGTTACCAGGCTTCGGTCCAGGTTGTAACCGAACCGAAGGCCCTGGTCCGGGTCAGGCACCGCCCAACAACCAGAGCCACTGACTCTTGGTGGGCCAAACCTAGACCCGGACCCATCAACCCATGGGTTGTGCCGGGTTCGGCTAGACCCGTCAGTTCGAATCACTGATTCTGCATTTAGGGTTTCACATATATGGTCGTATTCACATATCCGACTGATAATCGTAAAGTGGTAATATTGGTACCTCAGATTTTATTTTCGACGCATTGGCCACCTTCGTGATCAAAAACAACAGATACACCCACCCAATCATATCCTGCAAATACGAGTCAATGGAGCGTTAATGATTGTTGGTCACATATCTTGGGTAATCTGGAGGGCGACAGATAACAATCAGCCATAAACATCATATCGGCCGCCTTTATAGCAACAAGAGGATGCAAACCCTCCCTACCCCATCATAAATATGGGCGTCAATGGAGAGTCAACAATTCTTGGGATTGCATCTTCGGTAGTGTAAGTGGCGCTTGATTACAAGCATCCATAAACATACACAAGGCAGCCTTTATTGACACATAGGTACGTGATATTCCCGCGATATTGTCCGGGACAGTAACAATTTATGTCATTTACAGAGCTCCCACTAAGTATTCTTGAGCCTTTTAGTGTACAAAAGCAGTGAAAAAGATGTATATACACCGTACCAGCTACATCGCGCTGTAATTAACCATGATGGAAGGCCAACAATCATTAACACTTTGTTGACACACATTTTCAAGATGAGGCACGTAACGTTCTTGTTTCTCTTTTGTCTATAAAAGCAGCCGATAATACTTATATGACTGTCCGCGACCAGGCGCATCCCATCTTACCCAAGATACACGGCCAATAATCGTTGACAGTCTGTTGACGCTCATAATCAAGATGGAGCAGGGAGGGTATTTTAGTTTGTTTTGCCTATAAAGGCGGCCAATAATTACTTTGTGACTGCCTTCAACATATCAGCAGTGTGATTACCCAGGACACAAGACAAAGAATCGGTGACGCTCCGTTGACGCTCATTTTCAATATAAGGTGAGGGTTGTGTCGATATGATGTTTGCCAATAAAGGAGACCAAAACTTCAACTATGCATAACTACGACGAAATCAATTGTGAATTACTCGACTTACATAACCTACGATTGTTGACCATCAGTTGACGGTGATTTTGCAAATCGATGATCCATAGTTTAGAATCGTTCGATTGGGCATAGTCCTTCACCCACATGTTTCTTGCAGCCTTTCTAGCATTTTCATTCACTTTCTGCTTGATTACTACGTAGTTCTTTAATAGTACAAACAAGTATATAAGAAATATCTCCCCAATCCCGTGCCTTTCGATTAATGCTTGGCATCACTTGCAGGTTCGCTCAATTGGCTACTCTGGTCTATAAAATGGATGTCAGCAGCATTACCACACAGCAGATAGTGTACTAACCAGTGGATGTGCCATCAACAGTCAGCATATCAGGATCATAATTTGTATCATGCTGGCAATCCTCGGCCAAAGCATCGCCAGTAAAAAATTCAGCAGAGGGAAGGGATGTATGTCAATATGGATATCCGCCCAGCATAGTGACAATTTGGGCATGTTGAGCTCCGGAACTGTTACCAGCTGGGGCGACGGGCGTATTGGGCAGATGTGGTGTCGCCAGTCTGCATCTGTCAGGTGGAGGTGCGCCTGTTTCTTTGATCCTCCATTGTGTATGCGGATTCTTTGCTGTGCCATTGTCGAAAGAAAGGCATCCGGCCGTCTGGTTTTGACAAGGCATAGCCAGGTGTCTATCTGTCGCTGCCCTCACCTTTTTATGCCCAGGAAACCAAACACCCTGCTTCTGGTCCTCTCGGACCTCGGCACAAGGTTATTTCATCAGGAGTTGTGTTTATTCTATTGCGGAGAGCGAAAAGCCTTCTTTAGCCATTTTTGCCATATTCAAAGCTGGGCACATGTCGGACTGTTCAAACTGTACCCGACCTCCTGGACTTGCCATGGTGGCATACATGTTGAAAACCTACAAGGGATTAGTTGATGCGTGTAATGATGAGATTTGGTGATTACCTCAACGATATATGCTTCCGTAGCCTCCACCAACGTGATGAAATCCAGTTTGGTCCACTCACAGGTATTCTTATCAGGGAATGCATACGCGGAAATTCAAGAACAGACGACATCATGATGTTCAATTTCCCTGACTGTGCGGACAAATGGCTTTGTCGACCATTGAGGTTTCCCGTTAGTGGCAGAGACAAATTAGTCGCAGAGCTCTCGATGTACACCCGGTGTACATTCTACGGTCAATTGATGACCCATTACGACGTTATACATTCACTTACAGCCAACTGCGTGCTGCTGCTTATTACTGCTGCATCAAATTTTACTGATGATTTGTACATGGGCATCATGGGTCATATTTCTGGTGGCTGCATCGGCAGCGTTGCGGTGGACTAACTGGTGTCTGTGTTCTTGCTGTGTGGCAATCAGTGACATATTCGATGTATCGCCTGCGGGCCGGCTTGATTTCGATCTGCTCGCTGCTGGCTGTGGTGGTTGTGTTTCCACGATATGCTGGTGTGGAATAGGAGAGGAGAATGATAAACAAAAGAAGTGGGAAGTTGTAAAGGCACATACGCCTGCGCTCGACTTCGTAGGCTTACGTATGGTAGTTGAGTTGATATGGTTGCACACGTGGACTCGAGTGATTGTAGGTGTAGATGTATAGGTAAGATTATCTCTAAAGATTGAATGCTCATGGCAAGCCGACTATATCAAACGGGTGTTACCCGGCCCTGGACACGTCACTTGCCATGCCGTTACAGAAGTCCTGAGGACTACATACTTAGCTCCATGTCAAAATAGAATCACTAGCAGCCAAGATGATGAATATAGTGAAGATGAATCCTGCTGCATATGGCCGCATGTTGCAGCGGTGGCCCACAGAACTGTGATTTGCAACAAGTAGGTCAGTTGTTGTGTGTTTGTTGACAGGGATATATGGCAGTGTACGACAGCTGAAATAGCATGATTCTTAGACACAAATAGGTTATTGTACAAGGGAAAGGATGTCTGCTGATGATTGTCTCAATGAATCCCTGGGATATTACACGAAACTGACGCTTGCAGTCAAGTCATGACGTACTGTTACCCTAACTATTCCCGATTCATTCACAGTCAATAGTGCATTTTTGCAATATTCATGATGAGTAAATGAACCAACCTTGACATAATAGACAAACCTTGCGTCCATATTGTCAATATCTTGTAATATCCAACATCTCGCCCAACATCGAAGTCAAGGCAAACTATAATGGTCGATGCTCCAAACAAGAACTATTCGCCACTTCAGGCGGGCAAATATGGCAAATCAAAAAAGCTCTCCTCACAATGAAGTCATTCCGTGAATGAAGACGAGAGAGGCTTCGAAGCAGAGAGAGTGCGAGCCCTTGGGGCATTGCTCAGCTTACAATCCAAAAAGAATCATGGGGCCGAGAAACGACGAGAAACGCACTTTTTGAGCAATGTAGAGAAACACAAATGTATCGAGGATTATGTTGAAGGAGAGACCGCTGGGGCAAGAAACCGAGTTGAAAATGCAGGGGCAGCGGTTCAGCGGCAGCAGGAGGATACGAGGAAAGCTGAAAACGTGGGATTGATGAACAGAGAGGCTGAAATGACATTTCAGGAGTTGATGGTTGCTATCGGAGACAGTCTGAGTGATATTCCATGTTCTGATGATGGGAAGAATGGAGAAGATGAGGATGATGAAGAGACAGAGCAGGGCCGGCTGAGTGAAGATGACAAACCTCGCTGGATGATGGGCACAATTAAGAAAATGGTGCAGCAGCGCATGGAGAGGTTAAATCAAAAGCTGATCAAGCTTGAAGAATGGACACAACCAGGATAGGAGGATAGAGCCGATTACTTCCGTGAAATTCATAAGAATTATGGCATTTCGGCATTGCGGGTTCCGGAAGTCATTCAACAGGAAACTGATGACATTGCAGTGACAACTGTACCAACAACAGCTGGAGAGATTCTGGAGTGTTATGATATTGTGCCCGGAATATCGCGAATGCCACAAGGGACATCTCGACCAGGAAGTAGTCATATTAGGACAGGATCAGGGAAGCTGAAGTCACATATGAGTATATCGGATCCTGCGCAGGCCGCAAATCCAGATTGATTACTCAGTCCGAATGCTAATCCTGTGGAACTTGTAAGCTTTTACCACGGCATTTAGCCTCCCCAGGTGATCACCATAGAGAATTTGGATTCAGACGAAGACAGACTGCTGGCACCTGCGTCTGCGGCGGAATAGCGATAGTCATACTTATTATTGACCTCATAACTCGGTGAAAAGAATTATGGGTATCAATTTTGCTACGTGTCAGATTTTAGTCGATTTCAGTAACCAAATTATTTGACATGATAATTCATCTGTGCATGTGCAAGAGTCAAATGCACCATCCGAAGATTCTATAATCTAAATAAGGCTGCTTGACGGCCCAAACGTCTGATTTTCGTTAGCAGGTTTCTCTAAAGTGAGAAAGCAACAGCTAGATTAGTGACGAAATATACAAACAAAATTTAAGTGAGTAATGTCATACGAGTGATGGGATGATCAGTACGTGCCCAATACGGATCCGTCTGAATGACAACCGCTATGCTGAATTTAACCATGCATCCAGCTGCATGACTCTCCGCACAGACCTGGTGCACATGGTTGAGATATTTGCAATTGCTTATAGTACATCATGCGATTCGAGCGGAAGGGGCTGGATGAGGAAACGTGACAAAGTCAAGCTATATTTACCCAAGACTAGTGAAATGATCTGCATGCCCTAAATTGCTAGCCAAAAGCGCAGGAATGTGATAGGGCCACATCATTCCCCGATCACATAACATGGATAGAGGTTGATCAGAAATCGAGATGTAACCAAGCTCCTAGATGCCAATGATAATACTCAGAAACTCAATGTTGGATGTTAATAATTAGAATAAAATTGGTATGCATACAATTGGTGAGTGTATGAAGGCTGTTTCGATGAGATTGATGTGAACGTCAACAGAGTGTTAACAATTTGTAGTCTTATACACTCGGCAATCAGAGGGCTGCATTGACACATTCTGTGTTCATTTGGCGGCGTAATAGCGAAAACGGCAAACGACACACTCGTCGCCCCATCACAAAAATGAGCGTCAACTCAGCATCAACAATCTTTGGACGTGCATCTTCAAAACTCTAAAGGGCTGCGCGGCGTCATCAACACACATTGAAACTATCGGACACCTTTCTAGACGAAAATGATTTTGGCGACATCGTACCTGTGCGGTGAAAATGAGTGTGAATGAAGCGTCAACGATTTTAGGCGTTTCATGTTCTTTAATGAAGGGACCATGCCGCGAGATTGACCCATAATCGAACTATAGGCCGGTGTTCTAGGAAAAATTCTTTTGGCGGCATCATACCTATGCCCTAACAAAGACTGTCAATGGAGCATCACCAATTTTGGGTCTTACATCTTCATTAATCAGGGGACCGTGCGGTGACATTGACCAATAATTGAACTATGGCCGGCTTTCAACGCAACAATGCTTTCAGCATCATCGTACCTATGCCCTAAACATGACCGTCAACGGAGTGTCAACGATTTAAGGCCTTGCATCATCGTCAATCAAGGGACCCTGCAGCGATATTAACCCATAATCAAACTATCAGCCCACTTTCTAGACAGAAATGCTTTCGGCAACATCTTACCTATGTCCTAAAACGGGGCGTCAACGGAGTGTCAACAATTTCAGGCCTTGCATCGTAGTTAATCAAGGGCCTGTGCGGCAACATTAAGCCATAATTGAACTACTGCCCGGTGTTCTAGGCCCCAACGCATTCGATAACATTGTACCTGTGCCCCAAAAACGACAGTCAATAGAACGTGAACACTGTTAGGCCTTCTGGCTTCGCTGATGAATGGGCTTTGGGAACACATTGTTTTGCAATTGAACTATCGGCCGCCAATCTTGACAAAAATGCTTGCAACAACATCGTGATATGTCCAAAAACGAGCGTCAACAGAGCATCAACGGAGCATCAACGGAGCAACAGTGTAGCTTCAACAATTTTTGATCTTTCATCTTGGATAATCCAAGGGCAATGGGATGAAGCAAACCCACAATCAACCTATTGGCATCCTGTGTGTTGTAAAAATACTGTCTACGATATCACCTCTGCCTTCCACAATTGAGCGCCCACAGAGCCTCAAATTTTTCTTTGGAGGCTTGGTAGGCTACACAGAAATGAAGTGCATTGCGCTGTTCCAAAATTGAGTTTTATGAGGTTAGTTCTTTCAATCTGTCCTTGTATACAACTTCACAAATATGCATGCAATGACTCACAGATCTTATTTTTTGGCTTGTAGCTCTACAGTCAATATTTAAGAACCAGCAATCTGCTGTATTGAAATTTTACCTTCCGCAGTCACTCGAATCGTATGACCAAGCTTTGTTATTTCTACCGCCATGTCTGATTCACGATGTTCTATTACCTCATTGCTGGAGGTTATGGTCTGTTCCAAAAATGAAGGTGTCATTATTCGGGATTTGAGTGACCTTACTGTCCAAATTGTCTTAAACGCTTGGTGAGATTCAGTGAATGTAGACTCTAAAGGTCCAATTGCTGGGAATAATTGTTGACATGCACCATGGTGGCAATTTTTCTTGTTCTGCGGGAATGAGGAGAACAGCCGCCCTTGAATTATATGTATCGTTTGTCACCAATTCATTCACCATCCATCACAACATGGGCCAAGCTCAAATGGCAAACATTACCTTACAAAAGCCTACATCGCAAAGTTAAACGAACTAACAAAGTCAGAAATAATTACAATAACACGTTCGACGGTTGATGACACACCGTTGGCCATCTCGATGGGGCTGGGACGTCCAGGAATTAAACTAGTTTGATCGCAGAGGCAATTCATCTTTGACATCCAGTTTGATCCATATTGACATAAAAGAAAGACAACACATTCCAAACTGGCAGCTGAGGACTTTGAAACATCCGAATTTCACCAAGAGATGTGGAATTGTTACCTCAGGTTAGGATTTGCTTTGGCTCATATTGCATGGAACACTATATGAAACCTGGAGCTGCGACGGACATAGATGGCATTACTTGACAACCTAGTGCTGTCATCCACTATGACCCTTAGCAAGATTGGCCAAAGGGAATATGCACTGACGGTGGATGCAATTAAGAAGCAATTGTTGTCACAAAATAAAATCATTTCAGCTTTGGACGGATGCACATCAACAAACAAACTAGCCATTGATTTGGTCATTGTTTACTATACGGATCGCAATTGGGAATTGCATGAAATTCAACTCGCTTTTTATGAGGTTGATCCTTCTTTCATTTCGACTATTGAAAGCGAATTATGGATGATAAGTCTAGGGCAATCATACTGGAGCAAGGCTAGCCGTACATTTGAAAGACGTGCTTGAACGTTTTGAGCTTACTGATGGCCGATTAGTTGGCACTACGACTGCTAATGCTTCCCGAAATTACTCGATTATACGCGAGCTGTAATCAACACTTGAGGCCTCTGGAATTCAATGGCCTGCGCAGAGGAACTACATACGATGCATGTCGCACGTCACAAAGCTTGCTTTAGATGCAGTCATGAGCGGTCTCGGTGTAACAGGCCGCACCAATTCCTGGGAAGCCCATGAGTGCGATCACCAATTTGTAGACAATCAAAGCATAGATATTAGGAAGAGTCAAAGACTTCGAAAAGAGAGCAACGCTTGAATCAACAAGGTTTTGGCCATGGAACCAGCTTTGGCAAAGATGATTCAGAAAGTACGTATTTCATGATATTTTGAAAGTCCTAAAATTGTCTATAAAATAGCAGAAAATGCGTGCGGAATTGATTTTGCTGACACTGGGTCGTCGAAACGGGTTCATCGAGTCTCAAACAGCCAAAATCCCTGCCGCGGTACTTCTGATTATGGATGTGAAGCCGCTTTGGAACTCATCAATGGAGTTGTTCGAGTGCGCGTACAAATTATGGGAATTCACGCACGATTGGCTCCAAAATCCACAATACAGTGATTACCGGCCACTCTTCAAAACTCAAAATGATTAGACGATTGTCAAATCTGGCATTGAAGTATTGGTGCTATTCCGATATGGGACCCTGGGGATGTCGATGAGGCATGCCTTCACATTGCATCACCTTATCACAGGGTACACTGACATGTTTGATTACATGAATGGCGTTATGCGAACTTTGGTTAAGAAGAAGACTCAATGGCAGGAGGACTTGTCCTTCGCTGTGAGGGTAGCATGACAGAACCTATCCAAGCGTTATGCAGAAGTGACTTCAACCACGGGTATGCTGGGCATTTCAGCAGACATCCTGGGCCGGTCAGGATGTTGCGATTGTTTCGGAAGTGTGACAAGGCAATGGATTTCAATTCTCAGGACAACGCATTCTTTACTACTCAATACAAGTAGGCCGTTCTGAAATATGTGGAGCTTGAATATTGTGCCAAACACCCACCAGTGCCAGTCAGTGAAGCAGAAAACGTACCGAACAGAAATCTCATCCTCTCCAAGATGGCTTCAACATCCTGTCAATTATCCTTCGATTTGTATGATTTCTCCAGTGAGAATTAACAATACTTACCGCCTACCAATGTGACTGAACCTATACCCAGACGAAGTGATCGTGCAGTACACTTAGTGACTGCCGCCAGGCTTTAATTGAATTCACCTCCTGAAGCACCAAAGAGCTGGGGGCAAATTATTCCAAATCTCAATGATTACCACTCCGACCCTATGGAGAGTAGCAGCAGATTTCACATACCCGACATAACGGACTGGTGGTGGCAGCACAAGCAAACGCACACAAAGTATGCTAATCTGTGCCATGTGGCACGCGACATATTCTCTATCTTACCATATAGTGTAGGAGTTGAGTCCAGTTTTTCCGTTAGGCAAGATGTCATTGGCTGGGGGCAGTCAAAAAACACAGGTGACACCCTTCGCGAAAAACTTGTTGTAAGGCAGTTTGCTGAATCCAATGACTGGATTTTGGCAGGCGACCACCCAGAATAGGTCATGATACACAATGAAAATGACTCGGAAATGAATAGAGGGGCGGAAGAAGGGAAAGTGCACAGAATGGCTCAGGTCCAGGATGTTTTGGAGATATTCCAGGGCAGCCAAAACCTATGTGCTACACAGAAAGAATCACCCACCCAAAACAACCAGATGACAGCCGTAAGATACATTTAGGATCAAGAAGACATCGTCGAAGCCCCCTGGTCACTCTTTCACCAGGATGGTGCGACTGCATTTAATCTGTCAGAAAGATCACCTTTTCAACAAACTTTATTTGCAAAGGACCTCCCTGGTGTGCAAACTCAATTATTAATCGTCCACCAAATCTGACGAATCAACTGTTATGCAGTCAAACGTGACGGGGACAGCGCACCTGAAAGCATTTTGGACACCGAAGATTGGCTAAACTGCAGTTGCGACTTGGATAATCCTAATGACACCAATTACGATTGCCCGGCAGACGTTGAATCTGATATAGAGCTAGGCAATGGTATTGAGGATCGGGAATGCACAAAGCAGCGGGATGGTGAGCGCCCCGCCAAATGTTGCTGCATTGATTCGGCCAACACGGAAGCCAAAATACCAGGCTGAAAGTGTGTTTGTGACAGTTGATGCAATAGAAACGAGGAGGAATAAGGGAGTGAAGCCAAAGTAGGACAGAATGTGTCGTGTGTCAGTTAGTAATATATCAGGGGCAAATGGTGAGCAGTAGCTTGAGAATACCAATTGATAAATGGATGTATAGCATGCGCAATGAAGCTTTTGACAAGATATATAAGTTTTAGTGATGTGAGAGTGAACAGTGCAAGAATGTTACTGCCCTTGGCTTTGCCAAAGTGAGGAGTCTCTATCTACCAGAAAGATAACCAATAAGTTCAAATCATGATGAAAACAATTATCGATAGCACCATATACTGTATGGATATTAGATTAAAATGAGCATCAAAGGAGGGTAAACCATTTTTAATGTGTTAAGTACGGTAATTAAACAGTGATCTGGTTACTGTTATGCATAACCGACATATTGCCAGCGTATATAAACAAAATGGACAGCAACATGGTCACCGCCCCATTCTATGAATGAGGGTCAACCGATAGTCAACAATTTATAGCTTGGAATCAAGGGCAATGTATGATCCGATTGGTTGCAGATATTCATTTATGAGATATTGGCAGCCTCTGAGGGCAAAATCCACAGCGGCAAGCTCCCTGCCGCATGCTGAAAATGATTTTCAATGCAGCGTCAACAGCTTCAGGTCTTGAGTATCTCATAATCACGGCATTGCATGCAACAGCTCGTACATAACCGAATCGCTGACCGCCTTGATAATCAATAAGACAATATACAAAATGAAAAACACAGATTCCAAATTGATCGATATTGCAAACTGCAATACATCCCACAACGCATTACAGGTCGTTGAAAACGCGATTTTGAAAAGATATTGTCAACAAACCGCAAACACGATAGCCTTATAGAAATCTATAGATGGACCCGCTGGGTGACCCGCTGACAACGCGGCCAAACCGGACAGGTTGTGAGTTTCCCATCGAATCTTACCCTAATCGACGGTTACGGTTCATTGATGACCCGAAATGCCAATTTAGCAACTGTTCAGTTTGGACCCGGACCTGGACCCGAAGTGACAGTTTGGAACCGTTGCTCACATCATGCATTAGCAAGTCTCGCTGTGAATAGTAGCTGCCTAGAGTCGAGGACAACTGGCGCAGGTGGGAATGCGGAATCTGTCATCAGTGCCCTCACAGGCATCATGGGCCGGGAACCAAGGGTTGACCTGGCCTGCCAAGTGAGAAGGAGTGGAGATCTTCTCATCTGCCGGTTTCTTGCGGGTCCCACCAGATCTTACTTCCATACAGTGCAACAGCTTACAGGCAGGCGATTTGGACGACTCATATCCGCTCTGGGACGATGCCGTACATTCTCCTGAGTGCACAATCGAATTTCTGTTGCATTGGTCTTCCTCATGCACCGATTGCAATGCTCTTTGAATGTTGGGTGGGATTCCATCCTGGCTCCCAGCCACCATCTCGCTTCTTTGTTGAATCGGACAAAGCCGTTTCCTACCTTGATTGTGGCAGTGAGGTTTGACTGGAAGTGGTTCTCGTGGCCTCCGTTGCGTGTGAAGAGAGCTACTTCCGTCTTTACAGTATCGAACTGGAGGTCACTCCTGCTGGCCCATTCGATGCTGTCCGCAGCGCAGGCTTCCAGACCCTTGACTCCCTGCGTCACGTTCTTTTTGGTTGCCACACATCCGAGGTCGGCTACGAAGGAGAGGCTCTCGCCTGTGGCTCTCTCTTCCCCCCAATTTGTATGCCCAGCAGTGTGTTTCGTGAAGAACATCGGCAACATGAGTGATCGCTGTTGTACTCCTGCTTCTACGAAGTCACTCTGAATGAAGTTGCCTTCGATTACCATCTCAAACATTGTGTCTGAGCGAAAGCTTTCGGTTCATCGTATGATGTCTCTCTCTATCCCCTTGGTTTTCATTGTATGGATCAGCCACCCTCTCGCCACACATGGGAACGCATCTTTGATATCCATCAGGATTACCCCAGCGATGTTGTCTTCTTTCCATGCTGAATGCGCGCTGTCGACCATGATGGCAGCAGCATTGATGGCCGATCTTTTCTTTCTACTGCCACACTGGCCGTCGCTTAGTTGTGCTCATTTCTCAACGTTGTCTGACAGTAGCTCTGCTACCACTTTCTTGACGACATTTCCCATGCATCTGTGCAAGGAGATTGAACGGTACAATGTCCGCTTCATATAGTGCTCCTTTCCTGTTTTCCAAATCACTACCACCCTGGCGCGGTTCCAGCCAGTTGGGTGGCGTTCCATTCGGGCTGCCACTTTCTCATTGTTCCTATGATTCTCATTCTGTTCCACTTCCAGAGTTGCTGTATGGCTCCAAACATCAGCTTGTCTGGGATTGGAGCGTTCTTGACCAACTGCGAGAATAGAGCTCTTTTACGTACTGCTCTGTTATGCACTTGTTGGCGAGCCCTGCTGGATGTAGTTCGTAGTACTGGTCAGCATCATTTCTTGTGAATGATTCTCCTCTTATCATTTCCTCCATTTGGGCCAGGGGGTTTGCTTGCATTGCATCTCTGTCGGTCAATGCTTCCAAAGTGGCTCCCGCTCACAGATTGGTGCACTTTGCCGATCCCCATACCTCGCCCCCTATGAGGTTTAGCAAGTAGTTATTCCACATCCGGCTCTTGGACTGCCAAATTGACCTCTCTAACTATGCTTTGGCATGCGCGGCCGCTCCTGACCTCCTCCCTTTCTCTTATCTCCCACGAGTTTACTCCACCTCTCCTTGATTTCCCCATTCAACTAGGTCCCCGATCAACCACAGATCGTTATTTTCTTCGATTTGGCGTCCAGCACCTTCCTCAGCAATTCCTGACACCGTTCAGCCTCTCGTTCCACTTCGTCCTGTGTACATTCCTCGTCTAGGAGAGCTCTCCCTCCTTCCAGCTCCTTCCACAAATTTTTTGCCACTTCTTCGTCCTCTTTTGACATGGCGGCCAGGTTCCATTCCCAAACCTGGAAATGGCTTACTACCACCTGATTTGTGACGCTGAGCTCCCATTGAATCACTTCGTGGTTGGAGCCTGGAACGTGTCTCGTGTCCAGTGTAGTATATCTCATGATTCATCGTTTGGCCAGGGTCTGGTCTGCAGTTGACTTGACTTCTACACCGTTTCTTGTCTAGTGGTGAGTGGGTCGGCCGTCATTTCCAATCTCCATTCTTTACTGGTCGATAATCTCCTCCCAGGAGGTCGCATCGCGTTCTTCCTTGCTTCTTGGATCCCACCTGCGGCTGAGGCTTTCATGATGCCCGCAAGTTACATACTGCCTGCTTGTCGGAGGATTCTGTTGTAGTGTATCTACCTCGCTTGTAGTGTTTGCAATGGGTCTGGGTATCCCACTTGCAGAATAGATTTGTAGTGCAAAAATGGGTCGGTTCAGGTCCAGTACCGTCCAAAAACCCGACACGCGGACTCTTGGAAGGCCAAACCCAGACACCTACCAGTCAACTTGCAAGATTCACCCGGTTTGGCTAAACCCATCGGTTCCAATATCCGTTTTCACATTTCGGGTTTCACACTGATGGTCCCATTCAGAAATGCTACTTTTTATCCTAAACTAATGACATCTGTACGTCACAGTCCATTTTTGTTGGCATGGCCGCATTCATGATCAAAACACATAGATACACGTCCCATACCTCATGCTGACAGTCAGCCTCAATCGAGCGTCAATGATTATTGGGTATGTGTGTTGTGTAATCTCGGAGTGCGAGATGTCAAATACAGTCATCAACAAAGTGTTGGCCGCCATTATTGCTCAAAGAGCAAGCCAAACTCACCCTACCCCATTTTGATAACGAGCGTCAATGGAGGGTCAACGATTTTCGATCTTGCATCTTCGTTCATCTGAGTGACGCTTGATTACAAGTATTCAAAATTATGGTTATGGCAGCCTTTATGGGCAGATAGGTACAGAATATTCGTACCACATCCTCAGGGACAGTAACAAATGATTTCATTTGCAGAGCTACCACTAAGTATTGGTGAGCCTTTTGGTGTACCAAAGCAGTCAAAACCATGTATATAGACAATCACAGCCACATTGCGCTGGATTAACCACAATGGAAGGCCAACAATTGTTGACACTCCGTTGATGCTCATTTTCACAATGCGGCAGAGAGTATTTAACTTTCACTGCTGCCTATTCTGGAAGCCAATATTTCGTGTACGACCATGTGTAACGTATAGTCCAGCAGATTACCCAAGATACATGAGGAAGGATCGTTGACACTCCGTTGAAGCTCATTTTCATGATGGGGCAGGGACCGTTTTACTTTCGCTTTTGTCTATATAGGCAGCCAATCCATCGTTTATGACTATGTGCAACCTATTGTTCCCCAGACCGGTCAAGAAACATGACCTAGAACGGTTGATGCTCCGTTGATGGTCAGTTTGCCACAGGTGTATCCGACATATGTAATCATGTGATTTGGCATGGTCTATAATTCACTTTCATTTGGCAGCTTTTCTAGCGTTTTCATTCACTTTCTTCTTGATCACTACATTGTTCTTTAATAATACATATAACAATATCATTTAAAGTTTACTTTACAGTATCCACAAATCCACGATAATACTAATCATTGAAATGCAGTGCTATTCGCTCAATCCTAGCCATCACTGCCATGTTCGCTGAATAGGCTGCTCTGGTCTGCAAAATCAATGTTAGCTGCATTACCAGACTGCAGATAGTGTACTGACTGGTGGATGTTCCTTCATCAGGCAGCATATCTGGATCGAAATCTTGATCGTACTTGCTATCCTGGGCAGATGCATCGAAGGTGAAAGATTCAGCACTGGGTCAAGATGCAGAGGGGTACGCTTATCCGGCTGGGCAATTGATGATTTCGAGATGTTGAGCACTGACAGGGTGACCAGTTGAGGCGTGTGGTATTGCGGGCAGAGGCGGAGTCGCTTGTGGAGTCGGCTGTGGAGTCGGCTCTGGAGTCGACTCTCCATTAGGCTGTCGAGTCGGCTGTCCGCGTCGGTTGGGTGGAGGTGCACCTATTCCTTTGGGTCCCTATCGTGTTTGACGATTGTCTGCCTTGCCATTCTGGCAAGAATCGCATCTGGGCGTATGGTTTTGACGAAGCATAGCAGAGTGTGATTCTATCGCATCCTTCACCTCTATGTGCCCCGGAAACGTAACACCCCGCTTCTTCACTTCTCAGACCTCAGTTCAAGGTCTCTTGATCAGATATTGGGTTTCCTCTATTGCGTCGCGCGAAAACTCTCCTTTGGCTATTTTGGCCATGATCATGGCCAGCTGAATGTCGGACTGTTCCACCTGTACAGGACCTCCCTGCCTTACCATAGTAGCAGTCATATTGAACACCTACACGATATTAGTTGCTGATTCAAACAATGAGATGCGGCTCAATCCTCAACCATATACGCTTCTGTAGGCTCCTCAAAGGTGATTAAAGCCTGTGTTGTTCTCTCTCGGGGATTCTTCTGTGGAAATTTGTGCATGAGAATCACAGAGCTTACAACATCATGATGTTCGATTTTCCTGACTGTGCGGACAAATGCCTTGATCGAACAGGGACGTTTACCATTGCGGGCAGCGAGCAATTGGTCATATAGCTCAGGAGTTTCACCCACTTTACGCTATACAGTGAATTCTCAGCCGTTGACCACGGTATGGATATATTCCCATCCTACTCCGTGCTGCTACTTATTCCTCCTGATTCCAGTCTTCCGGACGATTGTTAAATGTTCATCCTGGGTCATAATTTTGGTGGCTTCATTGTCAGCTGCGTGGCGGACTAACTGTTGTCTGCGTTCTCGCTGGGTACCAAGTAGTGACGTATTTGAGGAAGCTCCTGCCAGTCGGCTGGATCTAAATCCTCCCGGACCTTGCTTAGGTGGTTGTCTATCCATGATTTGCTGTTGTGGAATTGGAGAGGAAGATGATAACAAATAAAAGTGAGAAGTCCTGAGGATTAAATAGTTAGCTTCATAACAGAATGGACTAATAAGGTGCCAACAAGTTCGTTATACTCAAGGTGAATTCAGCTACGAATAGCTGCAAGTTGCAGGGGTTTTCTAGAGCCCCGTGCCTGTGAAATGTTTCCGTCTGTTGTTGATTGTTTGAGAACAGGGATAAATTGCAGGGTACAACAGCCGAAATTGCTTCATTTTCAGCTATAAATAGAACAAGGTTCAAGGGAAAGGACATCTGCTGATGTTTGTCTGAAAGAATCCCCAGGATAGTACATGAAACTGACACTAACTTTCAATTCACGTTGTTCAGTTAGCCTCACTATTCCCGATTCATTGTCGGTCAAAAGAGAGGTTTTGCTATATTCAAGAGGATTAAACATACCAACCTTGACATAAAAGACGAAGCTTGCCTCCGTATTGTCCATATCTTGCAACATCCAACGTTTCTCCCAACAACAAAATCAAGGCAAACTAAAATGGACAATGATGCGAAACAGAATATGTCACCACTTCCGGTGGGTAGATATGGCAAATGGAAAAAGCACTCTACCCAACGATGTCATCAACCGAATCAAGGCAAGAGCGACTTGGAGGCAGAAAGAGTTCGAGCCCTCAAGGCATTGCGTAACTTGGGATCCAAAAACAAGCTTGCAGCAGACAAAAGACGAGAAATGCATTTTGTAAGGAATGAAGAGAAAGGCAAATGGATTGAGGATTATGTTGAGAGAGCAACTGCTGGGGCAAGAAAGCGAGTTGAAGATGCAGAGGCAGCAGTTAAGCACCAGAAGGAAGATTTGAATCATGCTCAAATCACAGGATTGATGACCAGAGAGCCTGAAATGACTTTTGAGAAGATGATGCTTGCTATTGGAGACTGTATGAGTGATCTCGCAATTTCTGACAATGGGGAGGATGGGGGAGATGAGGATGATGAAGAGAGAGAGCAGGGCATGCTGAGCGAAGATGACCAACTCAGCTGGGCGATGGGCACAATCACCAAAACGGTACAGCAGCGGATGGAGAGATCTCGGCAGAAGCAGATGAAGCTTGATGAATTGACACAACTGGGATGGGAGAATGCCGTCGACTACTTTTGGGAAATAGATGAGAAGTATGGCGCATCCAAAATGAGGGTTCTGGCCATCGTTTAACCACAACCAGAGAATGGCACTGCGGCACCTGCACCAACATCTTTTGGAGAGCATCTGGAGTGTCGTGAGATGGTCCATGGAGTATCGCAAATGCCACAAGGGACTTCTCGACCAGAAAATCGTCTTAGTAGGCTTCTTTTGGTGAAGCTTCGGCTGAAAATGAGCATATCCGGTCATGAGCCCGCCTCAGAGCGTCATACGTCACCCGTGCAGTAAGTGAAGCGTGTTGAACCAGTATGCTTTTACACCTGGGTATCGCCTCCAGCTAATCACCATAAAGATTTCGGATTCGGTACAGGACATTGGGACAGCTCATGCATCAGTGAACAAATGGATAGGAAAATTTTAATTTTTGAACTCAAATCTTGGAGAAAAGCAGCTTTTTGATCAATTTTGCTACGTCTCAGCATTTTCTTGATTTCGGTTACCAAATTGTGAGACATCATAATTTGTCTGTACATGTGCAAGGGTCGAACGCACTATGTGAAAGCTCTAGAATCCAGATCACAATGAAAAAGTGCCCAAACTTGCGATTTGTATTTGCAAATGACTGTTAAGCAACAAAGCAAAAGCTATATGAGTGACGAAATATACAAACAAAATTGTAGCACGTGATATCATACGTGTGATAAACAGAGCGGTCAGTGCTCATAACGAATCTGTGTGCACGATGACCGTCATGCTGCATTGACTCATAGATCTCTCTGCGTAACAATCCGCACAGACCTCGTGCACATTCTTGAAATATTTGAGATAGCTTATTGTAAGTGATGGAAATCGAGGAGAAGGAGCTGAATAGAGAAAGGTGAGGAAGTCGAGCTATATTTGCCAAAAATTAGTGAAATGATCTACATGCCATGCATTGCCAGCCAAAAGCGCGGAAATGTGATCGGGCGACGTCTCCTCTCACCTAGATAGCATTGATAGCCGGTAATCAGAAATTGATATGTAACAAAACTCCTGGATGCAATCGATAACACATTCAAATGCACCATTGGATGTCAATGAGATGTATATGATTCTTTGCATACAATTGTTCAGTGTACAATGGCTGTTTCGACGTGATCAATGTGAGTGTCAACACAGTGTCAACGATTTTTAGCTAAACGCATTCGGCAATCGCAGGGCAGCATTGTCACATATCTCCAAAGTGAATGCAGTGGTGGGCGTTATAGTGACAAAAGCAAATGACATGCACGTTGCCAAATCCTAGAAATGGCTATTAACGGAATGTCAACGGAGTGCCAACGATTTTTGTCATTGCATCATGGAAAATCCACAGGGCTGCACGGTGACATTAACTCATAACCGAACTATCACCTAGCTCTCTAGGCAAACATGGTTACAGCAACATCACTACTATGACTTAAACATGAGCGTCAATGCGGCATCAACGACATTTGGTCTTGTATCCTAGGTGATACAAGGGCTGTGCGGTAATGTTGATTCATAATCGATCCATTTTCTGCCATTCTAGGCAAAACTGTTCCGACAACATGGTTACTATGTCTTAAAAATGACCGTCAACGGAGTGTCAATGACTTTTGCCCATGCATGTGGGAAATTGCAATGGTTGAGCGAAGACATTAATCCAGAGTCATACTATCAGCTCTCTTTCTGGGCGAAAATCATTGGGAGAACATCACTACTATGTCCTAAAAAAGAACGTCAATTGAGTGTCAACAATTTTTCGCTTTGCATCACGCAGAATGCAAGTGCTTTGTGGCGACATTAAGCCATAGTCCAACAATAGGCCGCCTTTCTATGCGACAATGGTTGCGATAACATTGCTACCATCTCCTAAAAATGTGCGGCGATGGAGCCTGAACAATTTCTTGCCGTGCATCTTGGACGATGCAAGGGCTGTGCGGCGATATTAACCGATAATCGATCCACCTGCCACCTTTCTAAACCAGAATGATTTCGTCGACATGGTTACTACACCGTGAAAATGAGTGTCGATAGTGCGTCAACAATTTTTGATCTTGCATCTCGGATAATCTAGTGGCAAAGCAACGCAGATATTCCACAATGAACCTTCCGGCAGCCTTTATTGGCAATACTGATAGTGATTATATCGCGACTACCTGCTACAATTCACCGCCCACCGAGCATCAACTGTTGCTGTAGAGGCTCAGAACACTACAACGCAATGAAATGCATTGTGCTGTTCCTAAATTGATTTTCACGCGGTCAGTCTTTGCAATCCGACCTGGTATACATCTTCACATATATGAATGCAATGTCTGACAGATCTGATGTTTTCGCTTGTAGCTATAGGGTCAATATTGAGGAATCCGCAGTCTGCTTGGCTGTATCGGTACTTTGGGCAGTCATTCGAGTCGGATTACACATCTTGCTATTTCCTACTACCATGTCGGATACGTAATTTTTGAACACCTCATTGCTCCAAGTGATGATCTCTTCAAAGAATGAACATGTCTTTACTAGTGATTCGAGCGAACTGAGTATACAAATCATCCTCGATGACCGGTCGGCTTCAATGAATGTTGGCTTACAGGAGCCTATTGCTTGGAACAATTCCAGACATTTGCCTTTGTGGCGATTCTATTCTCACTGTGGAATTGAGGAGCCCGGCAGTCCAGGCAACATATGCATAGTATGTTATCAAGTTCTTCGCCATCCATCAGAACATAGGACTAGCTCAATAGGGAAAGACTTGCTGGCAAAAGCTCAAAGCTCAGAGTTAAACGAATTAACGGAGGCAGAGGTTACTGAATTTACTATTTCGATGGTGGATGTAACAGTTTTGGCCATTCCGAAATGCCAAGGGAATCGAGGGATCAGAATAGTATGTTCGCTAAGTCAAATCATATTTAACGTGCAGGTTATTCCATATTGCCCGAACTGCCAGACACAACATTCCGACGTACCAGCTAAGGACATTGAAACCTCTGAATTTCACCAAGACATCCGGAATCGCTGACTCATGTTAGAATTGGTTTCAGCTAATATTCAACTGAACGCTATATCGAATCTGGAGCTACGACGGTCATATAAGTCGTTAAGCGATGACCTAACGCTGCCGTCCCCTACGACCCTCAGCAATATTTGACGCAGGGAATATGCACTGACCAAGGTTGTGATTAGGAAGCAGTCGCCGTGACTGAAAATATTTAGTTTATCCTTGGACAGATGGACATCAACGAACAAACTAGCCATAAGGTCTGTGATTGCTTACTATATGGATCGAAGTTAGGCTTCGGGTTGAGTTCAACCTGCGTTCGATGAGGTTGAATCGCCTATTCTTCTACTCTGTCCAAGGCTAATCAACAATGCTAGGTCAAGGGCCAACATACTGGAGGAAGGATAGCCGTACATTTGCAGGGTGTACTTGATTCATTTCAGCTGACCAATGGCCGTTTGCTTGGTATCACGACTGATAAGGCTTTCTTAAATTACTTGATGGCATGTGAGCTGCAATCGACACTTGATGACAATGGAATCGAGTTGCCTGCATTGAGGAACCATATACCATGCATGGCGCTTGTCATTCAGCTGGCTGTAGGTGCATTCATGTGCAGTCTCGGTGTAAAAGGCCGGACTAATCCTTGTGAAGCCCATTAACGCGATCAACAATTTGAACAGAATAAAACCACAGATATCGGAAGGAGTCAAAGACTTCACGAAGAGGGCAATACTTGAATCAATAACGTGATGGCCATCAACCCAGGTTGTGCATAGATCATTGGGAAAGTACGTATTTCATGATATATTCAAAGTCCTGAAACTGAGCTGCATTTAGCAGAGAATGCTTGGGGTATTGATTACGCTGACAACTGATTGCCGAAACGAGTTCAGTGAATTTCAAAAAGCCAAAGTTGGCATTGCAGTACTTCCGATTATGGATGTGAAGGCACGTTGGAACTCAACACTCGAGTTGCTGGAGCGCGGCTACCAATTCCGTCAATTCACAGCAGAGTGGCTCCAAAATTCAAAATACACTGATTACTGGCCATTTTTCACAACTCAAGATAAATGGACCATTGTGAAGTATGTCATGGAAGTATTGGGGCAATTCCAATATTGCACCCTGTGGATGTCAAAGACGCATACTGTAACATTGCATAACACCAACACAGTGTAAAATGAGATGTTCGACCATATGAATGCCTCAATGCTAGCTTTGGCCAAGAAGAAGACTCCACAGAAGAAAGACTGGTTGTTCGCTGTGAAGTTAGCTCAACAGAAGCTGTCACAATATTTCGCTGAAGGGACTACACTGACAGGCATGTTTCTTATTACTGCACTTATGAGGGATCCTTTTCGGAAGTTGCAATAGTGTAGAAAGTGGGACAAGGCAATGGATATTAATCCTGACAATGAGGCATTCTATACTACCCAATACCGAGATGCCTTTCCCAAGCATGTGGAGAATCATCATTGTGCCAAACATCAACGTGTGCCAGTCAAGGAGCACGAAAGCTCATCTAGCAGTAATATCATCACCTCTGCAACGGCTTCAGAATCTAAACATTCATGCTTTGATTCATACGATTGATCCTGCAATGATGAAGAATACTTACAGCCTAACAATGTGGCTGAGAGAACACCTGGACAAAGCGATCGCGCAGCAGATCTCCTGACCGCTGCCGGGCTCTATTTGAATTCACCTCCTGAAGCGCCAAACAACTGGTGGCGAATCAATCCAAACTTCAATGATGACCACTCTGACCCAACGGAGATTATCAGTACATATTGGTACCTGGACATAACCTACTGGTGACGTCAACAGGAGCAAAGGCACTGAAAGTACACCAAACTTTTGAAAGTACCGTGAGACGCTTTCTCTATCATACCACTTAGCGTCGGAGGGGAGGCCAGATTTTCCCTTGGCCGAGGTGGTATCAGCTGGAGGCCATCAAAAACCACTGGCAAGACTATTGGCGCAAAGATCGTTGTAAGGATGCTCACTTGAGCCAATAACGGGATTGTGGCTGGCAATAACCCAGAAATGAATACAAAGAATACAGCAAATGACTTGGAAATGAACAAAGTGGCGAAGAAAAGGAAATTTCACAGAATGGCTGAGGTTCATGACTTTTTGGTGATGTGGCAGGGCAGCCAAATCCTACGTGCTACCCAGAGGCAATGTGGCGCTCAAAACAAGCAGATGACTGCGGTGGGATATATTTCGGATACGGAAGAGATCGTCACACTGTCCTGGTCACTCTTTCAACATAATGGTGCGGCTCCATTTATATTGAAAGAATGATCTCCTTTGCCACCACGTTTGTCTGAAAAGAACCTCCCTTTAGGATGAACTCCAATATTGAATGTCCGCCAAATCCGAAAAACCAACTGTCAGGCAGTCAAAAGCAATGAGGATAGCGCACATCAAGGCATTTCGGACACTGAAGATTGGCTTCACTGGAATTGGGACTTAGATGATCCAATTGACTGCAAAGACGATTGTGCGGCGGAACATGAATCTGATATCGAGCAAGAAAATGGCAACAAGGATCCGGAATGCCCTAAGCAGCGGGGTGTGAGTGACGCGCCAAATGATCGCGGATTCATTTGGCCTATCCGGAAGTCAAAGAGACGGCCTGACAATGTGTCGACCACGGTCGCAGCAATTGAAATGAGGAGGAACAAGATAGTGAAGAACACTTAGGACTGAATGTCTCTATGTTTCACCACCTTCTTTATGTATCTTGACAAGGATTGATAATTAGTGATATATTACGGGCGAATGGTGAGCAGTAGCATGTGAATATGAGTTGATAAACTGATGTATAGCAGGTGTAATAAAGCTTTGGGCAAGATACATAAATATCTGTTGTGTGAGAGCGAACAGTGCAAGAACGTTACTGTGCTGGGCTTTGCCACAGGGCCAAGTCTCAATCTGTCAGAAAGACTACCAATAAGTTCAAATCATAATGAAAACAATTATTGATAACTGCAGATAGTGAATGGACAATACATTAAAATGTGAGTCAAAGGAGCATCAACGATGTCGGGCTTTGTAAGTACGGTAATTACACAGTGATTTGGTCGCTTCAATGCATCATCGAAGTATTGGCAGCTTTTCTAAGCAAACAAGACAGCAACAGTGTCCCCGCCCCATTCTGGTAATGAGCGTCAACAGAGCGTCAACGATTTTCTGCTGCGCATGTTAGGTATTTTGTGTTACGATCGGTTGAAGACATCCATTTTTCCACTATTGGCAGCCTTCAATGGGATAGACTACAGCAACGTGCTCCATGCCCCATCCTGAGAATGAGCGTCAAAGGAGCATCAACAATTTTTAGCTGCGCATATTCGATAATTTATGTTCTCATTGGTTGCAGACATCAATTCATGAAATTTTGGCAGCCTCTACTGGCAGTATCCACAGCGATATGCTCCCAGTCTCATCCTGAACATGAGTGTCAACGGAACATCAACAGTTTTAGTTCTTGCATATTTGGTAATCTAAGCATCACGCGGAGTATGCCATTCATAACAGAATTCTCATTGACCGTCCTGATAGGCAAAAATCCACTTTTTCAAAGGTAAAACACCGATTCCAAATCAATCAATATTGCAAGCTGCAAAGCATGCAGAAAGATATCATTGGTTGATGAAAGCGCGACTTTGATACAATTGTATTGAAAAATATTGAAAGCAAGATCCTTATATAAATCTATTGATGGACCTGCTGGGCGACCAGGGTACAACCCGGCCAAGTCAGACGGGTTGTCAGTTCACCATCAAAACATCCCCGAGTTGACGGTTGGGCTGTGTTGAAAACCTGCACCGCCAATTTGGCCAATGTTCGGTTTGGACCCAGATGCAAACCTGAAGTGACGGTCCGGAACCGTTGTAAAAACTACTCAATTGTCTCCCCCCGGTCTCCACGTCGCTTTGATTGTAATTATTAATCATCCTTGTCATCTTTTCTCCTCTTCTTTTATCATCAATGACAATGACATTGTTGTTCACACCCTTGCTCGGGTCTGTCCGTTTGTCAGTTGCAAGGCCGCTACCCTTGCGCACATCTGCTCAGACTGTCTTCAGTTTTCTAATCTCAAATGGCGAATGGCTGATTCCACCTCCACCTCTCTCTCCCGGCGGCTCCTGCAACAATACCACAGCTGCCTTCAGTTCCACTCCTGTCTCCAGTGCTACCATGGTCCACGCACAAGACCTGGCGCAGTCGTGTTGGATTGATCTAATCATTAGAGGCTGCATATTGCATTTCGGTTTCCCCAACAGTCTCGACCATTGTCACCTTTGTTTCCTCTTCCGCTACCACTCTCTCTCTGATATCCTCCTCCTCGGCTTACTGCTCACCTTCTTGATTCATTGTGTCCCTCGTCTGCCTAGTTCCAAGTGCTACTGAGTGGGCCCCGGTGACTATCCCTGTCTCTGGTATCACTGGTTGCAGTCTCCTGCCCTGCCGTGCAATTCTGATGTCCGCAGTTTTCTTAGCACACTATCCACTGAATGGATTGTGATTGCACTTGCTTTCGATGTGGCCCCACCTGCAGCAATACTCGCAAAGGCTGTCGGGGCCTGCGCTGGTGTACGGTTCTACCTTGTACTGTTTTCCCGAAGCAGTCACTCCATTACTCACTACACTCTGTCCTACCATCTTCCCCTTTACCATGAAGACGACCCATGATGCTTTAATTTCCCCTCTTCGCTTATACTCCTTGATGAGAGGGGGTTTCGATAGGCAGCTCACCTGAGCCGGAAACGTCACTTCTTCGTGTACTGCCTTGATCTGCTCTCTCATCTTCTGTAGTCCTCCGGTGCTCCTGCTCATGTACCTCACCAGCAGGATGGTGTGGATTTTCAGTCTCTCCAAATACTCGGTTTCCTCCATATCGATGATTCTCTTGTTACCTGATCTGGCTGCCTTGATAATGATGTCTCGGTACAAGAGAGCTATCTCTGAAGTTGCATTTTAGGGGGTAATTGCGGTTATTGTGCCCCTGGCATTCTTTCTCGGGTTCATAACCAGGACATATGGCATGGCCTGCTGCTGGAACAGTGCTCTGTTGGCTGCGGACTAAATTTCTTCATCCATCTTATTGTATCAGGGGATACTTTCTTACTTCGCTAAGTCCAGCCATCTATCTGCCATACTGGAGCCTGATGTTGGGTCCGGGTCCGGCATTTGAATCTGGGCTCCCGGTGGGACAGTCTCCTTTGTTTTGCTGGGTGTGGGCGCTGACTCTGGTTTCGGTTCCTGTTGCAGTTTGGGATGCAGTGTCACCAGCATTTTGGGCTTCGGTTGCTGCTGAGGCTGGCACTTTGCTGACTCTCTGTGCTGCGTTGCGACTGCATGCCGTAAAGCCTCTAGGCCTCCCCCGTCCTGCCTTGCAGTCTCGTCTCTTTCATTCGTTTCTCGCTCCCTGGGCCGCTGCCGCTTCGCATAATCTTGCTTTGCCTATCACCTTTGTGGTCATATCCAACATGCCCGTCCCCCATTGTACATCATCCTTGTTGTCACGGCGCAGATAGGTACGGTGATACCTGGGAATAATAGAAGAACGATACGGGTGGTGTGGAAGGAATTGTGTTACGGAAAGGCGGAGACGTTGGAAGACGCGGAGGAAGCGGCGAGATGGTGG
>Ga0307512_10001545_pt1 | contig 32288 bp, 33 predicted proteins | sample 14_EM_MG_FD_200267 | JGI IMG/M metagenome (GOLD analysis project Ga0307512, IMG submission 200267) | Populus trichocarpa ectomycorrhiza microbial communities from riparian zone in the Pacific Northwest, United States - 14_EM | ecosystem: Host-associated > Plants > Roots > Unclassified | place... | reverse complement strand
CTAGCCACAGAAACAATAGAGACTCACCCAGACTTAGATCACTGGGAGCTGGCCAAGAGATGATCTAACAAATTTGAATTCTAGGAGTATGTTAGAGCCATATACATCTGGAAGCATAGGAGTTGCTAAAAATGACAACTCTGGGTTGGCTGGGCTGGTGATCTATCTGGGCGCCTCCAAAGGGCGGCGAAGCCGCCACCGTACCTTGTAACGCCTAGTGAAGGGACGTGCGGCTGAACATGGTGTGGGGATTTCATGCACCTCCACAACTACGAATGTGGACGCCGAGGCTGCAGATGGCAAAAGGAATTTCATATTGGAAGCCTTATTTCGGGCCACTTGTGGGGCTGTGGGGTAAAGCTGACCACTCGAAACATGTTGTCAAGATAACAAGGTCGCTCTTTTCGACACACCTTCTGCTTATTTAGGCGTATAACAAATCGTACAATTGGCCACTCAATTTGCCAACTGAAGTAGACTAAGAGAGCGAGAGTAAGCGCTAATATACATAAGCGAAGGTAGAGTTCCGAATCTAGACATCAGCCTCAGAATCAAGTCACTCGAGTACTTTCTAAACCTGCTCATTTCTCGTTCACAGACACAACAAGCTGCGCATATACTGTGTACGAGACTAAAGAGAAGCCAATAAGAACAGGAACGTCCGCCTTAAGAATCACTCCGACTAGTTTGAACGTAAGTTCAATGTTCGTAAGTCGCCGAAGTTCTAAGCAATTGTCGTGGTGATCTGGTGACTGGAGACATTCTTTCTGGGGTATGCTGTCAAATTGCAACCTCGGTGATAGAGTCTTTCCTCAACGTAACAGGACATCACATCAACGCGGTGCCCGCGAGCCTCTTCCCAAGCATCTCAAACTCCCTTCCCAATTCACCGTTCTCGCAGCATCTGAGCCCCAGAAAGGGTTTAACCTGTGAAGCAACTGTTACCGATCCATAATATATCATGCAAACCTATCACTTAATGTCCAGAAAGAACAAGAAAGTAACGTGGGGGACAACTTGTGTTCCCACGTATCAAGTCTCAGCACATCCAATGTACTTGCGTCAGGCCATTTCTTTTCGCCCCCACGAACTCAAGTGCATCGTCAGGCGTTGAAACAGTTTCTTCCGAGCTCAATATCATTCTACAGGCTTTTGGGAGCGCCTAACGCTAGTATTCCACGATATCCATTTAGAATACGTAAGGTCAACGGCCGCCCCACATTTTCCCGGAGGTACTAGCATGTTTTTGTTTCGTCTACAACGATGAACAGGTTGGTAGGAGGCTGGCTGCAGTTGAGAGATAATACATTACAAAAACAACGTAGGGAACCGTTGCCGTCGGCGGAAAGATGTCCCTCAATATGACACTAGAGACGGCAAATGCTCCCCAGGGTGAAATTTTTGTGCCAGGCGGAAAACATCATAGGATCGCTGGCTGCCGGTATCCTCATAAAAGGTGCAACGTAAACAGCGAATGTGTTGGTATCGATGATTTCTTGGTGGTAATCTATGGCTCTGTTCACTCCGCAGAAGTAAGTAATGCCTGCCGGAGTCGTCCTGCTCACGTGACGCAGTTCCCGCAATTGCTCTGCAATTTCTTTAAGATCCCACGCTATATAAAAGTTACTCTAATGGATAATGCTTGAAGAGCAGCAAGGTCCAATCCAGTGGTAACAAAATGGAGCCTCTGGCCGGGAATCTCTACTTCTAATACGGATATTCCGCGATTCCGCGTGGAAGTTCTCTCGACTTTTGCGAGATGTGACGATGATGTATGCGGAGGTAGTTTCTTTGCGGTTCCATTCGTTATTTACCTTGGAGATATTCGGAAACTGTGGCGACGAAGTCTCTGACCTTGCTTCACCTCATGCTCACTGTAGAGTTAATCGGCTAACATCACCGACCGAAAGAACTAAGGCGGGTTCTTCCAGGACCCTCGGACGCTACACTTGTTGTTTGTTGTTTATTCATACTGTATTCACTCTTACTAGAGTATGGCAGGGACGCTACACTTCAACCCATGCCCATGCACCCATGAAGTCCTATTTTCAAGTAATTTATGATTGAAAAATGGGTTTTCAAAAGTCGAATGAGTATCATTGTTGAAACGGAGGTTTTGTGTTGTATGACCGGGAATACCGGGGATAGGGTGTGATGGGTTGATAAGATTGTGTTTAAACCGGGGTTTAGCCCTTGCGATCACGAGAACCTACTTCAGTAGGTACCTGGTAGTTATGTATGCATCACTTTGGAGCCACATGCACCGTACATCACACCAAAGTCGCACTCACATGAGAGTTTTCTATTGAAGTAGTCTTCTAGGTTGCTCAATTTGGCCAAGGTTTCATGGGAACGCGACGTTGCATAACACAAAGTCACTGCACTGCTACCTATGGTTGAAGGTATGTCCCGTTGGCACCCATTGATTGGGCTTATCAACTTTTTTCATTGGGAGATTCCAGGATTTTTGACATTTGAATGTACGGGATCGACTCAGTATCTAGGCCGCTACGCTAGTCTAGTTTGTGTTGACTTGCAGATGTTGCAATGTGCGCGGAGAACTCGTCAATTGTCTAAATTCTAAAGAGCGAGAAGAGAAAAGGAGAATGCTTAAGTACACGATGACAAGACAACTATACTGGAAGTGGCAGCCCACGTAAGAGCCAAGAAATCGCACAATGCCCGTCGATGATCTCCGGCGAAAGCCCAGTATTCCGTCAACAGTTTGTATCTGCTTTCTTCTTCCACTACCTCAGACACCTTTGTGGCGAAGGGATTTTGAGACTACGCATCCAGGCTATATTTCGCACAAATTTTCAAGTCTCTCATACAGTACTAGGTCTTGGGAAAATATCTTTGGAGGTAATATATCACCGTGCACTTATTTGCACTTTAAAAACTTGAAGACGCTATTGACAGAGGAGGGATATTCCGCTGGAGAAAAGTTTCCGACTATTTTGTAATGAGATTTTATTCCGATATGGCTTATTTGAGCAGGGTTGATGGGAGGGAGGAGTTGAATAATAGGAGCTATAGCAGACTCAGTCAGTGTTCCTAAACGGCCAGGTTGGCCCGGCTTTGCAGTGGCCTGACCTGCCTTAGCAGCAGCTTTAAATGAGGGCAGGGCTGGCCTGCAGGCTTTTCAGGCCGCTTGGGAACACTGATCAAAGATGTAAATGATTAAGTCTGCTACACACAGTACTGGCATCCGGTCTAACAATGGTAGAGCAGTGATAGTTTTACTAGTTGTGGTCTTAAGACGATGCCAGACAGTAGTAGAACTTGATTACTCGTGTTACATGTATATAGAGCTGACACGAGCTGACCGCTAGCGGGGCACACTTCTCTCTCATATATAACTCGCGTCTTTCTCCTTCTCTCTTCTCTCTGTATCTAAGTCTATACACGCACGCGGTTTTCCCCATATTTCAACAACTCAGATGTTCAAAGTAAAGATGATAGAGAAGCTTAATTGTATCCTATCTAAGAGGGCCACAAGGCCACATATATATGAAAGTACAAGTACGATTGCGCGCGTACGCATCTATGTATAGACCCTTCAGGCGGATAGTAATCTCAGGTCATACCAGACTCATCTCCGGCCATAAGAAGGCAGAGACCTATCATGCAATATCAGATGTTAAAATGTACTGCCCTATAATGCATTAACTTGAAATAGCAGATTCCAAAAGCACAATAAATGGATATAAATAACCCAGCAATAGCCGCAGAGTACCTCCACAGCATTCGTTCAACTTGAGTTGGCAGGTGGGTATTCCAGGCTCCACAATGAGCCCCGCCATATAGGATAGATAGGAAACACAATGATGAATGTTTCGAAGCTCGCATTCCCATTTATATCTTCCAATCCTCCTTGAAAGTTGCCTTTTGGTTGAACCATCCGCGCGCGAACCCATAAAGGCTGTCGATCGCCAGTGCCTCCTCCTCCAAGATCATTGGGCGAATGCTTGAAAGATGGTGCTGCTTCGGCTCTTCCTCGCGATCGAGCCAAGCAAAAAAGTTTAATTTCAAGGTCTATGATACCTTCCCTTGCCGGAGGCCAAAGTTCAAACGTTTTATGCCAACCGGTGCATAACATAGCTAATAAGAATGGGAGTAGGAGGATTATTTTCCATGTTGCCTCTCCTTCGGTACTGTCTTACCAAACCCTACGGAAACGGGAACTAACTCCGTTATTCTCAAGCCTGTAGATGTGCAAACACGTAGGGCGAATTGTGGCCTTCCTGATAGTGCTGCCGTCATTTTCAGTATGGGTCAGTGGCGCCTGCCGGCTGGTTTTGTCGCGCCCACTGTCCTGAGGGTGTTCGACGGTGATCTCTGAAAATACGGTCTGCATACCGCGAGGTTCAGGCGGTGATTCAGGGGGTAACGGTCTGTCATCGTCGCGAACTTTAAGCGAACTGTAAATTTCTTCCGCCAGTTGTTGTTGCAGGTCCAGGATTATGATACCGGACATCTAATGGCTTATCCCACCAGAACCAGTATATAGATACAGCACAAAGTACATGCATAATGGTATCCAGCTCTAATAGGGGGAGAGGTAGTCCGTAGTCTAAGCGTCCGATTCCCTGGATCACAAGCCACTAATATATATTAAGTCAGTTACTTTTAACTCGTGTCCAGCAGCAGATAGACTGGTGAAAATCCGATATGACTCACATATGCTTGGACACATACGACCAGTTTAGCGAATCCGTCCGCTTTGGTTTTGTCGGTAATGCAAGAGGGTCCAATTCTTCGTCTTTGATAAATTCCTTTTCGTATAGTATCACGAAACCACGCGGAGTCAGAGTTACAGGATGCCCATAGAACCCATTGGGGTGCACAGCATAGCCTCCCATGACCACAAAGAACACTATCTCCATACTAACTTCGTTGCCCGAATAATCACCAGAACTGCTGACCCGAAACGCCGCTTCAAATTCTCCCAACAGCGGTTCCAGAAACCAACACGCGGTGGCACGGGGAGACCCCAACGTTTTCTCCGGACCGCCGTAATCTGATCTCTGACCACCTTGGCTTCCGAAAGCTGAGAAATTGAACACCACAGAACTATTTCCGGAGCGAACATCCCCATAAGCACTCACACCAATTTGTATGCAAATATTCGTCCTTTTGTTGGTTCCGGGATGACATAGGTGAATTGCCGTCCAAACACAAAGGGCCAAAGCGATGACGCAGGAAAATAGCAGGCCTAGGGTTCCGCGGCCCTTGGGTTCCGCGGCCCTTGGGTTCCGGGGTCCATGGTGGCTCAACTTCCACAGGGAGCGCTAACGAACAGTGTGCGAATGTAGCCGTCGCGATTATAATGATATCCAACTGCATTATCGGTAGGCTCAAAACTCTGTACGCACATATGTCAGCAGAGATGCTATTATAGACTAGGAGAGATTGCTGGACCTTTATCTCCGACGATGAGCAGTTACTCTGAATGAATTTAGATTCTGTTTTAGAGAGCAGAATACGCGTAAAGCCTTTCCAAGATAAGACTACCTCATTCTTCCTTCCAAAAATCGGTTATAGTGCGGCAATAGTAAAAGAAACTAGCTAGCGCTGAGCCCTTCCGCGAAAATTGTGTGTCCGTCGCCTCGCGTAGATTGATACCCACTCTCGAGAGCGACTGTCGTGGTTCATATCCGGATTTAGATTTCTAATTTGAATTTGAAGTCGGGGTAGGACGTATGGGTGTCCGACATATGGCCTGTTGGGAGGGAGGGAAGAAAGGGATCTTAAGGGGCCCAGCGGCATACGTTTCATCGCTACTTTGCTGTCATGTGATTTCCAGATCCAGAGATCTGCTTGACGCTAGGATGTGCATAGCCACCTCAGCGAATGCATCTCATAGAATGTGTCTCAAAACCCCGCCTCATATGCAAAACCTAGCCCAGTGGTAGGGCCAACGTGCTCAAAGTCAATTTACTCGCCTCTGCCGAGTAGGTATGTCTCCGCACGAGTCAGCTTCTGGGTGCGGCATGAGGCCTTCGACATCAGCTTGCAATTGTGAGTAACTACTTAAGTACTTTCCGTCCACATACTATTAATTAACGTTGAACTGAAACAGTAAGCTCGAAACTCCGGATCTCTTGTGTTGTGACTAGCGGGGCAGTTTCTAGTTGCACTGTAAATGCTAAAGGTGTTGCGGTTCCAGCTATCCATCTCTAGCTTCACCTTTTGTGTCTTTACTTTCATTCACAATATCGTTGTGTAACCGTAAAAGCCTAAACCAGTTGTGGACCCTGTTGTAGATCGCTTACTCGCTTGACATAGATAAGGCTGAGACACATCAGGCTAACATACGGAACCGGGAAGCGAGACATCCACTAGAAGCGAGGCGGTCTTCTATGAAGTAAGCCACAGATTGATATGACGTAGTGATAGAAATAGAGATGAATGAGATGAAAGAGATTGAAAAAGATGAAAGAGATTGAAAGAGATGAAAGAGATGAAGGAGATAAAAGTTGCGCAGGTAGCAGAAGTAACGTATCCAATTCAGCGTAACTCTATAGCCATCACGGCAATGACTTTATAGTACTTTAAACTAGCCATGGCTACAAATATGCATCTCCACTCCGAAGCTATTGTGGCTTGGCTCAAGAGCCGTAGGCTAGGCTGCAAACGTCCACTCACATCACACGTGCGTTGGTCTACTGGGACTAATGCTGTTTCTGTAGTCGTTAGTATAATTCAGAGGTCATGAGATATAAGAATGTTATATGTTAGGTGGCATAGTTTTCCAATAGCTCAATTAATGATTAAGTCCGGTGGTTTCTCGTGGTGGTGGTTACGTTGGCCTCAGAGATTGAGCTCTGGGCATCAGCAAATTATGGCGGGACGTCCTTAATTGCCGTCGTAGTGGAGCTAGCCAACCGTTTTGCGCTTAGATCTAAGCGTAAGCGCCTTCAGACTTCAGTGAAGAGGTCTAGTCGATGCCTATAACTGGTTATTGGTCTACAATCTAGATTTGGACTCGTGGACAAACCAGATCCAGCCGTCGCGCAAGATCTACAGTGTGTATGTTTTGGCGCATTTGAAAACTAAACATGATCACATACTCGTAACCATCCCCAGTTCAGAGGTAGGCCTTTTCGTAAACAGAGCTGCAAATTCTGAGCTGGACCCTGACCTCACAGGGTAGTCTAGGTGAATTCAATACCTACAACACTAGGGCCCCCGAGTAGTACTTGTATAAGATGCCTAATGGCGCACTCCGCCCAGATTCACGTGAATTAATGTGTTAGGTAGTATCCAGTGCAGGATGGAAGCAGTCATCAAACCATCATCTACAGTGGCATACAACATTCGGATCTGACTAGTCGGTTAGCGCGGTCTAGTCATTTTCCATACCCCCTTTCGACTGGATGCTTCTCTATTCAGGAAGCCCAACAAGGCCGCCCGCCCGACCATTCCTAGGCTAGAAAAGAGATGCTGTTTGTACACTTATCGGGAATATGTATACGCTTGCCTGGGGAGGTACGCCCCCGGGTGATGTCAACCGTTCCCGAGAACACCCTTTCCATGGCTAGGGATAGCAGTAATGTTTCTTTCAACATCAGCGGGGGCCGATGGGCAAGCCAATTCATGCTAGGGCAGGAATATCTAGTTCCAGATAACGTGGTGAAGGTCATTAGTAGCAGGTGAATGGAATTAATTCTCTTTCTCGACGGCAAAAGCCTAACAATTGTTGACACATTGGAAAAGGCGGTGCAACGAAGCTTACACCTGATAACGGATTCTTCGATACAAAACTCCGGAAGCTGATGGTACTCTAGTGAGGCAGACTCTATTGAGTACTATACTATAAATATACCTAGACCGAAGCGGAACACAGCGACCATTGCGAGTGGAACTGTTGGTGGGTCACATTAGCCGCCTTCCTCTTTTCTCGCAGAATGAAAACGCATCAAGCTCTAGTCACCGGAACTATATAGTCAGAGGTTACCATCCACCAAAACTCCATATCTAGAGTAAATAATTCATGAGGTGAGCAGAATAGTCGAAGTCTCCAGGAAGGTGTGTTTCACGAGGTTATGTAAGACCATGCCCATAGGTAGTATGTGTCATGGGGAGGATAGCAAGAGAAATTAGCAGATCGTCAAATATATTAAAAATTGAGATTTCGAGAGGTTGTGAAGCCTTTGTGTGTTGATAGGGTGTGTCATTAGAATGATCTGTTGCTGTCTGGCCTCTTGGTAATCCCAAAATCTTCATCACTTATTCGTAGGACAGTGCGCAGAAAACTACACGAGACCCCCGATACCCTTACAGTCATCGACTGGGATATCCCTTCGAAAGCCTCTGCAGTCCGCCAGCAACCGGAACGCATACGAGAAGTTTTAATAAGTGGAGCGAACCATCACGGCTTGTCACTCGAGATCGCTAGTTACTATGATGTTACATATCCTGTGGCGAGCGACTCAGAGTGGCGAGCGGCGAAGCATCAAAGTTTTCTCCAATGATCCTCTGTATATAAATCGAGTCTTTCTCCTTCTCTGCTTCTCTTCACTATATCATAGAATCAACACACGGTTCTCCCCTAAGTACCATATCGTAACATATGAGGCATTGTTCTAGGGTACGGGATCTCTGTATATATCGTAGTTAGAATCACCACCGACGACTGGAGGGAACATGAACTTATGCATGAACGAACCAACGAAGCCATATGTTACAAATGAAGAATGACAAAGGATCCAAGCAACGGAATTATTCCACGCTTCAAATCCCACCCACCAAGCTATGGACCAGGTTCAACATCTCGACTGCGCTAGCATCCAAGATCCCAGCTGCTACAAGCGCCGCCACAAAGTTGCGCAGCCAGGTTTGGCAATCGGGGCTCTACGTACAACAGACATTAGTTATGCATTTCGATACACCACATAGGGTTTCGAAATCCACAACTCACCGGCTGAAGATCTGCAGGGCTTATTCCCAGCGGCGTGGTGCGATTCGCCAAGTCTTCCAAAACACTGTCATTGACCGAGACGTAGCCTAACAAATTCTTCGTGAATTGCCGATTTGTTCGAGAGAGGTCCTTATCTGCTTCGATCTCGACTGCGAAGCCAGTGGACGGGGTATTGACGGCGTTGAAATATTTCCCCTGGTCATCTCCCGTATGCGGAACAAAAAAGGCCCATTGGGAATATTCACCGCGTACAGCAGGGAATGAGATGAGATATACAGGCCGGGCTGACGTTTCTGGGGGGGGCATCTCGAAGGGAGGCTTTGTAGTAATGTTCGTTGTGAATAAAACAGCCCAGATGGACGAGATGTGAGATTTTGAGAAAGCTAAGGATGCTATACGGTGCATGGAGTTCTGATTTGGTCTGGCTAGTTGGCCAGTGAGGTGATGCGATACTTATATATATGTTCGGTGATCACAGAGTTAGGTATATGTGATAGTGTACGCGGGCGCCTATTCAGAAAATTGCGCATCCCTGCCTGGCTAGCGCTTACAGCGGCGCCAATTCAGATAATGCCAGTAGTAAACTGCTAGGCCTAGGGTATCCGAAGGTTTCAGTAACCTGGTATCTTGTGGCAGGAATAGAGCTCCTGGTACAAGTGGAGAAACTATTGCACTAGAGAAGCCGATATCCGAATCAGCTGGAGAGCCGCCACGCGACTGGTCGATCGTATGAAAGGGAAAAACCGTAAAGGGGTGATAGAGATCCACTAAAGCAAGAAATTAGCACCTGCAAAGGTACTCATATAATGTGTCACTCGGCCGGGCTTCCAACTATATCAAGCAAAATCAGAGGAGGGCAAAGTTAAAGGCATTCTTTCTAATAGCCCTACGTATTTTCGAGCAAGCGGTAAGTTCATAATCATGCGAAGCCACCAATTACCTGAGCGTCCTTTCAGACATCGTAATCTGTTTTGTACAAATCATCCCAAAACAAGACACAGTCCCACAGCAAAAGTCTTCGTGATGACCCTTCCGGGGATCCTTTTTTTATCCCTACGAGTTTTGTAGCTATAAACAGCCAGTAAAAAATGGCACTATCCCTCAATATACATAAAGGATGTTTTTTCTCTGCTAGAAGCTGTAGGAGGCGAATTCAAGACAACAGAAGCACCACTGTCTGTGGTTGGGTGACATGTTATTCATTACCCACTAAACTTTGAATAGACAAAAAGCTAGGATTACAACAGCTTTAGAATGGCTATTAGATGCAATTCTCAAAGTTTCGGAATTTTCGCGTTAAAATTGGTGAAGTTCTGGTAGAGTTCGTATTCAAAAGCTGCAGGCGATACAAAAAGGGCTAACTCACATACAAATTAAGCGAATCTGAGTGATGCTGCATGACCATAAATTTCCGCCATTTTTACTACAGCCGGCTGGTGGAATTAGGTAAAATTTGGTATTCTTATTGTTCAACTTACCAATTAGCCCAAATAGAATTTTTATTTGAGCTGGTATACCAGTTATGGTTGAGCATTTGTTGCAAACTATGGGTTTTCCCTCGTTTTTAGTGGACAATGCCAAGGTCACGAAGACTTTTGCTACGGGACTGTACTCGGGTCAGGCAGTAGAAGATCGGACGCCCCATTTCTGGCAATGGATTTTGCTGTGGGAGCAGGGTGTTGAGTCAATATTGATCAGGGGGTGAAGCTAAGAACAAAGTCAAAGCACATTGGCTTTGCCCCTTCTGTTAATATTCAGATCGTGTTATACCCATCGCTATACCATATCTAATCAGTTTTTTGTGGTAACCTGCTAGAAAAGGAGCGTCCGATCTTCTACTACATGACCCGAGTATCATCCAAGAAGATTTTCGGGTCAAGGCTACTATTGGCATAGCCCTCCCTCCTCGATGAGCGAATTTGAACATGAACTTATGCCGCACGTTTCCAGCCGAAGTAACCGTCCATCTCCCAATTTATCACTCCGACAATCCTATCCTTATCCGCAATAATGTTAGACTCCTGCATGTCGTTGTGCATCAATCCAAAATCAATCACATCCTTCCATCGACGAGGATTTTGTGCTCGAGCTATTGGATCCCGCGATAGCTAATCGAATCCAAAACGGAGTTAACAGAAGAAGGTTCTGACAAAGGCGAGCGGAGTTCTTACGCGGCAAATAATTTCCGAGTTTGTTTGAATAAATCCTTTGCTCTTGAGAAAGATACTTCCAAGCAACGCAAAGGCCTTCTCCAAAGATGCGAAGTTGCACCAGCACCGCTCTACCGTCAATCTATATTGCAATCCATCGTTAGACCTGCCATTTCTCTAAACACTGGTAAATATGGCAGCATAAGCTTACTTCGCAAAATATATCTGCAGAACCTAGACACCCCCGAGATCCAGCTCATTCACACGCGTGATAGCCGCTACTTCGTTCTTATCCGTAAACGAGTAATCCTAATCCATGGCACTTCCTTCATTGGCCAATTTGACAATGAGTGTGCCAAGGCAAGTAAACCTCTTCCGCCGCTCTGGTGTTCGTACAACCAAACACTTTCGCACATATTTTTCCAATGTGTGATTGCTTCAGAGGTGGTTGTATTGATGTATTTTAGATCGGGCTTAGTGAGATAGATATCGGCCATAAAATAGGAGTTCTACATAGAGATTGTCTGCAGGTATTTTCGCTGGTTCTCTTTCGTAGGGATTTATGACTTTAGAGTAAAGTTTAAACGCAGAACGGAATGCGTAGGAAGATGCGACAAGCAGCCTCTTATAATAAGTATTATGTACGCATCACACTAAGCCCTTAATTCTTCTATTTTTACAGTCTACCTAGTAACTCCACCAGCACTACTAACCGGCCCTAAGGGGTTTGGCGGTTAGTAAAGTACAGCTTCTGCAAGAAAATAGTTCAAGAATATTTTTCATTACCCGTGAAGCTATTTACATTACTGGAGTGGACAGAAATCAGAAATCTACAAGAAACCCCCGAGACTCACGCAATCATTGACAGAGATGTTCCTCCCAGGTTCCCTTCAGCCTACTCACCATCGGAACGCACACTGGAATCCACATCACCATGAAAGGAATGGGTCGTTCGAAGACTCTTGGCAATGATTCTGTTGTTCTAAGATCGATCAAGAAAGTTGATTGCATTCAGAGAGAGGCATCGTCTTGGCCAACTGTAAATATACCTATATGAAAAGCTCTGATCATTTCCCCCGACAAATTCTGTCCCCGGACTGTCCTTTGGACATCAAAAATGATGATACAAACTTCAAAAGTTAGAAAAAAAGGGGCCACAGCGGCCTCGTTGGATATAAAAAGCATAATCCTGAGGCTATACAAATTAACCACAGTTTAACCACCGCAGCTATCAAGCATAGCGGGGTTCCGGCCTATGGCCACGGAAGGAAAGCGGTTCGGAAAGCAACCGCCAATCGTGATGAACTTGGCGAGTAGCAATTCTAGTAGTTATCAGGGGTTTGTAAGTAGTTGGCTCACGTAAAATCGCACCTGGACTGGGTGGGACCAACTCGCGCTGCGATGTTGCAAGGCGGAGGTGTGTGGGCAAAGGTTCGGACTGAAACGCAGGACAAATTGCCGCAGGTCGGTGAGTGTTCCCTCTGACTCTTGCTCTTTTATGGCTACCTATCGTAGAAGGTACAGGTGACAGAATCCGTGTCTGTGTCCGACGAACGTGAATTTCGGGAAAAGATCGGACTCTTTGCACTCGGCCTCGGCCACCCGACTTCTGTGATGTCAGGTCGAGCAATTTTGCGTCCTTCATCCTGTCCGTGCTGTTTCCAGGAGTTTTGGGGTGGCCGAGTCGAACGTGAATAGATAGAGTATCGTAAGTTGACCGTTGCCCGCCATTAGTGGCGCAGGAATAGCTGAGTGCTGATTCCCAAAACTGACTTAACACAACTGCATTCCCAAACAAGACTTCGTAATTGTCTTGTCTCGCATGACACTGATCATGTGCAGGTAAATCCTTGGCTGCAGCGAGTAAAACAGTTTTGAGTTTCTGCGCGTTTGATGGTTAATCGCCGCGGAGATCTGATAAGCAGGGGTGCAAGTCTTACTTCCCAAGTATCAACCTCATGATAAGGAACCAAGAATTTCTTGGCCTCTAAACACGACTCAGCATGTGTGTCAATTAAAGTGATCTACAGTAGCCTTCTGCTAGGGTTCTTTGGGACTTTGTCAGTGTCGTGGCCATGGTCATCCTGACTTTATTCTGTATGTTCCTCTAAGTTTTCTGCGGTAGTAACCCACAGTTTGAGCGGCGATGGTGCAGCCTAGTCGTCAGCCGCCTCCTTGTCTAGGTACTCTCCATGTGCAAACTCGGCCGATGCTACTCCATCATCCATGGACCCGAGTCCGAGCTCCTGGTGCACATTCTCAAGCTGGCGCCCAATCTCCTTCTCATCACTCCCGCTTTGGATTATTTCAGGCTGTACCGTCGCCGCGGCACTAAAATAGTCGCTGCCTTCACAATGAACCTTCTGTGTAACTCTCCTACCACCTAGCGGAGGTGTTGGCGGGGTTTCAATGAGCCGGGGCACAATGCCATCCCAGTCACTCCTAGCATTTAGACTTTCAATAGTAGATTCCTCTCCTCTTGATCCGAACGCGGGCACCCGCTTCCTTTCTTCCACCCACAAGTCCGAGCCCGAGCTTCTAGCGGATAATCTCAACCTCAGCTCGGCGTGCGGCGAGACGCTCCGCTTCTTGGACGCGCTCGCGCTCCTGGCGATTATGTAGCTCTCTTTCTGCGTATTCAGAGGGGCTGGAATCGCGGCGGTGTCTTTTCTTTGTTTTAGACAGGATTAGTTCCTTGGTCTGCTCTAGGGGCTGCTCTTGATCGTTCCAAGCCGCTCTCACTATAGCTCTAGATTCCGATAGTGGGGAGAGTTTCACGCCCATAAGCCACTCACGGACTACTGCCGGAGCATGGGCTCCTCCATGTAATGTCTCAGATCGTCATTGAGTGCGGTCTTCACATCTGCAGATCCAAGAATATTAGCTCGAGCCCTTGAACGAGTAATTTCTGCGGCTATTTTCAAACCCTTGCAAAACTCTTTCTTCTGTTGAGCAGATAGTGCTAAATCCATCGTAATGCTGACTGGATGGTAGGATGAATGGATATGGCTCTTTACTCCGTGCTTCCATCTCGAGCTATGAGTTGATGAAGAGTTTTCGATCTTAGGGGGTGCTTTAAGCTCCAGCAACACTTTTTGTAAGTGATTAGACGTCTGCTTGTCAACCGTTAATCCCTCGAATTTTGGGACAAATTTGATGGATAAGGCCCTTGTGCGATTCTTCAGCTTCTGAATATCGATCAAAACACAACATGAGAGGCAAACGATCACACCTTGCATCATTAACTGACTGGTCTCTACATGGTCTCGCAGCGCTATCCACCAGATCTCTCTCTGGGTCAGACACTGCGGGGTGCATATAATCGCGGAGTCTCCTGATTATCTTTTGTTGATGCCGGAAGACCGAAGTCAACCCGATTGCAGCAGCAAGGGTAACGAAGATCAAGCCAATGGCAAATACAACGTATGTCCACAGAGCTGGAGGTGGATTCAAACCTTTGGTGTTCATGCTAAAGAGGGAGGCTGCGAAATTTCATGAGTCCTAGCCCCAGCCCCAACGCTGGCCGTGATAGTCGAACTTCTGCGTTTGACCATGAATACATACCTCAGTGGAGGGTAGATGAGATTTATCCACGTAAGCTTGCCTATGGAACTGCTTTCGTGAATAGCCATTGTATTGTAGACCTGCCACATAGGTTACACTTCCGTCGAAGAGCACTAATCATAGGGATGAAAACCTTGCTAATCAGATTATTTGTTTGCTTTGACAGTACATCTAATACTGCTTGGTATCGGTGGAGTCTGGTCTTCATCTCCGCAATCCGGGCAATAGCAGATCTACGTAGAAGGTCATCATTTGGATGGATGTTGCCGACAAAGCCTTCCAATATAGCCATTTGTACACTGAGTTTACGTTGGAGTCGCCGTATTAGCAAATGCTCACGCCTCTGTAGCAATGTCAATCTAATGCCTGAGCGTTTCATGAAGTTCAATGTGGATTGCGGTGTCCTTATGAAGGGCTTTGGTTAATTCCAATTCCGGGTGTTCTGCATTTTCTTCCTACAACCTTAATCAGTATATTTTGGGTGCGCGCTATCCGAAGAAAATATCTCGATTTTCAGTTGCATTCTGGTAGTCTCCAATATGCTAGTCCAATGATTCAGCCCGTGGAAAACATCGCACACAAGCCAGTAAATATCTTGACACCGCCTTTCACTTTTACCGGCATTGCTTATCAATTTTTTCACTAATGAACTACCAAGAGGCATGTTATTACTTTTATTACACACAACGACTGCCGTTTTTAGAGCTCTATGGGGGATATATTCGGCGTGCAGAGCAAGGTTACAATGCATACGTATTTATTCCACCAGAATAACTCTTCCGAATCCTCCTAACATCAGTCAACCTGCCATGGTTCATCACTCATGAGCAGATCCTGTAGATCTTTTGATATGCGGCACTAGTACTGCCATCTGCTGCTCGTAGCACAGATTACATATGCAGAATGTTCCGAGATTGGTGACACGTTTGAAACATTAACGCCGGCCATACAAACTCGGCGCCTAATCACCCCTCACAACCGTTACGACCTTCCCAACTTCCGCATACCTCTCCTCCCCACCAACGCCGCACAGCCATGATCGAAATGAACTCCACAACAGCCCCCCAAATCCGCATCTGCACCCAGATGCCCGTCCCCTCGGGCCTCGAAGGGGAAGCAATAAAACTTGCCCTCCTCGAGAACCCGTCAAACCTCAATTCCAGCACCGATCCGACACGTCGCATCATTAACCGCCTCTGACCTCGCGGCCGCCTCCTCTCCGTCCGTCTCCTCGGCGGAACTCTTTCTCAGCGCAATAAGGTGCATCGCTACGCCACAGCCTGGACGAAGCATGCGAACCTCCGCCTTACCTTCGTCGACAAGGACCCTGCTGAAATCCGGGTGCGATTCGACCCCGAGAAGGGGACATGGTCTTATATTGGCACTGATGCACTCATTGTGGCTCAGGAGCTGCCGACTATGAATTTTTCGTGGCTGGGTGATGGTGATGATGATGCTGCTGCAAGGATTGTGATGCATGTGTTTGGACACGCTATTGGACTTGCGCATGAGCACCGGAATGAGGAGGGTGGGATACCGTGGGATAGGCCGGCGGTGTGTGAGTACTACAAGAAGACGTTTGAATGGTCGGAGGATGAAATTAAAAAACACATCTTTGACTACTATGAGCGAGATCTATCGCAGTTTTCCTCGAGTGTGAAGGGAGGTTCGATCATGCGGTTCGAAGTCCCGGATTCCCTGACAACAAAGCATCCAATCGGCGAAACTGACGGCAATTTCGTCAATAGCTGTTACCCCGGAATGACGGGCTCCATGGGGATTGTCGATATGCATGTTGACAAGGGTGGTGCGACTAAAACGGCCGAGGTCGAATTCCCTCACGAGTTTTTGGAGCCACCAGCTGTGGCTATCGCACTGAAGGAGATAAATTTGGCCTCACGGCCGTCGATGGTGAAAGTTGGCGCTAGCAAGATATCGAAGAAAACATTCCAGCTGGAATTCCACCGACCAATGCGGCAACCAAAGAAGAATACGAATAAATCAGCAGATGTAGCTTGTAATTGGATTGCGAGTGAAACCGATGACCAAGACATACAATCTGGATACTCGAGTACAACCAACCTAATTCAAGATCAGACGGACTCGCAGAAGTACTTCGGCCCGGTGAAATTCCAACATCCTTTCAAATCAACCCCTAAGGTGGTCGCTTTCCTGAACGATTTCGATCTTAGCGAAGATTCCATTCCACGGATTTCAACAAACATCTCCAATATCACTACGTCTGGATTTGATCTGAAGATCATGAGCTGGTACGGCACGAAGCTCGGTTCCGCTGGTGTGACCTGGATTGCCCATTCGAGAGACAAACCGGGTATATCTAGTGGTACTATCAGCACGTCCGACGTTCGCAGCCCGGGATGCGAGGCACAGGCGCGCATGACCGCATCAGTTGGTTTCAGTGGGATGGATTGTAAAACCCCGCCGAGGGTCTTTATGGGAATTCGAATCCTGGATCTCGAGTTGCCACTGCACCTGAGAGTAGGTGTGGAAGGGATTTCGACAACTAGCTTCAAGTGGGTGATAGAAGGGTTGGACGGAAATAAGATTCATTGGGTTGTGGCGGATTATATCCTTCTTGCTTGATGCGGAATTCTGTTCGGGGGTAGGGGCATCCGTTGGCGATTGCCACCTAGAGTATGTTACTTGTCTGTTATTATTTTGGGCACAAAGAGACAGTCGGTCGTTCACTGCATGAACTGGTTGTTCTGCACTTCTTTTCTTAATTATAAGAATGCTTAAGTCAGAAAAAGAAGCGTGAGTTATTTCACATCGAATTTCTCGCCATCGATAACGTGCAGCCAGATTTCCGCCCAAACAAAGTGGGCTCAAGTTAAAAATAACTCTGATAATTCTCTTTAATATTATCGGTGAGTACTTGTCGCTGAAGATTGAATTAGATATGATGCCCGTCTTACCCCCCATCCCTCTGTAATTCTCACTCAGGTACGTACGCCTATCTAACAGCGCGAAACAGCGCATGCCAAAGGTTTGTTCATAGTGTTAGTAATGCACCCGCTGATGCCCTCATGAGCATCAACAGGCTTCAACATAATTGATCAATCAAGACGAGAAGCAAAACTACGGTACCGGGGATTCCCGCATGGTCACCCACTGCAGTACTAACCTGGCGATATCATGCTTAGATATGGCTGAGCGGACGGGAAGCCTCATTTTCATGATTCTATGACCGTAGCTGCTACTTGATGGCGTCTAGTGAATTTATCTTAGTTCTTAATTTTTGCCATGAAAGCTACCACCACGGGAACCTAAGTACGAGCAGTAAGTAAATCTGTATCGATGTAAAGATATCTGCGGCTAGCGCCATCCTCTACTTACTCCCCGAAGGTATATAGCTACACCAAAAACCGCTCCGAGCACCCTCGGTTTCACAAACCCACCAAGAAAGATGCGGATAGCGTTTCTCGTGGTACCCACCAAACTGAACGACACAGTGGCTGTGTCCAAACCAAGACCCAAATAAGTGGGAAAGCAGTCACCAACTTCTTGTTGTCTGCATTGTGAGCGAGAATTACTTCTATCAACTACTTGCCTCTCTCTACCACATTTTTCAACAATAGAACAATTCAACACGGAGTTGCTAGTTTGGGACTAGTGCTGTCTCCTGTTTCGTTCGGTTCGTACTTCTCGCGATTGAGCTACTAGACCCTACGGAATCGAAAGCTTGTTTTTGTGGAAAGAGGATAGGTCTATTTCGGAATTTAAATTACAGGGACGCGTTAGCGAGGGTTGGTTGAACAAGGAGATGCGCGACAGCGGGATGTGCCGGTAGCGACGGTTAGCTTGGTTTAGACTTTGGGAGCATGTGGACTTTAGTCAGAGCACCTTGCAATTGTTTTGCTAGGGCTTGAGATTTGGTGATTCAAAGAGTTTATTCAAAGCAGAGTGCTGAACAACAAAAGCAGTTGGTAACCTGATTAAGAACAATCCTTTGTAGGGTAGGAGCGAGCGGCTCCCTGCGCAGCACAATAGCTCACAACACTAGGTACATACCTAAATGTGTAGTGGTGACGCAATGGTTTTAAGTTTTATCGAACCCCTATAGGATGATAGGTTATGTGTTGTACGCTATAACTAAAGAGATACTCCCGTGGATGCCACCGCGGCAGAATAACGGGCCAGAATCTCAAGGGTTAGAATTCTGCGTAGTTCCGCTGGCCACCACGGGATGTGGCGTTCCACTGTTGTCTTATGCAAACACAACAAGCTAGCTTCACAAATCTTAACCATTAGCTCAGCCGTACGATATCGAAACCAATAAGGGGGTAATCAACGCTGAATGAAAGAGATGAGTTGAATTTAGAGAAGTATCTATAAAGGACGGTGGGGGCCCAACTAAAGACTGCCGATAATTCTTGCTTTCCTTCTCCCACTGACATCTAGGTAGACAAGAATATGGTGCTCCTTGCAAAACCTGCTCTCGCCCTGGCCCTCACCCTGTTAAACCTCTTGCCCGCAGCTGCAGCAGCGGACCCCGACCTTAGCGCCGTCCTCCAGAAGTTCCCAGAATTTGCGCCGCTAGCCAAAGATGGTGTGCTCGAAGTCGCGTATATGGATCCGGCTACCCACGAAGTGGTCAAGGAGGACTTTGGAAAGGGGAAGAAGGAGAAACGGGACTGTATGTTTCGCTCGCATCTTTTGTTGGGAGGTAAACTAACTGCGAATAAAGCGGATGACACCTTGACACGCCTTCTAAAGCAGAAGAGAGCCTATGGCTGGTGCGAGGCCTACTGTGAGAAGCCAAAGCCGTTCACGTCGACGAAAGTTGTGTATGTAACGACCACGGTTTGTGGATATGGACAGCGCTGCCGCCCATCCACCGCGACAGTCAAGAGAACCACAACCCAGGTGGCAGATACTACTGTAACCTGTGAGCCCACCCTTCCTCCCACCCTCTCGGTCATGTTGCAGCCTATTTACTTGCTACTGATGTGCTGATATCCACATGCTGCCAGCCATCGTCGAAACCACAAGCACAGTTGCTACCACGACCATAACCTCAACCCAGACCGAAACAAGCACTCTCACCATCCCATCCACCGCCGGTGCAGCCCGCCGCCGCGCCGTAGCGCTTCCGGCGTACCTCCGTGGTTACCGACCCCCCCAGATCTCATCTGCGTGCTATAACCTGCTCCCCCGGCCCACAACCACCGTGACATACACATACACCAGGACACGCACAACGCGGGGCAGCGGCGTCACCACCACCACCACCACCACAACAGCCACCTCCACGCCCTCCACCACCACCACTACCACCATTCTCACAACCCAAACCGAAAAAACCACAACCACCACAACCGTCACCGTCTGCGCAATGGCAACCTCCGGCGTCTCCGGTATCGCCGTCGCCCCCCCCGGCTCACTCCAAGGTTATAACGCACAAAACCCCGCCCAGTGCTGCGCAGCCTGCTATGCTGCCCCAGGCTGTGTCGGCTGGGCCTTTCTCGGCCCTGGCTTCTGTTTCTATGGCACTGGGTCTCCGCCGAATACCGGCCCGCCGACTACACTATGTCCGTTTGGCAAGGGGGGCTTCTCACTTGGGACCGGCGGCCCGGCGGAGTTGCAGGGAGGACCGGGCGAGTGTATGGCTTAGAGGCGGTACCGGTCTTGTTAGGAATGGTAGTGGGGTGTTTGTTTTTTCTTACTCTCTTCGTTAGTGTTAGTGACACTAAATTCGTAATTCATAATATTAGTCTTTAGAGTGCATAACATAAGAATCGTTCGAAGAGGCGTCTGGATTGACTATTCATGATTAGCGGTCGATTGATCCCTCGTGGACAGGACGAGATGCAATCGGATAATGGCCTTGAGGACCTCGTGACTAATAGGGTTTGCATTGGCGACACATGTTATTCATACACTTCTGGTGGACGGCAGAACAATTAAAAACCCTTATTAGCCGTCCGAAAAACGCTCGCTTTATATTGGCACCGAAGAATTCTAGGAACCATCAGCATCAAGTCACATTCTGCAGTATAAAAACATCGACTAGCCTGAGAGCGGGAATTAGACAATTCTTCAAATTCCATAGACTCAGGTGTAGCGAGGACCCCATTTACATTAACAACCTCCACAAAATGTTCTGCCGTAATGTTCACATACACAAGGTATATATCGGCTTTTGCGTGGCACATGCGCTAATAGATGTTTAGTACAGCGGAAGAGCGCGTGAAAGTGGCTGGCTGTGTGGAGCTGCATCAAACCACAATGGTAGTTCAGACATTTTAGATTGGTAGTATGCCTCATGCATTCCCTTGCCTACGGATACCATTCTTACAGTCAGAGAATTGTTCAAATAACAGCGGTCGCAGAACAAATACAACCTAGTTTCAAGGGTCACGCTGAAGTTGTAATATCTCCATTGCTAGACTAATGGCAAATTTTTTTGCTGACGGAAGTGCATCATGGATCATCACTCGATTACAGGCTTACAATTCTGTTGCATAAATAGATCTCAGCTCTCATACGGGCTGACTGGGCTGGCTTTGATACGGGCTGACGGAGTTCAGCCGTCTCTACATTTAGATGAGTACGTACGTGTTCGTACCGTATATATATGGCCTTGTGGCCCTCTTAGAAAGTACAATTAAGGCTTCTAGCAATCAGTATTTCAACAAATTCTATTGCGTATTGTGGAGGGGAGAACTTCCTTTGATTTAACAGACGGTAATGTGTTTAGAGTGCAAGCAATAGGGCTCGGTGGCAGGGGATAGGAGAAGGACGTGTGCCTGCTGGGTAAGTTGATTTTGAACCATAGCCTTCATATATTACCGTGTAGAATGAAGCTATCCACGGAATTTATTGATACTGAGGGCGATCTGTTCTCCTCGTGTGCTATTCGATGCCGAAATGTGTTTCCGAATATCCGTCATTAGTTCTCCAACTTCCATCTCGTCTTAACAGACCGTGGTTCCTCTGTGTCTTGCATTTCAGGCCAATCCAGCTCATCACGGTGATAAAGTGCGGAAGGGCGTTCATTCTGCGCACAGGTGCATCGCGGAGAATTGAAGTGGGTCACAGAGTTTCACCCTCAGGAATGCAACCACAGCTGCTACTGCGTGAAGTCTCGCCCCTCGCTTCCTTAGAGAGACGCAAGAGGATTAAAGAGGAGTGGAGCTGCGGAACTCTAAGACTGTCTATGGATCCATGAGTTGAAGCTGTGATGAGGTACACCAATTCTAATTTCCGTTCTACCGTAGCAATCGGAGGTATATATAAAGATAGCCACCATCAATCCCCTTGACGTATAGTTGAGGTTTTGTTTAAAAGGTTCTTTCCCCCATATTATGGGGTTTGAAGTAGGCGCTTTCGGATTACTTCTTGTGGTGACTTCAATAAATAATTTCCTTCAATTGGCACGTCATTGATTTACTTGTTGGATGCCCTCCGTGAGCTGCCATTTAATTGTGCAGCTTTTAGACCAAATATTCTAGTACTTTTGTCTCGTCCCCAAACTCTCGTTGCCTTCACTCGCAGGCTCGCTCGACAACGATAAACGAGGTACGAGTGGCAAACACCACTGGAGGTTGGGCACAAGACAACTGGTACTTTATTTATAACGGGCAACCACGCCAGCTTGAATGAACAAAGTAGTAACTATGGAAATGAAGATTATACGATCTCGCTCAACCAGCGATACCAATACTACCCTTGCAATCCTCGAGCTAGAGATCCTACTCTACTAATCCTACTATAGTACAGACATACAGATCAGTCAAAGTTAGGCAACTCATAACTACGGTCATAGAATCATGAAAACACGGCTTCCCGTCCGCTCAGCCATATTTAAGCATGATATCGCCGGGTTAGTACTGCAGTGGGTGACCATGCGGGAATCCCCGGTACTGTAGTTTTTGCAGTGTTCGTTTTGATCTTTAGTTACGTGGAGACTTAAGAAGGGTCACCCCGATGAGACTACTTGATGGGATCTAAAGTGATATCCGTAAAACCTCTGGTGATGGAAGTTTTGATGGGTTTTAAGTGGCCGCTGCTGATAAAGGTGCGCCCTCGGGTTCGAAAGCACACCATAGGAAAGAGTATACTGTGTTTTGTGTAACGTAGCCTTAACAGGGACCGGGTGATAGTTGTGAAGCGATTGTAGCCAGTTGTGCCACGGCAAGTTACGCGTACAATTCTACCGAAATTCGGAGGTCTCCAGATGCGGGTAGTCCGTCCAATAGAGTAAACTATTACCCGTAAAAGTCCGCCTACATAAAACAGAGCGAGGTTGAGCTATGGTCCTGCGGGTAAGATAGGTTACGCGGCGGATATGCTTTTACTTATTTATGCTGTCGAAAGCAAGCTTTGCCGAGTGGGCAAAGCTAAAGTAGTAGAGGGCACATATCCCACTCACTCGAAAACGTAGCTACCCTCTGCAGATTAGACGCAGAACTACGAAGCGATACATCGCTATGCGGAGTGACGACCCCACTTCGCGACATAATACCTAGTGGTGGCTACTGGAATTCTATAACTGTCGTAGTTTCAAAGTAGCACATGATTGAAGTCGACCAAGCTGTGGTATCCCGTCATCTCCGGAGTGTGTATACCGAACTGAAGCCGCTCCTATTGTAGCTACGAGACCTGGAGCAAGAGTCTTACACTTCCTCTGCATACGATGCAAGTACTATCAGCTTATCATCGTCCATAAATGAATACATTGTCCAGAACAGTATTATTCCACCCGGGTCTGTGTTCACACCTACTGGAGTCTAAAAACAACCTATACCCCACAGATGAGACTGAGCAAGATTCACCATGAAATCCTCTTCATGCTCTTGGGTCGCCAGCTCTACAAAGCCCCAATTAGCGATTCATCACAGCGGATTCTTGACTTTGGCGCCGGAACTGACATCTAGGCGGCGAACATGGCTGATAAGCATCCTTGAGAAGGGGTTGTAGCCCGGGGTTAGGAAGTGCGGGACTGATGTATGCAGGCTTGATGACATCTAGATGAATGTTATAAACAGCCACTTGTGCGTAGCCAAAGGATCTGGGATTTAAGCGGATTATTAGTACGCATGAATGGGGGGTTCTAACAGATACGTTGATGCTAACATAGTCCGGATCCTAAGGCACTCTAGCATTGTTGTGCTCGGAAACTGGTAGGTGGTATGTGTGAAAAAGGTTTTGGGAGCTTATAAGATGCAAGATTTCACGTCTATTGCATATCGGATATAACTAGAACCTTAGGAATCGAGGCGGATGAAGTGGACAGGATTTGTACGGATGCTCTCCAGGTGTGCGAAGAAGAATAGCCATATTTACAACTACTTGTATGTACCCCCTCTCCACCTCCCCACACACGAAGGTTTATTGGAGGGTTGGCTTAGTGTGGGCTAGTTATGTTGTGGATGGGTGAAAGCCGGATACCAGGTAGGAAAGAGGGATCTGTAAGAAAAGTTACCCCTTTCCGGATCTGGAGATTCAATTTTTTCTGGTGGGTTGAGAACTGAGAATTGTATGCGTGAGAAACCATGGTGCCAATCAGGCAGCAGGAAAGGGTTTTATTAAAGGATTTGGCGGCTTTTTTTTTCATAGCTATGAATACATGAAGTAAAGGTTGCTGGAACTTGGCGCAACAATCGAGACATCTTAATGCGTAGAGCCCAAGAATCCCGAGATACGTACGAAAAGAAAGTCAGCCCTATGGCCACTAGAATCGTGACCCCGTCAACTCATTCCGCCAACAGTTTGTCCGGTTGCTTTTTTGGTGTTGAGGTCATTCCTCGTAAGAGATAGATAGCTATGTCACGTATCAGCTAATCCACTGGCACTCAACATCGATTGGATCTGGAAAGCCTCCTAGGTTTTTATTTTACTTAGGTCCCCCGAGGGCCCACTATCCTAATTCCGGATATTACCGCTCTAGAAGAAACGTGTACAGCTACGGTCATTGAAACGTGAAAACAAGGCTTCCCGTTCGCTCAGCCAGATTTAAGCACGTTATCGCCAGGTTAGTACTGCAGTGGGTGACTATGCGGGAATCCCTGGTACTGTAGTTTTTGTGCCTCGCCTCAATACTGGAATATAGCCTTGCCATTCCACAATGTCTCACAAAGTTCAACGATTATCACTCGAGTCATGCTATCGTGCAACTCGCGTATGGGTTTGATTATTAGCATTCAGCTGAGCTGGTGAGCACGAGTTGAGTCCAACTACTCTGGGTTAACGGACTCTCTAAATCTTCCCCGAAATAGGCCTAGGCGGTGAGGAACCGTGTAAAATGCCTGAGGTCTGTCTTGATTCAGGTTGACTCCATGATGATAGCCGAAGTAGCGGAAATCTCCCAAGTGGAAATCCTAGCTAGAGATCTCTTCAGTTGTTACAAGAGTTGAAGCCTCTAGTATTATATTCAAGCTAAGATCCTAGCCCTTTTTCAATACTACCTGCTGAAACGCCTTGACGTCGTTACAACCGAGCTTCGCTATGCGTGTAGGGTATACGTTGACCTGGAGTGCTGAGTGACAGGCTTGACAGTCTCATGTTGCATAGTTCTGGAGTGAGATGAGGGGAGTTGTGGGAATGGAGAAAGCCAGGTACCGGGTCTAAGCAATAGGTGTGTCTCCTCAATTTATCTTTAAGCCACCCGAATATACGTTTTATTATTCGAAATGCTATGTTAGGAGGGCGTCGATTTTCAAGCCATACACTTTTCCGTGTGTGTGAACCGTTAAGTAATAGAAGGTATTGATATATCGGGCCCATCCGTATCTGTTCTTCATGGCTAACCCACCCACCCACCGTTGCTCGATTTGTTTCCTTGGCACCAGCACATGCTCATCGGTAGCGGCCATTATTTGGATGTTCAAATTGATCATAATTGCGATGCTGCAACATCAGTAACGCTCTAGATCTCCAGTACCTATATATGTGGAAATGCTCTGGTTATCAACAGCCGATAATGCATGAGGGTTCAGAAATGTCTTACCCGCTTAGCCGCCACCGTCAGCCCTAGCAATTGTGACTTGCGACACTAGGTGTGTTAACATACAAATTTTGGAAGGTAGCATAACACCAACCCTCCGCACAGACGGCTTTCTCACAGGTCCTAGGAAGTTTACTGGAGTGATTTGTGATAGTTCTCTAAATTTTGGCTCATGCTTGAGATATTGCCTAACACGCTTAGTTATTAACGCAACGAGGCCTTGTACTCTACTTCTACATGTATAAGCGTTGTACTACAAACTAACTGCCTGGTGAAAACTTGAGTTACTATGAGGAATGCCGGTACAAAAAGCGATTTCGAACATGGAACAGGGTTTCTCAGTTAAGCCACAAAAGTCAAACCTGATGTATTGCCTACGAATGGCTTCAGTTAGCTCACACATATCTAAACGGTTCCGTCTAAGAATTATTCTGCACAGCAGGTAAAGAATCCTACTAGGGATTTGCAATCGCCGACAATTATGTTCTGATCCCGGAGTACTGCGTTGGATTTACCTATCGGTAGGCCATTTCAGCAATCATAAAAGATGACGGCCGAGGCAAATCCTACTTTTTCACGCTAGTCGCCTAAAGCTGGGCTCTAGGTATGCCTACCTAAGTAAAAATGTAAGCACCCAGCTGGCCCATTAAGTATTCAACTTGGTTCTGGACATCGTATTACCACTCTCTTCTATAATATTTGATATTATGTAGATGTGATATAGGCAGGTGTTGCGACGCGCCATTCTTGGGGGTTTAGCCGCTAGCTAATCGGCAACATTCCGAATCTAAATCAGGCTAAGATATGCCGATCCGTAGTTCACCGTCAGCTCGGCGGGGTGGGGTGGGCGGGTTGCAGATAATAAGCCGAAAACAGACCGGCACCACCTCAAGAGCCGGACCAACACGGAATTCTCCAGCGAATGAAAACCCAACGAAGATATGCCGCGACATTGGTGTAGGCCGCCATTCTGTTTCATGGGGTGGTGGCGCAAATCAGCAGACTAGTATAATATTAATCCATCTGGTTGGTTGCCGTAGAATATATCCGAGGGCAATGAATTCGAAATTGCGCAAAAACCTGACTGTTGGGTCCTGCTTTCTATGTTCCATTGGCTCTCTATTTCAGCTCAATTGGCCAGGATGACTCGATCACACGAGTAACTAGTAGCAAAAAACGATGTAAAATAGATACCCCAAGGTGTGTGCGCTCGATGAATATTTCAAGGTAAATTGGTGCGGGTTACTACAGCGAAATGAAAATGTCGATGACAATGTATATTCGGTAAGGAAGTGCTGCTGAACAGAAGGGCTCGGGTATATGCGTACAATCTGCATCCCCAGTACATACTTAGGTAGCATGTCGTATCCGCCGCTGTGGGCCCAGCCTGCGCAGCTGTGTAACCCAGTTTTCCAATTCCAAATCGAAATGAAATAAAACCTTCGCCCTCATTACATAGGCATGGAAAAAACTTGATTGAATGAGTTCATCTATGTAGATATCTGGCATTCCACAGAACTAAAGTTCGCCAACAGTAGAGTATACATACCAGTCCTAGATTCGCTTACCTGCGACATCAGATGCACAGTACTGTACTACATACTGTACCTCCGTATACGCAATGGCGGGGTACCACTAAAAAGGAGCAGGAACTGGTAGCTTTGCTCGGGAAGCCTGCTGTTCCCAAATTGGTTTATAGCTTCCCTCCTGCATCTGGAGACTAATCGAAGGGAAATTTCCATCTTAAGTTACCACTAGCCGACTACATAAGAACTAGCGGAGGCACACCTCCCAACTACAGTAGATATTAAACATCCCCAACGGCTACCGCGCGTCAATCCCAACCCACCCCCCTTCCTGGAGAGGCTCACATATCCACCCACTCTTTCCCAACTCCAGATTTATTGCAAAAAATATCACCCAGATCGCCGGGGCCGTTACGACACAATGGCAAATCCAACACCATCAAGTACACTGTCTCCAACGGGGCCGATTGAGGACCGCTCGCAGGATATCATCACGGTATCGATTGCGATGATAATTCCAATGGTGTTAATCGTGTTGCTTCGGTTTTGGGTGCGGTGGAGGATGAGAGGGCTTGGTTGGGACGATTGGTGTATTGGATTAGCTATGGTATGTAGATAAATCAGCAAATAGTGCTAGAGAAGTACTAATAACACACCATAGGTACTTACAGTTGGAATGAGCACATTCGTCATTCTCTCCACGGGTTACGGCGCCGGGAAGCATATGAAGGACATTCCACCAATGGACATTCCCATCGGGCTGAAGGTGAAGGGTATTATATTTAAATTTACACACCACGACTGACAACTGATCGTTAGTACAACTTCATCTCACAAATCATTTCAGTACCCAGTATGATGATGATGAAAATCAGCGCCGGACTTTTCCTACTCCGTCTCGCAGCAACAAACGTCTACCGGAACATCTGTATTGGTTTCGTCGTAGTGATGACGCTATACTCGATTGCCTCGGTGTTCACAGTCATTTTCCAATGCATCCCAGTCAATTCCATATGGGATCCGACGGTGCATGGGGCAAAGTGTTTGTCTCCACATGTGAGAGTGGCCCTAAGCAAAAGCTACTCAATCATCTGCGCCATCTCCGACTTTTTCTTAGTTTTGTTGCCGGTAAGTCTCTGCTATCAGGGCCATCGTATGGTGCTAACTACTATAGATTGCAATGCTTTGGAATGTCCGGATCTCCCGTCGCAAGCGTATTGCGATATGCAGCATCCTTGGCGTCGGCACACTGTAGCTATTCCTTTCCCCAGCCTACCCCGCCTTCTGCTCCTTTTCTAATACCCCGCAGAGCGGCCGCCGCTTCAATCGTCAAAATCACCTATTTAAATTCATACGGAAAAAACGGCGACTTCCTCTGTACCTCTCACCGCCGCTTCACCTCACTGTCCAGCTAACATCACCGCCAACAGGGGACACGATTCATATCGCAGAGTGGGTAACAATTGAGATCAACATCGCGATTATCAGTGCAAGCATGCCGGCGCTCAAACCACTATTCTCGAAAATTCTCGAAAAGACGGTATTATCGTATGGCTCCCGTACCGGTGACTCGCAAGGGCACTCGTTATCGGCGCTAGGACCCAATACGAAGGGTGGGATCACAAACGATATAAGTGCTGGACGACAGCTGCATTCAAAGGGTGGGACAAAGCTGGATAATGAGAGTGAGGAGCAAATCATTGGAATTTCGAAGTTCACAGACGTCAGGGTGGATGTGGAGACGGTGTCGAACAGTAGTACGGAAATATGCAATGGCCGCGGGCATGGAGTAAGGTAGTAATAAATTCTGGGTGGGGAATCTAGACAATTTTTGCGAGTCGATAGTTATTGTTTGGCGTGGGTTGGTTACGGATTGTATTTACGGAGGTGCGTTTTTTTTTATTGTACGACTTTTACAAATCGCATTGAATGCCGTGAGCATTAACTTCAAAATTAATTTATCTGTGTAGTTATATGGAGTGGAAACGCATTTCGGCGGTAAAGATACATTGAGATACCGAGATTGATTGCCGTTTGGCTGGGCTAGGGTTTAATTTTTTTCTGATACAATTGCACCTTCCTCAGAAGGTCTTTGTGCACCACGTGGGATGGCGCTGCAAGGGTCTGCGCGGACGAGCCTTTTGGAAGTCTGCCCAGAGAAAACGTTGAGCAATTAGTTTCATGTAGGGGCAGGGGAGTTTGTTCTTGGTCTTGGATGAACTTGCTGGATTGAGTGAATGGTGAGAACCACAAACCCCACAATGAGCAAGGGATGTGCGATATTCGGCAATCCGAGGACTTCATTTGTTTTCGTAGGCCGAAGATGATTTGATTTTAGGATAATATGGATTTGCAACGGTATGCACTCACTCGGATTCGTACGGGATGAGTTTCTCGGCCTTCGCACCGTCGCTATTACACTGTCGACCTGGATGTGTACTACCCCGGCAAGGATTTCTTCAAAATTGTGACGCCACAATGAATTTGTGTATGCAGGTAATGGCACTTGTTGCGTTCATAATGACTGGAAGCGCTGAACCGTGGAATAAGCGAAGTTGATGGGAACCTTTAATTAAGTTTTGACGCTTAGAGCTATCTCGATGGTCGAATGACGCTAAGATACTCAAATTTAACTTCAAATGGCCGCATGGACTTTAGGCGACCCGTAATCGCGGGTGGAGCTTGCTGAACGACTTTCTATCTCACCATAGAGCGAGGATAAATTCAATTCTAGCCACCCGAAGCGTGCGGCAGGTATATTATCCCCGAATGACGTCTGGACTGCTCTCTAAAAGCATTGAGCGTCTCTAATTTTCTGACTGCAGACTGCGAAAACGCTTGGGGTTCCTGTGGTAGTTGTGCATTAGAATGACAAAAGAAATCGGCCCTCGGCTGTGTAGTCTCCTACGGTGCATATTGAAACCCCCAATACACGTGTACGGAGGCCAACACATGGTTGCTTTCCGTAGATACATCTAATTAATCTCTATCGCTTATGCCGTCTCTAAACCGACAATGCCGATTTTGACTATAGTAGTACTAGGTATACCTGGGGATATGGTCACTAATATCTGGTGAAGTAGGTGCCGGATAGAGTTTTCTCGGCAGGTAACCCCAGGGAACATTCATGGGCGTTCGAGAGTTTGGGTGAAATTTCGTGGCACATGCTTAATACCGGTCTTTGAACTCATGAGTAACCCAGAATGCGCTGATCAGAAAGATCCTACACGTAAACTGGCAATTCAGTCCCTTGGGCCGAGTTTTCCGGCCCTAGATCTGGGTGTATTCAGAGGAGACTTGCTGCGACCCCGCCCTTCAATCACCTCAAATAATTGTGGCTAAATATCGGTACCTGTCGTAGGCGGAAAACTAGCTCGAAGCTAAACTCATTCCATTGCCTGATGCCTAATACCACCCACGTTTGGCTCTACCCTTTGACACACAGATTGCATTTACCCGTAGGTGCTGATCCTTCTCGCCTTAGCGCTAGCTCTATATACCCTACATAGAGAGAATCGATACCATAATGTTTCATTCCGCATAAGCGAGTCCCGTGTTCCGTTGTCCAGGGCGGGCAAAGCGGCCCTGTCCAGCTAATAAATTCGACTCTGGTTCTTGAGGTCGGATAGCCATGAATGGCAGTTGGATCTGTAGCTGGTGGAACCTACATCGGTGCTCCCATGAGCTCAATCTTGGGCTAGCGAAACGTCACTCGTCTTTTAGCCTTGATTCTCGGAATTCTTGCAGTATGCCTGGAGACTCCACGTATAAGAATGTACGCTCTAGCAATCCATAGATGCACTATATCTACAACGGGCCTGCAAAACTGCGGATCTACGAATGTCTCCTGTATGAGATCTTGGTCTAGGTAAAGCCCTCGTATAATAGATATGTAATTACGTAAAGTGTGATAGTTCATTCATGTTGCAGTACATCCATTTTTCGTCACCTTTTCAACAGTTCCTATACCTCTCCGCCAGTTCATCTTATAATATTGTTCTGTTCCTAAATCCCAGAATCTATCTCACACCCTCATCAAATTTAAAAACATTAACGCATGATATCATTTAGTAACGTATTTTACCGGGTGACCGCCCATGACCGGGAAACCGACCACCCGCGGGTGGTATTTATTGACTCAAATGACCTGTCTTAACCACTCTCCCTGACCTAGTCACTACTGGGGGTTGACTACTAACCCCTTCTCTCCCTTTTCCATGCTCCATAGCATCCTCTAGGTCCAGCATATCACCAATATATACAACAGAGTCCTCCTCCCCCCCATTCTCCTCCTCATCCCACCCCTTTCCACCCACCATATCTTCTTCCTCATCCTCCCAATCACTAAGCACAATTACAGGTACCTTCTTTGCACCTATGATCTTCTTTTCCGCATGTTTAGAGCTCTTTGACCCTGCTCCAGAGGATACTACCTTTGCTGCAGCCTTTTCTTGGCGCATTTTGGCTTTGGCCACTTTTTCTCTGTCTAGCCTCTCTCTTTCTTCCCTGAGCTGAACCACATCCTCAGCTGTATACACACGAGCTTTACCAAGGTGGCGGCGGTCCTTTGCTGCTACTGCAGTGGTGTCCTTTGCCCCTGAGCGAAGTGTTCTCAGCATTTCATCTCCTAATTCCTTATCTGCAAGTGCACCCTGAGCTGACCTTCCCAGCTGTGCAATAAGAGCCTTCAGCTTGAGAGAGGAAGGTGAGTGGTGAGTGACAAGGTGAAGTGCACTGCGGGCTAATCAGCTTACAGCTCTGGGCTGTCTGGGGGTTGCACTGAGGAATGGAGTGGGAGTGGCTGGCGGGGATTCAAATCGAGTGATATTTGGTGACTGTCGAAGTAATACCTTGCGTGGGTTAAGAGGCCAGATCCCAGTTGCCTTAAAGGCACTCAAGATGTTGTTCTTGGTATATGCTGCAGCTCTAGCACGTGTGACAAGTCTGTAGGAATGAATTAGAGTGGAGTATAGAGTGATATGGCAGGTAGACTTACTTATAAAACTGTCCTTTCTTAATTGCATTCCCACCTTTTCTAACCCATATATCCAGCTCATTGCTATAGCAGCGGGAAAGAGGACCAAACAGCCCAACATCTAGAGGTTGTAGGATGTGTGTAGAGTGTGCAGGAAGGCAAATAGGGTGAATATTTCTTT
>Ga0307512_10001544_pt1 | contig 32298 bp, 31 predicted proteins | sample 14_EM_MG_FD_200267 | JGI IMG/M metagenome (GOLD analysis project Ga0307512, IMG submission 200267) | Populus trichocarpa ectomycorrhiza microbial communities from riparian zone in the Pacific Northwest, United States - 14_EM | ecosystem: Host-associated > Plants > Roots > Unclassified | place... | reverse complement strand
GCTGCGCGCGGCCATCGCCCAGCTGTCGGAGGGTTTGGCCAAGAGCGAGCGGCTGGTCGAGACGGCCGACCGCGCGGCTCGGCTGCTGCCGGCCATGCTCGGCTCGAACGGGCCGCGCACCTACCTGGTTCTTTTCCAGAACAACGCCGAGATCCGCGCGACCGGCGGCATGCCGGGCGCCTACCTGGTCATCAAGGCCGACGGCGGGGCAATCAAAATCGTCGATCAGGGTACGGCGGCGGGCGATCTCGAGGTTTTCGACAAGCCGGTGCAGAAGCTTGACGACAACATGCTGGCGCTCTACACCGAGCGGCCGGCCATTTTTCCGGCCGACGTCAACCTCACCCCGGATTTTCCGACCGCCGCGCGGCTTGCCCAGGCGATGTATCAGAAACGCAAGGGGGTGCGGGTCGATGGGGTACTGGCCACCGATCCGGTCGCGTTGTCCTATCTGTTGCGGGTGACCGGGGCGGTCAAGGTGCCCGAGGGCGAGCCGCTCACCGTGGAGAACGCGGTCCGCGTCCTGCTTTCCGAGGCGTACGCGAAGTATCGGGATCCGTCCGATCAGGACGTTTACTTCGCCGGTGCGGCGCGCGCCATTTTCGAGGCCCTATTGCACGGCCAGGGTGACCCGAAGGGGATCATCACCGAGCTGGCCCGGGCGGCCGGCGAGCGGCGGCTGCTGGTCTGGAGCGCGGATCCGGCCGAGGAGGCGAGCGTTACCGGCACGGTGCTGGCCGGGCGGATGCCCGATGACGACGGTGGGACCCCGACGGTCGGGGTGTTTCTCAACGACGGCAGCGGCGCGAAGCTCAGTTACTACCTCACCCAGACTGCGGTGCTCAGCGTCGGCGGCTGCGAGCCGGACGGCACCCGGGAACTGCATCTCGCGCTCACCGTGGGATCTACCGCGCCGGCGGCGGGGCTGCCCGCGTACGTGACCGGGATGCGGCTTTCCGGGGATGCCTACACGTCGCGGACCAACGTCATGGTGTTCAGCCCGACCGGCGGTGGCGTTGCCAGCGTCACGGTGGACGGCAAGGAGCAGGAGTTCGGGACCGGGCTGGAACGTGACCGGGGCGTCGGCGTGATCACGGTGGATCTGCCGCCGGGCGGCAAGGCGACCTACGACGTCACGCTGCAAACCGGGGTCCTGCCGGTCCAGGGCCAGGCGATCCGGCCTCGGCTGTGGACAACTCCGGGCGTACGGCCGTGGCAGAGCGTGGTGACGGGCGGGTCGCAGTGCCCGGCGGATGCGGAGGCTCCGACACCGACGGATTAGTTCAGTCAGCCGGTCCTGCGGAGGCGATGGCCGAAATAGGGCGTACATGTGCCCGATTACACCGTTTTGCTCTAGATGACAGGATCGTGCCAGCAGATGGGCATGGGCCACGCAACTGCTGTCGTGGCGGCGGCTCGCGTGCGTGCGGCCCTCGACGAGCTACCCGGCGTCGAGGGCCCTTGCTGCGGTTGTCACAAAGAATCGAACCGCGCTCAACCGAAGCATGCGCTCGTGACCAGACCGACGCGGTTAATGGAAAGGGAATCATGAGCCGTTCTCGGGCTTCAACGGTTTTCGCGGCCATCGCTATGGCAATGGCGATCGCGGCGGCCACCGTCATGCTCACACCGGTTGCGGCATCAGCCGCGCCGAAGGTCCACTACCCGCCGCCCCCGCCGTCGCTGGTGGTGAACCGCGGCGTGGTCAAGTACGGCACGACGGTCCACGCCACCGGCACCAGCTACGCCGGCCGGGAGCGGGTGTGGATCAGCGTCCTGTTCACGCCGCGGGGCTCCCACCGGGCGAGGGTCGTCAAGACGGGCAGCGTCTACACCGACCGCCGGGGCACGTTCTTCCTCAACCTGAGGATGGCCGCGCCCGGCGTAGTGGTCATCAGGGCGACGGGCCGCACTTCCCACAAGACGGCCTCCGCCTACGTCACCGTCGTCAACAGAAGGCAAAGCAACGGCGGCTGGGTGATCAGGAAGGCGGCGTTCACCACCGCCATCAGTACTCCGGGCTCGGCGGGACCGGGCTCGACGGCACCGCCCGGCGGCGCGGGCCTGGCCATCGCGGGGCTTGGCGTGCTGGCGTTGGCCGGCAGCGCCGCGTTCACCCACCGGCTGGTCCGGCGCCGGCGCAAGGCGGCAGTCGCCGCCTGATCCCGATACGACAGCCGCCCCAGCGCCGTTCGGCGTTGGGGCGGTTCTCGTTTGCGGGCCCGCGGGGCGGTTTTGCGAAACGGCCTCTTTTGGGCTAATCCGGACAGTCCTGGCGGACCGGCGATGCGCGCGAGAGGGCAAACGGATACCCGATCTCCTCGGGCGCCGCTGGCGCGTTTTCCATAACGAGGCGCCGCCCAGACCCAAGCTGGGCGGCGCCTCGCCGGACCAGAGGCGGATGGCGCCTCGCCAGACCACGCGGTCTTAGCCTCCACCCGGCGCCCCCGCCGGAGCAAGGCGGCGTGGAATCCGGCGTCCCGGAAGGGATGGCGGCGTTTGGTCCCCGCCGGCCCGCCAGTCGGCGGGGACTCCGCAATCGGCGCGCCTGAGGCCGGGCTTTCCGCATCGCTCCGCGACAGTAGCGCCGAATGTCGACGGGGAGGAATTTGAAACGCCCGAAAGCACGTGCTAGTCGCCGCTCTGGCCTGTTGGGGTGAGCGGGCGCGAGAAGACCGCGCCGGGCCGCATCGACAGGCACTCCAGCGGGTGGTCGCCGAGTCCCTCGAACGGGCTAACCGGACAGGTCCGGGAATCGGATTTATCCGTCTAGAACGGAACACGGTTACCCGATCGCGGACTCGGGCGTCGTCGGGGAAATTGGATGAGGTCCGGTCCACCACCGGGCGATGCACCATCCATTCTGGACCCCTGAGTCGTTTGTCAGGTCGACACCAGGGCGTACCCCATGTCGTAGAGGAACCCGCATGCGCAAGCTGAGCAAGAGGTTCACGACCATCACCGTGACCACGCTGGTCATAGTCGGCGCCGCCGGCGTGGCCTGGGCAGCCTGGACTCTCAGCGGCGCGGGCGACGCCCAGGCCAAGGCCGGTTCGGTGATCGCGCTCAAGGTGACCAGCGCCGGGCTGCCGGCCGGCGGGCTGAGCCCCGGCAACACCACCGCCGTCCTGCTGACGGTCCAAAACAAAAACCCGTTTCCGGTACGCATCACCGGGATCCGGCTGAGCAAGCTGTCCTCGACGGCGGCCGGCTGCGACGCCGACGCCAACGTGACCATCGTGAACACCGCGCCGCTGCCGACCGACGCCGCGAAGGTGACCGTCCCGGCCGGCTCCGAGGACACGCCGGCCAGCGCGAAGATCACCTGGGACGGCCCGCTGCGGATGCTGGCCGACCCGGCCAACGAGTGCCAGGGCGCGCCGTTCACCTTCAACGTCAGCCTCGACGCCATCAGCGCGGCATCCTGATGACCTCGGCGGAGCGCGGCGCGAGCGCGGCTATCGCCCCGTCGCCCGCTCCGCCGGGCGACTCGTTGCCGAACGCGAGCAGACCGAAAGCGAGAATGATGCGCAAGGGCCGGCTCGATCGCCGCGGAAAGGTCATCCTCAGCGTCGCCGCGGCGACCGCGGTGCTCGCCAATGCGGGGGCCGCCTGGGCCTACTGGACGCTGCAGGGCGACGGCGACGCGGTCTCGGTGGCCGGGCGGGCCGTCGAACTGAAACTGCAAGGCCACTCGGATGACAGCAAGCAACTCTTCCCCGGCGGGACAACCAATCTGAGCGTGACGGTGACCAATCAGAACGACTTCGCCGTCAAGATCACATCGCTGTCGCGCGGATCCGGCGCCGTGACCGCCGACCCGCAGCACCGCAGCGGGGGTTGCCGCGACACCGGTGTCGCCGTCGTCCAGGCGGTGATCGACGTGTCCTGGCAGGTCCCGAAGAACACCATCGGCGTGTTCACGGTCCCCGACGGGCTGAAGATGAACAACAACTCGGACAGCGCCTGCCAAGGCGCGACCTTCACCATCCCGATCCGGGCCGTCGGCGTCAGCGACGCCTCCTGAGCCACCCGCCGCCTACCAAACGTCTGGAGTGGGAATCCGCTGTGCATCGGTGGCATAAGTGCGTGATCGCCGGGGTCACCCTCCTCGGTTCGGCGGGCTTCGGTGCCGCATTGCACACCGGAGAGACCACCGACCAGCAGATGACTCTCATCGCCACCCAGGCCACCAAGCGGCCCAGCTTCCTCAGCCAGGCCGAACCGGTCGCCGAGCTGTACCCCGGCGCGAACCGGCGGCTCGCGTTGACGCTGAGCAACCCGTACGACATGGATCTGGTCGTCACCGACATCCGCGCCAGCCTGGTCGCGACCTCGCACGCCGGCTGCCTGCCGACCACGGAAAACCTTGAGATCGGCCCGTACGGCGGCAGCCTGCCCATTCGGATCGCGGCGAAAGACAGCCGCCGGGCCGGGGTCGTGCCGCTGCACATGCCCAACTCGGTCGTCGACGCGTGCCAGGACGCGACCTTCACCGTCGTGCTCGACGCTGTCGCCGGTCCGGCATCCTGATGCGCCACCGGCGCGGCCGGACCCGGGCCTGGCGGCTGCTGCGGCCCGCCGTGCTGACCACGGCCGCCGTCGCGCTGGCCGCGGTCGGCGGCGCGTCGGCCTTCGCCGGCTGGCAGGTCGCGGTGACACCGGAGGAATTCACCGTGTACGCCGCGAGCATTCCGCGGATGGCCGCGCCGATCGCGACGTCGCGGGCGATCCCGCAGATCGCCTGGACGGCGGTCGAGATCGCGCCGGGCGTGGCGGTGCAGCGCTACGTCGTCACCCGGCACGTGGGTCCGGGCGCGCAGGTGGTTTGTGACGTGCCCGCCGTCGGGGCGCTGCGCTGCGTCGACCCGCACGCGCCCGCCGGCTACCCGATCGTCTACACCGTTGCCGCCGGCCGGGGCCGCTACTGGCGGGGGCCGGACAGCGCGCCGAGCGCCGCGATAACCATGCCGGGCATCGCGGTGCCGCTGGCCACGGGTTCCGGGTCGCCGTCGGCCCGGGTGAGCCCGCCCAGCGCGAGCGCCAGGAGGTCGCCGAGCGCGACGCCCACGGTCTCCGTCGCGGTCCGCGCACCGGAGTCGGCGACGGTGACGACGACGCCGGCCACGGTCGACGCGTCCCGCAGCCAGTCGAGTAGCGGCCCGGCGCTCGCCACCGCCACGGCGAGCAGCAGCGCGCCGCCGACACCGACACCGGCGCCGCTCATCTCGCTGGGGTCTTCGCTCGGCCTCGGCTGAAACGCCAGCAGCGCGTCCCCGCGAATGCCGGGAACGCGCTCTGCTGAAATCTGCTCAGGCTGCGGAATGCCGGCCGCGGGCGCGGTCGGATTTGCGCCCGGCGCTGGTGAAAATCCGGCGCCGGAGCACTCCGACCGAGCCAGATCGGCCGCCGGGAATGGGCGACACCGTCGATATCCCGGATTGCCGATCCTTGGCGGAACGTTTATGCGTCGCCATATCGAAAAGCGAGTGAGATGCCTGATCATAGCCATCTCTATATGCTTGATCCCGTTCCAGGCCGTTGCGATACCACTGATGGATGCGTCCCGAGGCGTAGGCGCTGGCGACGACGAGAGCGAGCGCCAGCAGGAAGATGACGACGTTGTTGCCGGGCGCGGTCATGAGCTCCGGCTTTCAGCTTCTGTACAGCTCACGCCGCATCGACCCGCCTTGTCGCCGCTGCGTTGGCGCGGATCTTCGCGGGCTTGGCCGGGGTGCCGGCACCGGCGACCGGGCCGGGCGAATCCTCGACCTCGGGCAGCCGGGTCGCCAGATGGAACAGGGAATGCGATGCCTCGTCATAGCCGTCGCGATATGCCAGGTCCCGTTCGAGACCGTGCCGGTACCACTGATGAACGCGCCCGGCGGTGTAGGCGGTGACGATGACGAGAAGGATGGCGAAAATGACCTGGTACAGGACGGGGCTGGCTTCTGTCATACAAAAATCGTAATAACATTTGGAGAACGAACGCATCGTCTTAATCGCGGCATCGGCGTACCTGTCGGGCAGGCGGGCGCTGTCTGATCATCCCGTCGCTGCCTCGATTTAGATCTAATTGGCCCCTATCCTGCGGGTGCGCCACTTCTGGGCTAACCCGGACAGCCGTCGGCAGGTGATCAACTGGTGGTCGTGGCGTACGCGCGCCCGATGCCCGGCGGCCGGTCCACGGCGTTCCTTTGGGGAAGGCTGCACACCCGCCGTTCGCCCAGCCCCGAGTACCTCCCGGCGCCACGGATGCGGGTGCGCCGTAGCTAAATACCAGACAAAAAGGTATAAACTAGACTACTTGCAGTTGATACTTTTGCTGTTACGCAAGCATTACGCTGAGCGCATGCACGCTCCCGCCGTCCTCGTCGCGCAGTTCACGCTGGCCATCGCTCTGGTGATCTTCTCGGCGTACGCCGCAGGTCGGGTCCACCAGTGGTACCGACATAGCTTCGAGCGCGAAGTGGCCTACCGCGACGGGTACAACCAGGCCTCCCAGGCCCTCTTCCACCTGGCGATCCGCACAACTTCCCCAGGATCGTCGCCGCGCACCATCGAACGCGAGACCGCGCCGACCCGGGTCTTGTGATCGCCCGCCCCCATCCGCACCGCCCTCCCCGCCCGCACCACAGGAATGGCCGCCACCATGACTGCACCCGGAAACAACCTGCTCCAGGTCGCCCTGGCCCTCGCCTTCGTCATCGCTAGCGGATACGCCTCGGGACGCATCCACCAGTGGTACAAGCACGGCCTCGAACGCGACCAGGCCTACCGCGAGGGGTACAACCAAGCCTCCCGCTCGATGTTCGACATGGCCATCCGCTCCCGCGCCGGCAAGCCACTGGCCGCCGCCACGCCGCCGGTGCCCGTGCAACACACGCCCAGGCAGGCCACCGAATCGTCGCGCTGGCGCCTCTTCACCAGCTCGGGTGACGCAGTGGCCCGCCGCCGGAGCTGACACCCGCAACCGTCGTGCCCGGGCCGGGGAACCGCAACGGCAACCCGGCCGGCGCACATTGTCCGGGGCTGCACCCCGCAGCCACCACGGATGGAGACGACGGGATGCGGTTTCGGGCGGCCGGCACGGCAGGACGGATCGGCCGTACGGTTACGGCATTGTTGTTCGGCGCCAGCGTGGTCGGCGCCGCCGGTCTGGTCGGCAGCGTGCCCGCAGGGGCGTCGACGGCCGCCGGGCGACCGGCCGCGGTGGATGCGGTGGTTGGTCGGGCCGTTCGGGTTGTCTCGGCGGGCGCGCTTGCTGTTGCTGTTCGCGCCGCCCGGGCTGGCGATCGCATCGAGCTGAGCGGCGGCGTCTACCAACTGTTCGACTTTCTCGAGGTTGAGGCGTCTGGAACGGCTGCCGCGCCGATTGTCATCGCCGCTGCGGCCGGTGCGCGCCCCGAGATCCGCGGGAACGGCAGCCTTGTGATCGAGGGCTCCTATGTGACGGTCGACGGCCTCGCGTTTCGTAACTCAGGCACGGTCAAGGTTTCCGCGAGCGCCAAGCACGTGCGCATCACCCGCAACGACTTTCACCTCGCCCCGGGCGCGGTGAACTGGCTCTCCGTCGCCGGGGACGACACCGAGGTCGATCACAACCAGTTCGTCGGCAAGCAATCCGCCGGGGTGTTCCTGCAGATCGCCGGTCCGGGCACCACCGCGATGGCACAGCGGGTTTGGGTACACCACAACTACTTCGCGGACCACAGCTTCGGCGGCGCCAACGGGGGCGAGGCGCTGCGGCTGGGAGTCAGCGCCCGCCAGCACGCCGTCGCGTACGCCGTGGTGGAAGACAATCTTTTTGAGCGGGTGAACGGCGACCCGGAAGCCATCTCGGTGAAGTCGTCCGGCAACGTCATTCGGCGCAACACGATCCGGGACAGCTCGGGGACGATCACCCTGCGGCACGGCAGCAACAACCTGGTCGACAGCAACCTGCTGCTCGGGGGGACGACCGGCATCCGGGTCTTCGGCAACGACCAGACCGTGATCAACAACGTGGTGCAGGACAGCGGCCGCAACCGGCTGATCGAGATCGGCGGCGGCGACCGGCGCGACGACCACGCCGGCGAGGAAGACCACGACGCCGCCGACCGGGTGCTGGTCGCCTTCAACACCGCGGTCACCAGCGCCAGAAACTCGACGGCGATGGACATCGGCGACGAGGACGACGACTATGCCCCCGACACGGTCACGGTGGCCAACAATATCCTGGTCAGTGGCTATCGGGCCGCTCAGGTCCAGCGCGGCTGGCGGCTGAGTTGGGTCGGCAATCTTGGCAGCGGCCGACTTGACGGCGTCGCTGTCGGCTTCCGGGCCGCCGACGCCAGGCTGGTCAAGGACGCCGGCGGGGTCTACCGGCCGGGGACCGGCAGCGCGGCGCTGGGCGCGGCGACCGGCAGCTATCCCGCGGTGTTGTTCGATGTGGACGGTCAGGCCCGGCCGACGGCGAAACGCAGCGTTGGCGCGGACGAGCCGGCCACCGGCACCGTGGCAAACCGCAAGCCAGCCACCCGCCTCACCCTGGGCTGGTAAACCAGCACGCGGTAAAGGCTGGAGGCGAAAGCGCCGACGCTGCGCCCTACCAGAACCACGGAAGCCGAACTCTGGGGCGAGGCACGGCCAGCGCTACTAAAGCCGCCGTTGCCAAGCCCGCGGGCGAGGCCAGCCAGCGCCGCTACCAGAGCTGCCGTAGCCGAGTTCCGGTGAGGCGCGAAAAGCGCGACTAGAGCTCGACGGTTAGCAGTGACTGGACGTAGCGCGCTAGGTCGCCGGCCATGTCGACCTCGTCGCGGTGGAGGAGCCACTGCACCTGCAGGCCGTCCATCAGCGCGATGAGTGTGCGGGCCGCGTTGGCGCTGTCCACCCCCGGCTTGAGCTTGCCCTGCGCCCCGGCCTCCTCGAACGCCGACCGCACCATGTCGAAGATGTACGCGTAGCGGCTCACGAAGTAGTCGTGAATCGGGTGATCCGCGCAGGTGCCCTCGGCGGAGAGCACGACGTGCATCTCCACCAGTTCCGGGGTGCTCGCGTTGTAGGCCGCCAGGTCCACCATGCCGCGCAGCAGGTCGACGCCCAGCGGAAGCGGCTCGCCGATCCGGGCGCGACTCTCGTCGTCTCGCCTGGTGAGCACCGCTTGCAGCAGGTGCTCCTTGCTCGGGAAGTGGTGGAGCAGGCCGGCTTGGCTGAGGCCGACCCGGTCGGCGACATCCCGCAGCGAGCCCTTGTGGAAGCCGGCCGCGGAGAACACCTCCACCGCCGCGTCAAGGATCTCCTGCCGGCGCTCCCGGGTCTTGGCGTACTCCCCGCGTGGCTTTCGGACCGTTCTGGTCATGCGAAGGAGATTAGCTGGAAACTTTCTCGAAAACAAACCTAGCGCTCGGTCGGTTTTCGAGCGTACCGTCCGACCAAGGCGCCTCGCTGCGGGGCTGACCTGCGACGGAAGGACCAAGCGTGATGCTCGGAAAGAAGATGGTGAGCGTCGCGGCGGCTGCCGCCGCGACGATGCTCGCGTTAACCGCCTGCGGTGGCAGCCCCAGTGAGGCCGGAAACGCGACAAACGGGTCCGGAACGCTGACCCTCGGGGCCCTCGTCCCCCCGGACACCCAGGCCGCGGCGAACGCCAACTGGGCCAACCAATCGCCCTATATGCAGGCGGTTTACGACTCGCTGGTGCATGAGACCCCGGATGCGAAAATCGTGCCCTGGCTCGCGACCAGTTGGTCGTATGACACAGGCAAGACGGTGCTGACGATGCAGTTGCGCACCGATGTCAAGTTCACCGACGGCGAGGCGTTCACCGCCGCGGTCGCGGCGCAGAACATTCTTCGCTTCCGCGACGGCACCTCGGCCAACAAGTCCTACCTGACCAACGTGAAGGACGCCAAGGCCGTCGGCGACGCGACCCTGCAGATCACGCTGACCCAGCCAGACCCGGCCCTGCTCACCTACCTGGCCCAAAATGCGGGACTGCAGGAAAGCCCGAAGGCGTTCACCGCCGCGGACGCCAAGACCAAGCCGGTCGGCTCCGGCCCGTACGTGCTCGACACCACCAAGACGGTGATCGGTTCGAAGTACGTGTACACGAAGAACCCGGACTACTGGGCGAAGGACCAGCAGCACTACGCCAACGTGGTGATCAACGTGTACGCGAACATCACCACCGAGGTGAACGCGATAAAGGGCAGCCAGGTCACCGGCCTTCCGCTGTTCGACAACACGGCCAACGACCAGGTCAAGGGCAGCGGCTTCACGCTCTTCCCGCACGAGTTGGACTGGACCGGACTGCTGCTGATGGACCGGGCCGGCAAGCTGGATCCCGCGCTCGGCAACGTCAAAGTGCGCCAGGCCATCGCGTACGCAATCGACCGCGACGCGATGCTCAAGGGCGTCGACAAGGGCAACGGCACGGTGACCGGCCAGATCTTCCCGACCACCTCGCCCGCGTATGACGCGGCGCTGGACCAGGCCTACCCCTACAACAAGGACAAGGCGAAGCAGCTGCTCGCCGAGGCCGGCTACGGCAGCGGGCTGACGATCACCCTGCCCGAGGTGGTGCTCGGCAGCACGACCGTCTACGACCTGATCAAGCAGTACCTCGCCGACGCCGGCATCACGGTCAAGTACGAGCAGGTCGCGCTGAACGACGCCATCGCCGCGATCCTGGCGCCGAAGTACTCGGCCGCCTGGTTCCGCCTGCAGGAGGACCCGACCGCCTGGCAGATCGCCAACTTCACGATGACCCCGAACGCGACCTTCAACCCGTTCAAGTACACCGACCCGAAGGTCGAGTCGATCGTCAAGACCATCCAGACCGGCTCGGACGCCGACGCCGCGGCAGCGGCCAAGGAACTGAACGCGTACGTGGTCGCCCAGGCCTGGTTCGTGCCGTTCTACCGGGTCGCGGGCAACTTCGCCGCCGACAAGAACACCAGCGTCGTGCAGCAGAGCGACAACGCCTACCCGTACCTCTGGAACATCTCACCCAAGGGCTAGCCGTGTTCCGATTCGTGCTCCGGCGCCTCGCTTCGGGCGTCGTCCTGGTAGCCGTACTGACCACCGTCACGTTCTTCCTCCTGTTCCTCAGCGGGGGAAACATCGCCCGCCGCATCCTCGGCCAGCAGGCCACCGCGGACACCGTGCAGCAGAAGACCCACGAACTCGGCCTGGACCGCCCCGTCCTGCGCCAGTTCGCCGACTGGCTGTCGAACGCGTCGCACGGCAACCTCGGCGAGTCCTGGTTCACCGGGCAGAAAGTCACCGAAGCCGTCACCAGCCGGCTCGCCGTGACCCTGTCGCTCGTCGTCGGCGCCACCGTGCTCACCGCGGTCGTCGCCGTGCTACTCGGTACCACCGCGGCGACCCGCGGCGGCTGGGCCGACCGGCTGGTGCAGTTCCTGTCCGTCCTCGGTTTCGCGATCCCCGGATTCCTCGTCGCCCTCGGCCTGGTCACGTTGTTCGCGATCAAGCTGCACGTCTTCAAGCCGACCGGCTATGTGCAGTTCGAGGTGTCGCCGGCGCAGTGGCTGTCCTCGATCACGCTCCCGGTGATCGCCCTGTCCCTCGGCAGCATCGCGGGCGTCGCCGCCCAGATCCGCGGGTCGGTGCTGGACGCGCTCCGCCAGGACTACGTGCGGACGTTGCGCAGCCGCGGGCTGTCGGAACGGCGCGTTGTCTACAAGCACGTCCTGCGCAACGCGGCCGGGCCCGCCCTGTCCGTGCTGGCCGTGCAATTCGTCGGCCTGCTCGGCGGCGCGGTCATCGTGGAACAGATCTTCGCCATTCCGGGCCTCGGCCAGGTGGCCGTCGGTGCCACCGGGCAGGGCGACATCCCGCTGGTGATGGGCCTCGTGCTCAGCACGGCAGTCATCGTCGTCGTCCTCAACCTGATCGTCGACCTGCTGCAGGGTTGGCTGAACCCGAAGGTGCGGGTCGCCTCATGACAGCCCGCACCGAGCAGGTGGCTCGGACCTCGCTGTTCCGGCGCCTGCTCAAAAACCCAACCGGCGTCGGCTCGCTCGCCTTTCTGATCCTCGTCGTGCTGGCCGGGCTGTTCGCCCCGATGCTCGCGCCGCACGACCCGAGCCGGGCCTCCGCCAACGACATCCTCGCCAAAGCCGGCGGCGCCTACCTGCTCGGCGCGGACGGCTCCGGTCGCGACATCCTGTCCCGGCTGCTGTACGCGATCCGGCCGACCATCGAAGGCGCCGCCCTCGCGCTCGCCGTCGCGGCGCTCATCGGCATCACCGCCGGCCTGATCTCCGGCTACTACGGCAAGTGGTTCGCCGGGGCCTCGTCCTGGGTGGCCAGCCTGCTCATGGCGTTGCCCGGCATCGTCGTGCTGCTGGCCGCCCGCTCGGTGATCGGCCCGTCGATGTTCGGCGCGATGTTCATCTTCGGAATCCTGCTCTCCCCGGCCTTCTACCGCGTCGTCTACTCGGCGGTTTCCGCCGTACGCAACGAGTTGTACGTCGACGCGGCCCGGGTTTCCGGTCTCAGCGACGCCCGGATCATCGCCCGGCACATCCTCACCGTGGTCCGGGCGCCCGCCATCATCCTCGCCGCCGGTGTCGCCGGCATCGCCATCGCCATCCAGGCCGGCCTGGACTTCCTCGGTCTCGGGGACCTGTCCAAGCCGACCTGGGGCGGCATGCTCAACGACGCCTTCACCAACATCTACTCCGCGCCGATCCAACTCTTGTGGCCCAGCCTCGCCATCGCGCTCACCTGCATGGCGCTCGCGTTGCTGGGCAACGCGCTGCGCGACGAACTAGAACGCAGCGGCACCCCGAAACGCCGCCGCCGACCCGGCATCGTGCCCACGACGGTGGCCGTGCCACGTCAACCTGTCGTCACCCACGACGAGACCGCCGAACCCGACGAGACCGAACCCTTCGGCGAGATCCTGCTGCAGATCTCCGAGCTGGCCGCCGGTTACGACCAGCCCGACGGAACCGTGAAGAACGTCGTCGAGGACGTCTCGCTCACCGTTCGGCGCGGCGAGGTACACGGCCTGATCGGCGAATCCGGCTCGGGCAAAACCCAGACCGCGTTCGCTGCCCTGCGATTGCTGCCCGCCGGCGGCCGCATCGTGTCCGGCACCATCCAGTTCGAGGGCACCGACCTGGCGTCGGTACCGGAGACGAAGATGACCCGCCTGCGCGGCGCGAAAATCGCCTACATTCCGCAGGAGCCGATGTCCAATCTGGACCCGGCGTTCACCATCGGCAGCCAGCTGACCGAACCCATGCGGCTTGCACTGCGCATCGGCAAGGCCGAGGCGAAGCAGCGGGCGCTCAAACTGCTCGAACGGGTCGGCATCCCCGACCCGGCGCGCACCTTCGCCGCGTACCCTCATCAGGTTTCCGGTGGCATGGCCCAGCGGGTCCTGATCGCCGGGGCGGTTTCCGGCAATCCCGACCTGCTCATCGCGGACGAACCGACGACCGCGCTCGACGTCACAGTGCAGGCCGAAGTCCTCGACCTGCTGCGGGACCTGCAGGCCGAGTTCACCATGGGCGTCCTGATCGTGACGCACAACTTCGGCGTGGTCGCCGACCTCTGCGACCGGGTGTCGGTCATGTCGGCCGGGCGGATCGTCGAGACCGGGCCGACCCGGTCGATCTTCGACAACCCGCGGCACCCGTACACCAAATCCCTGTTCGCCGCGATCCTCGACGACGAGGCCCGCGGACCGCTGCGGACCGAGGAGCCCCAGCATGGCTGAGCCGCTGCTCGACCTCGTCAACGTCGAGGTCGAATACCCCGGCCGCGGGTTCCGTGGCACGCCGTTCAAGGCCCTCAAGGGCGTGTCCCTCGACATCCGGCCCGGCGAGACGGTCGGGCTGGTCGGCGAATCGGGCTCGGGCAAGACGACCCTCGGGCGGGCCGTGCTCGGGCTCGCCCCGGTCACCGGCGGTGCCATCCGGTACAAGGGCCGCGACATCGCGCACCTCTCCCGCGGCGAGCGGCGGGCGCTGGCCAGCGACATCCAGGTCGTCTTCCAGGACCCGTACACCTCGCTCAACCCGGCCTTGACCATCGAGCAGATCCTCACCGAGCCGCTCACCGTCCGCAAAGTCGGGCGGGCCGAGGCGAACAAGCGCGTACGCGAACTGCTTGAGCAGGTGCAGTTGCCCGCCGACTCCGGTGATCGGCTGCCCCGCGAGTTCTCCGGCGGGCAGCGGCAACGCATCGCCATCGCCCGGGCGCTGGCGCTCGACCCCCGGCTGATCGTGTGTGACGAGCCGGTGTCCGCGCTGGATCTGTCCACCCAGGCGCGCGTGCTCGCCCTGTTCCAGGAAATCCAGGAACGGACGGGTGTCGCGTACCTGTTCGTGTCCCACGATCTCGCCGTGGTGCGCCGGTTGAGCCACCGGGTCGCGGTCATGTACCGGGGCGAGATCGTCGAGTGGGGCGACAGCGAACAGGTCACCCGGCACCCGGAGCACCCGTACACGCAGCGGCTTTTCCTCGCCGCGCCGGTGGCCGATCCGATCGAGCAGGAGCGGCGACGCGCCGAACGGCACCGCCTCCTGGAGATTCAGCGCGAACAGGACATCCAGGCCGGCGCCGTGGCCTGACGCCGCCCGCTTCCCTCCGGCCGACAACGCTCCGGCCGACAACGCTCCGGCCGACAACCCTCCGCTCGAGACGAGGATGTATCAGTCATGAGTACCTGGCCAAATCCGCTGCTCCCCGGTTTCAACCCGGATCCCAGCATCGTCCGGGTGGATGGCGTGTACTACGCGGTCACCTCGACATTTGAATACCTGCCCGGGATTGCGGTGTACCGCAGCACCGATCTACGCGACTGGACCCAGATCGGGAACGTGGCCACCCGGCCGGAGCAGGCGGGTGTCGACGACGTGCAAACCGGCGGCGGCGTGTGGGCACCGACGATCCGGCACCGCGACGGCGTCTTCTACGTCATCGTCACGATCGCGATGAGCCCGCGCGGCTGCGTGGTGTTCACCGCCACCGACCCGGCCGGACCGTGGAGCGACGGCACGACGCTCGACGGGGTCGGCGGCATCGACCCCGACCTGGCCTGGGACGACGACGGCACCGCGTACGTGACGTTCTCCGGCCTGCAGACGAGCGGGCCGGAATTCGGCAAACACCTTGGCATCCAGCAGGTCCGGGTCGACCTCGACGCCGGCAAGGCGCTGGAGGAGCCACGGTCGCTCTGGTCGGGCACCGGGCTCAAATTCCCGGAATCGCCGCACCTGTACCACCGGGGCGACCACTGGTACCTGATGATCGCCGAAGGCGGCACCGAACGCGGGCACGGGGTCAGCATCGCCCGCGGCCCGTCACCGGAAGGCCCGTTCCACGGGCATCCGGCCAACCCGGTGCTCAGCGCCCGCAGCACCTCGCGGCCGATCCAGAACACCGGGCACGCCGACCTGGTCGAAACCCCCGACGGCGGCACGGCGTTGGTGCTGCTCGGGATGCGGCCGCTCGGCATGACCCAGTCCTTCTCCCCGCTCGGCCGCGAAACCTTCATCACCCCGGTGGCGTGGGCGCACGGCTGGCCGCAACCGGCGCCGGTCGAGCTCGCACCGCGTGACGGCGTCGACGAGACCGTGTTCGACTTCGCCGATCCGTCCACCTTGGACGATCCGGGGTGGCTGGCGGTGCGGACGACGCCCGCGGCGGTGGCGTCACTGGTCGCCGGCCGGCTGACCATCACCGGCGGCCCGGGCCTCGACGACCTACACCCGCGTTTCGTCGGCCGCCGGCAGACCCACCTGACCGCAAGCGTTTCGACAACCGTCGACGCGTCCGCGGGCTCCGGCGGGCTCGCGCTGCGTTTCGACGAGCACCAGTACGTCTGCTTGCAGGCTCGTGGCACGGGCGACGCCACGATCGTCACCGCGCGGGCCCAGGTCGCGGGCTTGGCGCAGACCTGGCAGGCCACGCTGCCGGCCGGCGAAACCGAACTGCGGATGGAGATGGCCCCGGCGGAACCCGGTTTCAACTCCGCCGCGATGGGCGGGGACCGGATCAGGCTGCTGGCCGGGGACAACCTGCTGACCGAACTCGACGGCCGGTATTGGACGGCCGAAACCGCCGCCTCCTTCACCGGCCGGGTGATCGGCCTCTACGCCGACGAGGGCACGGTCACCTTCGGCGGCTTCCGCTACCGGGGAACCGAGCAACAGTGAGCGCACCGGTCATCCGCTTCGGGGCCGCCTACTACGCCGAATACCAGCGGCGGCCGGACGTGCCGGCCGATCTCGACCTGATGGCCGAAGCCGGCTTCTCGGTGATCCGGGTCGGCGAATCGGTCTGGTCCACCTGGGAACCGGAGCAGGGCCGGTTCGAGCTCGACTGGCTCGAACCCGTCCTCGACGCCGCCCACGAACGCGACCTCGGCGTCATCCTGGGCACGCCGACCTATGCGGTGCCGATGTGGCTGGCCCGGCTGCATCCGGAGATCGCGGCCGAGACGGCGGCCGGGCGGCGGGTCGGCTGGGGCGCCCGGCAAGAGGTCAACTTCACGCACGCCGCCTACCGCTTCTACGCCGAACGGGTCATCCGCCGCATCGTCGGCCGGTACCGGGACCACCCGGCGATCATCGGATACCAGGTCGACAACGAGCCCGGCCCGCGGCTGCTCTACAACGCCGACGTCTTCGAGCAGTTCGTCGACTGGCTCCGAGCACGGTACGGCACCGTCGACCGGCTCAACGACGAATGGGGGCTCGTCTACTGGTCCCACCGGCTGTCCAGGTGGAGCGAATTGTGGCGGCCCGAGGGCAACTTCCAGCCGCAATACGATCTCGCGTGGCGGCGCTTCCAGGCCGAACTGGTCACCGACTTCATCGGCTGGCAGGCCGACGTCGTCCGCGAGGTGACCGGCGGGCGCGGCTGGGTCACCACCTGCGTCTCCTACGACCAGCCGGGCGTGGCGGACGTCGAGTTGAACCGCCGGCTCGACGTCGCGGCCGGCAACGCGTACTACGAGATGCAGGACTCGCTGGAACACCCGAACTCGCTGCCGCGCTCGACCGGGCCCATGGGCTGGGTGGTCCGCGGACCGTGGGCGATCAGCCAACTCGCGGACCTGATGTACTCCTCGAAACAGGCCCCGTTCCTGGTCACCGAGACGAACGCCGGCTCGATCGGCTTCTCGTCGATGAACGAATCCCCGTACGACGGGCAGTGGCGGCAGTTGGCGTGGCTGCTGGTGGCGCGCGGGGCCCGGCTGATCGAGTACTGGCACTGGAACACCCTGCCGTTCGGCACCGAGACGTACTGGGGAGGCGTGCTGCCACACAGCGGCGTGCCGGGCCGCGCCTACCGGGAAATCGCCCGCATCGGACGGGAACTGCGCGACGCGGGCGACGCCTTCGCCACCGCCGAACCCGACTACGACATTGCGGTGCTCTACGACTCGGACAGCAAGTTCGCGCTCAGCACCCAAGGCCCGCTGCGCGCACCGGAAACGCTCGTCGACGCCGACTCCTACCGCCACATCGTGGCGAGTTTCTCCCGGGGCGTCTTCGACGCCAAGCGGCAGCAGCGGATCATCCGGCCGCAGCAGCTGCTGCCGTCGCGGGGCGGTGAGTCGACACCGGAGGAAGCCGCCGAGCGGTTTCCGGTGCTCATCGTCGCCGCGCTCTATACGGCGACGGACGAGGCTCTCGCCTACCTGGCCGCCTACGCGCAGGCCGGTGGTCACCTGGTCATCGGGCCGCGAACCGGCTACGCGGACGTCGAGGGCCGGGCGCGGACCGAACGCGCGCCCGCCAGGCTCCACGACCTGGCGGGTGTCTGGTACGACGAGATCGCCTCGCTGGCGTCGCCGGTCGCTGTCGACGGGGAACTGGGCGGCTCGGCCACCGGCTTCGCCGAGGGTTTGACGGTCGTCGACGCCGAAACCCTGGCCGGCTACCGGCATCCGCATCTGGGCCGGTGGGCCGCGGTCACCACGAAACTCGCCGGGTCGGGCCGGGTCACCGTGGTCGGCACCGTGCCCGATCAGGCCTTGGCCGCCGAGTTGGCCCGGTGGTTGGTGCCCGAGCCGGTCGGCGGCTGGGCGAGCGATGCTTCGGTGACGCTGGCAACCTGCACCGACAAAACCGGCAATCGGGTGTACGTGGTGCACAACTGGAGCTGGAACGAGGCTGGCGCAACGGTTCCGGCCGCGGTCACCGACCTGCTCAGCGGCGAAAGCATCGCACCCGGGGAGCGGCTCGTCCTCCTGCCATGGGACGTCCGCATCCTCAAAGACGCCGGGTGAGCGGCTAGTTGCTGGACACCGCAGCGCCGCCGGGCTCGGCTGGCATTCAACTCGCGCGTGGCTGGCCCCGGCACCGCGCCCCGGCTGGCTTTCACGGGCAGGTGGCGCTTGGGTCGGTGGCGAGGTTGCTTGGGCCCTCGCCGGGGTTGAGCAGCCGGTTGCCGCAGATCCTGCCCTGGGGCGATCGCATGATCTTGATTCCGTACCCGCGGGGATGCTCGAAGTTGTTGTCCACCACGACCGTGTGCAGCCCCTGACGAGCCCCGTCCCCGCCCAGCCGGATGCCGGCGCCGAGCCCGCCGAAGACCGTGTTGCCGCGAAACGTCACCCGGTCGCCGCGCGCCGAGAAACCGGCGCTGTCCGGGTCCCGGCCGCCCGTACACATGTTGTGCTCCACCAGCATCGCGCTGCTGAATTCCTTGACGTCGACGCACTCGGCCGGGGTGTCGATGATGTTGTCGTGGATCCAGTTGTGATCGGAGCGGTCCGGGCCGTCCCCGGGCAGCTCACCAAGCTGCTCGGGGGCGGTGCCGACGTAGATTCCCTCGCCGTTCTTGCGCTGCTCGGCGAGGTTGAAGTTGCGCTGCCCGCAGCCGCGAATCTCGTTGAACGCGACCTCGTTGTCGCTCGACTGGTTCTTCACCCGGACACACTCGCCGAGCGCGTCCCGCACGATGTTGTGCACAACGCGAACGTGATGGGCGCCGTAGAGCCGAATCCCGGCCGTGCCGCCGACGACCTCGAAGCCGGCCAGTTCGAGATAGTCGTGCCGCAACTCGATCAGGTGGGGCGGGCCGTCACCCCGGACAATCTCGGCGTTCACGGCGCTGAACCGGATCGGGTGCGCGGCCGTTCCGGAACGAACGGTGCGGAAACCGCGGGCGTAGGTGCCCGGCCCGACCCGCACGACGTCGCCCGGGCCGGCCACGTCTACGGCCTGCTGGATGGTCGCGAACGGCCTCCCGGCGGTGCCCCGGCCACCCGCACCGGCGGTCGCCGAGACGAACACCGTCCGGCCCGCGATCACCGGCCCGACGACCGGCGCGGTGCCCTGCTTGATCAGGTTCAGGGCGATCAGCAGGACGCCCGCACCGAGGACACCGAGCCAGGCGACGGCCGGCCCGATCCGGGAAGGCCGCCGGTCGTCCGTCTTCACCATGCGTTGCGGACGCCGGTCGGGGCCGCGGTCGCCCGCGCGTGACAGGCCGGGGCGCGGCGCCGATGGGCTAGGTGCAGGACGAGCGCGGTCAGGATGAACAGCACCCCGGCCAGGGCAAGCCACGGGAACGGTGGCGGCGGATTGCCCAGCCGGTTTCCGGGCGACACGGCGACCCCGGCGCCGACGATCGGGCGGGCGGCCACAATGGTCGACCGCTGTAGCTTCAGCACGCCGGCCGGCTCGACGTTCACCCCGTACTCGGACACTGTGATGTCCGCGGCCGACACTGTGGCCGTACCGGAAAAGATGTTGATCCCGCGGCGACCGTCGCGGACCCGGACCTCGCCGACCGTGACGGTGTTGCGGACGTCGACCGCGATATCGGAGCCGCTGATCGTGTCGGCGGTGCTGACCGTGCCGGGGCCGGCCAGCACCAGCCCGCGTTCCGAGGCCGACTCGACGACGTTGCGGCCCAGCCGGGCCCCGATCACCTGCGGATCGACCTCGATGCCCCGGACCTGGCCGGACAGCTGATTCTCCGAGATCTGCGCGTGCCCCGACCGGCCGGCGAGCAGGACCCCGTTGAGGTAGCCGGTGACCTTGTTGGTGGCGACCCGGACCCCGGCGAAATTCTTCACCGCGATGCCGTCGCCGGTCCGCTCGCCGACGAGATCGTTGCCGCTGACAATCGCCGGGCGGGCCACGGCCCCCGCCGCCGGGCCATCGCAGATCTCGATGCCGCGCCCGTTGCCGACCAGCCGGTTGGCAACGACCCTGGTCGCCAGCGAATCCCCGGTGACCCGCACACCGTCCCGGTTGCCCGAGACCACGTTGCCGCGGACCGTGACGGCGCTGGAATTCTGCACGACGATGCCGTCGCCGTCGTTGCTCCAAGCCTGGTTGTCGACGATCAGATTCCGGTCGGACCGGGCATCCATCATGATCCCGTTCAGCCGGTTGCCGAACGAGCGGTTGCCGGACAATACGCTGTCGACGACTTGCTGCGAAAAGATGATGCCGTGGCTGCCGTTGCCGAACGCCACGTTGTCCACAACCCGCAGCTTGCGGCTGTTGGTGTGCGGGTCCAGGCCGTATAGATAGTTGTCCCGGAACGTGCTGCGCAGGAACAACAAACCGACCGCCGCATTCGAGTACGCGCCGAAAAAGTTGTGGTCGAAGGTCGATTCGACAGCCGAGCCCGTCACGCCCCGGCCCCAGGTCACGCCGTAACCCAGAATGCTGTCCCCGCCGAGATACGAGAACCGGGCCCCGGAGGTGGTCAGCACCGCGCCGGCCTGGTCGTAGCTGACGAACGGCCGGCGGATGCTGGGCGTGCTATCCGGGCGGCCGGCCAGCCCCCACGAGGTGATCGCGGTGCCGTTGATCGCCACCTTGGCGGACAGCCCGGAAAGGTAGACCTCCTGGCCGACCTTTCCGGTGGAGACCATCCGGATCTGCCGCACCCGCGGCGCCGCGATGACCAGCCGGGTCCGGGGCGCCTGCACTAGGGCCGCGCGGAGCACGAAGATCCCCGGCCGGAACTCGGTCAGCCAATCCGGATGCGGGCTGGTCCGGATCAGCCGGTAGATCTCCGCGAACAGCACAATCGCCCGCGGCCCGGCGCCGACCTGGGCGGCCGAACCGGTCCAGTCGACGTGGTCGCCGACCATCAGATCTAGTCGGCCGCCGGGGCGGAGCACTAGTTGGTGGCGCTTCGAGCCGGCAAGCATTTGCGGTTTGGTCGCGGCCGCAAACTGGCTCGGGTCAAGCCGCTGCGGATGCCGCTTCGGCCGGACCGGTTGTTCAAACCCGGCTTTTTCGTACGCTGCGGACCCACGTACCCCCTCATGAGCGACCGCCGGGCCAGCACCGGCCAGCGCGACCGCGACCGCCAACGCCACCGCCCTCATGCCGGGACGCTCTCGGGCTCGGTCGGTTGCAGGGTGCGGACCACCTGGTGGGTTTTCACCGAGACCCGGACGTCGCGGGTGAGCCAGCGCTGCTGCCGGATCGTGCATAGCGCGGCCAGCTTCACCGCCGACATGCCGAAGCTGACCAGGATGTACACCGGCATCATCGTGATCAGGTGCAACGGCCGGCGCTCGAGGTGGAACAGCATCTTCGCGGACCGGCTGAACATCCACCAGGCGCCGAGGATGCCGGCCAGCAGGAAATGCCGGTGCACTAGCGCCGAGGTCATAAAGAACGGCGCGGCCAGCAAGGTGCAGCCGCCCACGGCCTTATCGATCATCCAGTACGCCAGGAACGGATGCCGCCACACCCAGGCGCTGGTCAACGCCCGCAGGTCGCTACGCCACGTGTTGCGCGACCAGCGCAGCCGCTGCTTGAAAAAGGTCCGGGCGTCACGCGGAAACTGCGACCACACCCGAGCCGTACGCTGCAAGACCGTCTGATAGCCGTCCTCCAGCAGCAGCATGCTGAGCCGCTTGTCATCGCCCGACAGGCACGGCACGCCCCAGAACGTCTCGTTCATGAACCGCTCGGACAGCTTGAGCAGCAACTCCCGGCGGTAGACCGCGGTCCGGCCGGAAAGGCAGGACAGCGCCCGGCCGCCCTCGGATTGCGACGGCAACTCGTGCGAGTAGCGGTAGTCCAGGTACATGTCGTTGAGGCGCTGCCAGACCGTGCCCGGGTCGGAGACGTTCTGCCGGGCGGTGACCCCGCCGACGCCCCGGTCGGCGAACGGCATGCACACCTGCTTCGCCACGTCCGCGGCCCAGATGGTGTCGGAGTCGACGAGCGCGACCAGCGGCGTGCGGGCGGCCTCCCAGCCTCGCCGCAACGCGTCGCGCTTGCCCGGCACGTCGGTGATGATGACCCGGACACCCGGATGTTTGGCGGCGAGCCGGGCGAGCCGGCCGTCCGTCTCGTCGATCACGCAGATGATCTCTTCGACGTCGTTGGCGACCCAGGAGCGCAGCGCGTCCCGGAAGACGGCCGGATCTTCCTGATAGACCGGCACCACGATGGTGATCGCGAGCCGGTGCTCGTTGACAACCGGCCGGTACAGGGTGGCGGGGACCTGCCGGACGAGCCAGCTGAGCCAGCGGGTGAAGCCGAGGACACCGAGCGGGATGTAGACCAGCAACCAGTTCATCGGGCGACGCGCTCGCTAGCGTGTTCCCGCGCGCGGACCAGCCGGTCGGCCTGCTCGGGAACGGCGACGGCGGCCAGGGCGAGCATCCGCTCGTTCACCCGGTCGGTTGCCGCGGCCATCGGTACGTCCAAGCCGAGCCCCGCGGCGAACCCGAGGAAGCCCTTGGTGTCCTTGGGCAGGCACGCCCCGCCGTACGGGGTACCGCCGGCGATGCCGTAATCGGTGTTGTAGGAGGCCTCGCTGGACCGCGCGACGGTGTCGGCCACGGTCGCCGGGTCCAGGCCGAGATGCTCGCTGACCTGCCACAACTCGTTCCAAAAGCTGATCTTCGTGGCGTTGAACAGGTTGTGCGTGCACTTGATCAGCTCGACCGTCGTCGGCTCGGGGTAGCGCCGGAGTTCGCCGCCGAACGGGCGCAACAGGTCGTCGAGCCGCTCAAGCGTGCGCGGGCTACGCGAGCCGATCACGGTCATCCGCGGGTGCAGGAAGTCCTCGTACGCGCTGCGCGCCCGGAGGAACTCGGGGTTGGACGCCAGCGCGAAGCCCTCGTTGACGGCCCGGCCGCTGGCCTGCTCGAGCAGCGGGCCGACAAGTTCGTCGCAGGTGCCGGGCGGGACCGTGGAGCGCACGACCACGGTGTGCAGTGCGCGGCTGGTCCGCAGCGCGGCGCCGACCGCGGTGCTGCCGGCCTTGATGAAGTCGAGGTCCCAGCGGTAGCCGTTGTTCGGCGTCGGCAGCGTCAGGAAGATGATCGCCGGCTCGTCGCCGAGCACGACCGTGCCCGAGGCCGCGTATCCGTCGCGGCGGAGGGCGTCGAGGCGCTCCGGGTTGATGTCGACGAACGAAACGGCGTGCCCATGCCGGGCGAAGCCCATGCCAGTGGCCGTTCCCACGACCCCTGCCCCCATGATGATGATGGATGTCACCGCAGTCCCCCCTGCCCGTGGCGCGCACCGACGCGCGGCCCGAATACTCCATTTATCCCAATATCGCATGGAATAAGTGGCTAGTGACTTCGAATCCGATTTAGTCGATACGTGAGACGTTTAGGCGCGCTGCCGCCGGTGATCTTGCGAGGCCCCGGGCATCATGGGCACAGCCATCGGGCGCCGTCATCCGCAATTAGGGATAATCCGGACTTTTAGGGCATAAACAAAAGGACCTTACTCTCAGCGACCCCGACATGCGGAAACGGGCCCCTCGTGGAGGGACCCGTTGGCGCTTACGGCGCACCAATTCCACTCGCCCGCCGAAGCGGCCGGTAACAGAGCGTGGGCAAACGGTGCGCTGGTGTAGATGATAACGCTTCGAGTGCAACTTGCAGCAAGTCAACCCGACGGAAATGTCTACGTACGCATAGCGTGACGCCGTTCCTCGCGGGGCAGGCCCGGCGACACCGCGCCCCGAAGCCGCTCGGTGGCCCGCTCGAACGCCTCCCGGGCCAGGTCCTCGTCGTGCACCGCCTCGTCGATACCGTGCGTGATCACTTGCGCGGTGGCGTCGCCATACGCTCGCGCGTCCCGGACACCCTGCTCGTACGCCAGCACCGCCTCATGCTCGCACTGCCGGGCCAGCCGCGCCTCCGTACGCTCATAGGCGTTGCCGTGCGACACGAACTTGAGCCCGACCGCCGCGCAGTCCAACGCCACAAGCAGCAGGGCGATCCCGAAGTAAAACGCGCCGATGCCCGCGAAATCGCTGGTCACGAGATACCACATGGCCTTTGTCCGGGCCCCGAAACCGCTGTCGTTCGCGATCGCCGACGCGTTCGCCGTACGCTGCGCACCGATCTTGTTAATCAGATCTTGCTCCTCGACCGAGCGGGCCGCGCGGGCCGCACGCTGGCCATCCTGCAGCCGGGCGGCCTGGGCATCCAGCGCCCCGGCCTGATCGTCAAGCGAGCGCGAACGGTTGACCAGCTTGTCGCAGTAGCCGCCGGCCGGGCAGCCCCGTTTGCGGGAAACACCGGAGCCGGCGGAGTCGGCAATCGCCTGCCGGTAAAGCGTGCGGGCGTCGCGCCGCTTACCGGCCGCCCGCGCGTTTAACGCGGCGACCGCCTTGTTGTCGGCGACATTCTGCGCCTTGAGCTCGGCGATCCGGGCCGTGTAGGTGGCGATCGCCCCGCTCGTGTCGGCCGCCGCGACCTGCTGATTGTGCAAATAGTTGAGCCGCGCGTCGATCTCGCCCTGATAGCGAGCCAGCATCAGCGGCTCCGTGATGATCACGGCGAAGAGCAGGGCAAGCCCGAGCCGACCGGCATAAAGACCGACCGTTTTCTTTCGAAGCAGCCGACCCGGATCCGCCGAGGCCACGTCGTCATAGTTGATCGCTACCCGCCCGACCACGGCCCGGTCGAAAGACACGACACCGGTGGCCACAAGCGGGCCAACCAGCCACTGCCACCACGGATGCGTGTAGTCGGCGCTGGCATCGATGAACGCGGCACCACCAACCGTCGCGTACACGAAATAGAGCACTATGAAGATGCCGATCGAGCTGTACAAGACCAGGTCAGAGTGGGTATTCACGCTGCCTTGATTGACGTTGGCGATCCGGAGCAGCACGGAGCGACGGGCCTTCGGCATGTTGCCGAGTCTCGTCCATCACCGGACTCCGCGCGGGCAAAACGGGCAAGGCTCTTGGCGTACGGCGCAGAAGAACCGGGCGACGCACACCGTCTCACGGGATTCGCCCCGACACGCCCGGCGACAGCCGTACCATTTTCCGGCACACCCGGTCAGCGCCGGAACACCGATGGTTCCGTGAGCGCGACCCGGACCACCACCGCGGCGTGCACGGTCTGCTGCTGCGGGTCGAGATCCAGCTCAAGCTCCGCGCCGGCGACCGATTCCCCGCCCAACGACATCGCCCGCATCATCGGATGCCCGCCCCCGCCGGTGCCCTCATCGAGAATCTCCACCAGCCGGTCCACCCGCGCACCGACCGCCTCGGCATACTCCCGGGCCCGGCCCAACGCGTCCTCGATCGCCGCCCGCCGCACCTCGACACCGGCCCGGCTGCCCGGACGCAGCTGCCACCACGGACCCGAGACGGATGTCTGCCCCTGATTGGCAAGCCGCAGCAGCAGCTCGCCGAGCACCGCGAAGTCGGTGACAGTCACGGTCGTCGAGACACTTCCGGTGTACGCGCTGACCCGCTCGCTGCCCCGCTTCAGCTCGGGCCGCACCTGCACCCCGCTGGTCTCCCGCCGCTCGATGGCGTCGGGATAATCGTCGAGGGCGCTGCGCAACTCGGCGGCCCGGTCGGTCAGCCGGGTCAGCACAACCTGCCGATCCTTGTCCCGCGCGAGCACGGTCACGGAGAAGACCGCAACCTCGGGCGGCACCTCCCGCAGCGCCTCGCCGCGCACCACCACCATGGGTTGATCAGCCATGACACGAAGCTAGCGCGCCCGGGCCAATCGCCTCGCTCGACGGCTTAGGACGCCGGCACACCGCGCGGCGAACGATCAGCGCAGATCGAACTCGCCGTCCTTGACGGCTCCGAGGAAATCGGCGAACGCCGCGCGGTCGAAGGCGAGGACCCCGCCGTCGCGGTCCTTGGAGTCGCGGATCAGGACCTCCTGCGTGCCGGTCAGCACCTCTACGCAGTTGCCCCCCGAACTGCGAGCGCTGATCCGCCACTGCGGCGCATCGTCTTGAGCGGCCATCGCTCCTCCAGCAGCTATCGGCACAGCCGAACACCCGCGCTGGGGGCCGAACTGCGGAATCTGACGTCGTTTGGTACAGACTGAGGCGGACGACAGCTTAGCAAAGTGCAGACTGCGTGTTGCACCGGATCGGCGTTAGACTCCACTGGATCGTTTCGCCTCGATCGGCTGGAGTTCCCATGGCTGAACCGATCGGCCCACCACTTGGCCCACCACTTGGCCCACCAATCGGCCCAGCGATCGCGCGGCAGCGCGTGCACACCCGGCTGCGCGAGCTCCGCCGGGAGCTCAACCTGCCGGCGGCCGCCGTCGCGGAGGCTATGCGCTGGTCAATCCCCAAACTGAATAGGATTGAGAACGGCCGCGTCACGATCGAGCCCATCGCCGTCAAAGCGCTCCTGGAGTACTACGGAGTGACCGACGCCGACGAGATCGAGCGCCTCATGGACCTCTCGGAGACGTCCCGAGAGCGCCCCTGGTGGCGCGACCGCGTGCTGTCCGACGAGTTCCGCGAGTTCGTCGCCTACGAAGACGAGGCCTCCCACCTGTACGCGTATCAGGCTTCGTTCGTGCCGGGCCTGCTTCAGACGGCGGAGTACGCGGCGGCCATCACCTCGCTGATCCGGGGCACTCCGCCCGGCGATCCGGGCGCGACCGAGGTCGTCGACGTCCGGATGAAACGGCAGGAGTCGCTGTTCCACCGCTTGGACAGCGAGAATCCGCCGGCCCTGACCCACGCCATGGACGAGGCGGTCCTGCTGCGTCGAGTCGGCGGCGATCGGGTCATGGCCGGTCAGCTCGACCATCTGCTGGCGCTGGCCGCCCGGCCGACCGTGCAGCTCGTCGTGCTGCCGTTGAGCCTGCCCGGGCATCCGGGGCTGGGTGGCAACTTCGAGTTGCTGGAGTTCGGCGGCGATGAGGACAGCGACATCGTCTTCATCGAGTCGCCGACGAGCGAGTTCATCTTGCGGGACGAGCAGGACTCGGTCCGGATCCGGCGGGTGATGCGCGCACTGCTCGAGACCGGGCTGTCCGGCGACGCGGCCATCCGGGCGATCACCATGATCCGCCGGTCTGTGCGGTCCTGACCGCTTGCCGCTCACAGCAGCGGGTAACGGGTGACCTCCAGGGCGCGGATCAGTGCCCACCGAACCCGCTCGAACTCGGCCAGGCTGCGGCTCGTGAAAAGGATGACCTCCACGCCATCATGGATCGCCCGCAGCTCAAGCCAGCGTGGATTGCGCCGGGCGTCCACCAGGATCCCGGCGCCGACCCCCGCCGCGGCGAAGAGCCCAACCAAGATCATGGCAGCGGAGTGATACGCCATCGCGAACGGCAGCGCCACGCTCATCTCGACGCCTCCGGCGATCAACGCAACGGTACGACCGGTATGCGCGTGGGTAAGTACCTGGAGAACCGCGCTGAGGTTCGCCGTCGCGTAGCGGCCGTCCGGCGTGTCCACATACCAGCTCGTGATGGTGATCCGCTGGTTGTCGTAGTAGACGGCCCACCCACATCGGGGCGGGTTCACGGAGTCGGGGTCGATCGACATGGGTGCCCCTTAACGTTCACTTACCTCGATGGTCCGGCCCTACCGCCAACTCTGCAACGGTCTGATAACAAATTTCGATCTGCGTGAGGCCATCTGCACTTTGCAGGTGATCTTGTGTGTCGCCATCGAAACGTGCAGTGGGCTGCTCGTTCGGCACGCGGGAAGCCAGCCGAAGGTCCGTGGAACCGGTTCGCGCCCGGTCGCTGCCGGAATTCTCAAAAGATGCATACGAGGACAGCGGTGAACGGTGATGCCTGCGGGGGCCCTTCTGTCAAGCCGTACGGCACCGACATTGTGTCGCTTATCGTTGGTACTTCCTTCCCCGCTCGACGCAACTCTTTCCCAGGAGAGGGGCTACGCCCTACCCGCCTGAAGGACGACACCGAAGTCGGACCTCGCTATAAGAGAGGCTCGTCATGTCAAACCAGGTCGGACCGGCAGTTGCTCGGGAAAGCCGGTGGTGGAGCCAACACCGGTTGACCCGGGAGTACCAGCAGTTCGTCGGCTACGAAGCCGAGTCGTCACGGATCAGCATCTACCAGGCGCTGTTCGTGCCGGGCCTACTGCAGACCGAGGAGTACGCCAGGGCCGTCACCGCGAACATCATCCGCAAAAGCCCCGATGATGACGAGGTAACCGCGCGGATCGAAATCCGGATGAGCCGCCAACGCGACCTCTTCGCGCGCATGTCCGGCCCCAACTCACCGGAACTGATTGCCGCATTGGACGAGGCCGTCCTGCGCCGGCCGGTCGGCGGCAACGCGGTCATCCGTCGCCAACTCGACTACCTGATCGAGTTGGCCGAGCATTCCGCAATACGGCTGATCGTCCTGCCGCTGACCCTCGACGGACATCCCGGCCTCGGCGGCACGTTCGAGCTCCTCGAGTTCGCCAACTCGGACGGCCCGGACATCGTGTTCGTGGAATCGGCCGCGCAGGACTTCATCGTGCAGGATCGAAACGTGACCCGCAGCTACCGCGAGATCATGAAGGTCCTGCGGGAGACCGGCTCGACCGGGGACGCGGCGATCGCCGCCATCGACGCCCGGCGGAACGCGAGCTGACCTACCCGGCCAGGCGTTCCACCGCGGCGGCTACCCGTTCGTCGGTGGCGGTCAGCGCGATGCGTACGTGGTTGGCCGCGGCCGGGCCGTAGAACGCGCCCGGGGCCGCGAGGATCCCCCGCTGCGCCAGCCACTGCACGGATTTCCAGCAGTCCTCGCCGCGGGTTGACCACAGGTAGAGACCGGCCTCGGAGTGGGTGATCTCGAAGCCCGCCGACTCGAGAGCCGGGCGCAGCAGCGACCGGCGGGCGGCGTAGCGGTCGCGCTGCTCGGCCACATGCGACTCGTCGCCGAGCGCGGCGATCATCGCCGCCTGGATGGGCAACGGGACGATCATGCCGGCGTGCTTGCGGACCTGGAGCAGCTCGGCGATCAGGGCCGGGTCGCCGCCGAGGAAGCCGGCCCGGTAACCCGCCAAGTTGGAACGCTTGGAGAGGGAGTGCACCGCGATCACGCCGGTGTAGTCGCCGCCGCAGACCTCGTCGGAGAGCACGGAAACCGGGGTCGTCTCCCAGCCCAGCGCGACGTAGCACTCGTCGCTGACCACGACGGCGTTGCGCTCGCGGGCCCACTCGACCACCTTGCGCAGGTGGGCGACCGGCAGGACCTTGCCGGTCGGGTTCGACGGGGAGTTGATCCAGACGAGCCGGACCCGGGGGTCGGGGCCGAGCGCCGTCAGGGAATCGGACCGCACGACCGTGGCGCCCGAGAGCTGCACGCCGACCTCATAGGTCGGGTAGCAGACCTGTGGGATGACCACGATGTCGCCGGGGCCTATGCCGAGCAGCGTCGGCAGCCAGGCCACCAACTCCTTGGAGCCGATGGTCGGCAGCACGCCGAAGTCGCCCGACGCCCCGCAGAACGAGGACAGCCAGCCGGTGATCGCCGCCCGCAGCTCGCGGGTGCCCGCGGTCAACGGATACCCCGGGGCGTCGGACGCGTCGAAGAGCGCCTGGCGGATGAACCCGGGCACGGAATCGACCGGGGTGCCGATCGAAAGGTCGACGATGCCGCCGGGGTGCGCGGCGGCGACCGCCTTGGCCGGCTCCAGCAGATCCCAGGGGAAATCCGGCAGCTTCGACGACAGCGGCACCGTGGTCAGTGCTCGTTCAGGCCGGCCGGCTGGGCCGCCACGAACGACGCGTCCTTCTCAATCTTGCCGACCTTGGCGGCGCCGCCGGGCGAGCCCAGGTCCTCGAAGAACTCGTAGTTCGCGTTCGTGTAGTCCTTCCACTGCTCCGGGACGTCGTCCTCGTAGAAGATGGCCTCCACCGGGCAGACCGGCTCGCAGGCTCCGCAGTCGACGCACTCATCGGGGTGGATATAGAGCATCCGGTTGCCCTCGTAGATGCAGTCGACCGGGCACTCCTCGATGCATGCCTTGTCGAGAACATCGACGCAGGGCTCAGCGATGATGTAGGTCACGGATCTTTCCCTTCCGAAGCAAACCGCGCACAGAGCCAGTCATACCCGAGCTATGTCGAAACCAGAACAGTCGAACCATGCAGTTGAACCCAGAGCTGTCGAACCAGTGCTGTCAAGCAAGAGCAGTCGAACCAGAGCAACGTCATGCAGAGCACAGCCCCATCGGGCCGCGGTGATTAGAGCCTAGTATCTCCGCCGGAGGAGGTGGCACGTGCTCCGTCAGCAGGATGTGGGACACCGGGTGGTGGTTCGCCGAATTGTAGGCGTTTCGCAGGATCGGCCCCTTTTCACGGATGCGCTTGGCGAGCTGGTCGAGCTCACCGAGACGGATCTCACTCTGGCCACCGCCCACGGCCCGTTGCGGGTGCCGCTAGGCGAGGTGCACCGGGCCAAGCGGGTGCCCGCCGCCCGCCGACCACCGGCCCGCGACGTGGTCGCCCTCGAGTTGGCCGCGAACGACGCGTGGCCCGCCCCGACACAGGCCCGGCTGGGCTCATGGATCCTGCGGGCCGCGGAAAACTGGACCGGGCGGGCCAACTCGGCGCTCGCGGTGGGCGACCCCGATCGGCCGATCGAGGCGGCGATCGACGCGGCCGTCGACTGGTACGCCCAGCACGGCCAGCGGGCTCTGATCAACGCCCCGATGCCGCTGGCGGCGCCGGTGAACGTGGCGCTGGACGAGCGCGGCTGGACGGCCCGCCCGCTCACCCTGGTGCAGACCGCGCCCCTGCTGACTGGCCTGCCCGAGCGGCGCGACCTGCCCCCGGTGGAACTGGCCGACACCCCGAGCGACGGCTGGTACGCGATGGTCGCCGAGCACAAGGGCACCCTGCCGGCGGCCGCGAAAAAAGTGCTCACCGGCGTACCGGAAACGGTCTTTGCCCAGGTCCACGACCGGGCCGGCGGCCTGCTCGCGGTCGCGCGCGGCACCGTGACCGGGCCGGGCCGATGGCACGGCATCTCGCTGCTGCAAACCTCGCCGGAGGCACGCCGACAGGGGCTGGCCCAGCATGTGCTGCGCGCGCTGGCGCAGTGGGCGCAGCAAGGCGGTTCGACCCGCGCCTACCTACAGGTGGAGGAGCGCAACACGGCGGCGGTCGCGCTCTACCAGCGGGTGGGCTTCACAACCCACCACACCTACCTGACCCGGGTCGAGCCGCAGAGCTAGCGGCGGACGGGCCGGCGAGGCTTGCTGGTCCGAGCCATGGCGTAGGCCTTGAGCGATTTCGAGCGGTAGTCGCGGCCGAGCGCCGTGGCGATCCAATAGCCGAGCAGGGTGCCGACGATCGCGAAGCCGGCGTAGAGCCAGACCTGCGAGAAGAAACTGCCCGCGCCGGCCGAGAACGGCGTGTCACCGCTGACGAACGGGCCGGCCAGGACGGTCAACAGCAGGCCGATCAGCGCACCCGCGGTCAGGTCGGGCAGCCAGGTCGCCGGGGGAACCCGCGAGGCGCGGACGAACGTCGTCACCGCGAACACCACGCCGAGGACCGCGAACATGACGATCGAGGCCCGGCTCTGCGCCGTATCGTCGCTGTTGAAGCCGAGCCGGATGACCAGCCGCGCCACCACGTTGACCGCGAACAGTCCCAACCCGAGCAAGGTGATCAGGAACCACCGCTGCTTTCTCATGTCCTGCCTCCGCAAACCGCCCGCGCACAGATGAACGTGGCTCGGGATCGTAGCGTCATTTTCGCGGATGATGTGCTACCTGTCGCCGGGTGAAAGCTGGGAGTCAGCTGCGGATCAGCGCGACGCGGGCGGCCCGGCGCCGATCGTGGCCGTGCCGCCGGTGAGCCAGGCGCCCTTAACGGCGGAAGTGGCCGCCGCGATATTCGCCCGGCCGCCCAGCAGCGCGGCGAGTTTGCCCTGGTCCAGGCGGATCACCGGGGGCGACGTACGCTCGCCGAAAAGCATCGGGCCGCCGCTGCGGATCGCCTTGCCCACGGTCAACTCCACGTCGAGGGTCATCGCGATGGCGGCCGGGCTGATCGACATTTTCGCGCCGGCGAAATCCACTTCGACCGGTTCGGCGGCCCGCGGGTCGAAGGAGC
>Ga0307512_10001543_pt1 | contig 32301 bp, 31 predicted proteins | sample 14_EM_MG_FD_200267 | JGI IMG/M metagenome (GOLD analysis project Ga0307512, IMG submission 200267) | Populus trichocarpa ectomycorrhiza microbial communities from riparian zone in the Pacific Northwest, United States - 14_EM | ecosystem: Host-associated > Plants > Roots > Unclassified | place... | reverse complement strand
GACTCCGTGAATGGACGGTTCGTTCACGGAAGGTGGGCCTCCGTGAACTGACTAGGTACTCCGCGGAGGAACCGCCTCCGTGAATGGACTAGAACGATATACAAGCTTCTAGCAATCAGTACTTTCAACATGCAAATTTCTCTTTGCCACTGTAGTTTCACTGCGGAGCGTCAGGATTTCCCTATATATGATATTGCAGTTCTCCTCAGTTAGGCCGCGAGTTAATCACTCTTATACAAATCGACCTTTCAACCTCTTAGTACTCAATTGTCTCAACACCAACCAACACGTTCGACAGATCCTCGTGGCCGTGCGTACCGCCTCTACCTATTCAACCGAGCGACAACTAAGTGTTTATCAGCCGAAGACGAAAATTGCTTGTAATCGAGAGCAAACCAGAAATTTTCATTCTACGATCTGAATGAATACAAGGAAGTATATATGGGCTAGTTTGATGAATCACGATGTATCCCTATCTTATGATTGCTGTTGTGACCTATTCATGGTAGCCTCCCATCCACGGACGGGTTGTACCATCCATGGACAGGGCGGTTCCACGAATGGTCACCATTCATGGACCCATTCATGGACAGGTGAAAATAAGGTATGCAAATTAAAAAAAATAGCTCCACTTCTACATATCTCTATGTTTTTATAAGCCTACTTGCTTCACTTCGCTGCCATATATCGTTTACAAGCGTACTGGCTTCGCTGCAGTGCTCTACATCTCCTTTACAAGTCCATTGGCTTCATTTTGCTTTTATATATCTCTATTTTTTTGTAAGTCCATTTGCTTCGCTTTGCTGCCATGTATCTCATTTACGAGTCTACTTGCATTGCTACACTGCTATATCTCTCTCTTACAACTCCATTGGCTTTGTTTACTTCGCAGCCAGATATTTCTTTTACCAGTCAGTTTTCTTCGCTTTGCTTCTATATATTTTGGTTTACAAGTAGTTGGCTTCGCTGTGCTATTTTATTAACTCTATCTGCAATTATTTTACTGAGCTAACTTTACTAGTAATGAAATTGCTGGCCCTCAATAGTCCTCTGGGTAGTGAATTTGATTTCTATAACTTATTTTTACTTAACCCATTCATGGGTCCACGAATGGGTCAGAACATTGCTGGTCCTATCATGGCATCAGGAAGCGGTCTTTAAAAACGGAAGAAATCGAGGCAGTGGGCGTGTTTTACGAGTTGGTAAATAATGAAGTGGTTGTAAATGTGCGGGGGTTGTGCGTGTTTAATGACATAGCATACGGTTAATTCATTGTACTTTAGTGGGTGTAATAGATTAGATGAGATATTCTGCTGTGAAAATCATGACTTGGCAGATTCACAATAAAATCTCTTTTGTGATGTTTGACATCCCAAACATCGTACTCTTTATAATCTGCTCTTTACAGACCCTCTAGGTCTGCGGTTTATCCCTCCTGGATGGCCTGTCTCCCAGTATCAGCTAACATTAAAATTTCTGAACCGGAACACCCTTCTATCAGGTGACGTCTGGATGCTAAACCATCCGCAAAGTAGCGACATCGTATCCTCTATGATACCGGACGACACCACACCAGTACCCCATCCTTGTATCAAACCATCGATCCGGATGATGCATCATTCACACTATCAAACGAATCCACCTCCAAACTCGTGTCTCCCTCCCCTACTGCTCTCTGCTCACCCAGCTCGCGCCCATTCGTACTTGGCCAAGCGACCAACTCCACTACACCTTTCAACATCTCCACATCCATACTCTCTGCAGCCCTCAACCAACGCCCCCATACACCGCTCTGCTCGATCTCCCTCCAAAAGCTCAGCAACGCAACGCGTTCCCTCGAGTGCCTCTCCAGGACTTTGGAGCTCCGAAAAGCCGCAACTCGGGAAGGAAAAATACATTCGACCACAAAGAGCAAAAATCCCAATAAATCGTGAGCAGGCTTTGGTCGGTATTGTGCACTCCAGGGATCATCATGGTTCAGCACCTCGCGAGGACAACAGATGTAGCCGCCTTCGTAGAGGAATGTGGTTGTTGGGGGAACAAGGGAAAGGTCGACTGCATGGCCGAAGTCGATGATTACAGGTTGTAATTTGTCGAGGATGATGTTGTCTCGGCGGATGTCACGGTGGATGATATTTGGCGAGGTGTGGAGCCAGTGGAGGGCAGAGAGTGTTTCGAGGAGAGCGGAGCGGAGGGTGGACGCTGATGGGAACATGTGCAGTGCGAAAGGACGGCCGACGGGTTTGATGCCGAATTCAAGTGCTTCCGGGGAGGGGTCATAGATTAGTTGGGGTAGATTGCGATGGGTGAGTTTTCGGAGAATGGTGACTTCTCGCTTGATTGCAGATCCAAATTCTTCCTTCGATGCACATTTGATGGCAATGGAACCGTGATTAAGGTACTGGAATGATGCTACCGTGGATCGACGGGTCACGCCAAGTTGTTTCTGCATGTGTGTGATCCCAATGGCGAATGGTGGGAGAGCAGGTGTAAAGACAGAATCTTGTTTGCAAACATGATCCAGTAGGTACACTACCATATCCTCCCAGGAGGCTGGACTGTGCATTGTGATCCTGTTCTGATTGCCCTCAATCGTCATCACCACCGAACATCGGATATTGGAGAGGATGCCGAGGAAGATGTGGCGGTTCGGTTGACTTCGTTTAATGGATACAAGATAATCATAGACTTGGCCGAGATTCTCATCTTCTTGCAGCTCCTTGTCGGCACACCGTTTTAACTCGAGGACTCCGTACATGCAAGCCGCAAACGGGCGCACCATGTTCCGAAGCGACAAAGACATGTCAGGGGCTATCCCAGGAAGGTAAGGAGAGTTAGTAGTGTCTATCACGGCGACTTGGTTATCGTTCTTCGAATCCGAGAGAATCTTGTGCAGGGTTTCTTGCACGAACGGATACATCTGTGCTTCCTTCTCAACTTTGTACTCATCTCTGCTGTTGGATACAAAAACTGCTGCCATCAAGCGCCGTATGTGGTTTTTGTGGGCTCGCGACAGCTCAGTTGAAGAGCTTGGATGCTCCTCATGTCGAACCGAATCGGCCACCTTTTGCCACATTTTCCGCCGACCAAGGGAGCCTAGAAAGTATGAGCCCTACGCATGCGTTCTCCAGGGTGGTACACTCACCCTCAAAAATGTCGTGTGTTCGGTAACCATGTTCTAAGAATTGTCTTTCCTTGAGGTGCATGTATGCGAGGTGTTCTTCAAGGTTCTCGATCAAAGTGGCGTATCTCTCTTTGTCCAATTGAAGTCCGGATTTGTCCTCTTGGAGTTTCGATTTGTCGTGTTCGAGTTTCGATTTGTCCGATTCGAGTTTAGCTTTGTCATTCCTTAGACCGTTCATCGTTTCCGCAAACATCGCCTTGTCCGCTTGTAAATGCCTCTTATCCTCCTTCAGCGACATCTTATCATCCCTCAGTTCCTCCACGTCGCTTTGCAATGCCTTAATCTCAGCCCGCAAAGGCGTCACAACCTGACACTAACATCAGCACCTTTCTTCCGCGCGGGTCGCTGTCGCCTCTTACCGCCTTTACTACTTCTGCAATCGCCGCTCCAAGTGAGGGAACCGTCTCCAATATCGGACATACTACGACGCAATCAGCACCTCGCTAAGGAACGCCATTGGCTTGTAACGTTGAAGCTCACTCGCTGCGATACTGAACGCGAGTTGGTCGCGCGTAAATATGGCGTCGCAGAGATCAAACGCGTATCGTTCTATGAACTGGGAACGGGCGGTGTGGAAAGACGGGGATAAGCTGAGTTGAGAAAACGGAGCGGAAACATTTGGGGGAGGCTGCGACATAGTGTGGACGGATGGGGGTGGGTGTGGACGTGAGATGTCAGTGCGGGGAAGAGACGAGTGCGAAAGATTCGGGATGACGAATGCCAAGCCTAGAAGTTGCCGATTCCAAATATCGAACAACTCCGGTGCCGCTCAGTTAAGTACATATGGATCATGTTAGAGTAATTATTGATGCTGTACCTTCTGACTTCCGATTTATACGTTTTTGGTATAATCAACAATAAAACGATAAAAAAACTTCAGTACTTATGTCGCCCTGTGGGTGAGTCAGCCTCCCTCGGGTTAAGCTAACTATCCAGGTACATGCTGGACGCTTCACCGGGCGTAGCTAATGAACTCCAGTCTCAGTCTTGGCGCAATACAGGGGAGTCATAAATTAACAGAATAAGCTGGATAGATGGTAACTAGAAGCATATGTAGAGCAGACAAGTTGTTTCTCCTCTCATTGCTAGATACATGTTGAAAGTGGACCATAGATGCATCCAGGCAGAAGGAGTTATGTGTTCTTTTCTCGCCGCTGTTTATCCTGGCATGGGATCAAGGAAGAGGATGGAGGATGGGAATTTAAAAGGGATTTCAGCCGAATTCCCGTAATCACGTGATTCAATTATAGAATCAAGACTAAGGCATTGTTTGCGCTAATTTTTCTTTTGCACCGGTGTTTAACCTTCAATAGACTGAAATTGACTTATCCACGATGCTGCCGGACACATACACAAATGCTATGGCCAACCAACTTGGGCACCACATTCGCCTCTGAAGCTGATGGAAAGATCAACGGCGGGCGTTGCGGAAAGGAGTCAGTCCGGAAAATGACTGGAACGGTGTAAAATGTAGGTAGGTGTAGATATCTGAGCTGTTCTCCATGGGAAAGTGCAATCCAGCCAGTGTTCGAAACGGGCCCGGCCGACTCGCGGGCTTTCGGGCCGGCTTTGGTAGGCCAGGCCGGGCCGGAAGTTTGGAAGCCCGCGCTAAGGGGGGCCGGCCGGGCTTATAGTTTGAAAGCCTGCGGCCTTTCCAAAAGCCTCCGGGCCGGGCTGCATATCTGAAACATGAAAATCAGGGGCGAAACACCCTATGGGATACTGTTACCTCCCACTATTGTCACTAGTTCGAGGAGGACCAACGAAAAAATAACCGCTATTATTAGTATTCAGTAAGTGAATTCGTACCGTCATGGATTCTCAACCGGCCCGAAAGCCCGCAGGCCGGCCCGGCCCGGCCCGTTTCGAACACTGAATCCAGCGGTCACGGACTTCCTGGTTATCATGGACATTCTCAAGTTAACGCCTAGGTTAACAGAGATTTGACCACCGTCCTGGCTTTCTTTGTCTCTTTATCTCTTTTCTCTCTCTTTTTCCTTTGTTGTGTTTAGTGGTTTTGATCATTCTATTGCTCTTTTCATCAATTAAAGGGGAAAAACCATAGAGAGTGGAATTTTCCGCACATAGCCTTAGGGGAATCGGTGCATGTCATACTCTAGATAGAGTGAAATAGATTATGTTTAAAACAGATAAAAACTTGCAGCACCTATAGCACCAACATGACATGCACCACTACCTGCACCATCGGGTATCCCACCACCGTGTGACCCAAGTGGCACGTGATATAGCCAGGGCCGAGTAACTCCAACTCTATAGAAGCGACTCATGACGAGTCTTACATCGTCTTACCATCAAACCTCTACCTGCATTGCCACTTGTGAGCATTAGCAATTGTATCATGTGAATTAGCATCCATAAACGTACGAGATCGTATGTAGCTGTATGCCTCTCGCCCCACCATCCACACCATGCATACCCAGTATCCTGTTCTCGAAAAGGAAGTGCAGGCGCTAACCTCACTTCGTCTCGTTTGCTATCCTTACCATGTACCAAGCCTCAGTCAGTGTCGAAGTCTTGTGCGCCGGAATATTATCAGCAGTCACTGCTCAATACCGATACCACTCCCGAGGGCCAACGCTGAATACATCGCCTGCTTCGAAACCTCACATAAGGACGCATAGTTACTGCAACTTCAAATTACTACCCCTGCTGTGACCCGACAGCACTGATACCGATCAGTCTGTGAGAACTAGGGCACTTTCACAATATCACCACCGGAATCCCAAGAGCACGGAGCAAGCATATTGATGACCAAGCACATTGATGAAACACAGCCTATTTACGAAAGCAGTACAATTAGCAAGATGGAACAGAGGAGATGGCGGAGGTCAATTCTAGGTTAGATATAAGGTTGTTGCATCTTTAGGCGGTTAAAAAGTTTTGACACAAGGATTGACAGATCTGCATACCAAATTGTGTCAAAACATTTCGACCGCCTGAGTATTTCATTAGGATACACAGGTTTCTTTGATTATACGGGATCGCCGCCCTCAAGGTTACTGAATGCACTTTGTTCCTACCTACGGTATACATTAGGAGGACTGTTTTAATGATGCCTAGAGACTCCACATTTGTATAAATTGATTAAGACAGGCTATGGAACGTAGCATGAGGGGAAGCGTTGCAGGTATGCTTAGAACCTATAGAGGACTGGTGAACATTGGGCATGCGGGAATCGGCCCATGGTATTCAGCAGGGCTGATGGTGGGCAGTTGTACAAACTTACTCTTGTGCATGAGAATACAAGCTTCCGTGATAGATAGACAATCAATCACTTTCTTGTAATAAGTTTGCAGCATGGTTCGCAATACTCCGTCCCGTCAGTGCAAGACCTTGCTCTACCCCGGACAGTGATTCGTTGACCTAGACATTCTTAGACTGCCGAACTTTAGGTGTTCAAATAGTGATGCTTAGAGAAGGTTGATTGTATATTATCTAAGAGTGCCACAAGGGCATATATATATGAGTACAAGTGTGAATGCGTGCGTACGCATCTATGTATAGACTCTTCAGGTCGACAGCAATCTCCGGTCATACGAGGCTCACCTCCGGTCATACGAGGCTCACCTCCGGCCATACGAGACTCATCTCTGGCCACAAAAGACAGAGACCTATCATGCAATATTAGGTGCCGGCGGTCTTCCGAGTGACGGATAAATGACACGAGTGATGGTAGTCATGATCGAGTGATGTTGTCCAATATGCCTCCCAACCACATCTATAGTACTCAATCCACACTAGTTGATCATCCATAGATTTGAGAGCCCACCTCACTGTGTTTTAGGCAGAAAAATGGCAAAAATATCCGTGATCCTGTAATCCCGTAGCCAGCCCCCTCCGTCTCCCTCATTGGGTGTAACAAAGACGAATATGATATGACGAAATGCCTTGTGGTTATGTAAGAACCACTGCTGTGAGAATACGGCACCAAGTCTCCCGCAGAGCTGCGCAGCGGTCTCGGCTGCTCTCGAAGTATCCCGCAGAGCTGCGCAGCGGTCTCAGCTTCTCTCGAAGTCTCCCGCAGATCTGCGAAGAGGTCTCCGGACCTCCAAAATTTGATTATTCTATAAGTCAAATCTCGTAGCATCCTGAATGCACCTCCATAACTGTAGGTGCTTTCTGGAGCATCTGAGAATGGTCTTGCAGAGTCTGAGAGCACTTTGCTTAGCTGCAGGGGGGTCTGGGAGCATCTAGCAGTACTTAGAAGCACTGGTGAGGTCGCCCGGAGAGTCTGGGAGGATTGCGTGTGGCTTCCGGACCGATTTACATTTTGCTGATGTAGACGCACCCATCCTCAAATCTCAGAGCTATTTGATGGTGTAGATGAAGTCCACATCTTGAGTAATCTGCACCTCTGGGATGCCTACACACTCCTTTCAACCACAGACAGAGCGATGTTCAAGATTGTATTCTGAACCTCCTGTAGTCAGTTTCAATACCAAGTTAAACCCTCTGAGTTGTCACATGCACCTGCCATGTTTCAGGATTATCTTGTCCATTGTCTACGGCTCTACATTGACATTTTGGCCAAGTATTAGCATCGCAATATGCCCCTCGACACAACCAATGTATAAGACCATGAAGACTGTATTTGAAAAGTGGTCCAACACCTCGAGGGATTCAGTCTTCATTGCAATGCCACATAGTGGCATGTTGGAGTTGAGCATGTTGGAATTCCTGGATAGGTCATTAGTTCAGATTGAGTCAGGATACAGCCCGCCCACATATCCACGGTCAAACAATGGCTGACTGCAGAATCAGTTTTACATGTTTCAAGTCAACCACCTTCCAGTATATGTCAATCTTGGTAGTTGTCAATTGATTGATGGAAATGGCAATTTACATCCCCAGCAGTCAGGATATTGACTGACTTGAGCTGGCATGAGTGAGATTCAAACATGTGATCCTGAAACTTGGCATATCAGATGATATTTTTACTAACAGCTGAACTGAATTTACCAGCCATCCCTTGAAATGCGTAAGCTCACACCTAACCCTTAATACCTGACTGTTAATTGATTCAGTGTGCGATGACTTGATGGGAAGGCAATACTGGACCTTAGGTAAGGACTTATGGGACTTCTGCAACTCACAGTGTGATAAGTGGGAACTGCTATCACCTTTAGGAGGGTTTGCTTGCAACAATTCCATTCATAACTCAAAGAAGGTGACACCATTCTGGGCCAAGTACAATAACCACCCAACAATGCAGTTCCAGCTACTAAATGAGCTCCACAATATCTGGTTGGAAATACTAGTGAATCTAATGACTGCAGATGTATCAGAGGTTCAGTCACATCAGCTGGACAAGCTGTTGAAATCCAATGTACAATAATTGCAATTTGCTGGGGGAACAATGATAGAATTTAAATTGGCAACCGATTGTAGCTCTTGAATAGCTGTTCTGCATGTCTAACAGTCCAAGAATGTTGAGTTCAATCAGACTGGACTGTATGTATTTTGTAAGATCATCCACAGCTGTGTTGCCAGATGTGACTTCAGGAAAACAATGTGGAATCGTGATGTTTTCCTTATGTCACAGCTTAATCACGAGCAACCCCAGGTATTTTGCAAACATTCTCAAAACCACATAGAGTGATTTTCCACAACCAAGAGCAGTGGAATGTTGAACAGATACTTGACTCCAAGAAGCATTATCGGAACCTAAACTATGTAACAGGCGGTATTGGGCGTAGGTGATATTGGTAACAGAAATGTGGGATCAAAAAACAAAAGGAGAGGCTCGATGTTAGTTTTGAAGGAATCAAGAAAGGACTACAGTCGAAGCTGTTTCAAAGTCGTAACTTGCTTTGCTATTCAAGAGAACGAGTAAAGATAGAAGAAAAAGAAATCCTTCAACGCCATCAACACTCTCTTTGTAAAGAATTCGTCTGTCACCCTTGAATCATTACGCATGCTCCGATGTATCATCCGAATCTCATCCTATGATCTTACACATCATGAACATAACATCTTATCAGTTCAACCACGCCACCTCACCCGACATTGCAACACCTCAGACTACTTCCTTACTTTCCAAATCTTACTTCCACCATCTCGCCGCATTCTCTGCGTCTTCCGACGTCTCCAACTTTCCGTATCACAATTCCTTCCACAACATCGCTGAATTCCCATCCCAATTCCTTAGTACATTCGTACTTGTTCAAACTGTGACTGTTTCCCCCTCCTGGGCCCGAGGTCATCCGACAACATTCTGCAGTGGTCCTGGCTTCTGAAGGTATTGTTGGTGAATTTCATCTACCGCCTGTAGGCCATCAAAGAATTTTGCAGGCTCCCGCGTATGGGAATCATACCCAGTCAACTGTATCAGATAAAGTTACCCGTTCCGATACATCTGACTATCCTCAATACTAGATATCGGATATTTCTCCTCACCATCGACTTCCACCAGGGGAGGGTGTTCTATTCATTGACCGACAAGGAGGTCATCCAGCACTGGGTCGAACAGTGAAACAAGTTGGACTCGATGAATTCATATTGACAAAGACAGTTCTAACTCATAGGCATATGGCAATATTCTACAAAGAATTCTAAACGGTTCCAACCTATTCCAATCCAACATCCGAATGGGTCGAGTAGTTGGTATATTTCGGGCATCAAGCCTGGCCTGGGTCCTTTGCTGTATATTTGGTGCAGGAGTTTGTCCTTGGTTTGCCACTTCTTCCTAGACAGTGTTCTTGAGTGGCCAGGCCGGGCTGGCCTTAGTGGTGGCTTTGAAATGAGGGCTGGGCTGGGCCTGCAGGCTTTATCTTGTCGGCCGGGCAGCCGATCTACAGGATGGCTCTTGGCGGCGAGGCGGCTGATCTGCAGGATCGAGTCAGGTGGCAGGCCTGCAGCCATTTGATTGGCGGACGGGTGGCCCATCTGAAGGCTTTGTCGTTGTGGTCGGGCGGCCTGCCTGCAGGCTTAATTTGGCAATGTATAAATCCAACCGAAGAAGCATAAGCATATTTTATTTAAATGACACCCATAGCCGCTGCCAAAAGTGTTTAACTGAGAAAGCCACCAAAGTAAACTCAGCCATCGTCCATCATAAATTCATAACTGGGCCGGGTGGCCAGCCTGCAGGCTTTTCTTTGGCAGCCGGGCAGCTATTCTTAGCAGCCGGGCGGCTGATCTGCAGGCGTTTCCTTGGGGGCTTCTGACCCAGGTCTGGCAGGGCCGCCCTTAGTGCGCAGGCTTTCAGAATAGAGGCCAGGCCGGGCTGGGACCAGCAAGCCGCTAAAACGCCACGCGGCCAGCCGTGCCTCTTAGGAACACTGTTCCTATATTGCCTGACTTAGTTCCATTTCTACTCAAAGGTGCTCATGAACCTGTTGCATCGTAGCTTGACCCTGATCAGCACTCAGGCATCAATGATCTTGTTCATTTGTTGGTTCTTCTACAAACGACATCTGAGGAGTCGTTCCTTGAACCGCCAAGAAAGGGGTACACTGGGTCATTTCCAATAATGCGGTACTTGCAGCGAACTCAGCCAGGTGCAGCCACTGTACCCAAATATCCTGTCGGTGATTAACGAACACTCGCAGGTACTGTTTCATGCTCGCATTCATTCCGTCAGTTCGGCTGTCAGTTTCAGGGTGGAATGCTGTTGTCATTCCTCGATCAATCCCTAGACAAGAGTATATTTTGCCCCAGAAGGTTGAAGCACACTGAGGGCCTCAATCCGAAATGATTGTTGCTGGAGCCCATGATGACCTACAATCTCGCCTAACGACACCTTTGCTATCTCTGTAGCATCAATCGTGGTATGGCAATGAATAAAATGTCGCATTTTCGAGAGCCTATCCACTACCCCTGAAATTGCATCGAACCCTACGCACTCTGGTAACCCTACAACAAAATCCATTGAGATTTCCTCGCATGGTTTCTCAGGAACTCGTAATGGTTGAAGGACCCTAATCATTGAATGTCGGGAGTTCTGGGACTGTATAACGGCACGTACGCCAATGTTTGGCCTGATAGGCATACATATCGTAATTTGAGGTATACGGTTGCAAACATGGACTGGAGTGATAGTAAATAGTTGTATAGGTAAGATTGTCGGTAAAGATCTAAGTCTCGTGGCGGGCAAACATTATTGAATGGCCGTAACACGGCCATAGTTACGTGTCGCCGTTACAGACCATTGGCAACTATGACAATTTCACTCATACTGATCCACTTGTTTCCGCATATCCTTCGAGTAATACTGTCTATCCAGAAGGTTGAACGTCTGCGCTCTACCAGGGTGACCAGCAAGTGTGGTATTATGGTATTCCTGTATTAATCGTAACTGTAACCGGTCATCCTCCAGAACATACCACATTCCTGAATTCTGGATGCTTCCGTCCTGTTCCGTACATTCCGCTGCAGTAATCTACCTCAACGTTTCATTTTCTCGAATTGCTCCAGTATGTTCCCTGGTAATGGGACAGCTATATACGCCTTTGTTATCAGATTGGAAATAGAGGGACGGCCCTGGGCTGGCAGGCTGTCCGCCAACAAAATCAATCGTTCCGGTAGGTTCTGGGGCTTTGGAACCATCTGTTCCATATTTTTTAATCTTTCATCCCCCTGCTCAGGGCGGTCTCCCGGCCTCCTTGTGAACGCGTCTAGTTTCCCGGTTGATTTACCTGGTCTATATACTATTTTACAATCGAAGGGTGTTAAAAACTGTGACCATCGATCATGCTTTTGGTTTAGGAGCTTCTTCGTCATAAAATATTCCAGGTTCTTATGGTCAGTTATCAACTGTAGCTGGGACGCAGAGCCTTCACACTCAGGTCTCTAATCCTCGAGTGCTTTCATAATGGCTATTAGCTCCTTATCATATATATCATAATTGCACTTGGCAGGTGTATGTTTCTTCCAAAAATATGCTACAGAATTTAACACTCCCTCATTGTCCCATTGGGATAACACTGCTGCGGACACATAATCAGAAGCATCTGTTTGAATACTAAATTCCCTCTCATGGTCAAAATGACGGAGTGCTGGAGCGGTTGTAAATGCTGTGATCCTAGTCACGCAAGCCAGTTGTTGTTCTTATTCACATACAAATGGTACACCCTTCTTCGTCAGCCTTGTAAGGGGTTCCGCATTCTCAGAATACAATGGAATGAATTGTCGGTAATCATTGCAAAATCGAACAAATTGTTGTACTTCAAACAGATTAATAAGTCGTCCATACTTGTTCTTCTTCTCCCGGCCACAATTCCAGACAGTTTCAATCTTATCCTCATTCATCGATATCCCTTTCATTGATATAATCAATCCCAAACATCTTACTCTTTGCTTATGAAACTTGCACTTAGCTGGTTTCAAATACAGCCCTGCCTCCAGTAACCGCTGCATAAACCATTTGACATGGCCAACATGCTCTTCTTCAGAGTCACTATATATCAGGACGTCATCCAACTAGGCCGATGCAGCATCATCCAAAGCCTCCCTTATGGCATCATTATTATAGGCTGGGAAGTCCACTGGTTCATTCGTCATTTTGAATTGTGTTATCGTAGGTTCAAACAGCCCATATCTAGTTCGAAAGGGTAACTTATATTCATCCGCTGCCACGTCAGAGAGTAAATTATTGGCTCCTTGAACCTCCAGCTTTGTGTACACAGTAGCATGACCCCAGTGGTTCAGTGTTTCCTGTATCAATGGAAGGGCATACTGATTCTTTATCATCTTGCTATGAATGTCCCAAAAGTGAATAAAGAACAGGAATCCTCCATCTGGCTTCTTGGCGAATAATACTGGTGCAGCAAATGGTGATGATGACTGTCGAATAAACCCTTTGGACATAATCTCCTCATGCCATTCTGTTAACACCACCAGTTCGGTCCTTGACAATGAGTACAATGGCCCCCAGGTGGGAGTTTCCACATCCTGTAGCCGGACTTCATGATCTATCCCCGGTTGATGCGGTGGCAATCGATCACCTAATACTTTACTAAATAGCGGGAGGAACTGATAATACTGTTCGAAACAAAGTACCTCTAGGGGGCGTTCTGTCAAATCCGTTGCTTCAATAGCCTTATTGATATCATAAAGTGATGCCTTGAATATTACAAGTCTTCGTTTCATAACCGTCCTGAAGAAGAATGATTCATGATGCATAACAATATTCCCTCGATATGGCCACTGTGGTCACATTTGTGGCTCAAATATTTCCTCTTGGTTTTGATATACTGGTTCTGGGGGTTTCTCACTAACTCCTCAAACTGTAACAGATTCATCATGGCAATGTGTAACGCAATATTGTGATCCAAATGTCACCATATTGGATGCAAATTGTACTGCAGCAGCATGTATTCATAACCGGGAAATTCCGAGAACGATGAGATAATGCCCCAACTTCGTAAGAAACATCGGTAGCTGGTCTGCATGAGCTTGTATATTCATGCCGACCTTAGTAATATGCGTAACATCTCTGGACTTGATGAGTCTTCCGTTGATCACCTCGACCTGTTTCTCTTCCTTCTGTTCCTGATTGGGTACATGAAGATGGCAAGCAAAATCTTGATGTATAAATGCAATGCCGATAGCTCCGCAATCAACCAGTGAATGTGTGGGCACCTCTTGGTTATTCACGGTCAATGTGCAGGTTATAACTAAATGTTTCCCTTCCATTGAACCTTCCAATACCTCCACCTTGCTAACTGATAACTGTAAAATTCCAAAACATTTCAACAGATTGAAAATGAAACTTTTCCCGTCAACCAGAGCGCCGCCCTGCCTGGGATGCCCAAATCTTTTCCCGATTCCTGGGAACCATCTTGGGTTCCTACTCCATTGGCCTCCGCTCCAGCCGGCTTGAAAGTCTGAGCCTTCTTTGTTGCTGCACATTGTGCCACCCTGTGGTCAAACCCACCACAGTACAAACACCTCCCATCCGCAAACCTCTTTGCCCTCTCTTCTGCCTGAATCCTCCTCCTGCCTGCACTGAGATGCACAGATGCTGGTTCTGTATATCCGGCAATGGTCCCAGCGGATGACGTTTCAGGAGCCTGTGGGGATGGAGGACGCCTGGGGGAAGCAAAACCTATCGCTTCTCCCGGATTTTGCGCACAGTTTTCCGCTCCTCGTTGGCGGATCTGATTTTCTGGCTCGCGGCAGACAGTCACAAACGCAGGAAGCTCCTCGGGCATATCACTATCAGTGAATGAATCTGTCATCTCTTCAGACAGACCCATTCAAAGGGCATTCCTTGGGGCCGATTAATTCCAATCATGGTTGGCAGCAATAACCTGAAACTCAACATAATACTGAGGGAATACGTGGCGCTTGTGTTTGATCTCCGGCATTTTCCATTCTGTGGTGGCTACCTTGTAGGGGTGTCTGAAAGCTGCTTCCAGGAGTTGAATAATTGATAGTAGGTCTCTCAGCCCAATCATTCCATCATCCCGGATGTGTGGCAGGATCTGGTCGAACGCAATTCTCCTCAAGCGGTTGAATTGGTACCGCATCTTTGACAGTTGGTCGGGAAAGCTGGCGGTTTTGTGTCGTATGACCAGCCTGGGCTGAGTGATCCAGCCTCTCACCAGAGTGCGATCTGATGCTGAATAGTCCGGGAAGTCGGGAATTTTCTGGCCACTATCGTCTGGAGCCTGGGGAGCAACCGGATCTGTTCTGGCAGCTAACGTCAAGGCATTTGCTAACTGAGTCCTCAAACTGCATATTTCCTCTCCAGATTACGTGGCATCCCAGGCGAGAACTGCTAGTCCTTCCCACAGCTCCCCGTCTGTGACTGCGGCTGGGAGTCTCCTCCTGATTTCGTGCCGTCTGTTCGTCAGAGTCTGTATTTGTTGCTCTATTTCGGTAGGATCACACTGCAGGGGCAGAAGCTGCTTTGTCTGTTCGTCCGGGACCTGTCATTGTAGGTCGATGATTTGTTGTGGGTGCTCGCACACCATCTGCACTTCATGGATGGGTTCTGAGTATTGTACTACCCTCATTAGTACCTGTTCTGTCTGTGCAAAAGCCTCAGTCAACTCTTCGAATCCCATGGCATCTCTCTGTATGGTGAGGAGTGCCATGATGGCGCCCTGATCCTCGACGGACACCAGGGCCGCTCGGGGTTCTGTTGAACCTGACTTGGCAGTGGATCAAGTACATCTACCAGTGCCAATTATATGGGTTGATTTCGGAGGGACTGGGAGTCGGAGGTACTATAAAAATCAGCGGGATTCCCAAAGACTTAGATGTTGTTGCTGCTGCTGCTGTGTGTCCAATGGTCGAATGGGTTCCTGCACAGTTATGTCCTTCGCAGTCACAAGGTTCTTCAGAATCACAGGGGAACCAGGAGTGTGCTCCTGAGTATCTAGGTCTATGTGGTCCAAACACGGGGTGGTTAATACCGAGTCCGCCCCCTTCTCTGGCTGCCTCTGTCCAGTAATTCTTGCAAGGGGAGAGGACAGTCGACTGTTCCCAAAAATAGGCTTTGAGGGGTTCTTCCTTGAAGGTTGCTGCAGGTAGCACTTCGATGCTTTCAAAGGTGTTCAAGGGTGTGGGTTCAAGAACAAGGCAAAAGATTCCAGCATGGTGAAACCAATTTGATCGTGACGTACAGTTACTGTCATACTTTTGCATTCGAATATGGTGAACTATGCGGGTATTGAGTGATATCACATCCAGTAAGTTGGAGAAGCTCGTCAATATAATCTTCGCAAACATTTAAAGACTGGTGATTTGGTGATAGGCAAAACCAAAAGCAAATGGAACCAAGTTCGGAACATTACTTCCACCCTTTTGATCAATGTAGGTACATTCAATATCAGGTACAATGTAGTAGGATTCGTTCTAGTGTAACGGGCGGGATCGGGCGTAGGTCATCCTGGTAACAACAATGTGAGGTTAGAAAACCAGACAAGTGGCTCAAAGGTCGTTTCATGGGAATCAAGGCAGCACAGAAGTCGAACCTGTTTCAAAGTCGTAACTTGCTTTGCTATACCAGAGACCCAGTCAAGAGAGAAGAAAAGTCAATCCTCCAGCGCCAACAACACCCTCTGAATATACAATTCATCTGCCACCCTCGAACCATTCCACATAATCCAATGCACCATCCAAACCTCATCCTATGATCTTACCCACCATTAACATGACATCCTTTCAGTACAACCACGCCACCTCACCAGACGTCGCAACACCTCAGACCACTTACTTATTATTCCAAATTGTACCCTCACCATCTCACCACATTCTCTGCGTCTCCCAAAGCCTCCACCTCTCCACAACACAATTCCTTCCACACCATCGCTAAATTCCCATCAGAATTCCTAAGTATCTTCGTACTTCTTCAAACCGTGACACACTACCTGCTTCAGTGGGCCAGGTATATGAAAATATCTGAATAGTGGAAGTAATTACAAAACAGGAGGAACACTTGCGAAATAATTGATAAGTCGGACAAAGGCCACTGAAATCTGCTGCAGAGTTGTTGATAGTGAGAACTCAGATGTGTTGGAATCGATTGCACTTGAGATATGGAGGTTTACATAAATCGGATAAGTTCTTCCATCTATTGATTTCTTTTGGCACGTGGTCTGGTATAACTGATGTAGACCACAGTATAACCACCTCTGAAAGGCGGTGAAATGCAGGTAGTTGGTCCCAAGGCATGGCAAGGTTGCCCTTGTGATACAGATCAGTAATGTGACTGATGGGATTTTTCATGTGGATATGCAGGTTGTTTCTTTGTTCTTCTTGCACTTAATAGCCCAGGATTTCGGCCCTAATCAGGTGGGATGATATCATGGTGTTGTGAAGTATTAGTGGCCAGAGTTACCAGCTGGTCTCATAAGTATCCAGCTAAGGGTAACCACCAACCTTACACTAATATTACCATAGAGATTAGACTCTGTACTGAATGTCTTACCTTGTGCTTTATGTGGCCATCTTGATGACACCAATTGCAAACCATACACCTTTGAACATATTCTTATACTGCGGAGGGCTGGCATATGTACCCTTGCAATATTACCACGTTTCAACACTACTAAACACTCAGGTGTAACGTACTGTTGCATTTGGGTGATTCTACACTATAATGCTATACAAATGAACAGTTAGTAGTAACATAGAAGCTTTAGTGAAGAATTGATATATACCCTGTAAACTGGGCATGGATATGCAGTACCAGCCAGGCAAGGAGATTCTGGCAGAGGAGTTTGCAAAATTAACTGAGGACCAATGTGGTTGAATATTTGAAGGTATCTTGATGGCTTAAGAGATATTCACCCAGAAAGCATGGAAGGACATTCAGCAGCGGAGGGAGAAGGAACAAGAGAAGGAACTCCGGATGGGGGAAACCCAACTGTAGTTATACAGGACCACATCTTTAGTGAGCGAGGTCACGGAGGATGTGTTACCATAATAGGCATGGCTTAAGACCGTAAGCGTCCGGCGATAAAGGAGCGGGAGAAGTTACACCCGGATTGGGGTCAGGGGTGTCAGTGATGCGTCGCAATCAATGCCTGCTGTCAAGCATTTCATATATGTTGGTATCAGATTTGGCATGGTGGCTTCGGTGGCGTTCGGGGGCTTACAGCCCCCATCTGCCTATAGCTACGGGCATCAGGCTGGTGGCTTGTGGCTCCCATGGGCCTCGCCCGCCCCCATGGTGAGGAGGAAACCTAGCTTCGGCACTGGCACTCGGCTTCGGGCTCCGGTTGTGATACTAGGCTTCGCCGAGTATGGTCTTTTCTCTGTATATAAGTTTAGTATTTTCCTTCTCTTGTATCAATAGACAATTGAGCTTCTTCGTTCTTTCTCTTTTGGTCTCAACAATATGCTCGCACGGATATGATGTAGAAGGATCTATAGGAAGAAGGGGCGGCGAAGAAAGCCAACCAATTGTATCTATGAGTCAGAACAGAAAAAAGGAGGTATGCTTAAAAGCAACATGACCTTCCCAATACTCTAGCAGCCTTAAGCTGAATTGTTCTCTATTATCAAATCTGTTGTATTGTTGTGGCAACCTAGCGCATTACCATGATTGGTTACGTGAGATCAAATTGAGCTATGCACTCGACGTCATCGACATCTATTGTTTGTTAATCCGCACGAGCGTCTCGTAGTTCTGCTGGATACGTTGCATTGGGCCAGAACCCCTTTGAATTTCCAAACTGTAGTCAGACGGAAGGTTGGAAAAATTTAATCTGGGGTTCTTCTGGAGTGCTGGGTGTGGCCTTGAAGTGTGTAACGTAACCGTGTGGGTACTGTGATGACATTTAGGGTGGATTGTAGAATGTGAAGAGAATCATATTTGAGTGGGGGAGAATACTAGTAGAAACAGCGATAGAAATTTGACTGAGTGGAATTCGGTGATGAGGATAACAAAGAGAGTGTGAGTGTACAGTGCAAAGAGGTGGGTTGTTAAGCACCTTACAAACTATTCGGCGGCCACGCTATGCCTAGAGCTCGCAAGTTTTCCTTTATTATTGACATTCAGTACAGGTCGGGCAGATGCTGTACAGCGCTCCCGCACTGTCCGGAGATACTCCCGCTTTGGGCTCCGCTTGGCAGTGAGCATGATGCTGTCCTTCAAATTTATTACGTATATGTCTACTGTTCCTTCTTTTGTATTGGTAGACAATTCACTTTCTTCTTCTCCATCACATCTATTGTCAACAGCTCCTATCTGGAATACTGTTTTTGATTGTTTTTAGGACAAGAACATCACATGGAAGCACAGGGTGCGCAAGGAATTGAATAAAACAATAGAACAGTTCATTGTCAGGGCTACTAGAAATGTTGGAGAGTAACTGCATAAAGCGAATCAAAATAACACATTCATGTTGCTGAAAATATAAACCAACTACTTTGTCGAGGTTACTCCAGAGGCTCAGTCTTATTGATTTCCTCCTCATTCTCATTGTCATCCTCCCTATCCTCCTCATCACCAGCCTCATCCCTATTCTGATTCTCATCCAGATTGTTACGCTTATCATTCCGGCCCTCGTCCTCTCCCTTCACCGGTTCCACCGACCCCGAAAGCCCAAATGGTACCTTCCACAACCCACAAACCGTGAACGACGCCCAATGATACGGTGCGTCCGTTTCTTCATTATCCCTTATCATTAGCACCGCATTCTGTAGCGCTCGCGCTAAATCTACCACTGCCCCCTGTTCTTCACCACCACCAGCACTGCGCAACTCATCATAGAAAGCCTCTGTAAACGCCCTCCCATCAGCACTTCTTATGGGCCACATAGTCCCCACCACCGACTGCGCGCCCGCCAGCAGAAACGCCGGCGTTAGTCCAAACAACTCGTCGCCGGCCTTCAGCTCCGCGGACCCCGACGCGCATGCGATGTTGACCACAATCGGCGAGCACGTGAAATTCATAGTTAGGATCTTGCGTGCGGTGAGATGATGCGCGGGGGTGTCAGTGCCAATGTCGGAGGTAGTGTCGGTGGGCTGGAGGACCAGTGCCTGGTGAGCACCGTTAGGGGCGGAAACAGCGTGCCCGTGGAAGTGGATCAATGCGGCATCACGGGTGTGGGTTGACCAGAATGGGACGTTAACGTGCTGACCGGCTTGGAGGGTTGTGTGGAGGGTGGTGGCGATCGTGGTGAGACTGGATTTGACGGCGTCAGCTTCGTGTAACTGGCTGGTGTTAGAAGCGTTGGCGGGGTCATAGACAGACAGGACGGCGGCGGTGGGCGGCGGGCGCGGAGAATTCGAAGGTCGGGTTGCGGGCATGGGTACAGACCCGTGCTGGTTCAGACGCGCGAGGTGGTGCAGCATGGTGAGGCTGGGTATGTACACTACGGGGTTGCGCTCGAGCAGGATCTGATCGTCGTCGATCGGCAAGGCGTGAAGGGGGATCTTGTGGAGCTCGAATGTCGGGCAGAGGACCAGGACGCTGCCGGGCTTGGTGATTTTACGTAGGGGAGCAACGAGAGGGGCTAGTTCTTTGAGTTTGTGGTCGGCAAGGTCTGCGTTTGACAAGACGCGGTGGTTAAGGTTGGCTTGGACCCACGCCACGGCCTCGGGCATGGTGAAATCATGCACATCCTCTATCTGGAGGTTGTAGTGGCCCATGATGCAGGTGGCCGAGAAAACCTTCATTCGACCGCTGGCTGTGTCGAATACCCAGTCCACAAAGGTGACGTTGCCGCACGATACCATAAGGCCCATGCGGAGTGTCAGCGGTGTCAAGTCTTCTGGTGTCATGCCGTCGCAGTCGCGGTCCCGCAAGATCTCTTGCAACGGTTCCTTGTTTCCCATGCGCTTTCGGATGTCATTGAGTTGTTTGCGGATGCCGGTAGTTGACCCGATAGGTGCCTGGCTGTTCAACTTGCCCAGTAATTCAACCTCTTGCCGCAGAAGTGCCTTCTGTTCGGGATGCTTCTCGAGCAGTTTCCAATCAGCAGCGGAAACGGTACGACTCAGCGCCAACAAATCCGCCAAACTGACAGCTTTGCTCCGTTGAATCCACTTCCAAGCAATCGCTCGACACTGGGCCTCCAGCGTTTCGTCGTTTGAGTATTTGCCAGCAAGGACACTACAGACAAACCCGTCCTTGTATATCTTCCTGACGTATTCCTCCCCACTGAACTGCTGTTTGGCCTCCAGGATCCGGTAGATGTCCGAGGCGATGGGCTCTTGCTGTCCACGAATGTCTCGCGCAATTTGCGCCCCTTCCTCGAAATAGTGGACTCCCAGTTGAAGTGTCTCATGATCGTAGGTTTGGAGCCCTTCACGCTTCAGTGTGTCTCCAACCTGCCATGTCAAGGTTGCATGTTGCAACCCATGCCATAAGGCGCTGGCATTGACCCCTTCAGCGAAGCCCCATTCGATAACGCCTATGGCCTCTTGAAAGTATGAACGCGCTCGTCGGAGCGTCTCGACCGGTTCGTTTCCGAGATCTCTAACCTTGGTCGTGCGCAGTGTGAAAGTGCATTGGCCGAGCATCTGGTAGCCGAGAAGTGCCAGATCAGTATACTGAGCGGCTTTTTTTGGATCGGTCTGACGGATCATTTCGTAGCGGCGTGCGCAATCGCGCAGCTGCTCAATTTGCTCTTCCGACACCGAAAATGATGTGGATGTAGCATACATTGCTCTGGCATAGTCAAGAACAAGGCCAACCTCAACTCCGCATACACTTGCGATCATGGGTTGTATGAACTTCGGGATCCGAATCATGTCAACCACCGCGAACAATGTGTTGACCCACTTTGGCAGCGAAAGATTCACGTGCGGATCCATTGCATTGAGGGGGGCATTGAGAAATTCGAGGCTGTTGTTAATGCTTTGGAGAGGGTTCAGCATGTCCGAAATAACTTCGGGAGGTATCGTCTCTTCATCGCCGTCGATTGTCTGTACAGCACGAAAAAGTTGTTCGACTTCAAACAAATCCTTCATCATCGATTCCGGATTGCCTGGGTCGACGGGTCCGTTTATTGTCCGGCGTTCCTTGTGTAATTGAAAGAGCTCGGTCATCTCCTTCACGACTTCTGGGTTCACAGATTTGTCTATGCCTGCTATATCGGAGCTATCATGTACCGATGCATCACTCGAAGATCGCCCATCATGACTGAGTGACGTGGCAGAAGTCATAGTTGGTGTGTACTGCCTTTTGTTATTTATCAATGTCAGCGATATGCATGATGATACTACTACTTCAGGGTGTGCGAACTCTTTTATACCAAGATCTGCATTTTCTGCCTCATTGCCTAATCGCAAGGGTTCCTTCATGGCGCGCTCAAAATCCGCATGCAAATTCTGTGTTGCCTCTATGAGTTTGCCAAAGACCTGCAGCCCCAGGAATAAAATGTCTAGCCTGCGAGAGTTCGGTGCATGCTCTTTCATGGTGGCGAGACTGCTCATGGTCTCGGCAGCTTTCTCAAAATTGCGCGTCCTGTTGCAGTAGCTCAAGATCATTTGTTGCACACCCAGGTATTGGATCCACTCAACAATAGATGTCTCACTGGCGGAGAATGCGCGGATACGCGATTCGGCCTGCTCCAGGAACTCATCGGGTGATCCCAGGCGACGAGTCTCATTGAGTTCATAATATTCCAACTTTGCGTCAATCATCTGCATCAGTTCTGGAGATTGGCGCATGTACGCAGGCATCTTTACTTTGACGATTCGGAGATAGTTGAGAACCGACGTGTCGGGGTGTCGGGCGTTCCGCAAGATGTGGCGTTCGATGCGGCTGATGAGGGCGAGAGTTTCGAGCGTAGAGAACTCGCGGTCGTCGTTGAGACGCTCGTCGGAGAGCCGGCCTCGCAAAGTGTTGGTGATGCTTGACAATGACGAACCGAGTTTCCCTAAGAGAGACCGGCTAGGCCCAGCGATCCACGATGCTAGGGAGGTTGCAGTTTCCTCCTCCAAAGTTACGGGATGTTGCATACTCTGCTGGCAATCGTGGGCAGTTGTAAGTGGCGGCGGGCTGCTTGGGCAAACTTCAGACTGGGGATGCTGAAGAAAGTCAGGAAGTACTTCGCCGGTTACATCCACCAGATACAAAAGTTTTTCGACATGTTCCGGCTCACTTGGTAAACCACAGCTGTGTTTCCAAGCGAGGATTGTATGGAGCACAAACAAAGCGCCTCTTGGATAATCAATGCTCTCGTAGAGGGATATCAACTCCTTCGCCGTGCGATCTATATCTGAATAAGTTGCTGGGGTCGCTTTCATGATGCGATGTCGAAGCCGAGTTGTGTTAACATCGATACACCCATGCCTGTGACCCGCCATCGCATAGTATCTGTCTGCCGCATCCAACGCTCCCTCCAAGCGACACAAAAGGCCCGCTACCTCCAACGAATATCCCGAATTTTCCACCGAGAGGCTCGAGGGTTGCTCCGGCCAAAGTTTCTTTTGAACCCGTGCAATTTTCAAAGCTTCGGAGATGCAACCACTGCCAATGAAGTGTTCGCACAGTCGATGCAATCGTAATTGGCCGTGGGAAGGAGTGATGTACTCTTGCAGCTTCGTTTTATTTTTCTGTGAGGCGTAGTGGATTGCTTCATGCCAAAGTACCTCAATCGTGATCTGTCCCCCGATACCACCGCTTTGAATCAGCCCACTTTGACGTCAGGCAGAAAAAAGGATCTCACTTCTGCCTCGGTGTATTCATCCGGCTTCAGTCTCCTCAGATGGCACTCCCATATCGTCCTGCAGCTTGACTCCCAAATCTCAGGAAATTTACCAGTATGGCGGACTTTCAGATAGGTAGCTAGAAACCCAGCCAGGTCGGCGTCGCGGTTACCATCCGGGAACGGTGCGGTGCCCTTAATGATGGGATCTAGAACGGCAATAGCTTGATTTAAATATCCTTGACGAAGATAGTTGAGGGTAAGTGCAAGGCGAACTTCCCAAACACGAGGCTGCTCTTTCAATAAGTCGGTCAGGATGATTGTAGCTTGGTTGTAATTACCGATCACCTGCGCACTTCGAGCCTTCAAGATGGTTTCTTGCACGGTAGAATCCTCAGCCATAGTGACCATGATGTTTCGGCAAAAAGGCGCTGCACCCAATACACAAATCCCAAACTGCAACGTTGTGGTGTCCCCCATGATATTATATCACACTACTACTACTACTAATTGGGTACGTAATCCGCATGACACAATGCTAGACAACTAGATAGAATACTTATCACGAGGCCTCCACGTAACTGCGGCCGGGGATAAGGGTGGGGGTTGGGACGCACTACTGTACTGGTTTTTTGCTTTTGCATTTTCATCGGGGTGGGATAGATAATTAGGTCGATGTATGTCATTGCCGAAAGCGGCTGAATACAATATGACTACAAACAAATGTGAAACTATGGCCAGTGAATTTTCACTTATTTTTTAATAAAAGGCTCCGCGCTAGCCGAGATGTTTCGAAGCTTCCTGCGGTGGGGTTTACAGCCTCAGAGAGTGTTCGTTCGATATCTTGCCACATAACTGATCAACAACCGCAAGAATCAACCCCAACGCCAGGTCTCTTCTTGGTGATACCTGATATCATGGCTTCTAATGTTTCCGAATGTACCACTCCGAAAGAAATCATCCTCGATCTCGAGCTCCAAAACGCAGTCGAAGATGAACTTGCCATTCACAATGACCAAGAGGAGATCAACCGACAGCTCATCCAAGTTAACGAGTTGAATTCCCGAGTCATGATCCGAACCACGCTCGAAACCATCGCCTACGGCACCTTCAAGACGAAACCGGCAGCTCTGGTAGTCTTCCAATCGCAATTCCTGCACTCCACTAGCTACCGCATCAAGTTCGCAATTATACGCCTGTCGTTTTCGGACTCGGCAAAGCCAACCGATATGTCCCAGGCCCCCCGGATCGTGAGCCTCTTTCCCATGCACGCGCGAGGCCCCGAGTCGTTCCAAACAGAGACAGTGAAGAACACCGTGGGTGCCAACGTGGACCTGGGTCGAATTGTAGTCGGTGCTAGTGCCGGGGCAATGGCGAACCGGGAATACGCGACTTCGGGCGACCGGCGACGGTTCACTGAGATTAACGGGATCATCACGACGACAAAACGGAAGTTCCCACGCGCGGAAAACAGGGCACTATGGACGATCGATGAAAACGTGGTTGCACAAGACGGAGTTCCGAGGTTCTTTGGTGGGGCAGTCATACTCGAGTACGACCGCCCCTTCCAAATGGAAATAGAAGTTGAGGTGAGACAGAGCGTCCCAAATGGAAGAGCGTTTGAGAAGATCGTAGAAGTTGTGAGGAAATCGAAGCGAGGGAATGATGATCCGGTGATGTTTGTTCCGAGGCAACCATACAGTTCAAGTGGCAAACCGTTGTCTGACGACTTTGATGGCCTATCGCTTAAGGATATCATTGGGGATTTGGCTGGGCTGGAATATACTTATGTGCGTCCGTGATATCAAGAGGGTGACGACACGATGTGTGCGCGGGAATCAGAGACAGGACGCCAGAATAGGTTTTGTACACATGCTCTTGAAGGACTTGGTAGTTCTGGACTTTGACTTTTATAACTTCTTACCATGATAGTTCAAAAGTGTCTTTTAAATTAATTTTTTTCAACAGGAAATAAAGCACATTAACATAATATCTATCCTATAGATGGTAACCGAACTAACAAAATATTTCGTGCTGCATCCAGGCGCTTTGCTTTCCATTTGTTTTAACATGGCTGTTCTATCTGACGATGAAGCAAATATTTGCCACAACAACCCAGTCAAAAACTGACTGGATGGTTTTCGCAATGAATTTCAATCGAATTTCGAGACGGCTGTTGATCTGGCCGACTGCAACGATGTTGTCCGTTCTATGACGATCAGAGGCGGTTCGTCGAGTCCTCATTACTAGCTCTACTATACAGCCTCCCAAATCACACAACCGATGAACCGTCAATTGTCACGCGAAACTAGTGATCGGTGACCTCTTTTCCAGCAAAGCAAGTGGTGGCGAATGACTGCACATCGTGCATTGGGGTTTCAGATGGAATTGGAATTGGCAGGAGCACCTTCGTGATTCCAATTGTATATGGGCAGCATTCAAACTGGCTTCTTACCACTGTTACTTAAGTTGACATGTGCAATTCCCCATGGGAGACTTGCTTTTGTCAAGACGTTGCTTTTCTTTGTGAACTGCTTGGTGCTGATCCCGAAATCCCCACCTTCGCTGATGGCCTGCACCTCGTTCAAGGAATTGGTCTGTATATCTATTGTTGACTGAACCTCTATAACTATAGTCCGGTACCGAAGAAGAGTTTGAGCTTCCCTTTCGTTGTTGTCAAATATCTGATCGCGAATATCGCGAAATTCAACCATTTCTGTCCGTGATAGTTGTAGAACGAGGGCCACCTTTAGGCTCTCTAAATAATGCGAAGAAAGTACTAGTACAAAAATTAGATCATACAATACAGCGGATAAATAAATGCAACCTAAACTTCAAACAAGCACCCAACACATGCAGTCGACAAACTTTCCCGCAACATATCTAATCCCAGTTGTAAACTAAGCACCGGGTAACAAAGCAAGACTACGTGGTTTGACACAAGCCACCTCAGGGTAGTACACTTAGGAACGCCTTTGAAGTGGGAGGTCAGCTTGTGGACAGGTGGAGGATATGTTTCAGCCTTTTCATGTGTTAGAATTAAGAACAGAAGTGGGAAATGACTACAATACAATATTTACCATTAGCGGAGGCCAGGATATGTCATTCGTCGATCGATAAGTGTATTAGTGTCCCGACTTCTGTATGATGACGCAAACATTGACACCGCACGCGTTCTAGTCCCCTCTCGTCATCTTTTAGTTGTACGGTAACTACGCGAGCCTTTTTTAGCCCGATGTAAGGGTTGTTTAATTGCAGTAGCTTTACACCTGCCACATTTTGTAATAAGTGTTCACTCGGTCAGTGCTCACAATAGGGATTTGCTATTTGAATACCAATAATCAGTCTAGACACCTGTCATCGCGTATATGTATATATCACAACTTTCTGGTGCCTTTCGTCGCATATATACAAGACCCGCTGCACTTGGGGATTTCACAGGCGGGTAATCTCGGTCTTTTTGCTATTCCTCAGCACTGTTTGGGCGGCTCAGCTTGGATCTGAGCTCCTCCCTGAATATCCAGTGTTTTGCGGGATGGAAACTTGAACTATCTTTGGTTTGCACACATTGTATTTCAACTCCCTTGTTTGTACTAAATATAGCAATTCTAGTAGTGAGAAGTACTTCATCCACAATATTTCCGACTGTTATTAGTGACTACTATGAGCTCGACGGAACATTTCCGCACCCCACAAACCTGATTCTCGAGTCTATCAAGTACGAAATATTTTTCATCACCGATCGCAGCTTCATCACCGATCACAGCGTCATCGCCGATTACAGCTTCATCGCCGATCACAGTGTCATCGCCGATTACAGATTCATCGCCGATCACAACGTCATCGCCGATCACAGCTCCTTCGCCATTCAGAGCTCCGCTACACAGCGCAGCTTCACCTCGCAGGAATTTTTGAAGGTGTGATTCTGAGATGCATAATTGCTTCACACACTGAATGTAAAAACGAACAACTCACGATCGCAGTTTGTCAAACAGCGCATTTTGATAGCGTGGCTACGCCCCGCCGTATCCAAGCCGTTAGACAGACTAACGTGGTCTATAGATCAACCTGGAATTAGAAAACCACAAAGAAAAAAAAAGCCTGACCAAAACGAACGATGCAAATTAACCTACTCTTCTGGTTTTCGACGGGAAAGCTCGAAGCAGTACTCCCTTTTCTTTTGCACTTTTGATTGGTCAATGCTGGGTGGGTGTCAATCCTGAAGCGTTGCTTGTATCTAGTTCATGTTCGACATCTGCTGATAGAAATTGACACAGGCGGTTGGAGGAATTCGTCTCAGGCACACGATAGGCTTAGAAGATGGTTTGTCCCCTCAAAAGGCCCAGGGAATGAAAGTTCAGGAGCTGAGCAAAAACTGGCTGCCACGCACAATACTCTATTTTGACACCTGCAGAATCAAGGCATCAAACACCTTGTCTTCGAGAATGCACGGGGCCTTGCGCTCACATTTTGCCTTCCGCTCTCAAGAAGACTATCATCTTTACCCGCGCAGTACACCAAAATCTGTATGTAGCTCTGTGAGTTAAGGGTTGACAGAGGAGATACCGCAGTCCTTGCAGGCCATCGCACGGAGGTATGGTAATAAGCACGGCGCAACATGTCGAATCCCCTGCCTCAGTAATATCCATCAGAAGTTCACCTTTGTCGATATTTCCATGAGTCTTGGACCAAGAATTGCTTGGTTTCGCGTGCCGGCAAGTTTAAGAAATTTTCTTCTACGTTGTCGACCTTTACCAAATAAGTCGCTGATCGCCATAACGGATGATCGTCGTATCGTACCGTAGTTCTTCCCCTTTCATCGCGAGATACATTAGCACCACGTTAAGAAATCTCCGACCATCTTTGTTGATATTGAATGGTGGGAGCGTATATAGCGCCCCTGTCGTACTTGGATATCTCGATACAATGTGAATCCGTGGCGAACCGACGAGTGTGTTGTGAAGCGTATACCTTGCTTACGCATCATCGTAGATGATACAATGTAGCGGCTATCGGTTCCCTTCCGCAGTTTTTCTATAGTTCTCCAGGAACCACAATCTCATGCTCCACAGTCTCAGAATGAAGATGACCTCCAACGGCTGCGAATCCAGTATCAAGCTTTCAAGGAGCAGTAGAGCCAACAGACCGCGTAATCATCGACAGAACGCAGCGCGTCTTGAAAGCTACATCGTGCGCGTCACTCAGCTCTCCCTCCAAAGAAAATCCGACGAATCGATCCACCTATTCAATGAACCACGCCACAATTTATTTTCATCACATGGCGTCGGGAATGGTTTCAACCATGACGACCAGACAGCGAATCTCAAGCTTTCAAAGACGGAATATTCCAAGACGGGAACGCTCCAGGCCACGCTCAGCGCCTCCAGTGATGGGACGTAGTGGAGACCAGATAACCCCCCATGATGCACCAATTCGCCTTCCCCCAGCGGCCAAACTACAATCAACCCCGCTGGTCGCCAGCGGTGGCCCGGTGCTGTCTACCGATGACGATTCATTCCGGACTATACACCCTCCAGACGCAAAAATACGGTCTGCACCGCAGGTCTCCCGCATTGGTCCTGCGTCGTCTATCAATAACAATCGCAACCTAAGCACCGGTCCCGCGTCACAGAGCATGCAGAGTTCTACTGTCCCCTCAACGCCGACTTACCGCACATTTCGGCTCTCTCCCATCTTCATATCATCATGAAGGCCAATTGTGGAACTATCTTGGTGGCCTGAAATATGTAGCTGAGATTCCAGCGGAAAACAACTGCTTGAGATTGTCTCTTGCACCATCTATCTACTGGCTCGTGGCAATTCTCCTGATCAAGTCGACTAATCATTTCAATCACAAGATAATGAAGCAAATGAATATCCAAAGTGCATAATAGAATTGACTAATATCCAAGGTCTGGTTCTTATGAGATATCTAGTGCTGTTAGATAGAAAACAATACAGTCCAAAGAAAATGAAATCCTCCAATCTCTAACTGCATATCAACTTATTCCTGTGAATTAAATTCCTAGAATTTTTATTTAAAGTAGGCAGTTCAGTTTATACACTAGTCAGTGATCTTGTATACTGTGGTATCAATACTGCACTACACATAAATGTGCTATTAACTTTCATTATAACACTTCAATTCTTTCCCAAATTATACTGTTCAATGTTGTTACTAATGGATTGTCTATAGAGAATAATATGTATCCTCTAACTCTCACTAATTAGATATTAGGATTAGTATTAAGTCTAATTGCCCAGTACACCAGATATATTTATTGACATATAAGTAGCGATCGTGAAAATTATGTACTGCCCAATGTCAGGGTGTAATAATTGGATATTGATATATGCTGGATTTTAAATGATTTGAATTATTACTAAGATTGCTCAAGAGTATGTTTGAGTGAATACAGAGGAATACAATTAATGATATTTCATAACCTGAACAAAGGGGAAGGGATGCAACTGGTAGGAGTAATTGATGTTCGTGCTTGGGACCGCAATACCGAAGACATTAATATTATAATCAGCGAGCTCTTGTGACAATTTTTCTCTCACTATAAAATGTACCTGAGTGTAGTGTAAACAATGGATCAAGATGGTGACATATGGCCAGGGTCCTTGTCGATGCTGAACCATTGTCAAATTTCTGACCTGTATTGATGATAAACACCAACCATCAATTTGGGTACAGTTCAATGGATATCTCCCAATCTGTCTGAATTGCACCAGTTTTGAATGGCATTCTCAGCTGGTCCAGCTGTAAGTATTTATCATTGCCATGGTTTTACTGTTTGATAATAGTATATAATTGAAATCAATTATACAATCTCTAATGGTCTGTTTTAAGATGTTTTGCTGTTGGGGCGGGAAAATCGCTCATTCACTACGACCACTATTCAGCTTGGCACAGGGCAGCGACTCTAGATATACGGAGATACAGTCAAGATGGAGAGTGAATCGTAAATAGGGGCATGGGAAGATGGAGATGTATCAGAGATGGGCCGAAAGGAGAGGACTGTATATTTGGGATATTGGAAATCCGCTCAACCACGGGCCTGAGTCCGTCCGATGGCGGAGCGGCCAATGTGGACTTATCATTCTGTACATAGAGATACCGCTAGATTAGAGAGAACGAGATCGCTTTTGGACTTTTCCACAGTGCCCGCTACCATTTCCAACACGTTGTGAACCTGGACAGTGCAGCGCTTGAGTTAGTCTAAGACTTTCACCCCCATTCTTTTCGATAGCTACCTCACCGGTAGACCATCTGTTGTGAGCTTCCCACCAGGCCAGGAATGCAACATCTTAGTCTCTCATCCAAGTGCACTTGCGGATGATTGTCTAAGGTCCACTCCAGACCTTCTGTTCGAAGAGTGTTTCAATCTCCTTCGCTCCAACCACTACAGGTTGGGAGGTCTGTCTTCAATTTCGAAGTTCTTGTGGCATTTCTTCTCTCATTTCTGAACTTCAAGGTTTGTTGATTAGCAGTGCATCTAGCGGTGGAGCTAGTAATGCAACCGCTGGTGATTCTGGCGCCGCCATTTCAATCACCCCTGGTCCCCAACCACCCTACGGTGACTTCCGGCTCAGAAATAACTCATGAAGAAAATTTCTTCCCACACCCCACTCAGGTATTCTGATCAAGTTGTGTTCCGATCAACATGTGTTCCGATCAACTGTTGTTTCGATCATCTGGCCCTTGGCACAAGATTCGAGCACATTCAGATCCGCCGTTTGACCAATGGATCTCGTATATAAGGACCTCTTTCAACCTCCTGCTTCCTGCTCATCCAATTCCTCACATCTAACTCCTTGTCACTTATTCCCATTTCACATCACTTCGTCTATCTGCCCTTCACTTTTACTGTCACATCCCTCTATTACATTTCGCTCATGATGACTTCTGATGTCTCTGCTCTCGCTTCCATCGGCTTCATCAAGCCCCTCAGCTTTCATTCAGATTTTCTCAATTATCTACTTGCTGCCACCACATCAGCAAAAAACATATCCGTCTGGGCGGAATGGGTCCGTCAGAGTGCTGGCGCTCTTTCAGAGCTGACAGTGACACCCCGGTGGCGGATTACTCTGCGCCCGGGGTCAAGACCACGCGTCGTGTCACATATCCCCCTCCGATTGCGGTTTCGCCATATCTTCTCACTCTGTCAGTCTCCTATTTTAAACTATCACTCTGGCGTTGTGGCCAACTGTGACCATACATCGGAATGGGTTCTTTGGGTCCACGCTTGCATCGGGATTGCAATTCAATGGGTGACGCTGTGAAAATCTCTCCTGTCGTTCCATCTACATTAAGCTTGAGGAGCGTTGGAAGGTGAGAAGATATGATACTACCCAGGCGGGAGAATCCATGCAATTGCGTGGATCTCAGACAGCGCAAGTGAGACCACAAGTTGGGACAGGCAGAGTGTGAATTTTCATTGTATGATAATGGGGGTGGAAATGAAATGATGTCTATCTACTCCGGGGTCTGCCGAATATTTACTCCCTGTCACTCTGTCCACTTCTGTTACCCCTGTGTCTCCGTACAACTGCCGTAGCTCCTTTGAAGATGTACTTGATCGAGCGCGTTGGAGATGCACTTGGCGACGGAGATCGAATGAACTCAGAGATGCACTTGGAGGCCGAGGTCGAGTTAACCCAGTGATGCACTTTGAGCCCGTGATTGAACCAGTGTGGAAATGCACTTGGATGCCGTGATTGATGGAGTTTGGAGTTGCACTCTGAGGCTGTGACCGACAGAGTTTGGAGGTGCACTTGCAGGCTATGATCGAGTGAGATTCGGGGAGTACTTGGAGGTGGTCGATTTGGAGGGAGGCGCGATGGCAGCTTAGACTCTATTCATTGGTTAACTTGTAATTGTGGGAATGTAGGAAGTTGAGTACAACATCTGCCGAGAGATGAGAAACTGGCTGGGAGCGGGAGACTGTCGATCTTGGGATGATGCTGTACTTGGTGTATGCTGTACTCTGTGTTAACTCATGATTATGGCATGGAGAGATAGAGAGGGATGACTTA
>Ga0307512_10001541_pt1 | contig 32311 bp, 34 predicted proteins | sample 14_EM_MG_FD_200267 | JGI IMG/M metagenome (GOLD analysis project Ga0307512, IMG submission 200267) | Populus trichocarpa ectomycorrhiza microbial communities from riparian zone in the Pacific Northwest, United States - 14_EM | ecosystem: Host-associated > Plants > Roots > Unclassified | place... | reverse complement strand
GAGTATTGTGGCGTTACTCCTGAAGTTTGGTGCGGACGTGGACTTACAGGACAACGACAATATGACCCCGCTGCATTGCACAATAGAACATTCCACCTCCAGCGGCGCCACAATGATGCGGAAAGAGATGGGAAGTAGTCATGGTGAATACCGTCGGTCCCTGGGCCCATCACCTTTAGAATCGCGATGGCATCCTTCCAGTGTGGAAGCATCATTCTATTACAACTCGCATAACTGGGGGGACATGAATGCACAGGAATATGACACCATGACTCAGCTGGTTTGCACATCAGAATACTTCAAAAGTGGCTCAGCCGCACAACTTTTACTGGAACATGGCGCAAGTGTCCATACGCGGAACAAGGATGGTCGCACGCCCCTACACTTCGCGTCGGAGCATGAACTCTACGATGTGGTGGCGTTATTAATGAAGTCTGGTGCAGACGTGGATGCACAGGACAACAATGACATGACCCCACTGCATTGCGCAATAGAATCCTATCGGAATCTCATAGCTGCACAGCTGCTACTGGATCACGGCGCAAGTGAACACTTGCGGGACAAAAACGGCCAGACGCCACTGCACTTAGCATCGCGACGCGGTCTTTCCGATGTGGTAGCGTTCTTGCTGGAGTCGGGCGCGGACGTAGATCTACGGGACAATGACAATAAAACACCACTCCTTTGCGCATCGGAAGATTTTGGAGATGGTGCAGTTACACGGCTACTGCTGGAGCACGGCGCAAGTGTCAATGTGCGGGACAAGGACGGCCAGACGCCCCTACACGTAGTATCGCGCCATGATTCTTCCGGCGCGGTAGCATTATTGTTGGAGTTGGGCCTGGACGTCGATGCCCCAGATAACGACGGGATAACCCCGCTGCTTTGTGCACTGAAAATTTCCAAATACTATGGCGAAGGTGCACAGGTGCTACTGGAGCACGGTGCAAGTGTCAATGTGCGGGACAAGGACGGCAGGACGCCACTACACTTAGCGTCGCACCGTGGTTTTCTCGACGTGGTGGCATTATTGTTGAAGTTGGGCGCAAGTCCCAATGTACTGGATAAGGACTGCCAGACGCCACTACACTTGGCGTCGCATCGTGATTTTTCCAGCGTGGTAGCATTATTGTTGAAGTCGGGCGCGGACGTGGACGCACTGGACAACGACGGGATAACCCCACTACTTCGTGCACTAAAATTTACCAAGTGTGCCCACGCTGCACGGGTACTGCTGGAGCATGGTGCAAGTGTCCACGTACGGGACGAGAACGGACAGACGCCACTCCACTTAGCGTTTGAACGTCGTCGTTCCTGGCTGATCCCGTTATTGATCAAGTCGGGCGCAGACGTGGATGTACAGGACAACGACGGCATGGCCCCGCTATTTTCTTCAAAGGGTGCAAAGCTTCTATTGGAGCATGGCGCAAGTGTTCACCTGCGAAACAAGAATAGTTTGACGCCATTACACTTCGCAGTGCAACATAATCATACCGACACGATGGAGTTACTGCTCCAGTTCAGCGCGCCCGTGGACGCACCAGATAACGACAACATGACCCCGCTTTGCACCTCGACATTTTACGGAGATGCCACAACCGCGCCAATATTGCTGCAGCATGGTGCAAGTGTCCACATACGGAACAGGAACGGCCAGACGCCACTTCACTTTGCATCCCGATACTGTCCTTGGAGCGTCGTGGCGTTGCTGCTAAAGTCAGGCGCGGATGTGGATGCACAGGATAACAACGGCGCGACTCCACTTCATTTTGCGTTGTCACCATCGTCGCAAGACATCTCCATCGACGATGGTGATGAGTATGTGGAGAGGGAGTTGCTTGGGGAAAATCTCAAGACCATAGAATTGCTTTTGGAGTCTGGTGCGAATGTCCATTTGCGGAACGTCCATGGTAAGACTCCATTACAGATTGCGTCGGTAAGGGGTAGGCAGCAGGTTGAGCTGTTGTTCTTTCATAATAATCAAAGATGATTGTCCGATACTATCTATTAGTCACATCGTTTCTTTACATATATAAAGTACCAACGTACCGAAAAGTGGTTCTTTCTGTATTACTTTTGTGATATTGCACTCAACTATTCATGACAGTTTCAGGACATATCAGGATTAGCGGTTGCATTGGGCATTTAATGATTTAGGGCGGGTGGCCGATCATATGAAAAATGTGGAAGCGTGCCAGAGGTAACGCGATGCCTTGATAATTGGCATAGATCCCTCCAAATCGGGGCTCGAGCTTGAGCTTGAGCGCTTGCGTCTGTGTTCGTACTTCTCACGTTTTTGCCCAAAGCTTAAAGAAGATGGGAGTTAATGCACTCATGACAACAATTAACCTAATCAAATGGTATAGATGCGTGTCTTGATGAGCACCATACGCACGGTTTTCCGCCGATGCGAAGACGAAGCTCTGTGAAAGGACACGAATGTGTACTATGAGCACTGTATGCCTGTGTCAGGTGGGTACCAGGATGACATACAAAGGAAAGGCAGTGGAGAAAGGGAAAGGGAACACAGAACTTCGGGGTCGGCGTCGTCACAACAACGTAGTAGGTGGGTGTAATGATGAAGGGTGATGAAATATAAATCACATTTTAGGCCGGAATATCCCTCGACATTCCATCCAATTACCTAGGGAGATGGAGAGCGGAAAGCGAGGTGAAACGAGAAGTTAGAATTCTGGCAAAAACAAGACTCACGTGGCAAGGAATGAAGAAAAAATCTTAAAAATGAGGTAGTGTGAGTACTGAATGATTCCAACACGGTTGAGACGGCAGGGGCAAGGGAATCAGGGCAGAAGAGACTCGGCGTTGGCTATCCACCCGAGTGTTAAAGCATAAGAAAGAAACGTAACAAAATGGGGAAGGGCGAGAAACGGTATTTTAAACAAAGTTAGCCGCGAGCAGGCCAAGGTGAAACGTGGTGGCGACTTGATGAGCCAGGAGGGGGAGGTCCGATGTCGGCCGAACATGAAAGGGGGGACGGGGCGGGTATGTGGGGGATACATAGGCACAAAATTGGACAAAGAAAGGGAGGTGATAGGCGAATGGTAGAGGGGCGGCAGAGGCTTGAATTGGCATTGCAGACGCTCCGAAGTGCTCGTTCCGAGCACGGTGAGACTCAAAGTATTCACCTTTCTAAATTCCGCTCTTGAGAGTAATGACCAATACGATCTGGTGTATTAACATGCGGACCACTTTCATACGGTGGGTTCATGGAGGAAGACTGAGTTGAGAATGAGAAGCCCAGCCAGAGAAGTGAGTCATGTGCGCTAGATGCCACCACATGTAAACGGGTTGGTCTAGGCTGAGTGCTCCATGCAAATATTTATCAGATGCATACCTCCGGACTACTGTACAAGACCGAGCATGCAAGTTTTCGTTGACTCAGGGGAATGTCTACAGTCACGAGAAAGCCTCGGACAGGAAAGCCTTGAAAGCTTGAACTTTTGCCACTCGGCAATGGTCGGACTGTAGCCTTTCGCGGTAACTAGCCGCAGATGCTGGATACTTGGGTCTAAACGAATTTACTTCAGCGATACGCACTTCGGCTCTCCTTAATTCTTTAAGCTGCTGTCCCAAACCAGAACCAGCTGTTTCCCAAAGTGCTTGCGCTTCCTGGCGCGGAAGCCCCGGAGCGCTAGTAGCGCCCTCAGGATGTCATTCAACAAAGCACTGGGTATAGCCCAAATTGGTCCGCTAATGACTACAGTACCCCCTTAACGATCTACTCTATGCATCTCGAGGTGCTATTCAAGGCAAGCAAGGGGAGGGCAGCCCAGGAAGCAAAGGAAGCATGGGCCAGTGAGTTGGAAAGATGCGCACCAATCGATAACACCGCCCTGCTGGACGTGCGATGTAAGCTGGCCTGAGCGAAGGATTTGGTTTGAAGGCGGCGGAATAATGGGGCAAAAAGGGTGAGAGGTAAATGATATAGATGCGGCCACCCTGTCAGGATCAGTGATACGGAGAAGGAGGACCATACATTGGGGTACTTGGAATAGTCCTTCCTGTAGATAGCAGACACGGCTGGGCGGTGAGTAAAGCGAGTAAGGACGTAACTTAGCAAAAGTAAAGCGACATGACTTGCACAACGAAGCATTTCTTTGTTCGGTCTTGCAAGCTATATTCTAAGAAGGGTTACAGCACAGCAGAGAATCGCTGAGGTAATCGCAATCGACAATAGTGGGAGTTAGGCATACACATGTGAACATGTCGGGGCAAACAATATGAGGATGGTGAAAGAGTGTTCTGGTAATGGCGGCTGGATTAAATGAAAAGGCGAGGCTTGCGCAAGCGGAAAAGGGGGAGCATATAAGAGGGCAATCTGGTTAAGAGAACTCACGCCGGGATGAAGTTGCTGTGATGAATCACCCGGCACGATGTCCTGTAAAAGTAAGGACCGTAAATACTCGGGGGAGGCCCAACAGGTTTGCCCCAGAAAAGAACCATCTGAGTCATCAATAACACTCACAATGTCCCGTACACTCTCGTTCAGCTGAATGTCAATGTATCATCAGGAGGACTAATCCTAGGTTCATTCACTTCGTCTAACACGACAAGTGGCAGCATGGAGATAGTCGTTCGGTGCTTATCGTGAAACAGGGAAGAAGGATGACCTGCATAGGCAGGATTGGCATCTGGTGAAAGCTGAGAGGGCGAAAAGATGCCGAAAAAAAGTTGTAAGTTGGACAAAACAAACAGAACTGGTTTGCTGAGGAAGTTGGGGTCGGAGTTGGAGGCATGCCAGCTTCCAGCGGCCCAATTTTCTGCTTCGAAAAAGAATGACTCATGCTCATATAAATGATCGTAGTGTCTCATGATGCAATTGCCAGTCGGGTGTGCTGGCTTGTGCTTGCGTGCATGCATCCGGTCTTCCATTTGTTCCCACGGCGGACCCCGCGCCACGGCGCGAACGCGGAAAACCTGGTAACCAGTCCCTCGAGTTGCCATCAAGCCTGACACGGGATTGAATTTACTACTTCAATGCATGCTCCGTCTTGGACTCGGCTGGACAAAGACCCAAGCGCACAACAGTTTCACATCCGCTTCCCCTCAAGACCAGCCAGGCCGTAACTGTCTGTGTCATCATCTTCGTCGGTATCACCAGAGTTCACCACTAGGTCAAATTTATTACGCATTTTCTCCATAGTGCGGCAAGTCCATGTCGGCTTTTCTCAAATCAGTCCGTAATGCGTAACGACCTGATTTGTCGCTGTTGGCATCATCGGCCCCAGTCACTGCCGAGTTCACAGAGCGCATCATCGGATTTATCGATTCCGGGCTTCAATTAACGCTGACGTCATCTCCTTGCGCTTCTCCCCATCTCACAATGAGTTTGGATGCCTTCCATGGCACGTCCATATACTCCTGAAGTCCGACATATACCACACTGGCAGCCGCATCATCACCTTACCGATTCACCACCATCATGTGCTTTCGAATCCGCGTCTCCAGAAAACCAATATTTAACCTTACTCACCACCGCATCCAGTGGGTCATGGACAGTCACAAATAACAAGGAATTAGCGACGGTGCTGTACATATACCAAATTTCTACATTGTTACAGAATGCTTTATCACCATGCTGTGTGTTATGTAGTTGCCTTCCCGAGCCCGTGAGGTGAAGAGCCACAGCTATACAAGTCATCTTCGAGGCCAGTCGCAATAATTGGATGTCGTTTGTACCGAGATGTCACGTCGCTGTAGCTTTGTTAATCATTTCAAGTTGCTGTAACAATCGAAAATTCCGTCCGAGCCGCCATGAAGGATAGGAAGGTCGTTTCACCGAGTCCTGCCCAACATCCTCGTGCTGTGGTGCCGTGATGTAGAAGGTTACCATAAATTGAACAGGAACAAATGCCTTACGCCACTGGAACTGTTAGGGTCTCCCTTTCGTACATGCATGTGGACTAGTCGTTGTAGAAGTGAGGCAGGTACGTTGTAGGAGGACTGTGTGCAACAACGCATCTGAGCTTCGGCACGCAGGTGAAACGGGGTTGTAATTAGCGGGCAGGGAGAACTCAACTAGTCGTATGGTAACCCAGAGAAATTGTTGAAGCCAAGGAAGCATGTGGATCAGTTGGCAAGACACACAGTGATCGATGAGTCTCGGCCCCGGATGCCTAGCGGAGTCAGACCTCAGAGAGGGCCCGGGTGGAGTCGCGGGACGAGGGGGTGGATGAAGGTCATGAATATGCGACGTGAGTCATGACTAGTGATGTAAAGGGGGGTCGTATGTTGAGTAATATTTCTAAATCAGCAAGAAAGTTATCTAGGAGTATCAGGAGATAGTCAAGCTGGGTAAGGAGTAGGACAAACGGGAACGCACTGAGAGTTCAAGTTCTGCCAAGCGACTCGATCTCATCTGTCCGCTCGAGAACACAAGACATGTACGGGAATGATCATGGCACGCGTGTCCGATACAGTTCTGTCGGGGCTATCACGATCGATGATGGGAGTCGGAGTACGTTGTTGGAAACGTCGGAGATGTCCGGACTAACTAGAGAAGCATGACAGTGGTTGGCCGCCTGTGGTGCGGGCTGGGTTAGAGGGATGGACGAGGCGAACACATCTGAGGGGGTAAGGGAGAGAGAACAAGAGAACAAGAAAGCAATATGGTCAAGGGAAACCGTATGGGGATAAAATTGGTCTTATAGGTTGAGAAGTCGAGAAGTCGCCGTACAAAAAACGCTCCCATACAGGGAATCTGTTGAAAAGCCTCATCTCAAAACAACTCACCTGAAACCTCGAAAACACCCACAACACCTAGCATGTCTCCCGCTTAGCTCAACACGAAATCCTCACGAAGGACCTGTCCTGAGTTTTTTCAATTCAGGCGAAGACGCGAAGATTACCCTGATGTACCGAGAATAGAAGTTTATCATCCCTTTTCGAAACTGTGGGCAAGACCCCGTCAGGAAAGATAGGAGCGAACTCCTACCGTATACAAAGAGAATTGACCCCTGGTGAAATCTGAGGGAGTAACGGGGAGCCGGAAGGTGGAAGACGAAGAAAACGAAAGCCTAAAGGGACGTAATCAGGCACGCACCAAATAAGGTTCCACTCGCCGGCCAACGTTCCGGGAAATTCGGCCGCTCCGAACCCTGCACCAATTCGACAAGGCGAACTGAACTGTTCCGTCGCAAGGCCTTCGTCACTGAGGTACTCCCACTTCATATCAAAGTACAGGACTCAGCTGGGCTCTTCGACAGCTACGCAAATTAGTCGCATTATAATACCGTATTCCCCAGTGGGCCGTGGCAGTCCGGAATCCGGAATCATCCCGGCCGTGATTGCCCATATCAAGCAGATGACACAGGTCTTAAGTTATCATCCATATCATATCAAGATGGCGCAAAAGTCGGATGTCTAGCGCTCCTGGACACGAGGCGGAATCCTCGCTTTGTTTTCTTCTCATCAAACCCTCTCCCATTATCCCCCGCCCATCGCCACTATGTCTCGGTATCCCTCTGAGACATCGTCTAGCTCAAACTATCAACTCATCTTCGACAATGCTCTAGCAGCCTATAAAACGAAAACAGGGAAGGATCTCGCATCGGATCCACTCCTTCGTAGGCTTGAATCCTGCGATTCCCCTGATTCTGTCCTCGTCGTGCTGCGGGAGCAAATCCCCGAGTTTGGACAAACAGGGAGCGGCAATCACTGGCTCACAAACTGGCTCGGTCCGACAGTGAACGTTCTCTACACGTTCTCATCAACGATCGGCGGCGCTGTTAGCTTGGTGAGTCTCAGCAGGGTCGAGGCCGTTTGTCCGAGGCTTGTGCTCTAATATCCATTCTAGTCATACCCACCAGCGGGCGTCATCTTCACTGGCATCGCCTCTCTTCTCTCAGTGGGTGTCTGCCTTGCTAATTTTTGTGCGCCTCTTTGACATCCAGATCCCTCAGGCGGCTCAGGGCATAAGCGCAAGCCAGGGCGCGCTTGTGGACGTCTTCGAACGCATAGAAGATGTGTTCAGAAGATTTGAGACCTATGTCAGACTTCCACCGACCACGGAAATGACGGATATGATTGTTAAAGTCCTAGTTGAGGTGCTTCTCATTCTTTCCCTCGTGACGAAGGTGATAAAACAAGGAAAACTAAGTGAGTTGCCACCGTTGATAGACTGCTACTCTTGACTTAGTTTTCACAGAAAGGTTCTTGAAGAAGGTTGTAGGAAGGTCGGATATTGAGGATGCCTTACGGAGGTTAGATAGACTGACGCAAGAGGAACACCGGATGGTGGCAATACAAGGCCTGAGAGCCACGCACGATGGTGCGTACCTTTCGTTTACGTCATCTTCGCCCCCGATTGTCCCTAACCCGTTTTGCTTCCAGGTACCGAGCGCATTAGAGGAGAACTCAAACAGGTAGCAGTCAGTGTGGACGACCAGAAGTGTTCGTCACCTTATGGCCGTTCCGTTGTCGGCCAGAGACTCAACTGGTTTCACAGGGGAAGCATCATCGAAGGACGTGGCGCTTTGGCTCTCTCCTCCGGACCCATTTATAAACTACAACACTGCCTGCGATGCTCATCATAAGGGCACTGGCTTGTGGTTCACCGAGAGCAGTGCCTTCAAAGGTTGGAAAGAGTCCGATTCATTGTTGTGGATTCACGGCAAACGTTCGTCCCTGAGCCCTTTGCGTCTTCGCTCTTGCTAAGGGACTTGATATTCACAGCGGGCGCTGGTAAAAGTGTTCTCACGTATGTCATATTCCATTTTATTTCGGCCGGATAATAGATTTTGACTATGGACCAGCTCCGCGATCATCCAAGATATCAAAAGCATCTCTGACACGGGTTCGGCGCACATGATCTTCTTCTTTTTTGATTTTAAGGACATCGGAAAGCAAGATGCTCGCGCATTGCTCTCTTCTCTCATTGTCCAGCTCAGTGGTCAATCTTCATTCCTCCACCGCATACTCTCCGATTTCTACTCCGCGCACCAGAAAGGCTTGCGGCAACCAAGTATCGACGCCCTCACAAAATGCCTCGAAGACATGCTCAATGCTCCACGAGACATGCCAATCTACCTCATTCTCGATGCCATTGACGAATGTCCCAACACGAATGGGATACGATCATCGCGCGACCAGGTCCTGTCCCTTGTGGAGAAATTTGTCAAAATGAGCCTTACACGCTTCCATCTTTGTGTGACGAGTCGCCCCGAAGTCGACGTCCGAAATTCCCTTGAGCCCCTAACGCCGACATCTAACCGCATATCACTTCATGACCAAAGCGGACAAAAGAGGGATATTGACGAATTTGTCCGCGCAGTTGTTTACTCTGACAAGAACATGCGGAGGTGGCGTGAGGAGGACAAGGAGTTGGTCATTAAGACACTTTCAGAAAGAGCCGATGGCATGTAAGGACGTCGTTCCACGCTCACGGCACGTTCTCATGCTTTTTTCATAGGTTTCGTTGGGTTTATTGTCAACTGGAGGTTCTGCGCCAATGTATCCCATCAAGCGTGCGCGGTATTCTCGCAGAGTTGCCGGAATCTTTGGACGGGACATACGAACGGATACTACAGCAAATTCCCAAGTCGAACCGAGTGCATGCTCATCGACTTTTGGAATGCCTTACCGTAGCTGTCCGCCCGCTTCGTGTGGAGGAACTAGCGGAAGTCCTTGCGGTTGATTTCTCCGGAGTAGGGCGGGCTCCAATAGTTGACGACAAGTTGCGGTGGGAGGATCAAGAGCAAGCTGTGTTCTCCGTATGTTCCAGTTTGATCGCCATTGTCGAGGACTCGGGTTCGCGCGTAGTTCAGTTTTCGCATTTCTCGGTCAAAGAATTCCTGACCTCGGATCGCCTGGCCACCTCAGTTGTAGACACTTTGCGTTGTCACCACATTCGCCTCGAACCGGCACATACAATTATGGCCCAGGCTTGTCTGGGTGTCCTCCTCCAATTAGACAAGCACATGGACATACCAACCATCTGGAGTCATCCCCTGACCAAATACGCTGGTGAACACTTTGGCGACCATGCCGAATTCGAGGATGTGTTATCACATGTTACCGATGGCCTCGACGACCTACTTGACCCAGACAAACCGTATTTTGACACATGGATCTGGTTAAAAATCGGTGATTGGTACCCTAAGACCTGGCATAACTCGACGGTGGATCCGGATAGGTGGCCGTTCGGCTCGTTCCTTCCGCGTATGATCAGGCTGATTGGAAAGCCTAAGTTTCCACCACCAGTATCCCCCTTGTACTACGTTGTAGCGCTCGGATACCGCTGTCTGGCGCGACGACTCATTTTGAAGCGTCCACAGGACCTACATGCGCGGGATGAGAAAGGCTGTACTCCGTTGCATATAGCGGTACTTGCTGGAATGGTCGAGGTTTCGCAGCTCTTAATCGAGCACACTGTAGACTTCGATATCCGGGACATCGAGGATCGGGCTCTACTGCACATGGTGGCATACAAGGGACACTTCATGGTTGCTCGAACTCTTCTCGAACACGACGGACCTGTCAAAGCCCAAGTTAACGCACGGGACGAGAAAGGCCGGACGGCACTACACATAGCATCGCACTACCATCATTCCAGTATCGTTGAGCTGTTTCCGAAGTTCGGCGCGGATTTAGATGCGCAGGACAATGACAACATGACCCCACTGCTCTTGGCATTCCAATTTCCAGTCACTATTACGCGCAATGATCCCAAAATCTCCGAAACTCCACGGCTACTACTGGAGCATGGGGCAAGTGTCCAAGGACGAAACAAGGACGGCCAGACGCCACTACATCTAGCAGTGAAACACTGTCTTCCAAGCATCGTAGAGTTGTTGGTGAAGTTAGGCGCGGATGTGGATGCACAAGATAATGACGACATGACCCCACTGCTTTTTGCATCGCGAACTGATGACAGCGGTACAATTGCACAGCTGCTACTGGAGTATGGAGCCAGTATCCACATACGCGACAAGAGCGGTCGGACACCACTGCATTTAGCATCGCTGCTGCATACTTCCAGCGTCGTGGAATTATTACTCAACGTTGGCGCAGAGGTGGATGCGCAGGATCATGACGGCATGACACCGCTGCTTTTTGCGTCACGACGTGACTGCACTGCGGCAGATGTGCAACTGTTGCTGGAGCATGGTGCTAGTGTCCACATGCGGAACAATAATGGCCAGACTCCGCTACACTTAGCATCGCTTGATCAATTTCCCCATCCCATGACACTATTGCTGAAGTTTGGCGCAGACGTGAACGCACAGGACGAGGATGACATGACCCCACTACTTTTTGCTTCACAATCTGACAGCATCGGCGATGCTGCACAGCTACTATTGGAGCATGGTGCCAGTATTCATGTCCGGAACAAGAAGGGCCAAACACCACTACATCTGGCGTCGCAACAAAGTAATTCAATTAGTGTGAAAGCATTGCTGAAAGCCGGCGCGGACGTGGATGCATGGGATAACGATAACATGACCCCACTACTTTTGGCTTTTCCATCTGCTATGGATGGCAGAGTTGCACAGCTGCTGCTGGAGCATGGGGCAAGTGTCCATGTGCGGAACAAGAATGGCCAGACACCACTACACCTAGCAGCATCGCGATGGGTTTTTTTCGACGTAGGAGCGTTAATGCTGAAGTTAGGTGCGGACGTGAATGCACAAGATAATGAAGACATGACCCCGCTGCATTTTGTGTCGCGATCTGATTACAGAGGCAGAGATGCACAAGTACTACTAGAGCATGGAGCAAGGGTCCACATGCAAAACAAGGATGGCCAGACGCCGCTACACTTAGCATCGGAAGAGTTGCTTTCCGACGTTGTAGCATTATTGCTGACGTTTGGCGCGGACGTAGACGCACAGGATAACAAAGGCATGACTCCGCTGCATTATGCATTGTCATCCTTGTCGCAGTCGTCGCATTGCCGGGAGGATCTCCAGAAGGTCATAAAAAATCTTTTGGAAAGTGGTGCAAATGACAATTTACCGGACGGACATGGCAAGACACCATTACAGATTGTACAGACATTCTTCCAACACAGCGAAAACGACCCATCGATGTAGTCGCAGTCCGCGTCCCCCATGTAGTTTCTTCACAGTAACAAGTACCGTATGACCGAAAAGTGGCCACTTTAATAATATTTTGAAGTTCGAGTGGGTAGATAGGAGAGGAGAGAAACGTTGTAAGTATACGGAAAGGAAGCTAAGGTGAGAGAAGAGAGACTTCTCGGGCCAGAGAGCACGGGGTAGACGACATGCGCATTTGCGGCAACTGCAGAAGTGCGGAACCGTGACTCATGCCGGCCCGAGGAACATTGAGATCGTCGGAGATTACGACTCACTGGCAAGTGTGAAACGAATGAATATGTAATGCAGCCCTCTTGAGTCACTGTAATACCAGTTGGATTCCCTCTGAGCAACCGCGACATGGACTCCGTCCGTCACTGTCGATAACAGGACCACACAAAAGAATTGATGTCATTAGTCACCCACGGCCAATAAAGTTTCTTATCTGCACTATTAAGGCGCACCCCTTTGTCGACACGCCAGACATTGAACATCGCATTCAGCCAAAATTTTCTTATGAGCCCTTTAGCATCCCTGGACATGGGGTGTTGTAAGGTACTGTAGTTGTGGTGAGGCACTGCGTGCATTTGCCCCCGAAAAGTGCCCGTATTCACCCTCACTGCAAGACGAGGTAGGGGAAGGGAGCGCGGTATGGGTGATATGCGTATTTTTGGAAAAAGGTCGGTATTGGTTCGTCATATCCATATCTCATTTCACGGCTATGTACCGAGCATATCAGTGGAGAACTTTAACAAGTAGCAATTGACACAAGCGATCAGGAGCGTGGATTATCCCATATCAGCCTCATCCATTGTCGTAGGCGCTCAAATCCTCTTACAGGGGGGCAACTCCGACAGAACCTTGCAAGGTGGGTCTCGCCCTCGTACCCGTCATCAATTACAATACTGCAAACAGTGCACTTCACAAGGACACTGCGTTGTGGTTCATTCAGGTCTGGGGTGCAAAAACATTATCTCTATCTGGCACCTCCCAGATAGAGATGTCGCGCGGGATACAATTTAACGTAAAAAGTTCCCGAACGCACTCAGCCTTCCCCAGAGTGAATACTAGGATCCAAGTGAGTGAGGACAAAGAAAGCGGGAAAGAGCCCACCAAAAGTCAACGATCTCCCATGTGTGTGACTTAGCCCCCCTATACATATCCCGCGTCCACCCGGAGCTTGCAGGCCAGGCTGGGCCTGGGAAGGTACGGAACACATGTATCAAGTATCAGTGACGCTCTTGAGGTCATCACACTCAACAATAGTCGGGAGTTGGGCATGTCTAGAGTCAAACACCTCGGGTTTGCCGGCGAACAGAACGTATGGGCCCTATGGGGATGATTAAAGAAATTTTCCGAGGGTAGCGGAACAATAGGAGGGATAATTGAGGTTCGTAGGTAGGGTACAAAAGGGAAATATGGTCATGAGGACTCATGAGGGGAATGGGATCGCCGGAGAAGTCGCCTAAAGTGGTGGCCTTCGAAAACAGCACAGGGAGTCAGTTAAAAGGCCTCCGAGGCATTTCGAATAGACTCACTGGGACCCTCAATAACACCGACAATGGTTAGCACACTGCGAGTCACCCCACTCAGCTGAATATAGTTGTTTTGCGGAAGATTCGCCCGGTTTCTGTCAAGGCGAATATAAAACGGCGTAGGTGAAAGAGCTTGTCAACGATAATTTATTGTCATCTTGTGAGTAATGACATCACCGTAGGCTCAGAAGGGAGGACCTTTTCGCCACGCGAGCACGATATATTTGTACATTTGGCGGGAACTCGCCTGCCTTTATCAGAATGCGCGAGCCAAACAGGCGGTACTCGGCACGGCCGGCAAGGTTCTGAGGCGGGCTAATACAGTGTCACGTGTACAGCGCCCACACAATCATTGTAGTTGGACTGGGCTGCGCCACCGCCCAATTCACTCAGGCTATACTTAATTATTCAACTCGGGCGGAACTGTTCACAGGAGTCCAAGTCGAGTTTCATTCAACTTGAGATATCCTTAGCTTTGAAACACTCCCTTGGCATCCTCCATATTGGACTTTATTTGACTGGGCTCCTCATAAGTCCTCAAGTGAAGCACGGTGAGTCGGTGACTGTGACGCAATTCACTTCACTTGTGGTCAAGTATGCCAAGAAAATTTGACATGCTGCAAGCTGCAACGACCCTGGACGATGCGGTGGCGGTGCTTCAAGCTTCAAGCTTCAAGATCTACATTACATGTGTCCTATCATTACCCCTGCCTTATCAAGAGCGCGCACGCGCCAGAATGCTTATCCACTTGTCTGTGCCATACACGGGCCAACAAAAGGCTTGCAACCCTCATCAAATGATTGCGGTGCTCCCGGATGACTGGATCCATCAAACACATGACACTCGTCCCATTATCCCATCCTTTCAAGAGTGCGCACGTGCTGGAATCCCTACTCACCGCACATGCTGTTTACATGAGGCAAAATCCGTCAGTCGTTTTCTTACTCCCCAACTCCTCTCCCATTTCTCCCTCGTCCATTGCCCCTACACAGCTACGATGTCCCATATTCCTCCTGAGACCACGTCGGGCTCTAACTATCAGCTCATCTTTGATGATTCTTTAGAGGACTTTAGAAAAAAAACTGGGAGGGATCTCGCATTAGATCCACTCCTTACTAGGTTCGAATCCTGTGATTCTCCTCTTACTGCTCTTGCCGTTCTCCAAGAGCAAATCCCTCTGTTTGGTCGAACAAGGAGCAGCAGTGACAAGCTCATAAACGGTCTCAACCGGACAGTAAATAACCTCTACACACTTTCCTCGACGATCTGCGCAGCTCTTAGTCTGGTATGTCCCAACAAGGTCAAGGTTATTCCGAGGACGGGCGCTAATATCTATGTTCTAGGCATACCCACCAGTGGCGTTGATCCTCACCAGTATAGGCGCCCTTCTCTCGGTGGGCTCTGCCACATCACCTTTTTCTATGCCTCTTTGACATAGAGATCCCCCAGGCGGTTCATGGAGTTGGTGCTTTCCGGGGCGTGCTTGTTGACCTCTTCGAACGCATCGAAAGTGTGTTCAGAAGACTTGATATTTATATCGGACTCCCCCCAACCATGGAAATGGCGGATATAATCGTAAAAGTCATGGTTGAGGTTCTTTTAGCCCTCGCCCTCGTGATGGAGTATATTAAACAAGGAAACCTTAGTGAGTTATTGTATCCGTTGATAGACTGTCTCTCTTGACTTAGTGCTCTACAGAAAGGTTCTTGAAGAAGTTGGCAAGAAGGTCGGATCTCGGGGATGCTTTACGGAGGTTGGACAAATTGATACAAGAGGAACACCGCATGGCGACTGCACGAGATCTCAGGGCCACATACCGTGTTGATAAGAGGCTTGTGAATGTCGAGAGTGACATGCAGGGCGTTGGTGAGACGGTGAAGGGCATCGACGAAGGGGTAACAGCAGTCGATGAGAGGTTGCAGGGCATTGACTACAGGTTGAAGGGAGTTGACGACAAAATAGATTTTATCGTAGATGGTGCGTACTTTGTCGTTACCTTGTTGCGCCCATCCCCTCCTAACCCATTTTGTGGCTAGGTACTGAGCAAATCAGAGGAGGGCTTCGACAAGTAGCAATCGACGTAGGAGACCAGAAACGTATGTAGTCTCATACTGCCCGTTGCTGGTTGTAAAGTCTCAAGTGCTTTCGCAGGGAATCAACTTAGGCAGGACCTTTCAAGATGGCTCTCCCCTTCGGACCCGTCTATAAATTACAACACGACAAGCGGCGTGCGTCACAAAGACACTGCGCTGTGGTTCATTGAAGGGAGCACCTTCGGGAGTTGGAAAAAGTCCACTTCGTTGCTGTGGATTCACGGAAAACGTACATTCTACCTACTCTCTACTCTATCAACCTCACTAACAGATTCCGTTCCACAGCCGGTGCTGGTAAAAGCGTCCTTGTGTAGGTTATCCTCCTATTTGCTTCACCCTGGATAGCTTATAGTGCCGAAGCTCTGCCATTATCGATGATATCAACCATAACTGCAAGAATAGGTCGGCGCACATGGCATTTTTCTTTTTCGACTTTCAAGACATCAGAAAGCAAGATGCCCGTGCTCTACTCTCATCACTCATCGTCCAACTGAGCAATCAATCAGATTATTTCTACGACATTCTCCTTCGCTTTCATTCTATACACCATGGCATGCAGCAACCCACTGTACATGCGCTTACCCAATGCTTTGAAGACATGCTCAGAGCTTCAAGAGATGTACCAATTTACCTGATTGTTGATGCTATCGACGAGTGTTCTAACACGACTGGGATGCCATCATCGCGAGACCAAGTCCTGTCTCTCCTGGAGGAACTGGTCAACTTGAACCTTCCAAGTTTGCGGCTTTGCGCTACAAGTCGTCCCGAAATTGACATTTGGACCTCCCTTGAGCCCTTGACATCGACATATACCTGTGTATCCCTCCATGAACAAAGCGGACAGAGGAATGATATCGACGACTTCGTCAGAGCGGTTGTTTACTCCGACAAGAACATGCGACGGTGGCGAGACGAGGACAAGAAGGTGGTTATTAAAACGCTTTCTGAAAGAGCCGATGGCATGTAAGGAAATATATCGTTGTATACCCATAACACTTTCTCATGCTTTCCAACAGGTTTCGCTGGGCCTTCTGCCAACTCGAGGCACTGAGACATTGTTTCCCCCCAAGCCTGCGCCTTGTTCTTGCGGAATTGCCAGAATCGCTGGACCAGACATACGAGCAGATCCTAGGGCGAATCCGCAAGTCGAATCGAGTTCACGCTCACAGACTGCTTCAGTGCCTCGTTGTGGCAGTCCGCCCACTTCACTTGAAGGAGTTAGCGGAGGTCCTTGCAATCGATTTCTCAACTGCAGGGGGAACTCCGCTGGTGGATGAGAAGTTGCGGTGGGAGGACCAAAAAAATGCCGTGCTATCCGCCTGTTCCAGTTTGATCACCATTATCGAGGATTCGGGTTCGCGCATCGTTCAATTTTCCCATTTCTCAGTCAAAGAGTTCCTGACCTCGGGCCGCCTTGCCACCTCAAACATTGATGCCTTACGCGACCAGCATATTTGCCTCGGACCTGCGCATACGGTCATGGCACAAGCTTGTCTCGCTGTCCTCCTCCGGTTGGACAAGATGGATAGCCGTACTATCGAGTGGTCTCCTCTAACCGAATATGCTGCGACATGCTTCCACGACCATGCCAAGTTTGAGGATGTGTTATCACACATTTCTGATGGCGTAGACGATCTGCTTAACCCAAAAAAGCCGCACTTTGACCCGTGGATCTGGCTACAGATTGGAGATTGGAACCCTTCGAGTTGGCATAATGCACACTTGGTTCATCATGTCTTTAGTTCTCGCCATTCGTCGTGTCTGTCTCTACCTGGGGCTCCCAAGTTTCCGCCACAAATAGCTCCCTTGTACTACGTTGCTGCACTTGGTCACCTCTGCCTGGCTCAACGGCTCCTTTTGACGCGCCCACAGGACCTCCGTGCCAAGGACAATAAAGGCTGTGCCCCATTCCACATAGCTGTGCTTGCAGGAAAGGTCGAAGTTTCGCAGCTCTTAATTCGGCACTCCGTAGACCTGAATATTCGGGACATCGAAGATCATAACCTACTACACATGGCAGCATGGAAGGGACATATAGAGATCGCTCAGATGCTCCTCGAACACGATGGAACCACGAAGGTGTTCATCAACGCACCGAATAAGAACGGTCAGACGCCACTACACCTAGCGACGCAACACAATCGACACAATATCGTGGATTTACTGCTGAAGTTCGGCGCGGACCCAAATGCAAAAGATAACGATGACATGACCCCACTGTTTTTCACGTCACAATCTACCAGAAGCCGTGCAGTTGTAAAGCTGCTGTTGGCTCGTGGTGCAAGGGTCGATGTGCGGAACAAGAACCGCCAAACACCACTCCACGTAGCATCCCAACACGTTAACCATAACAATATGGAACTATTGCTGAAGTCCGGCGCGGTCGTGGACGAACAGGATAACGACAAAATGACGCCACTGCTTTTGGCCTCCCAATCTCCGAGAAGCGGTTCGGCTGCTTGGCTGCTACTGAATAATGGCGCAAGTGTCAAGGTGCAGAACAGCCATGGCCAGACACCACTACACCTAGCATCGGAGAATAATTTCCCCGATGTTGTAGAGTTAATGCTACAGTTGGGTGCGGAGGTGAACGCAAGGGATAACGACGACATGACCCCACTGCTTTGCTGTGCAACCGGACCCTACAGGAGTAGCGCAGTGGGACAGCTGCTATTGGAGAACGGGGCCAGTGTCCACGACCGGAATAGGCATGGTCAGACACCACTACACTTGGCATCGGAAAACAATTACCCCGAAATTGTGGCGTTATTGTTGACATTCGGCGCGAATGTAGACGCACAGGACAACAACCACATGACTCCGCTTCACGTCGCATTGTCATCCTCATCATGGCAGTCTGGGTCGCCTTGTTCCTCGTGGTCTTCGTGGTCGTCCTCATCGTCGGGGGATCTCAAGAAGGTTATAGATCTGCTCCTGGAGCATCACGCAAATGTACGTTTGCGGAATGACGATGGAAAGACCCCATTCCAGATTGCGTCGGAGCTGGAGATGGAGTGGTTGTTCCCCCTAGTAGATTGAAGGAGTTTTCCATCCCTTGTCTTGATGGATCTCGGTTTCTTCGGACACTTAGATAGCCATGTACTCGTTTAACAAATAGCTAACCGTGGAAGCGCCCGAATACTGGGGGGTATATACACCACACCCGAGGTTTACAATCTTCTGGTTGCTAAGAAGTTCAATTATAGCTCGTAAAATGGAACCGGGTGTGGCTGTCTGACCTGGACGACCGTGTTATTGGGGCTTCTTGAGACCGGAGGTATGGATTTTACCCCAAATGTTCCAAGGCAAACTGTTTGAAGACGGTGGACTCGGAGTATGCTCGTGCTGATTCCAAGTGTCAGGTGACTGATGAACCTGGTGCCAGGTTCTACGGTTGATCACCACTCCACTGTATTAATTAGAAACCGTTGTACTACCGTATGGAATTCGCACAAGTGACCCTTGTCCAGTCCGGACAATACAGTGCCGCATTCGTTCATTTAAAGTACAACCCCGGAGACATCCTCAACAGCCACCTTTCCTGCCTGAAATATGGTCCACAAATGAAAGGGATCAATGCCTTCCAAAACTCGTCATTCGTTCCACTGATCCCCTCATCCTCATTCTGCTCCCACATCGCCACATACTCAAACCACGGCGGATAGTATCCTGCCCATGCCCAGTCAATAATCCAAAGGCGACCATCTTCGCCCACGATGACGTTTCGAAGGTTGAGGTCCTGATGTGTCAGAACGAGCGGTTCGGAATTGTCGAATAAATCGTTTCTCGAGGGGTCATCTGGAGGCAACTTCTTGCAGTTCATTGCCATCTGGTGGCGCTTGTTGAAAAAGGCTGAGAGTTCAGAATACGTGGCGAATGGACCACGGTCAGATTGAACTCGACCAAAGATGGGGGATTCACATCTCCGTGCTCCTTGCACGCTCAGTGGGCCAGGTGGCGTCGTGGCAGATGCTTCCAGGCGACGGAGCTGACGGACATAGCGGCGTAACGTAAAAGCCACATGGATTTTCTGCCACGTCGAAAGAGTTGGCCAAATGTGAGCTAGTGTTGGACCTGGGATGTAGTCCATGATGATCAAGAAGCTCCATTGGCGTTTAATAACGCGGCGGACGCGTGGGACGGGGATAGCCGTCTCTGAAAACAGGAGGTCGAGCGCGTTCGCTTCTGAGGCGTCTGCGGCGTCTTCGTCCAAGTCTTGGGAAACCTTTGAGACGGTGTTGGGCGTCAGTTTGAAGACACTGGCGTCTGGGTGTAGTCTGGGGGCATTCCTTCCGAGCTCGAGGATTTTCTCATTGCTAAGCTGGTCGACGTCCGACGGCTGGAGACACACGCACACCGCTACCTGAGCACTGGTGGGTGCAACTGGTTGAGCGAATAGAATTTACTCACGACGATACTCCTCTGTGGTGTCTTGTCCGGTATCACAAATGTCAGGATGACGTCCAGTGCATCTGCTATCATTCCAAGGAAGGTGTAAAACAGCCATTTTCGTATTCCTTGAGGCGTATCCATTGAAGTGAATTTGTTGGAGAACAGACCGCAGGCGATTAAGACATGCGAGTATAAGGAAGCGGCGGTCGGGCCCCTTGAACACATCGCATACTTAACTTAGATTAGGCTGAGATTAGCTGCCACCCGGCAACAGCCGGATCTCGGCGGTAACTGCCGAGACCTCAGTTATCCTTTTCCTTTTAACTCACCCCACTTCGTTGGACCAGGGCCCGAAGGCGGGCTTGCGAACTTCAGCGATACGCACTACGACTCTCTTTTATTCCCTCGAAGCCGCTGTTTTAAGCCAGCACCCAGTGTTTCCTGAAGCGCTCGCGATCCCAACGTCGAGGCCTCCGAGAGGTGGAGTGAGTTGGTTAAACCTGGTTTGCGCCCTCGTGACGTCAATCAACGAAGCACTGTGCGTAACCCCAGTTGGCTAGATGACAACCACAGTAACGATCTTTCCTTTCTAGTGATACCCTCGGCCTAGTGTATTTCTAAATCTATGGTCCTTCCGACGAACATCTTCACCTCCTGGAAACAGCGACGTGAAGTGAAGCGAGTAAGGCGTCGAGCAAAAGCCAAATCCGATGAGATCGACAGTCAACTGGAGGAGGAGGCGAAATGTCGTAGTCAACACCATGACATCCTGTTGATTAGTCCGTCCTTCCCCTTTCACGATTTCTGCTGCCGTACGTGCTAACTTGCGTTTACTCGACAGGTGCCCCTAGATCCGAAGCGGAAGCGTTCTCCATCGTCAAGCATATGAAAATCGTCCACGACGATTACACATTGGAAGGACTCGCCGACTTTAGGCCAATCATCTGGAAGATCCTCCTGGAGAATTCGTGGAGTATCGTGCGGTCCTTACGGGTGTTGAGCCCCAGACATGCTAATCGCGCAACCAAGGTATGCCGCTTTCTCCTATCTTTTCGCTCTGTCCCTTATCGTGGACCTGTGTGTCCCTTCTTCCAGGCTAACTGCGAATACATCATGAAGCATAGAAGCGACATTGACAACCCCGAGTTCTTGTTCCTTCCCAGATTCGCGCACGTCGTTCAAGACTTATGGACCGATGAGATCATCCCCCTATTGTTGGATCGTCCATCCGCTCTCCCCTTAGCGGATAACGCAGAGTAGTAAGTACTTTTCCCTCGACTCTCGATAGTCAACGCACCATTACTGTGCATGAGTCACTTTGTCCTTGTGCTGATCCCTCGTATTGCACGTAGCTTTTTCGCAGAGGCGCAGAGAATTGCCGCGGAAGACTATGTCCCTTCAATAGAGGACATCAGTCATGCCTCCGAGAAGGGGGTCATGGAGACTCACTTCAACGTCGATCATCTCTCGATTCGAATATCCCAGGTCTATGGTCAACAGGGCTGCTTCAGGAAGTGGATCCACCTATTTGAGGGCGTCACGAGCGTCATGTTCTGCGCCTCCCTCTCCGACTATGATGAACCTGGAGTTTCTCGCAGGAGCCGGCGGGTGAGTTATCACCCTTTTTGCTGCCCCTGATACGCATGACCACTTGTGTTAGACGCGATTGGTCGACTCCCTCATCTTTTTCGAAGCAGTCATCAACTCTCCCTGGTTCAAGCAGACATCGATTATACTATTCTTGACCGGAATGGACGATTTCAGAGCTAAACTTCATGAGGTATACCCCAAAATTCTACTCATCTTTCCTTCTACGTCTCTTATTCATTTGCGACTGTCATTTTTTTTTCTTCAGGTACCTCTGAACGATTACTTTCCAGAATATACGGGTGGCACGGACGCAGATGATGGTGCCAGATGTATCCTGACTCGATTCCGGGAGCTTAATCACTTCCCTCTACAAGTCTACTCCTAGTAAATCCCTTTCCTTTTTCCCATGGGCGTGTCACCAGCAGCTTGCTCACTCACCGAGGCGATGACAGCATAGCCGACGTCTCCGACATACCCGACATCCAGATGTTGACAACCGCAGTCAGGGAATCGGTCCTGCAAAGTGCGCTCAGGGCGATAGACCTGTTGTGATTCTCCCCCATCCACCACAAGAGTCATTCTCGCGGCCGCTCGCGCTCTGCGGAAAGCGCCTTGGCGCCAAGTGCTTCCGACGGCGACGTCGCCTCCATGACACGTCAACTCTACCCAGTCACCCCATCGCCATCCTGACGTTCTGCCATCGTTTGGCTGGCCAAGCCTCGCGGCACAACCTTGGACGCTCATTTCGCGAGCAGGTGAAATTCCCTGCCATTCCCCTCATACCCCATCTACATGTAATCTGTAATTCCTAGTGTTTGTATGCTATCTCTCTCATGTCACCACCACCATCTTCTGTATGTGAGGAGCGGCGCCCCTCAATTCCCCTGTAGCAAATGGTTTATTTTCTACTACGATAGTGCTACATGTTTGCATGAGTATGGTAGCACGTCTAACGACCCATTCATGTCCAAAGGACTGATGTTACTAGTTCAACGTTTGTTCTTTGAACCAGTCGTTTGTTCACTTGTCCACTGTGACCAATGTTGCCACTTAACTGCGACGACGACGAAACTGAGCGGAGCGGCGGATCCAGTGGTGTCACATGATCGGCATGCGAAACTTTTACCCTTTTAATTATCCCTGGTTGCCGCCCAGCCATGGCCATTCCTGAGCCCGAAGTGCGGCTTTTGCTTGTATGATACTGGCTCTGTTGACTGCTGGAGCTGTAGGCCAGCCAATTCCAGTTCATTTTCCACACAGTCCTTTGCCTACATCAGCGGTACGCATTTCGGCTCACACTTCAAAACTGCACATCACGGCGTAGCGTATATACCCATCTGGTCTACTAGTGACAACAATACCTGCCCTAGCCCTCTCCTCCGGTGATATCTTTTCAGCAACTCCGAATATTGAACATTGCGGCTTTTCCAATGAATATCCTCTCATCCTGGAAGCAACGGCGAGCAGAAAAGCGGGCAGAGCGGCGGACAAAAGCCAGGTCTGATGAGATCGATCATCGGCTGATGGAGGAGCGGAAATACCGCGGGCAACCGCGCGACATCCTGTTGATCGGTTCGTGTTTCCCTTCTTCGCGATTTTGGCCGCCGTACGGACTGACTATTGGGTCGACAGGTACCCCTGGATCAGGAGCAGAATCATTCGCCATTGTCAAGTGTATAAAACTCATCCTTGACGATTACGCCAACGAAGAACTAATCGAGTATCGCCCGTTCATTTGGAAGACCCTCCTCGAAAACTCGCGCGATATGGTTCGGGCCCTACGAAATTCAGAGACTCTCGAACGCGCGAATTGCGCGACCAAAGTGCGTTGCATCTTCTACGCCTTCTCCCCGCTCCTTTTCGTGAACATATGTGTGCACTTTCCAGGCCAACTGCGAATACATCATGAGCCATAGAACTAACGCGGATGACCCTGGCTTCCTGTTCTTACCCGGATTTTCCCAGGCTGTACAGGACCTTTGGATCGAGGAGGTCATTCCACTGTTGCTGGACCGACCGTCCACCTTCTCTTTGGCTGATAATGCAGAGTAGTGAGTACCTCCTTCGACTCCCAACTGCTATCGAATGCTCTCCCCAGTTGAGCACCGATTCTCCCTTTACGCATCACCTACTAGTAGCCGCTTACCCTGACTGCTCGCATGCATGCAGCTTTTTCGCGGAGGCGCAGCGAATTACTGCTGAAGATTATGTTCCGTCGTTAGAGGACATTGGACGTGTCCCCGAGGACTTCGAGAAAGGGGTCATGGAGACCCACTTCAAGCTTTATGGGCTCTCAATTCGGGTATTGCAGGTCTATGGTCAACAGAGTTACCGCAGAAAATGGACCGACCTATTCGGGGGGGCCATGAGTGTCATTTTCTTCACTTCCCTCTCGGACTATGATGAGCCTGGGATTTCCCGCATGAGCGAGCAGGTGTGTGTATCCTCTTGTGTCTCCTCTACCCCTCTGGAAAAATGCGTGACCTTGGGTCGTAGACGCGATTGGGCGAATCCTTCGCCCTTTTTGAGGCAGTTGCCAACTCGCCATTGTTCTCGCAAACAACGATCATATTAGTCTTAATGGGAAAGAACGAGTTCCGAGCCAAACTTCACGACGTACGCCTCCAAAAATTCCACACATCTCTTCCCGCTTATCTCGCCATTCACTATAATACCCTCTCGTTTTCTTTTCTCATCAGGCGCCTTTGAGCGACTACTTTCCAGGATATACGGGTGGCACAGATGCCGATGAGTGTGCCACGTGGGTTGTTGGTGAATTCCGGAGGCTCAATCGTCTTTCTCTACGGTTGCGTTACTTGTAAGCCCTTCTCTCTCACTACCCGTGTCACCAGTAGTTTGCTCACCCTCCGTGGCAATGACAGCATAACCGAAATCTCCGACGTGACCGACATCCAGCAGATAGTGGACGTGATCCGGGGTATGGTCTTGGAGAATATGATATTTATGGCGTTTGACCTGATATGATCCCTTTCTCATCTCGGATGAGCCACTCTACTCACCTCGCGGACAGCAACTTGAGTGGAACGATTCTAGTTAGCACGAGCGCTGCAGAAAAACGCTCGTGCCAGATTATCCTGATGGCGATGGTCACCTTGAAGGCCACTTACTGTTACGCCGCCATCTCGTCACCATCGACGACCCACCTATCTTTGGCACGTACACCCTTAATGATATGCATCATTGCATGCCTTCCTTTGTGTCACCGCCACCTTCTGTACCCTATCTTACGGTAATCATTTCGCCTTCTACGGCTATATCATTATAATAGGCCAAATTCCTTTGCATGCCTCGGATTATAAACGAATGGGTCTACCGGTATTACCTTACACGCTCACATGAGACATGAGTGAGACTGTTCATTCCATGAATAACCATCTCAGACCTCTCTCAAGGTCAGAATGAACGCCCGCATCTAACTCTCTGTCGTTGTAGTTTCCACTGGGTGTCTACCATGGACCCATTCCGTTTTCTACATACATAATCTTCACGGAGATAACGACTACTGTAGAAAAAACCAACGATGTCATGATGGGCGAAAACGTTGTTTTCCCTTTGGATATTGATGGCGCGCAAAACGAAGGGGCTGGACAGTGGACGGTGGGAAGTGACAACACTGCGACGACTATCACGGGTGGCCGCCCACTCGCACGCGGGTTCAAGTTGGCACCACGTACTGTTGGCCACACACGCCCGCACTACAGTTCATTTGACGCCCATTCGTAGGGAGGTGAAATTCCCTGATATCCCCTTATACCATACCACGTCTCTTAGGTTAGTGTTGTGTGTCATTGTCTGCTCCCTCTCATGTGGTCAGCACGTTCTGTTCAGCTGGTGTTGTGACTGTTGCCCCTAAATTTTCCTTGCGCTAATCAGTTCAGTACAGAGTAGTCGAGTAGTCAGCTACCTGCCGCCAGGGTCAACTAATCACATACCATGTAGATTTAGTTCTTATGGTGCTATGACCCTGTATCACCTGGTTGAGGATTATATGCACACATCAGCGATGCGACCCTGTGCATTACGTAGCCACGTTCCCTGACGCTGCCGAGATGGTGGAAACGCAATGGGAGGTTGTGTCGAAGTACTCGTGAAAAAACTACTATCAAAAGAGCACTAGCTGTGTGGGCGCGTCCGGAATGTCCGCTTGCAGACCCGGTTGAAATGCGGGCCCAATGGAAGATGGATTGATAAGATACCCGATAAGTCCATCCCAAATGATGGTGAAACAGATCACGTTTACGTAAGAAAGCGGACTGAGGCGCGGGCGGGACCCCTGCGCGCGACGTTTATTCCGACGCGATCGGCGGTGCTCATGCTCATGCGCTCATGGGTCACTCAGTTTATCTTGTATACAGGATGAACCTCAGTAATTCTGCACTTCCCCCTCAGATTCTCATGCCTACAGTACTTCGCGTGCCAACACTGGACAACTTGATTGCTTCATCTAAGTTACCGCGCATCCCGTCAAAACCATCAAAAGATCGGCCCTGAAATTGCATCGCCTTAAACAGTATGAACTCAGGTCAACTATAGTACTGGGACAGCCTGATCCGATGCTACACATCATGGTAACAGCGCCCAGGGTACAGCCCCCGGATAGTCTGCTACTGGCCACGATGCCTACTATATTACCCTTCTTCTTTCCAGTGATCCCTTCAGCAACGGCGCACTACTAGGGCCTTCCCGATGAATATCCTCGCGTTCTGGAAACGACGACTGGCAGAAAAGCGAGCGGCGAGGCGGGCCAAAGCCCAATCCAAGAAGATCGACCGTCGGCTACAGGACGAGTCGAAGCAGAGTAAGCAACGGCCGCATGATATACTGTTGATCGGTTCGTGCTTCCCTTCTTCGCGATTTCTGCCCGTCGTACGGACTGATTGCGTCGATTCGACAGGTACTCCTGGATCTGAGGCAGAAGAATTCGCCATTGTCAAGCGTATGAAGCTCGTACATGACGATTACACAACTGAACAACTAGCCGGCTGTCGGTCGGCCATCTGGAAAATCCTCTTGGAGAACTCACGCACCATTGTCCATGCTCTACGAGAAATAAATCCCGAACATCCGTATAGTTCGACCAAAGTGCGCTCCTTTCCTCTCTATATCCTCCCCCCCCTTCAGTCGCGATGGAATTGTGTGTGACCCCTATCTACAGGCCAATTGTGAATACATCATGAATCACCGAACCGACACCGACAACCCCGAGTTCATGTTTCATCCCAGGTTCGCTCAGGTCGTCCAGGACCTATGGACCGACGAGATCATTCCCCTGCTGTTAGACCGTCCATCCCGCCTCCACTTGCCCGATAACGCAGAATAGTACGTACCTTTCCATCGTGTCTCGGGGGTCAAGGGACAGCTCCGCTGTCCAGGCGTCACTTTGTCGCTTGTGCTGATTACCCCCATTCCTTGTAGCTATTTCGCAGAGGCGCAGCGAATTACCGCGGAGGATTATGTTCCGTCGACGGAGGACATCGGTCATACCTCCGAGAAAGGGGTCACGGCAACTCACTTCGACGTCGGTCAGCTTTCGATCCGAATGTTGCAGGTCTATGGTCAACAGGGCCACTTTAAAAAGTGGATCCACCTGTTTGAGGGCGTTACATGCCTCATGTTCTGCGCTTCTCTCTCGGACTATGATGAACCTGGGACTTACCGGGCGAATCAACAAGTATGTGCACTCGCTTATGTTTTGCCCAGATAATAGGCGTGACCATTGTGGATTATAGACTCGACTGGCCGAATCCCTCTCCCATTTCGAGGCAGTTGTCAACTGGTCTTGGTTCGAGTTCAAGCAAACACCGATCCTATTGTTCTTGACCGGAATGGACGATTTCAAAGCCAAACTCCACGACGTACGCCTCCAGAAACTCCATTCCTCTCCCCATCATACTCACGTCCGTCTCGATTTTTCTTTCCCGTTCTTTCATCAGGTGCCTCTGAACGAATACCTTCCGGAATATACGGGTGGCACAGACGCAGATCAGGGCGTCGCGTGTATTCGCGCTCGATTCCTAGAACGTAATCGCCAGTCTCTGCCAATATATCCTTTGTAAGACACACCCCCCCCCCTCTCTCCCACGCCATGTCGCTAACAGCGCACTTACTTCTGTGGCAATGACAGCGTGAGCGAAGTCTCCAACCCGGGTGGCATCCAGATGTTAGCATCCACAGTCGCGGACATCGTCATGTCGAATTATCTCAGGGCTGCAACCTGTTTATTTCGATGAGCCATTCCCGCGTTCGTTCGTGCTGTGCTACAGGAAACATCTACACCCAGGTGCTTCTAGCGATTAATGTTACCTTACTGCTTCTCTCCCACTTCCCTACCATCTCAACGACCCACCATTCGCTCGTTGTCCACGCACCACGCATCCTCCCAAGTACAATACAAATTTTCTGCTCGTAATCACTCCCATACTGCCCCTACGGTATACTCTCTTAATCCGCTGTTCCATTGCATGCCCTCTTTCGTGTCACCTCCTTCCCCCTGTATCGTGCTAATTTATTTCGTTTTCTATTGACCACATTACTATAAAGGGGGCATTCGCTTGCATGACTTGTACACCTCACAAAAGCGCCTGTACTCGTATCTACCTCTACTTGCTCACATTCAATTAATAGGTACTAGTAAAAGCGGTCCATGCTATGAATTAATCATCGTTGCAAGCCATTTCCAAAAACCGTTTTTGAAGTCTTCTACTCAACTTTTGCGTTGTCGTCTTGTCTTCTGGGTGTATTACCTCCTGATGAGGCGAGCGTCCATCCCACACATCTCCTCGACGACTTGACAACTCGAAACTCGACACCAAACAGGATGTAACATTACATAATACCCGGGGTTCCCATCACGTGAAAAAGCACAAACCCGTGCTCTTTGTCAAAGACAACCTGTGCACGCGCGCAACTCCTCTGAAACTGCTCTAGAGACAAAATGTGGATATGTAGATATATTATATGCGATCCAAAATCTATCGTGTATGTGTTTGGGAGGGAACCCGATACAAAGGAAGCAAATGCGAACAAGAAGAGAAAAGGGAAACAAAGGACATCGGGGAGGTCATCAGAGTACGTTATGATGTCGCACAAAGGGGTGCTGTAGATACTGGAAGGAGGAACGTCTAGGCAATATTTACGTCCGAGATTACATGATACACATGACCATCGCATACACGTACCAGAAAAAAGAAATGTTCGTCTTTCATACACTCCGCACGGTCGCACGCGTGTACATATTTATATATATGCATCGTGTACTGCGAGCGAGCGACATGGAGGCCCAGTCTTGTGGGAGTGTGGCTCGTGGGTAGGTGAAGCTGAAGGTTGACTCTTGGCCCGTCACCAGAAGCGTGTCTTGTCCCACGGGAAACCTTGCGCCGCGCGCAACATGACGACATTAGACGTCAGACTCGAGAACTAAATTAATGAAAAACCAAACAGAGCTCCGATAAGCCTCCGAACCATCACACGAATATATATATATATGAGAACGCACCCCGTTCCCGAGGAAGACTTCGGCGCGTTGCCCGATGGCCATGTCTATCGCCTGGCCATTATGCCGCTGTTCGCGCGACAAGTCAAGATCACGGCTCGTCGTGATTTGCTCCCACCGATCCAGGTGCTCTCGTTCCGCGTCCGCTTGCAGCGCGTCCTTGAGCTCCTGGAGCCACTCGGGCCTCCCGTTCGTCATCACATACACGCGTGTGAGCCTCGTCGTCGACAGGAGCGACGCGCGCACCTCTCGCACGCGCGAAACGATCTGCTCCGTATCGGGGAAGCAGTGCGCGCGGTACCGTGCTCGTTCCTCTGGCACCTGCCCGCCGCTCTGGAAAGGGGGTGGGGAGAACCTGTCTAGCAGCCCCGGGAACTCGTTGTAAGCCGTGTAGCTCGAGGTCCAGTTGGCGAGATTTAGACAATGTTCGATAAAGTCTCCACGGCGGATGTGCAGCGCGAGGAGACCCGAGAGAGGCGTGGGTTTTGAATACGGCGAGAAGGAAGATGGGGTGAGCGAGGAGAGGGAGGGATGAATGGCGTCCGCGTTTGTGCCGAGCGCGGCGGTGATGAGTGGTGACCAGTCAAAGTGCGTCACGATTGGCGATTTGGAGAACGAAGGCCATAAGTCAAGCAACCGACTCGCATCGCCAAACAGCCTTTTCCCTCCCAAATCAGATTTTGGCTGGGCGGGGCAAGGGCGAGAACGCACCAAAAATCGAAGACCTGCATCGTATGCGCCTTGATCTCTACACACCGATCCTCCGTCCGCTCGAGCTTGTTGATCCACGCCTGGACGAGGTTCGCAGCAGATGCGCCACGTAGCGGGTCCTTGACCTCGTCCGGATCGATGACGGTGGGGTTGGGGCATACTTCCTTAAAGTACTCTACCATGACTGCAGGCGTGCCACCGGAGGATGGTGGAAATGGATTCCCGGCAATAGGGCCTGTGATGAAATGAAAGATAAGGTGTGTAAACAAAGAGAGTGAAACGGGGGCAACATACCAGAGAGCAAGGCTGTCAAGGGGACTCGCGCAGGGATCCGATTGTCTTTGTAGTAGGCAAAGTCACCGTCGGTGAAATCCCAGGTATAATTTTGAAAAACGTAGCTGCCAAGAGAAGAAACCAAGACGACGAGGGAGAAGGGTTGAGGCAGAGGACAGGAAGAGGATGAAGAGAGGGGACGTACGTTCGCCCAGAGAGGTATGCGAGGTGGGATTCGAGGAGGATACCCTGCATGACGTTGCCCCAGCCTATGCCTTTTTCAAAGGCGGTTCACGGATGAGGACATGCCTGCTGGGCAATAAAAGTGAAAGGACGCACAACAGGCCTGGTTGGCAAAATAGATATAGCGTCCCTCGCGGCCTTGAGGGTAAGGCAAGGTGGCGTCATGCTGCGGCAGCTGTTTCTCGCGGTCGTGCCATTCGTAAAAACGCGGCGGGTCTGTGCCGCCCTCTGGTTGGGGAAGACCTTGGAGGTAGACGAGGTCGTCGTCGCTGGGCGGAGGGGTTCTATAGTGATGATAGAAAAGAGCGAGTGTGGCGATGATGAGGAGGCCAAAGAAGGAGATGCGGAGACGACGACGGGCGACGAGGCGGGGACGAAAAGGTGGGGAGAGTTGTTTCTCAAGGGACACCGGGGCGGGGATGGTTTGTCCCAATGAGCCAGGCATTATGACAGACGTGTGATATGAGCGGGAGTGATCTGGGCGCGTCCAACGCCACGTAACATCATTTCCAATTGGATTTTATACTCAACCAAACCAAAACTGCGCATTCCCCCACCTTCTTTCCACCGCGGACGTACAGTACTGTACAGTATCCAATTATGGTTCTACAATCTACATAGCTGTTGAACGCCGTCCGAGATATCCCGCGCCGCCGAAGTATATGTCCCCCGCATGAGCTCGAACGCCCTTGTTATGACATCCCGATCCACCTGAAACGTCGCCACACGCACCGCCTCCTGGGCTTCAAAAAAGGCGCTCTCGTAATCCTCAACCTCCGTCTGCATCCCGCTCCGAACGCCCTTCTCCGCGCCCTCACTGCACACAGTCGCGAACCACGAGAGCAACTGCACGCCGCCCTCCTGCGTCCGACGCAGCGTCACCATGAACGGCTCTTCGCTCCCGTGCACTTCCATCGCCGCGTCCGTCGTCTGAGCGCCGGCCGCCGGCGCGCGCGTGACCAGGTCGAGCGGGAGCAATTCGCACCGGTAGCCCGTCTCCTCGAACGTTTCGCGCACCGCGGCGTCTCTCACGTCTTCGCCGCGGTCCTTGCGACCCTTGGGGAGCAACCACTCCCCGCGCGCCTTGTGGTATATGAGGCAGACGCGGAGCGGGGCTTGGATCGACGCGAAGAGGATCGACCCGCCCGAGATGAGAAGGTGAGAGGATGGGAATTGTTCGGTGGGATATCTCGCAAGTGCCATGTTTGTGTGAGAGGATGGGGTGCGGGTCGGTCCTGGCGGGGCTTTATGTGCGGGGCAGATTTCACGGGGGGAGCAGGCTGTGCCATTCGACCCCGACCCAGGCTCATTATCAGCAACGTTTGCAGAGCATGTCTACGCGCTCAATCCCATGATGTGGCCAAGCCAAGCCGTATCACGGTGCCGCAATGGAAGTTCCGTGCATAGGAGACGAACGATCTAGGGGTGTCCTACAGTCGCAGCCATCATGTGGCCACCAGAGATGGCCGTCGAACAGAGTCCGCGATGCACCGCATGTCAGTGCAGCCCTTCCAGGACCGTGGATTGCCTCGTCGCATGTGCACGCCTGTGCGGGATAACGGAGAAGGAGAAGCGGACTGGAAATGATCGTTCTAGTGGAGTATTCCTTTGGTCGAGGCCCCTTAATCGCCGATTCCGCCCAGGCTTATCTAGCCGCGCACACACAGTACGTACGATGTCCTGATGATAGGTATACAGTACTGGTAACTGATGAGATTCTGGAACAGCAAGGGAGTGAATCCTCGGACTTGGTACGACTGTACGGCGTGTGTGGGAAATTTATTCGCTGGCAAGGTGTGACGTAGTCCCAATATGCTACGCCTCTACTGCTGGTATAACTATACCGTTCTGAACGTACGAATGAGATACAAATGAGCAACGAAATCACACATCGAGAAATCAAC
>Ga0307512_10001540_pt1 | contig 32318 bp, 30 predicted proteins | sample 14_EM_MG_FD_200267 | JGI IMG/M metagenome (GOLD analysis project Ga0307512, IMG submission 200267) | Populus trichocarpa ectomycorrhiza microbial communities from riparian zone in the Pacific Northwest, United States - 14_EM | ecosystem: Host-associated > Plants > Roots > Unclassified | place... | reverse complement strand
TCTGCTATGGCAGATATCCATAATCATTGTATTGGCAGCTGTTCTGAGCAAAAGTGATCGCGACATGGTCACAACCCCACTCTGAAAATGAGCGTCAACAGAGCGTCAAAGATTTTGTGTGTTGCACCTTGTATAATCCAACGGCTGTGCTACGGCATTTATCCATAATCGAAGTATTGGCAGCCTTTATAGGCAATATCGTGTGTGTCGATACCGTTGCAGCTCAAAATGAGCGTCCACAGAGCGTCAACAGTGCGTCAACAGAACATCAACAGAGCGTCAACAGAGCATCAACAAAGTGTCAACCGAGTGTCAACAGAGTGTCAACGCTTTTGGGTGTTGCATCATGAATAATCCAAGGGCTCTGCTACAGCATAGACCGATAATCAACGTATTGGCAGCCGTTCTTTGCAACTGCGATAGTGACATGGTCACAGCACCTGTTTGAAAATGAGCGTCAACAGAGCGTCAACGATTTTGTGTGTTGCATCTTGTATAATCCAAGGGCTGAGCTACGGCATTTATCCATAATCGAAGTATTGGCAGCCTTTGTAGGCAATATCGTGTGTGTCGATACTGTTGCACCTCAAAATGAGCGTCAACAGAGCATCAACAGCGCGTCAACAGAACATCAACAGAGCGTCAACAGATCATCAACAGAGTGTCAACAGAGTGTCAGCGCTTTTGGGTGTTGCATCATGTATAATCCAAGGGCTTTGCTACGGCATAGACCCATAATCAATGTATTGGCAGCCGTTCTGTGCAAATGCGATCGTGAAATGGTCACAGCACCTGTCTGAAAATGAGCGTCAACAGAGCGTCAACGATTTTGTGTGTTGCATCTTGTATAATCCAAGGGCTGTGCTACGGCATTTACCCATATTCGAAGTATTGGCAGCCTTTATAAGCAATATGGTCTGTGTCAATGCCGCTACACCTCAAGCATCAATGGAGACTCCACAATTTCTGGTCTTGTAAATAAGGTAATTGGTAAGTGATTTGCTCGCTGCTATCCATAACCAATATATTGCCATCCACTATGTGCAAAAAAGGAAGTGACACGGTCACGGTGCCGTTCTGACAACATCTGTCAACTCAGCATTAACTGAGGGTCATCAATTGCTGGTGATCCAGATCGGGTAATGAAGGCATCAAATGGATATTTGAGCTTATAATTGAACTATTGACCTCCTCCCTGGTCAAAAATACAAATCATTGAAAGAAAAACATGAATTAAAATATTGTCGATCTCGCAACATGCAAAACATGCAAAATGTGATTACTGGATGTCAAATGATCGATTTTGACTGAGTACTATAATCGAATAGCAAAGGCAAGCATGTTATCTCAATGTACAGATGAACCCGCTATACAACCCGCTGAGAACCCGCCCAATTCAGATGGGTAGGGAGATGTCGATGGAACAGTACCCGAATCGACAGTTCGGGTTAATTGACGACCCGGACCGCCAATTGGGCTCCGGTTCGGTTCCGACCCGTACCCGGACCCGAAGTGACGGTCCAGACCCGTTGCTAACACTATTGATAGTTGAGTTCTAACTCCCAGGAGTATTAACAATGTCTTCAAGGTAATTTGTGCGTATTGCGAGACAATTGCTATTGGCAATATCCCGTATGGATACGACCTTATCTGAAGCCAATTATCAACAAATACGTTCGTCTCACCAAGAGCCAGTGAGACTGCCCTCTCATATGCCCACCGGGTACGCAACAGTTTAACAACCGGGGCAAACGACAGAACCCTTAATTTGACTACACTTTATTGGAGCCAAATCTACAGTGATCTGCAGCTGAGTAGTTTTGCCATATATCAAACGGAGAGTATCTCGCGCCACTCCGGACATATGAATCCCCAGTTTCATTCGGACATACACAAAGAGTGTGCTCGAACCAAGGGTGTATTTGTATAAGTCCATTCGGTTGACAGGACTCCGATATATTGATCATTGGGTAATGACTTATCTGTCATATAACCTTCCATATCTTGAGATGCCATGATGGTCTGATGTTGACAACACCTCATCTCCCTAGGGATGAACCATTGGAGCCTGAGTGAATAGTCATTTGGTTGGCAACCAGGAATAAGCTTTCCTGCCATTAAGGAGTAACCTTTCAGAATAGAGAAGTTGCGACCAGTATGAATCCAAAGATGACACACATCGTATTTGCGCTTGGCTTGACCGTTGTCATGGATCAGTTGACGCAACGGTCGGGTAATGGCGATATGACTAATAGGTGAACAAATCCAGAAGGTAGATCCAATATAGAAGTCCGAGTGATAGTTCGTGGTTTCGGATCAAGTATCTATATATGCATCATCGAGTGATTGCGTATGATCCCGGAAATATACTGGAACACCAAAGGCATAACAATCTCTCAGTTCACTCGGTCGTCTTCTTCGAGTGCTCTTTGGATTGCTCACATGCACCGCCTGCAGCCAGTCCAGATATACCGCGACTTGATTGGTAGCGATATAGATACATAGGTACATGGATACATTGATGAAAATACACACTGAATACACGAGTTTAAAAATTGTTGAATGATGAGTAGTAGCTACAATTTCTAGGCACACCAGCAGCGTTCCCTAAGAAGATGATGTTTTTGCCAGGCTGCGCTGCTTTGATTTGAGGTGCTGCGAGTCTTCTCGCTGGTGCACCCATCCGTGTCACCAATGCACCCAGGCTTGTCACCGGCACACACAGGGTCGTCAACAGCACTCCCAGGCTTGTCATTGGCACTCCAAGGTGTTCTCAGACTTGTCATTGGCGCTCCCAGGCATGTCACCAGCGCTCCCAGGGTTGTCACAAGTGCTCCAAGGCATGCCATTGGCACTTCCAGATGCTCCCAGGCTTGCTGTCAGTGCTCCCAAGCGTGTGGCCTGCACTCCTCGGTGCTCGCAGGTGCACCTGAAGCCCAATGCATTGGTCTAGTCAACTCTGGGATTTGACCACCCCAGGATTCTTGTCCGATAACTCCCAAATCCTCCCAGAGGCTCCCAGTGATTACAATACATTTTTCTGATGTTGAAAAGCTGGCAGGATACCAAATTCAGTCTTTGCATTGAATAGCAATCTCAGTCTGCATTGAAATTGCCAGGATAGGCTTTCTGTAACATATTTGCCTACTTGTGAAGGGTATTCCCAATCAACATTGGCAGCAAGAACTCCACAACAATCTTTACAGGTAGCAATTTGCATTTCAATCGCTGCTACCACTATTGTAACCATGATCCTTGTCACAGCTCAGGTATTGGAGTGATGGTATGAAGGACAGGATGTTGATATGCATAGGAGAAACTGGAATGAAGTGGTCATATGGAAAGGCGGAGAGGTAGAGAAATGGGAAGGTGCAGTGAGAATGCTGTATAGTGGTGGCGGGATTATTTGGTAGGATAACCAAGTGGTCTGAGGTGTTGCAATATCACATAATGTGGTGTGGTTGTATTGTTAAGGATTTTGGTAATGGTGTGTGAGATCATGAGTGAGTGTTTGAATGGTAAATCGGAGCATGAATAATGATCTGCCAGTGGCAGATGAACTGTATATAAATAGTGGTTGTTTGGTGTTGGAGGATTGCCATTTCTTCTGTCTTGACTGATTCGCTTTGATTGCAACGCAAACAGAAGACTTTGAACAGCTTCGACTCTTGTCTTGGTTTGATTCCTCAATACACTTTTCGAGCTCCTTAGTTTCTGTTTCCAATCTTATATATGCCTGACCCCACCTGTTGCAATCCTTAAGCTTATGTCATCTGCCACTTATGCTCCTGGCATAACCTAATCCCAACCCCATGTCCCCACAATGAACTATAATGCCCACATCTGGTGTGCCAGCAACTAGGATGTTCATTCTGCTGAAATTAAAAAGTTGTTACTAGGCACTGGGTCAACATTCCAATTGCCAATCACTAGAGCATTTATCAGCCATACCACTTCAATCTGGCACACATATTCAGATTTGTTGTTGATTGTTCTTAGAACTGTACTCAATACTGAACTGCCTTTACCTGGATCCAGGACCTCCTTACCATCAACTTCCGCCTGGATCACCTTTGATCCACAGTCAAGTTTCTATTCGTCTTCAACACGCTGTTGCAGTTGCTTGACAGTAAGCTGGAGTGATGGCCTCTTACTCTGGCACTGTTGAAATTAATCATGATGTTAGGTATTTCACCAACAACCATCTTGACCCAATACATATGTGCAGAATATAGGCAGTTCTATTCATTCAACAAGAACTTACTTTAACACTACTTTCATTCTCTTTCCCACAAACCTCCTCCAGCTCAATCAGATATTCCTGAGGCTCTAATTCAGCAACACCCCATGTTCTCTAAAGCCTTGTCAGGAGTCATCAGATTACTAATCTTCTCTCAAATATGGTTAACACACACTGGAATCATATTAACAGATTGATCTGTACAATATTGTTATTCAACAAGAACCAACTGGAGGATGAGTATTAACAATATCTTCCAATATTGATCAAAGAAAGACTATGACCCAATGGGATCCCTCAACCTTCAGTCTGGAATCACCCTGAGCTATCATGAGTTAACTACAGAGGTTGCACCTGAATGGCAATCTAGAAGCTGTCAACTGATGATTTTCCAATTGACTATGTACCTGCCAAACCACCATCTGAGGATGCTTCCAACAAAGAACGTGTCGACCCCAGATACCTGCTCTGACTTGGCACCCTCATACAACAATCAGAAAGGCTCATAGGGAGGTAATTGGAGTGGTAAATGCAGTGGGGGACAGTGTATGGCAAAGTAAGTGGATTATACAACAAGCATCGAAAGTATTCAAAACAATGGATTCCATGGAATCCATTTTGGTCCATGCACAACACTCCACAGGCTGAACCATTTGCCCAGACAATGCAAACATATATCAATCAGTATCTGAGAAGTGACGTGAACAACCTCAAAATTGAATGATTCCAATCAACAGGTGCTCTGGTCATGCTTCACACTGATGTTGAATTTGTACTGGGCACACATTGTCAGATCAATGATCATTCACAGATCATCAGAACATTATACTACAGTTACATTTATCCTAGTTTTCAATGTCATGTCCCATAACCCCCTTTCAGGAACACCTCGATTTTAAACTGCTGAGTCTCACTGACTCGCAGGATTGGCAAATGTAGTTTGAGATGAACTCAGGTCATTGGGTGTGGGATTTGCAGAAGCAACTACCAGTCACAGCGATGTCTTTACCTGTCACTTGTATATTCCGCAATCTCACTCAACCAATGATTTGAGCAGTCAGCAAGCCTGATAACTGGACCTCACCATTAACAATATTTGAAAACATATCCTCCATATACCTAAATAGAACAACTGAATTCTTGTTTGGCTGATTCCATGTCCACCAAAAGGTGTCACAGATAATGATGAAGCATGGCTTAATGCAGTTGGATCTATACTGTCTCAGCTTGTGCATCATGACATCGCTGGTCCTGGCTTGAAATGGAATGGTCCAGATACATTCTGGTGACAGTAGTACTAGCTATTGGCTGTCTTTGTCGGGGATTATTCAGAACAAGTAATGGTTTGTCAGGACTTATATGGCTCAGGGCCAATATGTGAATCACCTGGAGGTACAATAATGGGGCATTCAAAATTTCAAATACTTGATGATGCAAGAGATCAGCATGTGTACAAGAAGCTTCTGCAAGACTCAATTATTGATACTCTGCACAGTCTTGGTTTTTAACCTAACTGCTACCAGTTCTGAAAATACCCTCTCAGCAATGTCAATTAGCTTTGCCAGCCTGATAAATTGCATCAGCTGCTTTGAGGATAAGTAATGAACTTTTGGAACTGACAGATTGAATTCCTGCAAGCTAGGAATGTTAAGGATTAATATCACAATTGTTTTACATTGGTAACGCAATATCTGGGCCTCCAGTGCTTCTCTAAACCATTCTATTACATGGGAAGCTGCACTTGGAAAGCAAATGTTTTCTATGGAATGATCAGAACACTAGCAGTAAATTGCACTACAATTGATATCTGCTCCAAGAATGACAGCAAATATTTGGCTGAAACATTGTGTAAAGAAATTGTAATGTAAACAGTATGGGTATTCTGAGAGTATTTGATAATTGTTAGCAAACAGAATCACTCTGAATGATCCATCAAAGTACTGGACAATGGACTCAAGCGGTTTCCCCAAAGAATGGTATATCACAAGGATAGAACATGTCAAAGTCTGTAAACGGCAAAGTCAATCAACTGTTGGCAAGGGAAACCCATCTGTGATGGGAACAACAGATTGACAAGATTTGTAATTGATTGGAGGTCCTTGTACATGGGGCTGAAAAGGGTACCTCCCCAAACTGTAGGCAATTTCATATACACCTACAATGAGCCCAGCAAGCCAAAACCAAATTGTCAGATGCTGATTATCTGAAAGCAATATGGTGATTAGAGTACATAATCGATCAATTGACACTGGTTAAATAAAATATCGTTGATATATTATTCCAACATTATGAGCAACAACTATCTCAAGAAGTCAGAACTAATACTATCAGTCCCAGAGGGATATTCTCCAATAGAGTGGGACCAATGATAACTACTGCAGATAATGAGGCATGCGGGTTACCAACCATATTTCAGGACAAGGGTGTGCAATTACAGATCTACCTATCAATTACGAAAACCAAATGCATCGAGTTCAGTTCAGCCGATATGAATCGCATCACTGAGCTGCTGCCATAAGACTCTACTAGCTCAATTTCAAATAAGTAAATGCAATTCAGGAATAAATAATTGATTTGAGTAAGTACGTTTGTGGTGTAATCAGCGCCAATAGACGTTAAGTAATGCTCGAAATACATCAAATACATTTGACACACTTTGCACATCCACAGATGCAACACATGAACTATTTGTCAGAATTGAATCAATGAATAGGTTGTGCAATAATGTTGCCTCTGATATTCCTGATTGGCTGTATATGTACATTGTGAAACATTCATATTGAGCTAGCTACGAAGTGAATTACATTGGCCAGATGTGCAAGCATAATGATCATTATACCAGTCTGGACTATATGCAGGAGACACCAGCATATCATCATCCTCTACAACGCTGGTATGATATGGACTGTGCAAATATTTGCAACCTCCTGTCAGCTACCTATTAATGGCCAAGTACATACGGAGCCCATCATGTTCATCCCCAGAATTGTCAATAGAAGTATATTTGCTGCCTGGTATCACAGCCGGTGTAGTATTTCAGAAAAACAAATATTTCCAGAGTCTGTAGAAGTATCCAATGGACCTCTCTCAGAGATGCATCTGTAGAATGCGGAATTGCTAACTGTAGACACAAATTCGGCACACATACTGACAAGTATTGCGGTTATGATGTTAGTGATTTGGTGATTGGAAATGATCAGAATGCACTTATAGACCTTACATGTATTCAACTCCAACATTGGCTGTTGTGCTACAGTCAAAGATTATGCAACACCACTTCAATTTGGTGTCTGGAAGTTGATTGCAATGTAGATTTTGCCAATGCCAACAAAGCAATATTGTCTGAAGCTCAGAATGTCAGATTCCAGTATATGCAAAGTAAAGAGAGAGACCTCAAAAACACCTTCCTGGAATGAAATCCTTCATTTCCATTATTATACTTTAGCTGGACTCAACCATAACAGATCCTCCAATTTTCGGAGTACCCACTAGCAGGCAAAATAGTGTTGACTGTTTCTGACTTGTGCAAGATCACTCAACAATTGGTATTCCAACCTGAAGCTGAAGAATAGGCAGTGGTGATTCCAACCAGATATAATGATCTGCACAGATTGGTTGATTGTGTTGATGCATTCATCCAGGTTGTCCAATTGACAGTTACAGTGCATATTGGACTCATTAGAGCAGTGGTTGAATGGGCACATTTGGAGCAGGAGAATGCTGCATTGGGTTGTATCAATAGCATAAGCCTTCTAAATAATCATGTGGATTTAGATACCTACAGTACTGTATATTCATTAGAATACCTGATTTAAATGTGTAGCTGTAAGATTGTATATTGAATTGCACTATGGAATATAGACATTATATAACATCACCTCATAAGGGTCTGGCTCAAGGTTAGAGGTGCATCAAAATCGTCTCAAAGACAGGTGTTGATGTCCCAGCATCTCTGCTATTTTACCAATCTATGGGCATAATTGTGTAGCATGCTGAAGACAACTAGATACTCTGTCAAATATTCTTGAATTCCATTCCACTTCCTCAGCAGTAGTAAGAAGCATCTTCAATTACTCTCTCAGTACCTTGGAGCAGATCATTCTAAATTCAGACTATGTTAGTACATTTGGGAGCATCCGCAAGAATTGGTGTATCTGATTAGAATAGCTATATTCTCGAGTTATATTGTGCGGACTGTTTTACATTTTGCTGATGTAGACATAGTAATTTAATTTTAACAATTTAGTAAAATTCAGAGTTTACTTAACAGAAATACACAAGTAATCTGGAAAGTATATTGTTCCGTATATATAAGTCAACCATTTAGAGAAATTGGAAGCATATATTTGACTACCCTGCAATCAGATTGAAAGTATGTTGAAATGATATTTCAGTGCAGAATTTGATACATATTTGGAAATATAGAATAAAGTACTATCGGATTACTTTGTCACATCTGTTCAATAATGAATCATATATAGCATTAAGTATTCATACTTGCATCTCAACGCTGTAATCATATAGTTGTACAAATCAATTTACTATTGTGGTACAACAAATTATTTATATTGTCTAATGTTATTTACATATGTAACAGTGTCATGGGACCTGCGGCCTGGTGGGTGCCAGCATATACAGGTTCCCGCTATGCCACCTTGATCTGTATCAAATATCTTTCCAGATCCTTCATCATATACAGTCACCTACTCTTGTATGCTACCATACAACTATATTATATTTCAACAGTCAAGCATAGGCATATGTACCATTGCACTAAATTAGATTGTTTAGGTATCAGATACATTGTGCACACAGGAATACCTATTTTGTACCCCTATTTGATGCATCACATACAAGTTTGTTAGTGAGGACACCAAACTGCATCACATTTCAACAGAATTGAATTCTTCTGTTCAATCCAGAATTGGTCACTTACCAACCACCGCTTTGAGCACCCATTGTCGAAGGCTATAAGGTTGCAATATAGTGTAAATGCTTTGATTTACTGTTGAAGTCCAGAGAACTCAAGGGATGAAATGTCAATGCTTAAACAAGTGGTGCTGCACATTGTGATGTTTGGCCACAAGGAGCTCATGAGGATCTAATGATCTGATGGGATGAGCTGGCCATTGTCATGGAAGGCCATAATATACTCATAGAAACCCAGTCCTGATACCTGTTCAGCTGCTGATTGTTACAATGGTGTACAAATTGCTCTTAAATTTCCGGTCATTGAACTGGTGGATATAGTAACGCTTATAAACTGCCTCAGAGAGATCTCAAATTCCTAGTCATCGTATTGGAGCAGCAGGTCATGCTTCTGAATGACCACCAAATGTACATGAAGACCCAGTCATTTTACCAAAGTTGCTGATTGTTCTTCGAAATGACTGCACAATCCTCCTTACTAATTGCATGTGATCCAACTCAAGGTAGTAGTCATTCCAACAAAAAACTCCTCCACGGTAAACAGAGCCACAGTTGACAAACCTGATAGGATGAATAATTGATTTGCACTCTCAGGTTGGAGGCGGTTGCCTCACCAATACACAGCACCTCTATGTATATTGATTTCTGTTCAACCAATTGAAGATGCAGAATAAACATATGAGCTGGAGCTATGCATATTCTGCAATTTGGAGGTTGACTGGGCAACTGCTTGTCATCTATCTCCATCTGGATGAAAGTTACATGATAATGACAGCGCAACATGCAGGACTGGACATGGCAACAGTGCAACATGAGGATCAACGGATGTTGGCAGCGCACTGCAAGCAGCAGATATATGACCAAGGATGCCCACATAGGTCCTCAGAGGTCCCAAGGAGTGAGGAGAGATCACTTCATCCAGTGAGACATTATTGAGATACTGAATCTGTAGGACACCTGCAAGCATGCATATAGTTGTTCTGACATTCACACAATGAACAAGGAATGCATTCGACATCTGTGAGCAATTGTAGAACTCCAAACAAGAGGATACCAGAATCCCAACAGCTCGATGGGTGAGCAGGGAGCAGTGGCAGTAGTCCCAGCCAAAGAGCATCCTGGGATCCATTATTGGTGACTACTGGTTCACTGGAGCATAAAGTGATGTCTGCTGGACTAGTGGGAATTTGCTTGTTCATGTGCATACTGCTTAATCCAAATCTCCTGGATTCCCCTTCTTACCACTGTTTTTTCCACAATTTCCCTTGAACTTAACTGACATTATGGAGCAGACTTAGAAGCACTGAATAGGCAGTCAAACAGACTTAGAAGAACTGAATATGCAGTGAAATATACTTCGGAGAACGATATAGGCAGTCAAGCACACATATCAGCACCAAATAGGTAGCCAAGTGCGTATTCAGAACAATAATCATACTGAATCAGGTTTTGATCTATCACACTGACTATAATCAATGACAGGAGAATACCACCATAATTGCCATCACAACTATGCAGAGATTAGAAGCTTACTCACAAGGTACTACACTGCCAGATAATTGATGTGGTAACCAGTGCAACCATCAAATAAGCTATAGTGGTGGCCACAAAGTATGAGCTAGAATGAGGGCAGATATGCATATTACAGATTAGGAATACAGACAGATCACCGCAGTGGAACACTAGTGACCCAATAAGATTGCCAGCTACACAGATAACTGGCAATACGGTTACACAATGCATAATACCAAGTTTTACTCAGATACAGCATTGATCATGAGGTACCATACAACAAAGCAACAAAACCAATTAGAGGAGATAAGTAGTCTGCAGAGCAATAACCGGCAGAGATAGAGATGTCCCTACCTGCTTGGGAATTCAGATATATACTACTACCCAGCCAGAGGTGCTGGCATGAAGGACCACAGTGCACTTACACACAAAGAAGTCCAGTAGTAATAATTATACCCCGAGAGTAGGGATAAGTTTACCTCAAGAAGAATCAATATGCAAACCTAGGATTCTCAAGATAATACACCCACATAGGGATTTGACAGCAAGAAGATTTTGAGAATGATTGAGCAGCTCAGCTAGAGAAGTGTTCATAAGTACCCACTGAAGAGATCATCACACAGCCAAAGCCTGAAGTCAGAGATAATAATGACAGAGCAAGAAAAGTCAAAAAGTACAAAATGACAATGAAGGGTCTAGAATAAAGCATGTAAAAATGTAATGCAATTTGAACAATGAAGCAACTCAATAACCAAAGTAAGTCACAATCGGAGTACAAACCTAGTGGATAATTGAGACGAAGCAACTCCAGAATGGCAACGCAGGTGGACTATGACCAGTGAAATGCGACTCAATGTCAACAATATCCAAAGTTGATGATCTCAGAAGTCCTGATACAAACATGGCCAAACACCATCTCATTCAATGAAGAGATGTACTGAAGAGGATCACCAAACGTCCAGCACAGGTCCTAACCATGACCAGCCACAATGGCAATTAACAACCAATTTTCATCATAGTTTTTGGCAGAGCAATAAACTTTTGCATGGTGGAGATTGCTGTATCAATGTAGTAAAGTCCGACTGACAAAATGAAAGCCCACAAGGAGGCAGTCCACCAAGACACACACTGAGATGTTGACGAAAATGTCTACCTATAAGTTAACTGCCAAAGTTCAACATGTCAATCAAGATTGAAATCAAGCTACTTTGCGAGAGTGAATCTGCAAAGTCAACGTAATAGTCACTGAAGCAGACTTCAAACAATGATTACCGAGCTAGGTAGCATCTATGGGTCAATATCTGTTTCTGACATGTACCGGCTCCATCAGATATTCTACTGCGAACATGATGACACTGCACCTAGGCTCAAGAGAGCACAGATGGAATTACACTGGGTATGTACAACTATCATAGGGAAATGGTAGTATTTGGAGTCAATAATAATGAAAACATTGAATGGATGTATATGATCGATGATTGCTTATAGCTACATCCAATGCCAGCTGGGGATGCTTCCATTAATGTTGATTAGTAAATCACAGATCTACCACTCTGACAAATTCTGAACAATGGCCTAAGCTGACATATAGAAGGTATGGGAATAATGCTTGTTGAAATCTGGATCAAGCAGTCAAGATATGGAGATGGGCTTACAGTTGGATTGTTCTGGTGTCTCTCTTCACTTCTGCTCTTTGTTTGAACTCGGCCCAGTTAGAATGGCACCAGTGTGGGATTTAACCCTTTTCCAATGAATGTTGACATTCCCCATGTGCCAGATGTGCAAAATGGTCACTATTCAAACGAACCAACTAGTTGTGGGATATGTAGATTCATATGATTGCATATGTAGGATGAAAAATTCATTCTCTGTTTCCCTTTCTCTCTCTTCTCTAATGCTGGCTTGGTTACCCCAGGAGGTCTGCTCTGAAAGAGTGGGATAATGTAATGGGGACAAGTCACCCAGGCCGGGTAAGTACAACTATCTGCTGGGTGCCACTACAGCACTTTGATTTGTATTATATATCTCACAATCTACTTCCCCAATTCTACTCACTTACTTTCATGTACAACTGCACCACTACACGAGATATCTACAGCCTAGCATAGACATATGTTGGGAAAAGCTGCCATGCTACTATCACTGATATTTACCATGGCCATTACCATTGAATTACCGGTGCCCTGCCCCTAATTATAGTGCGTTACTGTATATTTGTACCATTGTTGGAGTGTTATGGGAGTTTTAGCATATATCACCATGTGTGATAACCATTTGCTGAATGAAGTACATTTCTCTTACTGTATACCCTGTTGTCACCCCCTTTTTTTGAATCGCCACTATCACCCCCATCACCATCACCACCATCACCATCACCACCATCACCATCACCACCATCACCATCACCACCATCACCATCACCACCATCACCATCACCACCATCACCATCACCACCATCACCATCACCACCATCACCATCGCCACCATCACCATCACCACCATCACCATCACCACCATCACCATCGCTACCACTGGGCATCAAACTCTTGGATCATCCCTCCATCGGCTGTGTGGAATACCCTCCCTGAAAACTCTCAGCAAAGCCAGATCTGCTACTCCAGAGGAAGCCAGATCCACTGCCAGATCCGAAGCCACATCCACACATTCATTTCATGGCTGATCTACTGTGACAAGCGAAGTCAAATTCACTCTTACCAATTTTGTTCCAGCAAATGCAGGTTCACTATTACCAGCAAAGCCGAATCCTTCGATACCAGCAAGCCCAGGTCCACTGGTACCATCTAAGCCACATCTGCCAGATCGATTGTGTCCTGTGTGCTTACAGCCCATCAAGATCCACTACAGCCAGTGAACCCAGTTTCACCCCTACCATCAAAGCCAGGTCCACTAGTACATGTGAAGCCAGATCCACTACTATACTCAAAGCCAGGTCCACCACTTGCAGCTTGCTCCCAGCGAGGCCAGATTGTCAGAGAGGTGAGAGTGAGCATGTCAGTATGGTGAGACCAAGCATGAGCATGTCAGAGTTGTGGGAGCAAGGCCAGATCCACCGCTACTGGCTTCCACCCAGGGAAGCACAATCCAACGCTTATTGCCAGCTTATAGCGAATCCAAATTCTCTGCTACCGGCGAAGCCACATCCACCCCTACCAGTGTTCTTCCAGTGAGTACTGTTCCACTGCTACCAGCGAAGCCAGATCCACCCCTACCAGCTTACCTCCAGCGAAGCCAGAGTGTCAGAGAGGTGAGAGTAAGCATATCAGAGCAGTGAGACCAAGCATGAGCATGTTAGAGTTGTGGGAGCAAGGCCAGATTCAGCGCGACCAGCTTGCTCCCTACAACACCACGTCCAAAACTTATTGCCAGCTCATAGCGAGTGCCCATTCTCTGCTACCAGCGAAGCCATATCCACTCCTTCCAGCGTACTTCCAGCGAGCCCAGTTCCAGTGCTACCAGTGAAGCCACTTTCACCCCTACCAGCTCCACAGCCCCATCACTACCAGCTTGCTCCCAGCGAAGCCAGATTATCAGAGAGGTGAGGGTGAGCATGTCAGAGCGGTGATGCCAAGGATGTCAGAGCGATAAAAGTGAGTATGTTAGAGTTCGGAGAGCAAGCATATAAGGTGTGAAAGTAAGCATGTCATAGTTGTGGGAGCAAGCTTATCAGAGTTGTGTGAGTGAGCATGTCAGAGTTGTGGGAGCAAGCTTGTCAGAGTTGTGAAATTGAACATGTCAGAGTTGTAGAAGCAAGCTTCTGAGAGTCATGAGAGTCATGGTGTGTACTTGTCAGAGTTGTCCAAGTGAGCATATCAGAGTTATAAGAGTTCATATTAAAGATGCAAAAGGAGATATCAGAGTAGCAAATAAATGAGTAATTGTGATGAATATATAGTATATTCCATGAATTGCAGTATATAATAAATGTGCTACAGTTCAATTACAGTAATATTTCAGTTGTGCAATCAGTAAATTACAGGTGTATTATCGGGGGTTATACAAAATGGCTCTGGGGTAGTTTCTATTATTTGGTGTTATTGGTATTAAGGGAGGTTATTGTAGGCCATATGGCCTATGGTAGATTACACCTCACAGAATACCTTTTTCCAGATGTACATACCTGTACAGAATAATATCATCACATAATATTGTATTTATTGTATACTACTATTCCCATTGAATTGAACAACTTCTAAAATATTGTTTAATACCCTCTTGTAACACCGGGAGATTCACCCTAAGTTCTAATCCATAAAATCCCCTAATGAGTTCCGGACTGATAAAGAAGAAGATGAATAAGGCTTCACTCAGGATGCGTATAGGAATTACCACCCAAGGTAACAAGGTAACTGTTCCGTTCTCTGCCTCCGAATGATAGTATCGACTAAAGAGTATTGTCTTTAAGATATCAGTATGCTAATGTACACGACTCCAGGAGAGCCTGAAAGAGGTATCCTCTGATCCACCACGCTATCGTGATGACTCTCGGACTTCCAACGGATGCTAGAGTATCGTCCCAACAACCAGTACTTATACTCGACGACTGACTTGTCGAAGAATGCAACGACTCCAAGTATCGACTTGTCTTATAAGACACAGCAAAGTAGTTTCGCCTCAGCAGAAGGAGTAGTGCCGACTCAAGAGTATTCTCTAAACCTCCATGTTATCGGGCTGGTTTATCAAACTCAAGAGTATTGTCTTGCTCTCTTCCCAATCAACGACTTGCTTCAATGAAGGTACTAAGAATAACCAAGCATAAAGAGTGATGGGTTTCTCCGTGATATAGAACTGAAGATGAATGTACAACTCTGGAATTCAAAGGAGAAGTAACTTCGTTGACTTCGATACAGAACTAATAGATAATACACGGGAATAAAGTTAAGGCTTGACCTCCAGGTCGGGAAGGTCAATAGGAATCCGTAGATAAATCTGAATTTTGATTGTTCGATAGAATGTTATCGATGTCCTTCCTCCATGTCGGTATCGCTGATATATATCAGACAATCCACACCGTTAACAATCCTAAGACTGCGAAAGCCCATTTCGGAGTTCACATACGTAACTGCTTTATCGTCCTTGCCTTCCACCATTGATGGTCGAGTTCTGACTCCCATGAGTATTAACTACATCATCCAGGTAATGAGCTCGTATTGCGACACTATTGCTATTGGTGATACCTTGTACGGATACGAGCTTATCTGAAGCCAATTATCAACAAATTGGTTCCTGTCACCAAGAACCAGTGAGAGTGCCCTCCCATATACCCACCGGGTACGTATCGGTTTAATGATTGCGGCAAATGACAGAACCCTCAATTTGACTACGCTTCATTGGAGCCAAATATACAGTATTCTGCAACTGAGTTGTTTTGCCATATATTGAACGGAGAGTATCCCGCGCCACTCAGGACATATGTATCCAAGGTCCTACTTGCCCAGACCAAGAAAGTGTGGTTGAACTAAGGGTTGATTCGTATAAGTCCATTTGGTCGACTGGGCTCCGATATATCGATTATTGGTTATCGACTTTATCTTCTATATGACTCTGCATATTGTGAGATGCGATAATATTCTGATATTGATGACATCTCATCTCATAAGGAATAAACCATGGGACATAAGAGAATAGTCGTTTGTTCGGCGACTACGAATAAGGTTTCCTGCTGATGAGAAATGACCATTGACAATAGAGATCTTACGACCAATACCGATCTGAAGATGATACAAATCCTATCTGCGGTCGGCTTGTTTGCTGTCATTGATCAATTGTTACGAAGGTAGGGTAATGGAAATATTACCAATAGGTGAACAAATCTGGAAGGTTGATCCAATTAGGAAATCCGAGTGATAACTCATGAGTTCGGATTGAGTATCCATATTTGGATAATCGAGTGATCCTGAATGATCCTGGAAGTATACCTGTAACACCACAGGCGTAACTCCTCTCCTATCAGTACTTATAAACTAATTGACAAAAACTCAATATGAAATATTAATTATTAATATGAAATTCAAAAATGTCTGAGTGTAAGTTAGCAATTACGATGACAAATATATAGGACTATCTGTGTTTTGTTAATTAGATTATAACTTAACAGTTGTTCAAATGGTACTTATTCTACTGGATTGTACATGGTCAATCTACCAAATATAAACAATTATCATAATATCAATTGTAATAATTTCCCTAAATGTAATGTTTTGCATTTTGAAATAGCTAAATTTATGTATTTATTTCAGGGCTACTTATTCATCTACTGCTACTGCATAATATATTGTAAAATATTCTATCTACTCTAACAAAGTCATTTGGAGAGATTTCAGATTCTATGATTATTTCAATATCATACATTATTATATTCCCCAACATTAAGTCATACTATTTAGTATTGATAAATTAATTCTATTACCATATTCCAATATTACTCTAAGCTGGCAGTACACAGTCTATTGAATAATATCTAATGTGCATATTACTAGAAATATCATAGCAATATAGCTACTTTGAAATAAATGAAGATAGAACAGTAGTAAGATACAGTTAATAGCTAGATCTATTAATGTAGTTTTAAACACTACTTATATAGTATATTGTATATATATCTATTCTGCATATCAATTAGCAGATTTATTTGAAAAGTTGGAAAATATTACACAACATTCGCTATCAGAATTGATATACAAAATAAATGTTACCTTTACAAATTGTTGAGCTGATTGGAAGTACGGATATCACTATGCCAAGGACTATGATGTAACTTGCCTCTTTTGTAGTTAGCACCATTAGTCATCGATCGACCTTATGTCGATGCGACATGTCTCGTTACACGATACAATAGACACACCTTCGCATACGCCCGCGCACACTCGACTACTCGAGCACACGCCACCGTACAACACAAATATGGATATGAATTTTGGACTTGCCACAAACACCAAATATCCAATATTTGGGTTGAATACAATATTATTCCTTGAGAGATCATTGTTTATTACTCATAACGTATCTTCAAATTATATCCTATCTACAGTAATATCTGCATCACTTATATATACTATGTATTCTAGGTGGTTGGTATTAGTTTGAACAGTTCAGTGGGAAAGTTCCAAACTGAGTATAATACTGTTTCATAGAAATATGTATCATGATATTGGAAGTGACTAGAGACTACTAATTGAATTCAACAATTAGTGAGCTAATAGTAACTCAATAACCATCTCCAAGTTTAACTGAGCCATTACCTGAATTGATGTCTCCACTACGGTCTAAGTAAAAATACGATTAAATTTCACTAACCGCAATAAAAGAAGTCATTACAGCAACTATACATTATCTGTGCTTCTAGTTATGTGTTTTACATAGTAAATACTGATTGTTAAATCAAACAGGATATATATACATTATACTTTACCAGAATCTTTCGTAATTAGATAGTAGATATCTATTATACTTTTATAATAAAATGTCATTTCTCTGTAGTATTGCTGTAAGTATATTGAAAATTTTAAATCATATTGTATTGCTGCGCCTAACAGTATAATTACAGCTCTAATAACTGATCTGAAATCAGTTATAAGCAATAAACTACAGTATTAGTTACCAATTGGATGAGTAAGCTACTGCTACATCAGCAAAACGTAAAAGGGTTTGGAAGTTATAACTGAACAACTCAGCGACTCTGAACGGCCACACGGATGCTTCCAGCTTCTTCCAGATGCTCCCAGATAGGCTGAATGCAAAGCGATGTGCTCTCAGCTGCTCCGAGACTACTTCCCCAGTGCTCCTCAATGCTCCGGAAGATGTGGAACAGAATACAAGGATATCTTGAAGAGTGTATAGTTGTCTTCAAAAAGCTACAAAATCGAACTATTGGAAAGTGCAAAGTTCGGAGCTATTGGGAGTATTGGCTGAGTCTCCAAGAATATTCCGGTGCACCTCGGACCTGGAGCCATACTCTCAGGGAGTGATCATTATAATGTCAAATAGGACAATTCAATTTACAATCTTCCTCCTGCACACCTTGAGTCTGGCATTGTAACTGAATATACAGTCGAGTAGGTAACTATATCCACTTGATTATTTATAAGCCATATGCTATCGATTCTATCTAATGCAGCATTCTCTCGCACCCAATGTGCCGGTCCAACAATTGCTCCTACATGTACATTATGCATCTTATCGGTCTGTTTGACAACCTGGATGAACCCGTCAACACAATCTGCCCAACCATGTGGATCGTCGAACCTTGTCGGAATCACCACCGCAAATTCTTGGGCTTGAGGACGTAATATCCATCATTGAGTCTTCTTGCACCGCTTAGAAAAGGTCAATATTCTTTTTCCGGCACGCAGGTTCTCCTGAAATTGGAGGATCTGATTCGGTGGAGTCCAGCTATAGTATAATACTGGCAAAGAAGGAACACGGCCTTGGCAGGTGTTATCAAGGTCACTGTCCATATATGGGACCCAGATGTTATGAGATTCAGGCATAATCCCTTGGTTGGCATTGGTATATTCTATCTTGCAATCAAGTCCCAGATGCTCAACAGATGTAGGGCAGTGAAATGGTTGATGGTAGTAGAACAGCCCATTCTGAAGTTGAATAAATAGACTGTCTATGAGTGCATACTGATCATATCCGAGCACCAGTCCACAAACTTCGTGTCCCCAGTCCTCCTCAATTCGTGCATGGAATAGCTGTCCAAAGTTCGGAATTCTGAAATCTTCTGATGCATCTCGGAGTGAGGTTAATTTGATTCTTCTGCACACTGCGCAGACATGGGTTTCTCTCAATTGATGTACCTGTTGTGATATGGGGTGGAAAAATGGCTCATCCTGACAATGCTGGAGGCGTAAAAGATGGGCTCTGCGGCTATGTCACCGTTTATCGGTAGCTGATAGTGGGTTGAAACTTTTTGCGGAGTCAATATCGTACCTGCCTTGAAGGGCAATATGAGTCAGTGTCTCCTACATCTAGTCAAGACAGGAACACCGGTCATTGTGCTTGAGCATCTGTCGAATGCAATTGAGTTTATTTGTGGATCGATATGCCTCTTTCACATTGCCGATATGTAGCCCTTCAGAAATATCAGTGGTGAAATTATCGCCAGAACCCATTCTCCGAATTAACTTACATAGATGGCTCACAGGATGCATCTTTGGATATCTGATATGTATTACACGCTGTTCGATGGTTTTCCTGAGCTCCTGAACGCCAGTTGCCTTCCACCAAACTTCAAACTCGATCATGCTGATTGACAAGTCTTTCCTGAATAGCATCTGCTCATTCGAAGTTATAGCATAATTCTCTCCCTCCAGCTGATTCGCAACATTGTCCGTATCGGCAATACGCCAGGTGGTGGCTTCAGTCTCAGCGTCGGATAGACGGACCTGACGTTCCACATGCTTGTTAGCAGTCATGTTTGCTGCTCCTTAAACGTCTTCTTCAGTAGCAGTTTTGGTTTGGGCAAGATATTTGGCGAATGTGCTTCTCAGACCGGTTGCCGTAGTCCTGACATCCTGCAATGATTGTCGCTCATGATGTTGGAACAAGTTATCGAAAAGCTTGTGTTTAACAGGTGTCCCATGATGGATTTCGCGTTCCGATCGCTCTTTTGTACTCTGCTGATCAGCGTCTGACCATCTGGTTGCCACTTGTGGGGCTCTATTTGGGCGCACCTGAAATTGCGTTCGATTTGTTGTTGTAACCTTTTCAGCCCCGTACACCTGAACCTCGATTGCTGTGCGGTTTATATGAATCTTTTGGTCTCGTAACTCATGGGATTCTCTTGCGAACTGTTCATCCACTTTGGCCTTCTAAGACTTGGAAATGTTCTGTTCTCGAAAAGCACCGTTCTTCTTGTATAATCTGTTTAATACATCATCCAGTGCTGTGAGGGATCGATCAGAGTGATTTTGTTGGCTGACCAGTAGATAGAATTGACATGATGCCAGCACTGCTCCTATTTTCATTTTGTCAGAGGCTGTTTTGGCCGCATCTTTCCCGACATCCTTGGAGCAGTCTAGAATTGGACGGCAACTCACTGCCAGTGTTCTGATCATGCATCGGATCTCTTTTCCCTGCCAGGAGCTGCTTTTCATTGAATCAAATAGTTTAGAGAATCGCTGCAGGCCCAGATATAGTGGAACCGATTTGAATCCATAGCCAAATTGATTCTTGACATTTCTAGCTTTCAGGTATCTGAGCAGCCAGTGCAATACGTCATTAACTAAACCCAGGAGCAGCTGATGCAATTCATCTTGGCGCCATATGGGATAGACATTCCAAAGAGGGTATTCCAAGAACAGGTTTCGGATTGGATTAACACCAAGAGTGTGCAGAACATCATTACTAGGTTCGTCCAGAAGTTTCGAGTAAACATGCTGATCTCTTGAGTCATCCAGTTGTTCAAAGGTAGAATGCCCCATCGGCGCACCTTTAGGAGTTTCACAGATCGGGCATGAGCCATATGAGACTTAAGCAATGATGACTTGTTCTGGATAATCCCCGACCCAGGCCACCAAAAGAGGAAAACATTGCCTGTGGAATTCATCAGCACAATTACATTTCGAGCTGGGACCAGTTATGTCATGATTCCGGAGTGGGGACAGCACAGTTCCAACTGCAGAATCCCATGCCTCGTCAGTATCTTTGGCACCTTTCGGGGGACAGGGGATCAGCCCTATGAGAATCCAGGAGCGCTTTTCAGGTTTACGGCGGATACCTTTCCGAATGTTACCAATTGTGAGATTCAGCGGCCAGGCATGATGATCACTGGAAAAATTAGTCCAGTCAATCCTGTTGTATGCACAAATGACTGGTACAATCATCGCTCCGGCAGGAAGCTGATCTTGCGTATCCCACCACCAACCGCCTGTGATTCTCTTGCTGTATTGTCGGCGACTTGGCAAGTCTGCTTGGTGGACAGGTTCAAAATTGAGGTGCGCCTGAAATGGGTGACATGCCAAAAGGAACTGTATACATTTTGAAATATCCCTGTAGTATAATGTTCCAAAGGTATGTGAAGGATCTTCCATCCAACTATCATCCCCGAGCCCGAAATTGAGTTGAGAGACGAGCTTTCACAGGCCATCCGCTGATCGGAATGATTCCATTTTGAAGTTTTCCAGTTCACACCTCAGATGTTGATCTATCCATGTTTTCATTTGCTGCCTAAATGATGGAGTTAGTTGAAAGTCGTGTGCTGACTGAAATGGATGCCATGGATTCCATTGATTTGAGTACTTGCAATGCTTGTTGTACAATGCAGTTGCTTTGCCATATGCTTTGCCCCCTGTATTATCCACTCCAACCACCTTCCTAAAAGCCTTTGTCTTTGTTGCATGAGGAGTACATGTCAGATCAGGCTTCTGGAGGTCAATAGTGTGTTCGTCGGGAGTATCTTCAGGCGGCGGTGCACCAGGAACATTGTGTAAGCTTAGATCATTAGTTGACTAGCTCATCGATGGCCATTCAGGTGCACCGACTGAAGTCGAACCATGATGGCTCGGGTCGATCCCAGGCTGGAGGTGGTAATATCGTGTCAAGTGGTAACCCTTCATTTATCGATATTGTGTGATATTGTTGATAATGAGCCCCAAGTTGGTGCTTGTCGAATGATTTATTTACGAAGATAAAGCACTCAGCATGTTTCCGGCGAGTGTTGACCAGATTCGAGGAATGGTCAGTGAACATGTATTCGGATGAATCTCGATGATGCTGCAGGGGGTGATTTTGAGCCTCAGGGATATTGTTTTGAAAGTGAGCTGACTCAAGCTAGCGTATCACAGCCACATTGCACCCTGCCAAATGCGGGGGAGAGGGTTACAATAAAGTCACCTTACGATCAGCTTTCTTCATAAACCAGGATATATATATCATAGCCCGCACAATCATCATGCACATCGTCTGCTGAAAGTCGTTTGCAGAGAAGATAAGGTGTCTTTTGTCATCACTGCAATCCCCATGATGGGCCTTATATTATACTACGTCATTGTAATTTATACCTACTCTCGAGCCTCCGAGCAGCTGATAATGAAGGTTTGTCGTCTTAATACAATGACCAGGTGAGCGTCCTAGCTAGCTGTATGCCCGCGCATTGATCATCGAGCACTGATAGGATGGTTGCTTCAGTAAAGATCCTTGACTGGAGTGTGGATCCTGAGGAGATCAATGATGTATAGACAAGACGCTCAATGGGAAGCAAGGACTGTTGCTGCTCGACTCACAGGCCTCCTATTGAATGAGGTTGGAAGGTCATACCCATACAACTTATGTGAAATATCCCTAGTTGTGCTAACCTTCATACTGGATATAGTTCTTGTTGGGTTCCTGCAGATATCCTATCATATCCCATTTATGACCCGTAAAGTCATGGAAGCGTATGAAGGTGAGCACCTATCCATTACCTTAGTATATGAATTTGAGCATATATCAAAGAAAGGCAGGATGTGTGTGATTAAGGTTTCTTTTTCACAGCTGGGTTGGTTTCATGGATCAAAGGTGGAGTGAAACTCCACAGATTGTGACAACAGAATGGGATATAAGAAGTCCTTCATACTGCCGAAAGTCACTGCAACTTGCATTATACTCAACCATACTCAGATTTGATCTATATCACTTCTCGCATCTATAGTAGTTTATCACCATCTTTGTTCACAGATCATGTCAACAAACGGATCTCCACTGCAGACAGCGAATATGACTCCACTGGGTGGCCTATTTGGCAAGCAACAACTCCGGGAAGAGAATTCTGAAGCATCAGGCAATACTTCATGAACTGCCACAGGCAAAGATGGTCGATGTGGGAAACAAACCAATCAATATCATCCGCCGCAAGGCTATGGTTACCCACCTTCACTGCAGTCATTTCCAGGCGCTCTGCGGTTCTATCAGCACTCTCCATTTGACATGACACACATTTCGCAACGAACCGCCGGCGCAAGGCAAGAATATCCAAGTTATGGGCCACAGTGGCAAGGATATGACGTCCATCTAGGTGGTTATGGCGATTCTCAAATGATCCCCCCTCCGCAGAGTCCAGGACAAGAGCCGTCATCTGCAGGTGCACCGAAAGTGCCTCCAGGACCGCTGGAAAGCCATCAAGTCAATTGGCCAACATCTTCCTGCTGTAATCCTCCACCTGAACCTCTTTCCGGCGCACCTAGGAGACCCCTGATTAACCACCCAATGACACGATCCCAGCAGTCTGCAGAACCGTGGAAAACAGATATCGCGGTGATTGCACACTTGCATCCATTGACGGAGATTTACAATCATGATTATGATGCAGATGATGAGAGTGACGGTTCGTCGGACCTGGGCAGTGATGAAGGCCAACCGCCAACCAGCCTGAAGCGAACCCAATTGTCCTTGAAGCAATTTGCCAACAGAATGGGTCAGGCCAACTACAGTGCCTACAACAAATGGAAGAAAGTATGGGTGGCTGGGGTTCTGGAGAAGAAGAATCGGTCCATTATCCGGGGGCAGAACCGTTTGAAACAGGTTCGAGAAGGACCCCTGCACTGGGTGATGGCAGTTGCAGATTTGTTGGAGACCTTTGAGAACTGGCTGCCATTGGATAATTTCAACAATGCTGAATGGATTCGCCAGCAGTGGGTGGAGATGTTGTTGAAGAAATGTGCAAGCAAAATTCGGGAGGCGAGGTAATACCGAAGGCGAGGCAACAAACGACAGGCGACAAATTTGGGCCAGTGCGTGAGGGACAAGGCAAGATGTATCCTCCCCAAGTTGCCAAATAAAACGTTCATGGTTGTGATTCGCTGGGTGTCCAATGGCAAGGATATGGTTCTAGCCCCTAAACCACTCCAAGCCTCGTGTACTGATGGGATGCGCTGGGAGGAGCCGATTGATTTCATCGACAAAACGGAGGCCCAAATGAGCCATACATTCCAACATCAATGATCAAGTGCACCTTGGAGCAGGATGAATTGGACGATGAGTATATGGGATTATATACAAAATAGAGAATGATAATGGACCCTATAATTGGCCTGATATCGTACAACTGTTGCCTTTCAGATGTTTTCAAGTTGTAACATGGACATGATCCGAAAATCTTTTTGGTTGAAATGAAGTGAGCGACAGGGACGGGGATTGCGGAGCACATACATATACCGGCAAACACAATCGCCGCTAGCCGTGTCAAGGCTAGATGTGCGCAACTGCTAATAATTATACATTGACTTTGGAAGGTTCTGAAGAGGGTGGAAGAGAGGAGGGAGAGGAGGATGGTGGGCAAGAGAATGATACTTTTATTAATGTAAGTTCTGATTGAAAGAATAGAATTGAGCGTAATGCATCCATATATATTCGTTCCAATGGTTGCTCATCTGTGAAATACCTAACATTGCAATGAATTTCTGGAGCGCCGGAATATGACCCCATCTGCCGAGTATACTTCCAAGCAACTGAAAGAGATCATTGAGGATGAAAAGAATACCAACAAAGGTGCAAGGGAGGTTCAAAAGCTAGTGCAGGATGGTGAGGAGGTCCTCGATCCAGCAAATTCCAGCTCAGTATTGAATATGGTTCTCTGTACAATCAACAATGAATTTGAACACAAGTACCATGATGAGGCAGTCAGGGCGCTGTACGCCCATCCAATTCGGCAATCAACAGATGACCATGTTCCAGGCCACAAGTATTCAATTCCAGGCCTGCCCGGAACAAAGTTTCTGGCGCACCAGGTTTGGGCCATCTGGTTCAACGTGAGGAGATGGGTTTGGGATGGTGATATGCCAGGAGCACTGGTCACAGATGAAATGAGTCTTGGAAAGACTTTCACTGCAGTTGCAGCTGCAATGATTTGCAAATTGGTGACTGAGCAAGTTGTAATGGGGTTGCCACTGTCCATTGTTTGGGGGAATACCCTTGAAGAATGGGTAATTTTGGTGCAAAACGACTTTCCTGGCAGTGTCAGTGAAGAACGGGAGGGGTATCCGCTCATGCAATTGAGTTCTGTGCCCCGCCGCCTGTTGGCGATCCATTCAACACCACCTCATGGGCATCAATCACTTGTATCAGCCCTTGAACCAATCCTGGTGGATACAATGCCCAGAGTGGCGGAGACCTTCAACACTGTCATCCATGAGATGACACATGGATCCGATTTCAAACTCGACACCGTGTTGCATGTGGAGAATGCGAATCTTACCCACGACCATCTAAACAGCCGTAATGATGAACCAGATAACTGATGGAATATCCAGCTTGTGTCATATGATATCTTAACATCCAGAGCGAAACCATCAAGCAATGGCCAACTTTCCTACTGTGCATGGAGTTTTGGGATTTTTGATCAGGCCCATCGGTACAAGACTACTGGAAGAACAGTGTGGGCTGGCAAATTGCGATGATTGCGAAAATTGGATTCAAATTTCAAGTCACAGCTACCCCAGGATTCCATTCACTCTATGACTGGTGTTATCAGACGCTGTGGCTGTTTCCAGGCGTGCCTGACGATCCAGAGGATAATACTGTGATGGACAAGCATGGTGCAGAGGCATTGTAATCTACAGTGAAGAGTTTGATGTTTGCTCTCTGGACCGACAATAAAGAAGCTGGACAGGATGGGGCACACCGGATGATAATGATTGCAAAGCCTTGGATGATAAGGAGGTGGTCGGAATCGATACTAGCCAATGGAAAACCACTTGTTCGGATAACGAAAGAGAATTCACACCTCATTGAACTCGAGTGGACTGAGGACGAGCAAGCAAAACTGAAGACCCTTGTAGAGAGATTCACTTCACACGATGCTTCAGGAGCATGGAGGGTTCATAGATGGCGGCTAGGGTGTTTCTCGTTAGTGTTGGGAGAAACAGGGGATCGCAATGAGATTTCTGGACAATGGTACAATGAATGCCAACACGATACTTGGGTGGATTTGCCAATGTTCGGATGGCTGAGAGAGACATCTCTGCCAATGCCTGTCAACTAACCTATGGAGTATCTCAAACCTGACCAGGACAAGGAATTAAGACAGGCGCTCCTTCCAGAACAAGATAAAATGAAAATGCACTCCCCAGTCCACCTCCTCCACAAAACGCAGTGCTGTTTTGTCCTCTTCCTGGCCAAGTTGTTCATCTGAAGTGGTGGCTACCTAAGTATTTTGCGGATCATGTGGATATATTCCACATGTATGCAGAATTGGGCAATGATGAATGCACAGAAATGCAGCTCAAATTCCAGGATTCATGACATCCCTCTGTATTTGTAACTTCACCCAAAGTGGGTGGGACAGGCCTAAATCTTACAGCAGCAAACCATGCAGGTATAACTCAGAAGTTCCAGGTATTGAATGAGCAGTGGCAGGCATTTGCACGAGTTGTCCGGCTAGGGCAAAACAGAGTACCACACACATGGTTATGGAATAGGGGTCCTGGTGGCTATGATGACCATGTGAGTGATCTCCAACAACAATCTGGAGTTGTGCAAATGAATGTCCTGCACGGCTTGATGAGTCGACTGAACATCACGATGATGATGATTCACCAGATTTAGGAGTCTCGTGATGACCATCTGATGCAACTGGCAGAGAATGGGGCCACTTCGGGGTCTGATGAACCATTATCCTAGATTGTTAGGACACGTCATCAAGGTACGCCTCTTTAGGCAGTCAACCAAGATAACCTTCTTAACTGGTACAAATAGTCAAAAAGGTCATTTGTAAGGCACACTAGACTGCATGGATAAATGCTTTCTCTTTGTGATTTTGAAGCGAATCAAAGATCTGATGTTGGAATTGTTAGAGGGGTATTTCATTGCCATTCTTGATTGTTAATAATGACAAATATGAGATGGAGTCAATTGATACGCTAAATTACATGTTCCGGGCTGGCCTATCTCACGATTCATGTCATAAGTTGATTGTTGAGCATGATGCAGCAAATGGCTTCAAATCGTTTGTAAGTTGCGAATTTGTGGTGCACCGCGAGCCTAAAGCCACGTTCACATTTCGAAGTCAAAACAATAACAAATCATAATTCATCCACTTTCAGGTACACCGGGAAATCCTCAGGATCTGTCCTGAGTCTCGTGACCACAGATCAAGCCCTGTATATTTGCCAATCCCATTTGGCAATGATGTCAGGCGAGGCCATACTGATTGGTGTGTGTGTGTCAGAATACGAAACACCGACTCGCGAATTCGTAGCAATGCCGCAGCATCTGCTGGTATATGATCGAACTTCATGTGCACTGCAGAATCCTCTGCATATGTCTTGAGTCGCATTATGACAGCTCCTGCACAGCACATTTGCCAATCACATTTGGCACTGAGACACTCAAGGCGATATTGAGTACTTCAATTGGAATATGAGACACCACTTGCCTATTCGTGGCAAAGCCACAGCTTTTGCTGGTATATAATCGAAACTATAGGTGCACCGGAGAATCCTCAGCATATGTCTTGAGTCGCGTTATGACACCACCACCAGCACTGCACATTTGCCAATCCCATTTGGCACTGAGACACTCTACGTGATATTGAGTACCTCGGCAAGAATATGAGACACGGCTCGCTCTTTCGTGGCAAAGCGCCAGCTTCTGCTGGCATTTGATTGATGTTGAGGTGCACCGGAAAGGGTTGAGTTCATATCCATATGACCGATTAATCACTGCATATTTATCCATCCCCATATATATAATGTCAGTCTGGGCGATATTGAGTATATAGATTGGAATCTGAGACACAGGCTCACATATTTGTGGCAAAGCCACAGAGTGTGCTAGCCAATGATAGAAGTTCTGGTGCACCATAGAATCCTGTGCATATTGTTATGAAAGATCCAGCACAGCATATTTGCCCATCCCGTTTGGCAATACAGTCAGTCTAAACAATATTGAGTACTTCTGTCACAACATGAGACATGGGCTCACTTATTCGTAGCAAAGGTGCACCATTTTCTGGCAGTTCATTCTGGTTCGGGCACACCTCAAGATCCGCATCCTAGAGTGTCAGATACTGAGACACGGTTCAGGTATTCATGCCTCAGCTGCAGCTTTCGCTGCCGGGTATTTCCTGGCCTATGATTGAATTTCTGGCACAACTGAGATCTGCAATCCAGTCGAGAATGCGGTCCTTGGATTTGTATGAAGCCAACTTTGGCATGCTGCGACTCAGTTTGGATATATCATTCCGGCCCAGGCATGCCTTGAGAGCAACAAATACGCCACCAAAGCGCATGTATCCCAGTCTGTAGTGCACTTTATATTTTAGTTTTTTTCATTCTAATCATATTTTCTTTGACTTTGAATCAGTGCACACAGTGCACTAAGAATGCCATCTATCAAGACACTTCACGTTTAGGTGCAGGCGGCTCATCCCACTGGGCCTCTGCTACTATATTAATCTATGCTTGATCGGGATATTGAAGGCCGCCGCTGAAATGCGTTGAACTGTCAGCTCCATGTCAACTTGTCCGTAGGAGGAAGGTCGCCCTGTGCAACTACACCATAAATGAACAGACCTGTCCAATTAGTAACCCCACTTAACTCGATATTGACTGAGTAGTATGCTTGGACCTCGGCTTTGAAATCTTAAAATAGCTACTGCATGGTCGGGCTCTGTCAAAAGAGCTGCAGCTTTAGAGTGAGAATTTCAAAAGACAGATTCTGTTCAGCAACTCTGCAAGGTGGCCGGCATCACCCGCTCACCCATGTACCGCACTTACTTAAACAGGCCTAAGTTCTCAATGCTTTGAATGCTGACTCAACTACCTTCTGACTAACTAGTATATTCGGGTCGCCAAAACTCGTATTTCAAAATAGATCATGTGAACCGATTTCCATCAAGAGTGAAGTTCGAAGAGCAAATCATGAAAGATCACATTAAGAAAAGACAGCTTCGATGAGTGCAATTGACTGTCCGATTAAGGTGATCTTGCAATCCTCAGCCATTGAATTCAACCATAACCATTTAAACCTTGGTTCACATCAATTACCGGAGCTGTATGCATGCAATCATCATTCCTCTGCCCGCTGTGAGACGAAGTCTCACCATGCATTCATACCATTGTAGCATATAGCTTTCAACCCCAACATTAATTGAAGTCAACATTGTAGCGGTGAGACTCACAATGAAGATGTGATCTAATCGTGTGCAACTTACTAGATATTAGGCGCAAAATCAGAATGTGCGTAAGTATTCATGACGCATTTGTTAGCAATCTTGGCATCGCCAAGTGCTTGAATCAATACGATTACCCCTGAATCATCCATCGTACCTTAACATTCTCTCTCTGTGTCTGTATCTCTCCTTTGTATACCAAATTCCCTCTCTCCTCCAGTCACCGCAACATTGTTGGGAAGGATATTCTTCAGACACTGCCCAGATGAGTGCAAGAAGTGGAAGTTATGGTTATGATATTGCCTTATCGGCCGCTAACATAGCTGCAGCATCCTCATTCTATAGAATCATGTGAAAATACATGTGTCCTTCTGGCGGATATACCACATACGGAGATTGATAACAAACTCAGTATTAACCCTTCCAACTCAGCCATCACTCTCAAGGTCCCTAATCTCTCGAGTTCTGCAGATTCGAATTGCTGCACCAATTCTATGCCATGCTGGTCACCACAAATGCTCAAACATTCATGCATAATCACTATGTTTTGAGAGTAATATCCAGGGGCACATGTTTTTCATTCAGGTTCTCAGTGCTCCATTTGGCCAGCACCAAGGGTTTGTTAATGTTACTAGGTTTCTTCCGGTGTGTCTGGTTCTATTCTATGTCTGTTGGCTGTAGCCAACCTCCAATTCATGCATCCATACAGTGTGCTGATAGGAGTTGCTAACAATTGGCATTAGGAATCGATCTTTTCCAGTGCACCTGACAAGCAATTCATCTATCCTGACACACCTGACAACATCCTATTTCGCAACTCTGGACTGGCATCCTCGATATACATATGAACCATTGAGGGCATCTCTCCTGAACCCTTCAAGGTGTTCCTTGAATTACATCCTCCTCGACTGTGTGCAACTGCCTGCTCCATTTTTCCAGATATTTTTTTGCTCTCAATCTTATATTTGCTGCTTACACATTCTCTCCCATATTCCCCAACTTTCTATCTTCATTACCACAAATGGGACCTACGCACAGCCAGGTGATGAATCACAATTCACAGAAGTGTCAGGAAGCACACTGTGAGAGAGCACTCACCTTCAAGAAAGCAGCCAATCTTCGTTATCCATCAAATGATTGCCATCCATTTATCTTCCATCATACATTGTGTTACGGATGACTAATATCGCCAATTCCATTGTTCAAGCAGGATGATGATACCGATCCGGAGATCACTGCTGACGAAGGTGAGGACCGCAGCGTGTCCAGTGTATAGTCCGACATCGAAGAAGACACATTGGATCACCAACAGGCTGTCCTGCCCCTAGGCCAGGCGCGCTGGGACTAGTTGTTATAAACTCCAAGGGTTCCACTACCAAAGGAATGGAGCCGTGCCGATAATGTCATTCCACGCCCTCCACTTCCAAATTCCCCAAATTCAGCTGGGGCAATGGCACTGCTTCTGTTGAAACACCAAAAGTCATCCCTCCTCAACAAATTACCCGAGTCTGACAGTGCACCGTCCACCCAGGCGCTACCGCTACACAAGTCTAATGGAGACCAGAATGTTCCACAACCCCAGGCCAGTGCAGATCAGAATGTTCCCCAAGACCAAAACGTTACTTTTGAGGTAGCGAAAAGATTTGTGGAGCCGATCGTATTGACGAATACTCGTTGGCCAATATTATCCGATTACACGTACTCGATGGTTGAAGCGGCTTGGAAACTAGCCATTGAAGATCAGGATTGTCAGCAGGCATTAGCAGGTGCTCCTGTAGATACGCCATCTGTGTGTCAATTGCCTGGCGGTCCATCTCTCAAAATGGATCCGCAAACATGGGAAGCTGTATGTCTTCGATCCTGGTTAATGCTCCTGTATCAGGTTTCGGATATTGACTACACCCCAACATAGACATAATCAAAACTGAAGATACGTAACATTCAAGGACGGTTGGCAGATGGGGCACATCGAACTGTTGTCCGTAGTAACCAGTTGGATTCGCGCTCTGAGACTGAGCTTCAGACCCAGGTTATGAAACTCCCGTTTGATGATGCATATCTCTCCAAAGTCATTGATGATACGAAATTATGGTTCACCTGAATGGAAGTGCTTGATCTAATTTACCACCAATTTTTCTTTACTGCCAATTGGTTGGGGCGCCAGCCTATGACATCCCAGTATATCCAACCACTCACTCCGCCGACTTTAGCGCTAGCAGGTGCAGCTATTCATTGTACGCTATCTGAGTTTGCCAGTGGAAAGAAGGCCACAGTAATTTTTTCTCAAGCTGAATAGCAAGGTGCATTGTGCCCATCCCCGGTGATAAATTTTACTCCGGAAGCCACTGCACTCATCAATCACACATCGGCGGGCTGCTTGGTACCCCCCTGGGGTGCAACTCCACGAGGATAGGCGCTCCTTAATCCCTGTCGGCGCTCCACAGCCCAGATTGATCCTATTCTGTTTCATTCTGCACTTGATTCCCCACTTTCTGCGCTCCTCGATTCCAACTGGCGCACCGCAGCCTG